>ERZ761610.1914-NODE-1914-length-10700-cov-23.079662_pt1 | contig 10700 bp, 9 predicted proteins | sample MGYA00512164_ERZ761610 | MGnify/ENA primary metagenome ERZ761610 (study PRJEB28899, sample SAMN02850038) | bioreactor sludge metagenome | biome: EBPR Sludge; feature: EBPR Bioreactor; material: flocular biomat | place: Australia: Thorneside Wastwater Treatment... | reverse complement strand
ACCACCGAGATCTACACTCTTTCCCTACACGACGCTCTTCCGATCTCAGAGTCGAGGCCGACGACCCGCATATCGGCGCCGACGGCTTCGATCTTCGAGACCAGGGGAAACGGATCGTTCACTCGATTCCTCCACTGGCATTGTACAACAGGTTTTGCCAGGTATCTGGGTGAAGTCGTCCTCGCCCTGATCTAGGCTCGCTGATTCTGCCACCAATAACGGATCGCCGACGCGGGAGGTCGCCCCGGCTAGCCGGGGCGACCGGGGTGGGTGGGCCAGGCGGCGGCGATCCGGCCATACCGATCCAACCTGCGGTGTACAATCCGGTCATGTCAGCGTACTCGAGAATCGTGGTCGACCCCATGATCCGATGCGGTAAGCCGACGATCAAGGGAACGAGGATTACGGTCCAAGACATCCTCGAATACATGGCAGGAGGGGATTCCGAGGAAGACCTGTTGGCGGAGTTTCCGCAGTTGACGAGTGCTGATATTCGCGAGTGCCTGGCCTTCGCCGCTGACCGAGAGCGATATACCAAGATCGCCGGATGAACGGGTTTCTCTTGAACGAAAACCTCCCGTCCTCCCTGGCAAGGGAGCTCGGTTCGAGCGGAGCACGCGTCGCGCACGTCGCCGACTTGGGCTTGGCAGGTCGGCCCGATCCTGACGTATGGGATTTGGCCATGCGTGAGGACCTGATTATCCTCACCAAGGACGCGGATTATCTCGACCTGGCGGTCGCCAAGGGCGGGGCGCGAGTGATCCACCTCGCGGTCGGCAACATGAGGACGATAGATCTTCTCTCCTTCGTCGCGGGGCAGATGAAGAGGATCGTGGAGTTTTCCGAGGGCAACGAGCCGCTGCTCGTCCTGCGGCCACCCTCGTGAGCGCCGCCCCGCCGCGCCCGCCCACCCCCGGTCGGCGGCGCAGCGGCCTGCTACCTGACTCGAATTGGTTCAGTCCCCATTCCAAGCACCACTCTAGGATCGCCGACCGGGGTGGGTGGGCCAGGCCGCGGCGTTCCGGCCAGCGCCCTTCGCATACCGGTATCGTCAGGAACGTGCATCTCATCGCTCTCGCCCTCTCCTGCGCTATCCCGACCGAGCCCGACCCGGCTTGGGGGATAGAGGTGCTCCGCCAGATCCGCACCGAGTACGCCCTCGAAGGTCCGCCCGGGTATCGTGAGGCGCTCGGCGAGAAGCCGCAACCGCTCTTCAATTGGGGGGTCGGAGTGCTGATGAGCGCGATGAACGGGGCCGCGCGAATCGACCCGGCCTGGCGCAAGGACCTGCGCGAGTTTGTCGAGGCGACACGGGCATACTGGAACGAGGCGGGGCCGGTCGCCGGATACGACGTCTTGCCCATGCCCAAGCCAGCCGACCGCTACTACGACGACAACGCCTGGATGGTCCTCGCGCTCGTCGAGGCCTCCGATATCCTCGGCGACAAGAAGATGCTCGGCTATGGCGAGGCCGCCCTGCGCTACGTCCTGAGCGGCGAAGACGAGAAGCTGGGGGGCGGCATCTACTGGCGCGAATCGGAGCAGAAAAGCAAGAACACCTGCTCGAACGCCCCCGCCGCTGCGGCATGCCTTGCGGTCTACGCAAAGACGAAAAACCCCACGCTCCTCGCCAAAGCGAAAGGTTTTTACGCATGGACCAAGAAGCGCCTCCAGGACCCGAGCGACTCCCTCTACTGGGATTCGATCTCATTGGACGGGAAGATCGATAAGACGAAGTGGTCCTACAACACCGGCCTGATGATCCGCACCGCCGCCGAGCTCGGGCGATGGACGAAGGACGAGGCCTACACCCGCGAGGCGAAGGCGCTCGCCGCGGCGAGCGAGAAGCGCTGGCTGGTCGATGGCCGCCTCGCCGACGAAGGCAAGTTCGCGCATCTCCTGCTGGAGGCATGGACCTTCGTTCCGGACGCCGATCGCCAAACGAAGGCTCGGGCGGCGCTGGTTTGGCTGTGGAAGCATGGACGCGCCGAGAACGGCTGGTTCAGCCCCCGCTTCGACCGCGCCCCGGAACCCGGGCAGAGAGTCTTCCCGCTCATCGACCAAGCTTCAGCCGCCCGGGCGTTCCTCGTCGCCCGATAGGGGTAGCACTTGCGACTCTCTGCCAGACGAGGCTCGATACCTGATGTGATGAGCCCGCTGGAATAGTTCAGCAAAGAGACTGGAGATGCAGGCAAACGCTGATAGAATGAAACTGACCAGGCAAATCTAACTGGCCTGGATACCGTATGCCGACGACTGGTCGGCAAAGGAGTTGGACATGAAGAGTACTCTGTTACTGTTAGCGCTGCTCGTCACCTACGTCGCACAGGCTCAGACGGTGGGATTCGAAAATCCGCCGTACAATGGATCTGCTGGCGGCACCGTCGCGTCTGGACAAGGTGGGTGGTATCTCCCCGGGGTCGCTGGCTCGGTGGATGGCAACATCTACACCTATGCTGGCAACGCCCTCGGCGCCACACCGAATCCCAATGGCCAAGCGCAGTTTCTCGGGGGTATGTCGCAGGGTGGCACGGCCTTTGCCCGTACTCAGCGTGACTTCACCTTCTCGCCCGCAGACGACTACGCCATCTCCTTCGAGATGAACGGGTTCTTTAGCGGAACCTTGCCCAGCGCCCAGAACCTCGGGAGCTTTAGCACGCAGGATAGCGTCACCACACGCATATTCATTGCGCTGATGCGTTGGAACGACGTAAACACGGCGACCTCCTACAACGCAGGATTCAACGCGTACGACTCACTGGGGACGGCCATGGCGACGCAGGTTCCCGGTCCGATGTGGCAGGACTGTGCAGTCAACCATTGGTACCGGCAGTCGGTCGCCATCGACTACGTCACGAACAGCGTCCTCGCGGTGGGCATCACCGACATGGGGACGCGAATCTCGCGCTGCACGCGCGTAACGGGCTGGTATCTCCAAGGAGGAGCAGCGCCGACGCTCGGAATGCCTACCGCCGCGCGGTTCTTCGCGGGCGGGGCCGCCGGGAACGTAATGTGCTGGGACAACCTCGCCATCGCCGACTCGAGCAACCGCGTCACGGGGACGGTGACCTTTGGCGATCTCGACGCTCTCGCGCCGAGACCCGACTGTGCCGTATTCGAGTTCCGGGACCCGAACACCCTGCATGTAGTGTCGTCCGTCGTCGGCCTTCTCAGCCCGGTCGGAGCTTACGACATCAATGCACCCGGACCCGGGACCTACAATGTGGCGGTGAAGCATACGCATTGGCTGAGGCAAGGACAGGTTGTGACCATAACAGGCGGAGTCGGAACCGCGAACTTCACCCTGATCAACGGCGATGCGGACGAGGACAACGAGTTGAGCATCGGCGACTATGCCCTGCTGTCCGCGGCGTTCAATTCGGTCCCGAATGACCCCAACTGGAACCCGATGACCGATTTCAACGGAGATGAGGAAGTCAACATCGGCGACTTTGCCATTCTCTCGTTCAACTTCGGCATGATCGGCGACGACTAGAAAGGTTCAATGGGTCGCTCCACCGCGTGCGATCGTACGCGGAAGTCATCCTCCCCAGAGATCGGCTGGGGAGGATGGTGATGGAAGCCGATTCGTGTGACAGGGTGGCGGCTCGGAGTTCCTCATCGCAGAAACTCCGTCTCATCGGCATTCGTATTCGCTAAGCAGCATGATCACGTTGGCTTTGGCCCTGATCGCGCAGCCGGACATCATCCAAAGCCGTGCTTTGGACCGCGTCCGCGCAGCGGGGGGAGCGGTTCGCATCGAACCTCCTGCAAACAAGGGATACGAGATCTGGATCGACTTCGAAAGCCCGGTGGAAGATGTTGACCTTGTTCCGCTTCGTGGACTCCGACGGCTGACCGCCCTGCGCATCCTCGGCGGCGGTTTCGGAGATGCCGGAGTCGCACTCATTACCAACGTGCCCGATCTGTGGCTGCTGGTCCTTAGGTCAGATCGAATTGGCGAGAAGGGCGTTCGGTCCGTCGCCAAGATCACGACTTTGCGCAAGCTCGATCTGATCGGACCAACCCTCAGTCGCCAATCTCTGGCAGAGATTGCCAAGCTCCCTAAGCTCGAACAGCTGTATCTCTACGGCGCCAAGCTGAGAGAAGCCGATCTTCAGGTCCTATCTGGCCTGCGGCAGATCAAGACTCTCATGCTGCCCAAGTCGGTGAGCGAGAAGGGTATTGCAGAACTGGCCCGAAGGCTTCCCAAGGCCTCGGTCACGCGGCTCGAAGACTAGCGCCTCGCGTCGGTCGGCCGGCGGGTGCTGCTGGTATCCTGCTGGCCGGGAACGAGGCAGCGGAGCGCCGCTCCAGGATGGACGAGCCATGGCGAATGTGGGACGAAAGGCGTGCGTGATTGGGGCCGGGACGATGGGCAGCGGAATCGCCGCCCATCTTGCCAATATCGGGTTCGACGTCGTGCTGCTCGACTTGACCGAGCAATCCGTTCAAGACGCTTTCGAGCGGGCCCGAATCGCTCGGCCGCCGCACTTCTACGTTCCTTCGACCGCAAACGCCATCACGCTCGGCACGATCGCCGACCTGGAGAAGTTCGTGCCCGAGGCAGATTGGGTGTGCGAGGCGATCATCGAGAAGATGGATGCCAAGCGCGACCTGTTCGCTCGGCTTGAGCCGCTTCTAAGGCCCGACGCCATGGTGAGCACGAACACGAGCGGCCTTCAAATCGGACTGCTCGCGGAAGGTCGCGGCGAGGACTTCCGGCGACGATTCCTGGGCACCCACTTCTTCAATCCGCCGCGATACCTGAAACTCCTCGAACTGATTCCGACGCCCGACACCGCTCCCGAGGTCGTTCGCGATATGACTCGCTTCCTCGAGTACGAGGTCGCGCGTCGGGTCGTGGTCGCAAAGGACACGCCGGGTTTCATCGCGAACCGGTTCGGGATGTGGGCGATGATCCAGGCGGTTCACGTCGCCGAGCGGCTGCACCTGAGCGTCGAGCAGGTCGACGCGATCACCGGCCCGTTTCTCGGTCGTCCCCGCAGCGCCAGCTTCCGGCTCAACGACATCGTCGGGCTGGACATCATGCGGGACATCGCCCAGAACCTGTACGACCGATGCCCCGACGATCCTTACCGCGAAAATCTGCGTCTGCCGCAGTCGATTCAGGCACTGCTGGAGCGCGGCTGGATCGGCGAAAAGGCAGGACAAGGGTACTACCGCCGCGAGGGGAAGGAACTGGTCGTTCTCGACTTCCAGACGATGGCGTACCGCGACAAGCGTGAGGTGTCGCTTCCCGCCTTGGATGCTCTGGCTAGGGAGCCGCTGGGCAAGAGAGTCGCCGCAGCTCTCGAATTCAAGGACGAAGCCGGCGAATTCCTCCGCGAACACCTGCTTCCGATTCTTCGCTATGCCGACTATCTCAAAGCCGAGATCAGCCACAGCGTGCAGGACTTCGACCGTGTCATGCGCTGGGGCTTCGGCTGGGAGATGGGACCTTTCGAGATGATCGACGCCATCGGCCCCGAGCGGGTCGGTATCTCCGACGGCCCCTTCTATCGAGGAACCGAGATGCGGGCTTTCGACGGCGCCTGGGTTTCGAAGCGACTCGAACCCCAGTTCCGCCGCCTCGACAACTACACGATCCTGGAAGAGCACGAGCATTTCAACGTCCGCGACCTTGGGCAAGGTGTCGTCGCCATTGCGCTGAAGACGAAGATGGGGGTTGTCGGTCCTCGGTCGCTCGATGAACTCATTGCATACCTGGAGACCGAAGAGCGGCCCTTCGTTTACACGAGTGAGGCGCGCTCTTTTTCGGCCGGATTCGACCTCAAGTTCCTCCTCGAACAATGCGAAGCGGGGGATTGGGAAGGAGTAGAGGCTGGACTCGTCTCGCTTCAGCGCCTGGGTCGGTTGCTTAGCCAAAAGTCCGCGGTCGCCGCCGTGTTCGGGCACTGCCTCGGCGGCGGTTTCGAGATGGCGCTCGGTTGCCCCGTCATCGCGGCTCACGCCGAGGCACAGATCGGCCTGCCCGAAGCGAGAGTCGGCCTCATTCCTGCCGGGGGCGGCTGCATGCGGATGCGAGTTCTGCACCAGCACAACGCTAAAAACCTCGTCGACATCGCCAGAAACCTCATGCTTGGATCGGTCTCGAGCAACGCCGACGAGGCGAGGCGGCTCGGCTACCTTCGAGAAACCGATGTCACCGTCTACAACGCCGACCTGCTGATCACGACCGCGCGCGACCTCGCGCTACAGACCATGCCGAGTCCTGAGCCGGAATGGAAGGAAATGGCGGGGCCGGTCGGTGGCATGATCGACCGCATGCAGGAAGAAGTGAAGGGGCGCGGCGAGATCAGCGACTACGACGAGACGATCGGCGACAAGATCAAGGCCGTCTTCGTTAAGCCGACTTCGCTCGAGGAAGCCTTGAACGCCGAGAGGACCGAGTTCCGTGACCTTCTCCATCATGCCCTCACCATCGCCCGAATCAAGCACATGCTCGAGCACGGTAAACCCCTCCGCAACTGATATGAAAATCCTGGTACCCATCAAGCGCGTTGTCGACGCCTACGCGAAGGTCCGCCCGCTGCCCGACGGCTCGGGCATCGATACCGCCGGCGTCAAGTTCGACTTGAACCCGTTCGACGAGATCGCGGTGGAGGAAGCCGTCCGCATGAAGGAGCGCGATCCCGGCACCGAGATCGTCGTCGTCAGCGTGGGGTCTGCGGAATGCGAAGAACAGCTTCGCAAGGCGCTCGCGATCGGGGCCGATTCAGCCATCCTCGTCGAGACGTCGCAGGAGTTCGATTCCCTCGGTATCGCAAACGAGCTTGGCGCCGTCGCTGCCTCTCTCTCGCCCGATCTCATCCTTATGGGCAAACAGGCAACCGATGACGATTGCAATCAGGCAGGCCAGATGCTTGCCGCCAAGCTAGGCTGGCCGCAGGCGACCTTCGCCAGCAAGATCGAAGTGCTTGGTGAGCGTCTTCGCGTAACCCGCGAGACCGACGACGGCGAGGAAACCGTCGAGTTGCCGCTCCCGGCCGTCGTCACCGCCGATCTCCGGCTGAACGAGCCGCGTTACGTCGCCCTGCCCGGCATTATCAAGGCCCGCAGCAAGCCCCTTGAGCGGCGAGCGACAGCGGTCGGACTCGCGCCGAAGACGCGGGTATCCCGGTACTCCAGTCCGCCCGCTCGCCCGCCCGGACGAAAGGTAGGGAGCGTAGCCGAGTTGGTAGCCGCCCTTCGTGAGCGCGGCGTCCTCTAATTCTTGCTGATTTCGAACGAACCGCACGCGATGAGCGTCCAGATCATGTACCCTTAAAGACAGGGAATTCTTTAGCTTGTGCAGGTGGTTCGTATGAAGGCTTATAGCGTCTTGGCCACGCTCGCTTTGGTTGCGGGCGTTTCGGCTCAGTACACGTCGAGCAAGGTCAGTCTGTACTCACAGATCAACCTGACAACGTTCGATGCCTCCTCCGGAAACGGCTGTTGGGGCTACGTTTCGCCCTCAGGTCGCGAGTACGCGATCATGGGGCTCAGCAATAAGGCGGCGTTCGTCGAAATCACGAACCCGGCTTCTCCCGTCTGGGTCACATCCGTGGCGCACAGCAGCAGTCAATGGGCCGACATCAAGACGTACGGGCGTTATTGCTACGTCGTCACGGAGGCGTCGGGATCTGGCATCCAGGTTATCGATATGGCCAACATCGACCAAGGCAGCGTAACCCTGGTGCGCACCATCTTGCCGCCGGTCGGACCCGGTCGCACCCACACGATCTTCGTCGACACCGAGAGCGGGTTTCTCTACACCTGCGGCTCGAGGGAGAATAGTGGCTGGACGACGATCTGGTCGCTTGCCGATCCATCCAACCCTCAGAAAGTCGGTCCGCCATCCGTATCAGGCGGTGACTATGTCCACGAGTGCCAGGTCAAGACCTACACGACAGGACCCGCAGCAGGACGGCAGATCATGTACGCCTGCGGTGCGAACCGCGGCCTCGAGATCTTCGATGTCACCGATAAGAACAACACGTTCCTCATTCGTCGAATCACCTATCCGGGCGTCGCCTACTGCCACCAGGGTTGGCTGAGCGAGGATCTTCGGTACTTCTACGTAAACGACGAACTCGATGAGCAAAACCTCGGATCCGTCCAGAAGACGTTCGTCTTCGACGTAAGCAACCCGCTCGACGCATCATACATAGGCACCTTCAGCCGAAACGAATCGAACATCGACCACAACCTTTACTACCGCAATGGTTTCGTTTTCGAATCGAACTATACGCGCGGCCTGCGAATTTTCGACGCGAGCGATGACCCCGAAGCGCCGGCCTTCGTCGGCTTCTTCGATACCTATCCTACCAGCAATTCGCAGACCTTCAATGGAGCCTGGAGCAACTACCCGTACTTTCCGAGCGGGACCGTCATCGTCAGCGACATAAACCGTGGCTTGTTCATATTGAATCCGGCAGCGGCCTTGGCCCGCCTGACGATCTCGGGAAGCATAACGCTCTCGGACTATCTCCCAGGTCCCGAGGACCAAACCGTGGACGTCGAGATTCGGCGCACCGGACAGCCGACCTATACCAAGACCGTGACCCTCGGTGCCGGTGGCGCCTATTCGTTTACTCTCAACAACACTTTGGCGAACGCCAACTGCACGTTCGCGTTCAAGAGTGAGCGATTCCTGCGTGAGACACTGGCGCCCCTGAACGTGGGAGCGTCTGGCATTTCCAATGTGAATGCTGCCCTAATTAATGGCGACATCGACGGCGACAACGCGATCGACATTGGCGACTTCGCGATCCTCTCAGGCACCTTCGGCTCGTCCTTCGTACCAGCCGACCTGGATGGGGACGGAGAGGTCGCTATCGGTGACTACGCGATCCTCTCGCAGAACTTCGGCCTTAACGGCGACAACTAGACTCCTCCTCGTCCTCCACGCGCCCCCGCGACCAAGCGAGCGGGGGCGCGAACGCTCTTGGCCCCTCTGTTCCACAATAGGGTATGGCTCGCGTCTTTGCGGCGACCGATATCGGCAGCAATACCGTGCACCTCCTGGTCGCCCAAGTCGACTCGAACAGCATCGTGAGGCTCCGCAACGAATCGGAGTGGCTCTCCTTGGGCCAGATCGTCGTCCGCGACGGCTACATCCCCGAGAGCATCGCGCGACGGCTTCTCGCCACACTGAAGTCCTTCAAGGCCGCCGCGACGGCGGCTCGCGCGGCCGGGTTTTACGTGTTCGCGACCGAAGCCATGCGCCTCGCCGAGAACCACGACGAGCTGCTGGCACGGATCCGACGGCAGTTGGGGGTCGAGGTCGACGTGATCTCTCCTCGACGGGAAGCCGAGTTGTCGTTGCGGGGCGTCCAGCTCGATACGGCCGCCCCGGGGGCGTCGATCCTCGTCGAGGTAGGAGGAGGCAGCGCTCAGGTCGCCCGGTGCCGTGACGACGGCACCATGACCGACGAGGTTTCCCTGCCACTCGGGACCGGTCGTCTCATCGTCGAGGTCGCTTTAACACAGCCGAGCGACCCCGGCCAGCAGGCGAGCCTCGCCGATCGAATCGCAGAAGCGTTCCAGGCTTGTCGCGATTGGGAGCCGGTGTCGAGGGTCATCGGTAGCGGTGGCGTCGCTCGTGGTCTGTGGCGAGCCCTCCACCCAGACGGTGATCGGACCCTCCTGCGCGACGAACTCGAGTACCTGCGAAACACCTCTGGACGTCTTGAGCCGGAAACGATCTGCGCTCGCTTCGGAGTGAAGACCAACCGAGCGCACACCCTCTTGCCCGGGTCGGCGATCTACCTGGAGGCTATGCGTGTGTTCGGCAAGGCTTCCATGATTGTCAGCGAGTTCGGCGTGCGCGAAGGCGCTATTCTCGAAATGGCCACCGGGAGGCTAGAAGCGTGTCTCAGGTAGAGGCTCGATCGGACTGGCGCTGGCTCAAGTCCGATCGCTACATCAATCGGGAGTACAGCTGGCTCCAATTCGATCAGCGCGTTCTCGAGGAGGCCGAGAACGTGCGAAACCCTCTCTTAGAGCGACTCAAGTTCCTCGCCATCTTCGAATCGAACCTCGACGAGTTTTTCATGGTGCGGGTTTCGGGGCTCATCGAACAGGTCGAGAGCGGTGTGGCCGAGAAGACCCCAGACGGGCTAACCCCCTCCGAGCAGCTCGAGATGATCTTGGAGACCGCGCTCCCGATGCGACGACGGGCCGCAAAGATCTGGTCCGAGCTGCTCTTGCCCGAACTCTCCCGGGAAGGGATTCAGCTGCTGAGCGTCGCAGATCTCGATAAGTCGCAAGTCGCTCGTTTGGAGGAACGTTTTCGGCAGGAGATTTTCCCGGTATGTACGCCCCTGATTCTGCACCCGGCGCCCAGTGTTCCCTTCATATCCAACCGGAGCCTCAATCTCGCGGTCGAATTGGTCGAGTCGTCATCGAGCACAAGGCTGGCCCGGGTCAAGGTCCCCACCGTCCTGAAGCGACTCGTGCCGGTTCGGACTGGAGCGCATGACTATGTCCTCATGGAGGACGTCATCCGCCAGAATCTGCGATATCTTTTCCCCGGCGTCGACATCGCAGGCTCACACCGCTTCCGCGTGCTGCGAGACGCCGACATCGAGATCCGAGAGTTGGAAGCCGCCGACCTCGTCAGCACCGTCGAAGAGACGATCCGAATGCGTCGCTTCGGGGCCCCAGTCGCCCTGGAAACCAACCCCGACTTACCT
>ERZ761610.1913-NODE-1913-length-10702-cov-9.115244_pt1 | contig 10702 bp, 10 predicted proteins | sample MGYA00512164_ERZ761610 | MGnify/ENA primary metagenome ERZ761610 (study PRJEB28899, sample SAMN02850038) | bioreactor sludge metagenome | biome: EBPR Sludge; feature: EBPR Bioreactor; material: flocular biomat | place: Australia: Thorneside Wastwater Treatment... | reverse complement strand
CAGGGATACGAGCAAACCAGACGTCTTGCTCGCCGTTGAGAGTCGCGGCGAAAGCCACGCTGACGCCATCGTTGTCGCTGACCATCCCGTTGTAGTCTCCCATCTTGTTCTGGATCGGCCATCCGACGAGTGGGTTGAAGGTATTGGTGATCTGCTGGTTTGCGCTCCAAGTGACCCCACCATCGAGCGAGTAGCTGTAGAAGAGCGCCGAATTGGTGCGGTTGACGGTGTCGAGGCGGGTGTCGTTCCAGGTCGCATCGAGTCGTCCATTCGGAGCGATCGACATCGTGCCGAACCACCGATGGTGGCCTGCCACCTGGTGGTCGTTCACCGTGGAAAAGGCGCTGAAGGTGTTCCCCCCGTCGGTACTGCGTAACATTCGAACGTTGGTCTCGTTCGCGGTCCCGACGCTGCAGAGCAGATAGATCCAGTTTCGTCGCGGTCCGTTGGACTTGTCCACGCAGATCCAAGTTTGTCCGCCCAATCCACCGGGATTCGTGCGGACGTTGACCGTGATTTCTGCTCCGAGGCTCCAAGTTCGGGCCGTAAAGGTCGGGGTTACAGCCGGGTTCTTAGCGTTGGTGGACTTGAGAAGCGCAAAGTCGGGGGCTTGGGAATTCGTTCCGCAGATGTAGAGGTTCCCATTCGTGTCGGTGTCGAGGGTCCCCCAGATGGGTCGGTTGGGGAGGTTGATGGGGTTCGCCCAGCTCTGGCCGCCGTTGAACGTTCGGCTGAATTGCCGGCCGTTATAGTTGTTGCCCGCAGTGCTCCAGGCTTGGTACTGAACTCCGTTGGCGTCGTCGACGATGTACCACTGCTTGTCTCCGCCCACGGCCGGACCCACGAGACTATAGGTGGACCCTCCGTTGGTCGACTTGAAAAGGTCGCAGAAAAAAGTTTGCTGCAAGCTGTGGTAGTAGAAGGTGCCATCGGCCCCCGCTGCAAGGACCGGGTCGCTGCGGAACACTCCGGCATCGATCCTGGCGGGGAAGGTCCAGCTGCTGCCGCCATCGCTCGAGAATCCGTACCCGGCTTGGCGGAAGTCGCTCGTGATCGTATCGAACTGGCGCCAACCGACGGCAATCTTGTTGCGGTCAACCGGGCTCACGGCCAACGACGGCTCGTTGGCGGCATCCCCGACGATGTTGAGGCCATTCGTGCCGACGTTGACTTGACGGAGGACGACGCCGTTGCGTCCCAGACTTACGTTTGGGGCCGAGTAGCGGACGGGCCCCTCGGGCGCGACGTAGGTCCGATCCTTACGCTTTGCCTCATGAGGTTCGAGGATGAATTTTGTCGGTATCGCGGAGGCGCCCGCAGAGAGCGCCAGAACGGCAAGAGCTGAGAACCAAGACCTAACCATAAACCAAACTTCCACACTAAAGAGTGGGAATCCTGTCAGTAGACGGTCGCGACTCGGCCAATCGTTCGCTGGTATCCTCCTTGGAACCGCGTCCGCTGGTTGAGAGCACCCAAATTGACGGCCCACTTGGTTCTTAGCGACGGCACGATCTACTCGGGGCGAGCCCTGGGAGCCACCGGTGATTCCGCCGGGGAGATCGTCTTTAACACCGGGATGACCGGCTACCAGGAAATTCTTACCGACCCGAGCTACGCGGGTCAAATCGTCGTCCTCACCTATCCGCTCATCGGCAACTACGGTATCAACGAGGACGACTTTGAAAGCGAACGCCTGCAACCAGCTGGCTTGGTGGTGAAAGAGGCGTGCGACTTCCCGAGCAACTGGCGGAGCCGTAAATCCATCGGCGCGCTGCTCGAAGAGAGGAATCTCCCAGGGATCGAGGGGGTGGACACTCGAGAGATCGCCAAGCAAATCCGGACAGGCGGGGCGAAGATGGCACTGATCACCCAGCGGAACCCGCAAGATGCGGTCGAGTACCTGCAGAGCCTACCGACCTATGACGAGTCCGATTTCGTCCTGAGTGTCACCACCAAAGCCCCTTATGTTTGGGGTCACCAAGGCCGAGCGAAACTGGGCGCCTTTCAAGAAGAAGGGAAGTACAAGCACAAGATCGCCGTCTTGGACTGTGGACTCAAGTACAGCATCCTAAAGCGATTCGCCGCCCTTGGGGTGCAGTCCCTCGTTCTCCCGGCAACCGCCAGCGCGGAAGAGGTCCTCGATTGGGATCCCGATGGAATCCTCCTCAGCCCTGGTCCCGGAGATCCGGCTCGCTTGACGGGCGTTGTCCAAACCGTCCGCGAACTGCTGGGCAAGAAACCGATTTTCGGGATCTGCTTGGGGAACCAGCTCCTCTGCCATGCCTTGGGCGGGCACACCTACAAGCTGAAGTTTGGCCATCGCGGCTCGAACCACCCGGTGAAGGATCTCGAAGACGGGACCGTGACCATCACCTCGCAGAACCATGGCTACGCCGTGGACCCCGACTCCCTCGCGGGTACCGGAGCCGTAGTGACGCAGGTCAACTTAAACGACGACACGGTGGAGGGGATCCGCCATCCTGATCTGATGGCCAGTAGCATCCAATACCACCCCGAGGCGGCGCCCGGACCCTGGGATAGCCGCAAGTACTTCGTCCGCTTTGTCGAGCAGATCGGTCAGCAGAGGTAACGGGCGATGACCTTGACGATCTTGGGGGCGGGAAACGTTTTGCTAGCTCCGCAAGTCATGGCCGCGCTATCGAATTGGCTAGGGGAAAGGCTGGAGATCACGCTCTACGACGCCGACGGCGAGCGGCTCGACCTGATGGACCGACTCGCAAGGAGCTTTTTTCAGCGGAACGAGCGCGAGTTCGGCCTCAGGGCGACCGACGTCCTGGAGGAGAGCCTCGAAGACTCTTCACGCGCGCTGATCCTGTGGGATGAGCACTGCCTGGAAATACTATCTTCGCCGCCCAAACCCAGGCCACTCGGGAGCCGGTTCATCCCGACCACCTATGCCGAGTTTCCAGAGCCGGAACCGGAGAATCCTGACGCTGAGCCCAGCGCAGACGCGGTTCGCCTTCTGGAGGGTTATCCATCGGTTGACTTCGCTGCCTTTGCCAGCGTAGCCGCCCCCGTGGGTGTGCAAGTGTTGCCCAGCCTCGAACCCTTTCCCGGACCGGCAGAGTTCGCCCCGCATCAAATCCTGCGATGGATCGAGGGCGACGACTTGCCAAATCACTTTTTGGCTCGACACTCCGAGTCCCCCGTTCTCGATTGGATCAGGCTATCTGGCGCCGGCTAGCAAGGCGTCTTCGTGGGTCCAGTCCAGGGAGACGGGGGTGATCGAGACGAATCCCTCGCTCACGGCCCCGACATCAGTGTTTGGTTGCTCACGGTGCATCACGACGACGCCGCCTTGCCAATAGTAGGGTCGGCCCCAGGGGTCGCTACGGACCTCGACGCGATCCTCATAGACCCGACGACCCATGCGCACCCACCGCTCGCCCTGAACCTCTTCGAACGCGATCGCGGGAACGTTGATGTTGAGAAAACAGAGATCCGGGAGCTCAGCGCGGATGAGGCTGGGCAGATTCTCACAGAGCCAACGCTCCCCTGTTTCGAAGTGGAGCGGGGCGCTATCGACGAAGGTCGCCATGCTCACGCTGATCGAACGGATCCCATTGATCGCCCCTTCCATGGCTCCGGCCACCGTTCCGCTGTAGGTGATGTCGAATCCCAGGTTGGGCCCGTGGTTGATTCCACTCAGGACCAGGTCGATACCTTCGGGCCACGCCACGGCTCGGCCGACGTTGATGCAGTCCACGGGCAACCCGTTGACGTGCCACGCCCTCGCTCCTGGCCATTCGACCTCTCTCACTCGAAGGGGGTCTCGCATAGTCATCGCATGACCACAGGCGCTGCGCTCCCGGTCGGGGGCCACGATGGCGACTTCGCCAAGGGTCTGAGCGGCCCGGACGAGCACCCGCAAGCCCTCGGCATGGATGCCGTCGTCATTCGTGATGAGGATCCGCATTAGCGCCGCTCGATCGCTCCTCGAATCGTGCGGAGATCGTAAACCAAGAAGTTCTTGTCCTTGGAATTCATCATCACGAGGATCCCCTCGGGGAATTTGGGTCCGAGGTTGCCGCCATAGGCTTCGATGCCGTCGGTCTCGTCGCTTGCCGTCGTCAAAACAGCCAAAGGAGCGGAGAAGTCGGTCCCACGGCGCGGATAGACCCAGAGCTTGGAGCCACCTTCAATCTGGTCGGTGGAGAAGAGCAGGTCGCCGGCGGCCGCGATCCCCTCGTGGTCGCCCTCAAACCCTTCGGTCCGGAAAAGACCGTTGGGCTCGGTGAGCCGGTCCAGATCGTACATCCAGACCCCGTGGGTCTCATCGCTCGCATAGAGGCGATTGGTCTCTTCGTCCACAAACAGGGCTTCGATCTCCTTCTTGCCACTGAAACGGCCGAATCGTTCAACCTTCTCAAGATCGACCTTTCCTGTTTGGGAGTTAAAGACCAGCTCTCCCATCGCAAGGTAACCCTGGGTGGGACCAGTTTTGGGGGCGATGATCGCGAAGATCCGCCCATTCGCACGCCGGTGAAGGGTGATGCCCATGATCTCGCGGAACTCTCGAGTCTCGTTCGGGAGGACCAGCGTGTTTCCGGTGACTTCGCTCAGGCGGCGTCGCTGGGGGTCGATCCGAAACACCCGGAGTCGGCCCGTGATCCGCTCGGTGGTCACGGCGAGGTCGATCGGCCCATCCGGAGTCCGCAGACCGGTCTCGACATCGACGTTATTCGGTCGATTAAGCGGGCTGATGCGTTGGAGCATCTTTCCATCCAAATCGTGGACTTGCAACCCACCACCGGGGAACTCGGTCTTATCGGTTCCAATGATCAGACTGCGTTCGGGGCGGCGAGTATCCACCCAGATGGCGGGATCGTCGGCGTCAGTGCCCACGGGGTCAGTGGCAAGGGTGGGCTGAAGAGGGGTCAACACCAGGGTGAGCAGGGTGGGAATCATGAACTCATTATGTCGGGAGGGGGCGACGCTTGTCATACTCAGACAGGTGACACAGGCATCTTCCTCGCGTCGAGGGACTTTCTTTTTGGGGACAGGGGCATGCCTGACATTGGCGGGAGTGGCCAATGCCATGATGAACGGGAGCCGGGTCTCGGTGATCGCGATCCTGCTGGTCGGCGTGGCGTTGGCTCTGCGCCTGGGGCGGTTCCTCCCTCCTCGGCTGGCCGGTCCCGTCCTTTCGGCCTATCTGGGACTCTTCATCGTTCTCTACCTGCGCGGCTATGCCCATCGCGGGAACTATGAGCTCTCGATGACCCTAACCGGTTTGGGCGCAGTCGCCCTGGGATTTGCTGCCGCACTAGCCTTGGTGGAATCCAGGCCGCCCCACCCTAGCGAGCGGTGGATGATTTTGCTCTTCGGGTCAGGATTTCTTGTCGCCTTTTTCTCAGGAGCGGGGGGTTCAGCGGATGGGTGGGTCGAAGCCTTTCAGAGGTGGTTCGGTGTCCGGCAGGCGATGGCCGAGGCACTCGTCCAGATCACGCGGAAGTTCATTCACTTCGTGTTCTATGGTTCGATGGGTGTGCTCGCGATGGGTTGGGCGCTCTCTTGGAAGCGACCGGTCCGTGCGGCCTTTTCATTTGGGCTTGTTTGGGCCTTGACGCACGGCATCTTCGACGAGGTCCGCCAGAGCTTCCATGCCAATCGGACTGGCTCACCGCTTGATGTTGCCATCAATCTGGCCGGGATCCTCACCTTGATGGCGATCTACTGGTCGGTTTTGCCTCAAGAGAGCTCGGGCAAGGCCTGACGGAGGTCCCCGATCAGGTCTTCAGCCGATTCGAGCCCGCAGTAGAGTCGGACCAGGTGGTGGCCATGCTGCCAGTGCTCGCTGGCGAAATCCAAGCTGAGGGCGAGGCTTTCGAATCCTCCCCAGCTGACTCCGCGCTGGAAGACCTGAAGCTGGTCAACAAAAGCCCTTATCTTAGTCGGGTTCTGATCGCGGGGAATGAAGCTGAAAAGCCCGCCGCTCCCGTGCATCTGCGAAAGATAGAGTTGGCGCTGGCCAAAATCAGGCTGGCTAACGTGGAGGACTCGCTCGACCTCAGGCTGTTCGGCCAGGAAGGCGGCCACCTGGTTGGCGAGCTCTTGGTGGGCCTGAAGGCGAACCTTGAGGGTCCGAAGGCCCCGGATCAGCAGCCAAGCAGGGAAGGGAGCCAGGGCGCCGCCGATCAACTCGTACTCCTGGGTTAAAATCGGATTGATGAGGTCGGAACTTCCACAGACGGCCCCGGCCACGATATCGCTGTGACCACCGAAGTACTTGGTCGCGCTGTGGACCACAAGATCGACTCCGAGGGTGTGGGGTTGCATCAGGATCCCGGCCGAGTACGTGTTGTCGATCATCGTCCGGATTCCTTTCTCGCGGGCAACTCCGGTGATCCGTCGGAGATCTTGAAGTTCGAAGACTAGGCTCGACGGAGACTCAAGGACGATGAGCTTGGTCTCCGGCCGGATCGCGTCCAAGAGCGAATCTGAACAGGAGCCACTGACGAAAGTCGAAGTAACCCCGAACTTGGCCAGGTATTGCTCAATGAATCGGCGAGTCGGGCCATAGAGGGAATCGATCCCGACAACGTGACACCCCGACTCGACGGAGCTGAGGATGGCGGCCGAGATCGCCCCCATTCCGCTGCCGAAGAGCTTGCATCGCTCGGTTCGCTCCAAAGCCGCGATCTTCTGCTCGGCGAGATGGAGCGTCGGGTTACCCATCCGACTGTAGAAGTAGGTCTCTTTATTGGCACAAGCCCCGGCGTAGGCCTCTCCCACCACGTTGCAGGTCTCGTGGACGAACAGGCTGTTCTGGAAGATTGGGGGAACCACCGCGCCGAGGATATGATCCTCCTCACCGAGGTGTTGCAAGATCATTTCCACCGACACGTCGTTGTGCGCCATGGCTCGATTGTATCAAAGCAACGGCATCCCTCGCGGAAAAAATAAAAATACACGCAAAAAGAACGTCTCGGGACCAAAGACCTGTCGTATGATAAAGGTTCACAAGGAGTTAACATGGCAATGCAAGGAAATGAAGCCGCGTACGAAGACGTTCGGTGGATAGAACGTGTTCGGACTGGAGACGAGGCCGCCCTGGCCACGCTCGTGGCCCGACACCGAGCACGGCTGATTCGCGTTGCCGCCAACATCCTTCGCGATCCGATGGAGGCCGAGGATGTTGCTCAGGATGCGTTCATTCGTGCATTCCGAGAGATTAGAAACCTGCGGGATGACCGCGCCTTCTCGGGCTACCTCTACAGGATCTGCGTCCGACTCTGCATGGACCGTCTCCGATCCCGGAGAGCCGAACCGGCCGAGTTTGATGGAGTCGTTCCGCACCAAGGTAGCCGAGTCGAAAACCGCGTCGTGATCGAAAAGCTCCTCCAACTTCTGCCGCCCGATCTGCGCACGACCCTCGTCTTGCGCGAGATCGAGCAGATGAGCTACGAAGAGGTCGCCCAGGCCATGAACGTGCCAGTCGGGACTGTTCGCTCGAGATTGCACACCGCACGCGAACGTTTTCGCGATCTTTGGCTTCAAGAGAATAGAGATGTTTGATTGGAGAGGTCGTCGGGATAGGAAAAGGATTGAGGTCATCGGCCGGGATATGCGTCCTGAGCAGCGATCAGAGGAGGATCTTGCCTTCCTGAACGCAGTGCGGATGAAGGCGCCAGATCTCTTTGAGGCCTTTGAGGCCGAAGAAGACGCGATGGCTGAGCTCCGTGGAGCGGCCCTTAACCCGGTTCCCTCGGCAAACTTCGATGCCAACCTGGGCCGTAAGCTCAGAGTCAGCGCTGTCCGCGACTCCTTCCGCTATTGGAGTCCGGCGATTATCGGAGCTGGGGTTGCGGCGATTGCGCTCTGGGCTCTTCTCCAGTCGATGGTCCAGACTTCTGTGCCGGTTCAATTGCAGCAGCAAGAAGCTCGGCGGGTGGTTTTCCCCTCGCTTCCCAATCCTTAATTCGCGATGGCCGTTCGGGGGAAGTCTTCGCCGCGGCTAATTGCAATTCGTAACGTTCAGGCGCTGCGGGCACTCTGGGGCGCGGCTCTCGGGGCTCTCGTGGTCGTCCTGCTTCATCCCAGCACCCAAGCCCTTGGGAACCCGGTTCGAGGTCACTTGGAGGCCCAACGGATCGATTCATCCCCTCTCCTCGCCCGTAACGTGGTCGAGGCCCCCTCGGTGGACGATGCCTTGACGGCTGGGCTCTGGATGGAGCTCCTTGCCGATCCCGGTGCCGAGCCAAGATCCGAATGGCTCGAACTCGTGGAGCGGGAACGGGGGCGCGATCCTGATAACGCTTTTTGGCTCCAGATGGGGGCCGTGATCGCATCCCGCCTTGATAAGCCCCAATTGGCGCGAGACTACTGGCGAGGTGCCAGCAGGAGAACTCGATGGGATGACCTCCAAGACCAGCGCCTGGCGAGCATTTTGCAACCAGAGCAAACCGGACATACCCCCAGTTGGGTGTGGTTGGTCGGAAGCGCCGCGAGGACGAGTTCGTCGGCCCAAGCCATCGAGGATTTTGCCCGGCGAGAATGTCGAGCGATCGGGATCGAGCGAGAGGAAGATCTCTCGTGGAGATTCGCGACAGCCCGAAACGGGGCTTTGATCCGGGGCGGGGCTCGGACGGTCGAGACGGCTTTGCTGGGTTCCCAGGTTGCAGAGTCCGCAAGTCAAGCAGGGTCGCTCGCCGCCGAAGATTCGCCCCGGACCTTGCTCCTTGCTCGTCTCGACTTCATGACCAAGCTTCGAGAGGCCAACTTCGAACTGGAAGCGACGGAGGTGGAGCAGATCTATGAGGCCTCGACCGGATGGGCCGGGATCATCAGCCAAGCAGGTAGAGATGCCGCCTGGGAGACTCTCGCCCGGCAGTCTACGCTCCATGCCGCAGCCGGGCCGGTAGCCTTTCTTGCCCTCTGTTTTGGGCTCGCAGGGAGGATCCTCGGAGCTTTGCTCCAAAAGCTTGTGACCGTCGGCCCGCGATACCTCAAGCCATTGATCGTTGGAGTTGCCGTTGGATTGGGAATCTTGGGGTCCATTTTGACTTGGAGCCTGCTTCCGGCTTTGGCGTGGGGACTCGCAGCGGTCCTGTTCGTCAGCACACCAAAGGCTCGCCGCTCGCATCCCCCAGAGGACCTGGGTGCGGTTTACCGATGGTCGATCTTTTTCCTAGGGATGCTGTTTTTGGTCGCGCTTTTCTGGGCTGTGAGCCAGATTTATGCTCCGACACGGATCTTGGCCGAAGCCAAGGAAGGGGGATCCTTTCTGCCGGGGTTTGCTCAGGTCCATTACGTCGCCCTCACCTGTCTCGCGGCGATGGTGGGGGTTTTGGCCGCCGTCTTCGCCCACTTCATCCGGATCCCCATCCAGATCACCGGGCCTCGCCTCGTGAGAGATCTCGGCCAGTGGTTCATCTTAGTAGGAGTCGGCGGGATCGTCCTGGGGATTCCTCTCGTCCTGCTACTGGATATCAACCTTGCCGCCGAGGCGCGAAGTCTCTTTGAAAATGAGCCCCTCTTCTTCTTCAATCAGTAGTTTGCGCGAGGCTCTCTGGGAGGCTCCCAGTGGTCTGGAGTGGTGTCACCTCTGGACCGAGGCGGTGGACTCATTAGTCCGCGAGGTTGTGGTGCAGGAAGGCGCCGAGATTCGGTTGGCGCTTGTTGCGACTGGAGGCTACGGCCGCCGAGAACTCGCGCCGTTTTCGGACCTTGACCTCGTGCTGATCCCCGACCAGAGGGAAGCCTCGGAACTGGAAAGCGATGTGAGGCGGGTCCACCGGGCCCTCCAAGATGAGGTTCGGCTCAGGCTCGGCCTAACCATCGGTTACAGCTACCTTCCTCCCCAGGAGGCCTCGGCCGTGGACGAAAAAACACGAACCGGCCTAATGGATGGACGGCTATTGGTGGGCCCTGCGGAACTTTGGGAGGAACTCCGGGACGGGCTCGCCTCTTCATTAGAGCGGAGTGAGTTCCTTGTGAGCAAGTTCGACGAAAGGCGCAACCAGCGGGCCAGATACTCCAGAGGGGCCGTGGAGCCCCAGTTGCGCGATGGTCCGGGTGGTTTGCGAGACCGTCAGTTCTGGTCCTGGATCGACCGGACCTTGGGAGGGGAGACCCCGCCCAGCTCCCCCAGCTATGAGGTGCTCCTTACCGCCCGAAACCTCGTCCATGCGGCGGCGGGTCGGAAGCAGGATCTGCTGACCCGGGCACGGCAAGCCGAAATCGCGGACCGGTTGGAGGTCGAGATGTTCGCTTGGACGCAAAAGGTCGCCGAGGCGAGCGAAGAGGAAAGGGCCCACTTCGATCGTCGCATGGCGCACTTTGGTAACGAGACGCGGTTCACGTTTGCTCCCGCGATCGAGTTCGAATCGAGGACGGTCCGCATCGGAGCCGAAGCCAAAATTGCCGACGCGGCAGCGGGGATCCTTTGCGGGGCGAGGCTCGGATTCGACGCGGTCAAGATGGACCACGTGCCCTCGGACCCCGGCGAGGGGCGAAGGCTTTTGCAACTTCTCACTGCCTTCCCCGAAGAGTTCGACCGCTTGATGGACTCCGGATTGATCGACGCGTTGTTGCCTGATCTGCGCTCATGCCGGTCGCTGTTCCCGAGGGATGCGGCCCACTCCTACACTGTCCACGAGCACACGCGTCGGACCGCCACTGGGTTGCTCGCGCTGCAATCCGACTCTGGATTTTTGGGTGAGCTTTAGATCGGAAGAGC
>ERZ761610.1910-NODE-1910-length-10706-cov-31.714675_pt1 | contig 10706 bp, 11 predicted proteins | sample MGYA00512164_ERZ761610 | MGnify/ENA primary metagenome ERZ761610 (study PRJEB28899, sample SAMN02850038) | bioreactor sludge metagenome | biome: EBPR Sludge; feature: EBPR Bioreactor; material: flocular biomat | place: Australia: Thorneside Wastwater Treatment... | reverse complement strand
CTATGGGACCGGCTAACCGGCTAAAATGGCCCCTTTTCGAACCGCCCCCTACACTCACAACATTAGGTCGCCCGCGATTGCCATTGAAATGATGATTCCAGGACTTATCGCTGTTCCCGAAAGAATGAAAAAAATATTAAAAAATGCCGCTTCTGAGATTCGTTTGCTGTCTGAAAAACTGAGAACACAGTCGGGACTGATCTCTGAAAACGTCAAAAGCGAGCTCGATACTGATCTGGTTCATTTGCCGATTTTTATTAAAGATCTGATAGCCCAAAAGAATTTGGAGTATTCTCAGAACAATAGAGTTCGCGTTGTAAATGCCACCATGGATAAAGATCCGTCGTTGTATGTGAAAGTCAGTTCTCTTGAGTTGCGATCAATTCTTTCAAATCTGGTGAATAATTCTTTCGATGCCTATGGTAAAAATGGAGGAGTGATCGAAGTTTCTATTCGTCATAATTCCGATCAATGTGAGATTTCGGTTAAAGATTTCGGAACAGGAATTTCAGAAGCTGTAGTTGCCAACTTGGGTAAGAAAACAATCTCAACAAAGGAAGCTTCAGGTAGAGGGATTGGGTTGCTACATGCCTTCAAAGTGATTGAAGCTTTGGGTGGATCGATTGCAATTGACACTAAGGTTGGCGTCGGAACAGAGGTTAAGGTTGGCGTGCCAGTTTACTCATTTAATTCACCGAAGAAAGAAAATCTATCCAGCAAAGAGATTAATTTGTAGGCATTTGCGCAACCATCGCGTTGCGCAAATTGCCATAATTTGATTAACCGATTCAAGGTTTCTACTTTATTTTTTTAGAATCAAAATAATTTCTTGTTTTGAGTTTTCTTTGTCTTTACTTGTCAGGATTTGTCATTCACAATTTTGCATATTAACAGCACATGGAGTGTGTTTATGGAATTGCAACCTTGGCTTTCAGTCGAAGGAATAGCTGATTATTTAGGTGTTTCTAAAGAGACAATCTATCGTTGGTTAGAACGCAAAAAAATCCCCGCACACAGAATTGGAAAACTTTGGAAGTTTAAACCTTCTGAGGTTGACCAGTGGGTTATGTCTGGTGGGGCATCAACATCTAAAAGACTACAGGAAAATCAAAATGGCTAAGAAGGTTCCAGGTAATTCAATTTCTAAAAACTATCTTGAGGCTCTTCGTGCTATCAATGAATGGACAACTGTATCTGATTGGGCAATCAAAGTTGGAGAAATGTTCCCAGAGCTTTTAGAAAAAGCAAATAAAGAAGCGAAAAACCACAAGCGCCCAACAACTGGAATTAGAGAAATTGCAGCCCGAATTAGCTCATGGGTTTCGGCAGATGGATTTGCAGGAAAAATTGAAGTTGATGAATCTGAACGTCCAAAGCGGGTTCGAATTTTGACAGATGATGAAGCTACCCACTATCAAGAAACTTCGCTTGAAGCTGATCTAGAGCCGTTAACACGCGCGCAGCGAATTAAAACTGACGAAACTAAATTGGGTACAAAAGAAAAGTATAGAATTGCTGAGTTAGATGCGATCATTCGGCAACTAAAAGAGTTCTTCAATCTTGATTTTGAGTTAGAGCACGCAAGAGCAATTCTCAATTCAAAAGATCCTGGCAAACATCATCCAGACAATCTCCAAATTCTCTTGAAATCACATAACAGGCTCAAGAGCAACGCCAATTGGGAACGCTTCACCTTGCAAGAACAAATTGAATACATTCAGGCTGTTGTAAAAGTTCAAAAACTCGTTTCTTCGAAAATGAAAATTGATCTTCATGAAGAAGTAATTGGATCAATTATTGAACGACTAAAATTAATATATTAAGGAAAAGATATGGCACTTAAAAAATCAGACCTCTATTCATCATTGAGGATGAGCGATTTATGAATAGTTTTCAGCTCTATTCAGGAACTTCTTTTTGTAGTATCGAGATTAAACGTGGTTCCCCGATTCATGCTGGTTCCAGTCTAGGAGCATATCTTCTTAATATCCCAATTACCTTTAAGGTACACACTTCCCCTAAAGCGAGAATCTTGACTTCTATTACGGGAGAATTACATCTCAACTCACAGTTTATTACTGAGGTTAGGCCATCTTATTGGGGTGGGAATATTCAATCTAGTGACAAAAACTCGTTAGAGTTCCAATTGAACTTTAACTCTGTTTTCACGAAATCAAATGTAGATGCTATTGAGACCGTAAGAAGTGAAAACGGACTTCAATTCGACATTAAACTATTTGGAGATATTTTTGATTTAAGCCCTGATAAGAAATCTAGTCCTGACATTCATCATACTTATGGTGATCTGTCCCATCGAATGCACCAAGCTGAGTGGATAGAAATATTAAACGCATGGAAATATGCACCAACAATGAATCTTGAACTCGTTTTAAAGTTCGATAATCCATATTTGACTCAAGCTGGTAGTTTTATTTTTCAAGCACAAAAGTTCTTTCTCGAAAGACAGTGGCCACAAGCCATCTCTGAGTGTCGAAAGGCTATCGACACAACTATAGAGTTTTTAAATGCAGAAAAAGTAAATTTTAAGAATTTGTTTGAAACTAAGCACTCAAACACGATGAGAAATCGACTGCTGCTCTCTTTGTTTGCCGTGAAACAGGTTTGTGATCCGGCCTCTCATGGCGACTCAAATTCCACTAAAATAATTTGGTCACAAGAGGACGCACTATATGTAATTCGAATGACAGCTTCTATTTTGATGAGAGTAGCAAAGGAACCAACAACATGAAGCAGCACTTTGGCCAAGATGGAGTACATTTTTTTGATCGAGTAACGGGATTAAATGTCTTACTCGATGAAATTACAGTTCCAGCCGACTGCTTAAGCTTAGCTCCTAAATATGTATCAATCGCGCTTACCAATCTTTGCAACTTGAAATGTAGCCATTGTTATGCACCCAAGAACAATTCAAGCCTAGAATTTGAATTATTAAAAGTATGGTTAAAGGAATTGGATGACAATGGAACTCTGGGCGTTGGTTTTGGTGGAGGAGAACCCTTTTTGTACAAAAACATCGCTGAACTTTGTGAGTACGTCTCTTCTGACACAACTTTAGCATTATCTATAACGACACATGGCCATTTTTTAACCGAAGAACTTGTTAGCCAGCTAAAAGGCAAGGTCAATTTTTATAGATTAAGCATGGATGGTATTGGCGAAACCTATGAAAAAATAAGAGGACGGTCTTTTCAACAATTTACAGATAAAGTAAAAATCATTTCTAGAAACTCAAAATTTGGAATCAACTTCGTTGTAAATGAAAAAACAATAAATGACTTAGACAATGCTCTCTCTTTTGCTGAATCAGTTGGCGCATTTGAATTTTTACTTCTCCCACAGGTTAAAACTCCAAACGAAGAAAGCATAAGCATAGAACAACTAGAAAAACTTAAGGAATGGGTTAATCGCAAAAATTGTAAAATAAGATTAGCAATAAGCTCCTCATTTGCAGAAGGATTCCCCGTTTGTAGCTTTAGCGAGTCGGATCAAACACAGAGAAGATTTCTCCATATAGATGCAAGCGGAACTCTTAAAGAAGCATCCTTCAACACTGAAGGGGTAAAAATTAAAAGTAATATTATTGAAAGTATTACAGTCTTGAATAGTAGACGGGAGTTAATATGAAAATTTGGGAAGGCTATGGAAGCGAGCATTCGAACAACCTCATTATGATTGGTAAATTTAAAGAAGTTAAAGAGGCCAAAGAGGCTCTTCAAAAAATTGAAAAAATTAAAGATCAAGTACAGAAGGAAAATCAATCTGGCTCAATCATTGTTGGTGGCATAACAGATCGCTACAGTGATGAGATGTTAAAGTTATTTAAAGAATTGGAGATACATAATCTAGGCCCATCTGATCTTGAACAGTTCGCCTTTGATATTTCAATCGAACAAAAAGAAAATGAGCTTATTTTGACCACAGATGAAATCGATGTTGCTGCTTTCTTTAAAATACTCATCTTAGAAGGAGCCAAAGTAGAAATATTCTCTCGCCATGATTATCCAGAAGAAAAGAAGTCGGAAAGTGTATGACATTGGATTGGAGCAAGTTTCAAACCCTATCGGGGTCACAAGATAAGAACTTTGAACTTTTATGTCGTGGCATTATTCGACATACGTTTGGCCAATATGGAAGGTTTGTTTCTCATGCCAATATGGCCGGAGTGGAGTTTTATCTTGAACTGAATAATGATTGCGCCCTTGGTAAAAAAGATCGTGTCTTTGGATGGCAATGTAAATGGTTTGAAATTGAAGCCGGAAAACCGCTTGGAAAAAATAGAAGAAGTAATATTGAAGACGGAATCAAGAAAACTAAAAAATATCATCCAAACGTCACAGATTGGATTCTTTGGACTAAATATACTTTAACAAAGTCTGACCAAGATTGGTTTAACGCAATTAAAACAGATCTAAATCTATATCTTTACGACTCAAGTGACATTGAAAAATATAAAGTTGGCCTAGCTGAAATATTTATTAAAAGTTTCTTTGGTGAGCTGGCTATTTCAGATCAACAAATGTCGGAACTAACAAAACTTTCGATTGCCCCAATTAAACAAAGATGGACTCCAGAACTTCATCAAGAAACTGGATTAGATCGTCAGGTAAAGAAAATTCTTGGCTGTAAGTTTTCTTGGGACATCTTGGAGAAAACATCTAATGAATTAGAAATACTTTCGAGCGTTTTGTTTGAGAAATTAATAGAATACTCTGAGTCATCTGACTATCTTGATGATGCTGCATCCTTGACATTTAAATCTCTCTCCTTTTGCGAGCATATTCGGGAATGCAAAAAAAGCCTTGAAGAAGGTGTTACGGATTGGACTGATTTAATTGATGATGCAAATGATTTGAGTGTTGATGAACGATCTGCTCCCCGCAAGCTACGAAAAAATAATGATTTTAATGGACTTTTATTTACAAACTTATTGGCTTCATATCTTGAAGGTAAAAAAGCTCTTGCGAATTTAAAAAAATCTTTAAAACAAAGCTCGTTGGTCATTTCATCCGAAGCAGGTAATGGGAAAACAGAATTTTGCGCTCAATTATGCTCTGGTTTAGTAGATGGCGTCCAAGGACTTATTATTCATGGAAAAAGACTTTCTAACGGCACACAATACAATGACCTCGTAAAATCATTCACTATCAATGGGAAGGCATTTGAAAGCTTTGAGTCACTAGTTTGTTCACTCAATTCCTATGGCGAAAGAAGTAAAAAGAGAATTTTAATTGCCTTTGATGGATTAAATGAATCTGAAGACTCAAGAAAATGGAAAGATATTATCCCAGAAATTCAAACTATCGTTCAAAAGTATCAAAGAGTGTTTTGCTTATTCACGATTAGGCCTGACTACATTCAAGACTCCATACCAACTGATACAATTGAAATTATTAAGGGCGAAGGATTTAATGATGAGAACGATGCACATAAAGCAATCACAAAATACTTCGCTTATTATAAAATAAATTCGGTAGGCGGATCACTCCCCAGAGCTATGCTTCACCATCCATTAAGTTTAAAACTATTTTGCGAAGTGACGAATTTAAAACGTGAATTTGAGGTAAATATAAACTCAGCTCCACAATCGCTTCACGCATTATTTGAGATATTTATTAAAGAATCTTCGGAAAGAATTGCTGAACTTTCCAGTAATAATCACAGAATTTATGGTGGAGATGTTCAGAAGGCACTTTCTACAATGGGTGATCAGCTATGGGGCTCTGGACAAAGAGGACTTAAACAAGACGAATTTAGAAATCTTATTAACGATTCAAATAGACCTTGGAATTTCTCACTTCTTAATTCATTAGAATCTGAAGGCGTTTTAATCCGAAATAAACATGATTCCGAAGAAACTGTTATGCCTGTATATGATCGCCTTGCCGGTTATTTAATTGCAGAATCAATTTTAACGAAATGCAGCTCTGATACTTTCAAAGATTGGATTGGTGATCAAAGTAACTTTAAGAAACTTTTTGGCTCATACAGTGAGATCCATCCTTATTGTGAAGATATTGTTTCGGCCCTGGTTGCACTCTTGCCAAAGAGATTTTATGGAGTAAATCTATGGACTTTTTTAACTGGAGTCGAAAAAGACAAAGCACTCATAAAATGTTCAGATTTAGAGAAAGCATATTTAGATCAAAACACTATTTCAGAACTTGAAAATTTGATTATTTCAGGAAAAGCAACAGAGTCTATATGGTTTCGTTTATACTTCCTTCATCATGTTGATAATCATCCATTGAATATCGAGCTTACCGAGCGCGTTCTCGCCAAGATGGATATTGCCATTAGAGATAGATGCTGGAGCGAATGGGTACGAAGTCAAAAAGATGGATTTATCTCTGTATTGAAGGATTTTTCAAAGTCAGCCTCAGACTCAAAACAAGATGCTAGACGGGCTTCTTATTTTAAATGGTGCTTAACTCTCTCAGATCGCGAAACTCGAGATGTTGCCAGCGAATCATTATTTATTTTTGGTCACAAAAATCCTTCGGCTATATTTAGTGAAACAATTAAGTCACTGAGTTTTAACGATGACTATGTGGCAATGAGACTAGTGCCAATATGTTTTGGAGTTATCACCAACATTTTCAGTGATAGCAACAAAGAAAAAATATATCAGTTTTACAACGCCTTATGCTCTTCGCTGATCGGTCCAAATGCGAGCCATTCCACGAACAACATAGTTATTCGCCAATATTTTTTAAAAATCAGAGAGTATCTTCTTTTTTGCGGTATTATTGGTAACTCAGATACAAACACGAACTTTGCATTGAAAATAGAGCCTCATAGTATTCCCGAAACTGATCCATTAGCTCAAGATCTGTCCAAAGCATTGCATATGGATTTTGAAAACTACACTCTCGGCACTTTATTTAAAAGCAGAAGAAATTACGATAATAATCATCAAGGACATAAGGACTGCGTGAGCTATATTCGCGGGCTACTAGCATCATTTAATTGGAACACTAAGGAAATGATGGAATTGGATAAACGCCTGTATAACTCGAGAGATCGTGGGAACAGAAATCCAGTTGAGCGTTATGGTAAAAAGTATTCTTGGATAGGCTTTTATAGGTATGCAGGGATGTTAGACCACTTAGGAAATTTAGACGTTCATTATGACGACTTCAAAAATGGCGATATCGATCCATCATTCATACGCCCACCGGAAAAAGACAATCTACAGTTTTCAATTGTAAATTTTAAGTCATACCTAGACGACAAAGATTGGTTCACAAAAGCAAAAGTATCTTTGCCAAAAGAAGTTTATAAAAGGGCCAATATAGTAAAAGTGGAGGTCCCTTGGATTCTAATCTCTGGATCTTTTTCGGCAAAAGATGAAATCACTAACAGAAGAGTTTATGGGTTTGCGCAAAGTATTTTGGTAAATAAATCTGATGTAGCAATAGTAAAGAAAACTTTTGATGAAAATGATCCATATAAAGTTGTATGCCATGAACATCCTAAAACTTACGAGACTTTAGCGAATGAAATACCATGGTCTTCTGCAGCTCAGAGTGCTTTTGATGAATACGAAAATAATGAGTCTAAAAAAGTCGCTGGAGTGAATGTTGAATACCTTGCTTACGAGTATAGCCATGAAAAGGACAAGGAATGGCTAAACATTGCGTCCTCCTATTGTTTTCCAAACTATCAAATAATCGCAAAACAAAAGCTCACAAAAATCCCTAAGACTCTAGCTTTTAGAGGAAAGGACGGTAAAGTAGCTTCAATTAATTTAAAACAAGATGAAGAAGAAGGAAGAAGCCATCTATTCTATATGAATTTAAAAGAGTTAAAAAAATATGCCAAAGGAAAAGTACTAATAACCCTTTGCTGGGGAGAAAAAGAATTGGATCTAAGTTATTACAAAAAGGACTCTTGGTTAGTACAACTTCAGAGCAAAGGTAGAAATTATTGGAAAGAAATCTTTGTTCAAAATTTATAGGATTTGGGACATTAGTAGAGACTGACAGGTTTCACCAGTGGAGTCGTTTCACAGTCTCCCAATCTCGACGACCGAATAGGAGTTAATAATGAAATACCTAGCAGGGGGGAGATCACCTTTTGCCTCAAATTGCCAATTCACCTGATACGGCAGGTGGTCGTCGATCAAATCTTTGGCCGTTTCCAAATGAATTGCGATTTTCACTATATCACTTGGCACTTGGGAAGGAATTACCAGTGGGCAATCATCCACCACTCTAGAATAGAGATATATAAAAACAACCCAGGCATTTGTACTTTGAGTTAAGTCTTTCAAGCCGAACTTCCGAAGAAAAGTAGAAAGTTCCTCCTTAAGAAGATCGAACTTAATGAGACGCATTGCCTCTGAATGATCAGGAGCGCGCCCGCCTGCCACCATGCATTTGTAAATAAGCTCCAGAATTCGCACTACTTCCTGAGCTGGCGGTCCGGACAATCGAGAGTGAAGAGCCCAATCGCAGTAAAACTTGAGACGTCCGAATTCCTCTGTTTCTTCTAACTGTTCAAGAATTTTTCGAACACTAGCCAGAATGTAAACGACCTGAGTCTCCTTAACGATGCCAGATTCAATTTCTGCACTAAGTTTTTGCGTAATATTTATATGCATTATTTAAAACCTTATTTTCTAAAAAATCGAGCAGATAATTTTATCCCAATTACATCGTCAAAAACTTTCTAAAATTTCAACATTCAAATACCTCCGCAAAAAATCACGGAGGCATTTGAAAATGACTACTTACAAATTAAGACTTGTGGTCTGACTTAGCAGCAGCTCTATGATTCCAGAAACTATCTAATATATGAAAAAATTTTATGCGACGTTGAGCGCGTCCACCTGCTGTTTTGTCGAAAGACTGAGTAGAACTTTTTCCAAAATTATTAAGCTTGTCATTTCGTTCAACCTCAGTATTCAGTTCAAAACATAGTTCATTGCCAATTTGAATTTCAGAATCGTAGGTCAGAGAACAAACTGAAGTAATTGTTCCTGCTAAGAAATCCGATACACTACTGGAATTATTAGAATCAGGCTCAACCCATTTGTACTCATTTACAACCAATTTAGTTTCATCATTGTATCCAGACAGGAATTTTTTTAACTCTCCGACAGTCTGAAACTTGGTTGCAACTGGTTTTTCCTCGTTAGTCTTAGATCCAGTCTTTGATGATAAAGCTGAAGCCGTATTCCAATCATTGTAGCCAAAAATTTTGGCTAATACTTCGAGTGCATGTCCTTGTGACAACTCAAAATTATGCTTTTCACGTAAAAGTTGACGAAGGAATTTCGCTCGCTCTTTGATTTGTTCTGTTGACGGTTCTTTCATAGGTACTCCCTTTTTTTGTGGACCATTTATTCTTTTGATCGCCTTAAAGACAGTCCTTAAAAAAGTTTGTATTGAAAAAAACCTTTTATGAATTGTGGAAAATTTCACCATAGCATTTCAGCCGCGATCGGCAGGCATTCCCAAACCCTGAATATTTATTAGCAAAAATTTCACCGTGCCGTCAATTATTTTGGCTGCAGAGATGAAACATCACGATTCCTCTCCAAAAAGGGCTTCGACGTCATGCTTCAAATAGGATGTGGCAAAAAAGTTTTTGACCAAACGACCGTCATAAAACGGGAGTCTTAAAACTGATACTCAAAACTCCCTTGATAAATTTAAAATTTCAATACTTCTAGCGAAACCTTTTCGCCTCCTCTGAAAAAACAGAAATCGGCTTCCAGTCGATCTTGATAACCTTATGGGACGCCTTCTGAATCTGGTTCCAACAATCACGAGACGGACAATCTTCCATTTTGGAAAAGCTGATTCCCAAATCCAGTAATGCAGCTGCGATGATAAGTTTGATAATAATGTTGTACATAGTTACTCCTATTTTTTGGCTAAAGCTTTGATCATGGTTAAAGTTGAATGCAGGGTCGAATCGTCTAGCAGTTCAAGCAAACTTGTGATTTCATTAATTACTTCGTCAGCGATCAGATCGGCGCGAACGATTTTATCAAAATCCTGTCGCTTATAACCGAGTGAACCTAGAATCTTATCAATTCTACCATCACTTAAATCCGTTCGCCCAGCTTCAATAAGACCAAAAGTACAATCTTTGAATCCACAAAGTTCAGAGGCTTTGTATTGAGAAACACCACGCCTCTTTCGTAAAATGCGAATAGCACGGACTTCTTTGGTGACGATTTTATAAAGATTACGTCTTGGCTTACGAGATAGCGTTCGTTCAAGATTGTAGGCATTGATTTGCGCGAGAGCCTTTTCTGGGGAATTTTCAATCTTGTGAAATTCGTCCCACTCCATTCCCATTTTTCTAATGAGTCGCCTAATGCGATCTTCGGTGTAGTTACAACGGCCATTTTCAAGCTGCTCAAGGGCTCTGATCGAGCAGTCACATCGTTCGGCAGCCTGCCGACGGTTCAATCCCAACGACAGTCTTGCGGCTTTAAAGGCCAGCAATGTCTTCGTTACTTTTTTAGTGGATGAGCGCTTCATTTTATCTTCTTGCATCTGACACTCCTTTCAAGAGTTCGTTACAAGAAGCAGTTTGTTTTTTCGAAAAATGTGGAAGTGGCTCTACAGCGAGCTGGCTAAAAATAGCATTTTTGCCAGCGACCTAGTACGAGTGAAACCCAAATCTGAAAGCTGGTATCCTATAAATTCAATAAAAAATAACCAAACCAA
>ERZ761610.1899-NODE-1899-length-10747-cov-44.744201_pt1 | contig 10747 bp, 9 predicted proteins | sample MGYA00512164_ERZ761610 | MGnify/ENA primary metagenome ERZ761610 (study PRJEB28899, sample SAMN02850038) | bioreactor sludge metagenome | biome: EBPR Sludge; feature: EBPR Bioreactor; material: flocular biomat | place: Australia: Thorneside Wastwater Treatment... | reverse complement strand
ACGGCACCTGTATTCATATTAACGGTTTTGAAATCAACGGCAAAAGTTAGATTTCGGAACTCTTCACCTGAAGTTGCTTTGACAAGATGTTTGATAAATAGCTTTTCAATAGCTTCGCCGTGGGTAGACATTTCCGATCGCGAGTGACTATCCAGAATTCCTGGTGGAACAAATACGACACGTTGTCCTTTTATGAGTGAGCTATTTAAAAATGCTTTGATATCTAATCCGGTTATGTTCTCGATCACGCAGTCGTCGCCACGGCACTTGGCGCCCCACTGGGTTTCCATCTCTTGACGATAAAGATTGATTTCGTCGGTGACTTTCTTTTCTTCGATACGATTAAAGGTTAGGAATTCAGCGGGAGTCTGTGCCCGCGCGGCCGCTTTCGCTGTTGCAACTTGATTCGCAGAGCCCATTCCTTTGCGATCGACAACAATGCCGCCGTTGACCGCATTAGCTAAGGTCACAACGCTTTGGTCGACGACAAAAAACTTCGGATTTAAAAGGTCCACTATTTCGGCATAGATAGAAAGCTTCTCGGCATTTTCACTGCTAATCTCAAGGTGTAGATTTTCAAGTACGGCCTTTTTGATCGCGTCGGGTTCCGATACTTTTCTTAGGATTTCGAATAGGGATTGGCTTGGAATTAGTTTTCCAGTTTCTGGTTCGACAGTCATCAACGGTGCGAGCTCTGCGGACTCGGCCAACTTTGTGCGACTGTCTTCGGCATGGAAAAGCAAGCTACGCAGTTTGTTTTGAATGAGAGGATTTGAATAGTGTTTGACTAAATTTGGACCAGATAATTTGCGCGAAACTCGCGCTGAGAAATAGGCTTCGTCCGATGTTCGACCAACCCCCATACGAAACCATTCTTCGATGTTGTCGGAATCACGAAACATTTTTTTCGCTTTTAGTAGAATGCCTAAGTTCATTTGAAACTCAGCAAACACGGCATCGATACGGGTAAGATCATGTTCTGTGAACTGGCGAGGCGCATCGATTATGATCGTTAGACTTTTTCCATCAGAATAGGTTTTAAAGCTAACGCCTAAGTCAAAGTGGCCGTAGATCCATCCTTTTATTTGTTTCAAGATGTAGGCATTTGCAAAGTTATCGATAGATGTAATCAAGTCTTTGTCGTTTAAGAAATCATTTAGAAATTTGAGTTTAGAGTTTTCAAACTCAATCACGATGCGGTTGGGATGAGGTGTCTGAATTCGATTCTTGATAAAGTGTTCGCGGTCAAATTGTGTCGTAATTTCCTCGTGTAAATGGTCGCGGACCATGAGGGCGCGAAACAGGCTGGCTAGGCTCTTGGTGTTATCGTGAAGGGCATTGTCTGTACGTCGATGATGATGATCTTTTGAATAAAACTGAAGGCACTCAAGCCGTTGATTCGATGCCTTGGAGGCAACCGAAATGAGAAGTAGCAGTGTGATAGAGGCCCGGTACATGAAGTTCACACGCTTTATATCTTCAAGGATGCCAAGGCATTTTCTACAGGTTTTTTTGTCTTATAAATAGACACTTAAGCGAGGGTGTCACAAAAAAAATATAGAATTCAATAAGTTATATTATTTTCAGAGCGACATGGTGAGCGACTTTTAAGGTGCACGGTGGTTGCTTTAACAATTTTTTTTTATATTCCAAGTCCACTCGTGATAAGACAGCTCGATGCGAATGGTGTTTGTTTTTTCCATGTTTTGGTCCTCCTTTGTATTGAGTCTGCCAACGACTGCGCCGGCAGAAGTTGCTTTTGTTTCTATCTACGAACCGATTCTAAAATCGAAGGGTCTAGATCTGAAAATTGAAACCTATGAGGAAAGTGACGATTATTATGGAGGTGCCTCTCTAGAGGACGGCACCTTTAAAATCTCTGTCGGAAAGAACATACGAAATGATAAAAATGGAACGTTAGCATTTGTATTGTGCCATGAGGTCGGTCACCTACTTGGCGGGGCGCCGAAAAAAGCATCGTCAACTTGGGCGTCAACAGAAGCACAAAGCGATTTCTATGCGACTTCGGTGTGTTTAAAATTACTTTATCGAAAACATCCCGAGTTAGTAAAAATGAAAGTGAAGCCGGTAAACGAAGTTGTAAGCGGATGCCACATTGCTTTTGGGAATGGCATAGAAAGGCGTATTTGTGAATACAGTTCGCAAAACGCTTTTGTTTTTTTTAGCGATGTATGGTCCTATATTAATTTTGCGGGAATTTCTAAGCCTACGTTCAGTGTTCACACGCCGGCCGCCGTCGAAAAAAATCGAAATTACCCATCCCTGCAGTGTCGTCTGGAAATTGCATTTCTGGGCGCTCTTTGCCGTGATCAAAGCTGCTCTAAGCCCGCCTGTTTTTAACTGAAGACACCGTGTTTCAATTTGAAACGCTTCAGATAAGAATTAAGCATATATCCATTTAGTCCGATAGGATCCTTAATGAAAAAGGAATTTCTGGTTTTTCTCGTATGGTTTGCTGTGGTGTCAGTACCTATTTCTATTTTGATGGCACAACATAATTTACCGTTTTCAATAGATGTAAAAACGCCGGCCCAGCTTATTAAAACCTTTTCAGATAAAGATCATATTTTGGTGACTCATATCTTAAGCGCTAAATGCAAATGTTCAAAACGCGTTGGTCGTTATTTAGAAGAAATATCCCGCCCGGCATTCCTTCATGAATCAATTGTTATTGTAGAGGGTAGTTTGCCCAACGAGGCAGAACTTCTTAAAAAGGGTTATAAACTGAGTCACCTTACGGTGGCGGATTTGAAGACGCAGTTTAATTTAGAGGCAGCACCGGTGTTATTGGTTTCAGATTCTTCGGGCGAGTTAAAATATTCAGGTGGGTACAAAAATATTGATGAAGTTGACCATCGGGATCTAGAGATTATAGGTCGGGTAAAAGCGGGAAGTAAGGTTGCGGCATTTCCAGTGCTCGGCTGCGCGTTGACGCCGGCACTTAAAACCGCCATGGATCCATTTAATTTAAAGTATAGAAATTGAGCTTTGTTTGATTAAGGAGACTTTGTGAATAATTTAGAACGTCAGTATGTCCAGAAGATGAACTTCATCATGCTTTGCATTTTAACCCTGCATTTTCCCGTTTTGGTGGGCCTAGCCTATTTTTTAAAAACGGATATTTTTCTAACTTCGGTATTGTCGATTGGATTGCTGGCTGGTCCAGGGCTGCTGTTTATTCTTAATAAATCATCTCGAGTGGCCTCAATGGCAATGGGTGTTGCCTTGATGGGCTTTAGTGCACTACTGATTCACGTCTCATCTGGGATGATCGAGATGCACTTTCATATATTCGTAGGGCTGGCGCTATTGATTATTTTTGCCAACCCTTGGGTTATCGTGGCTGCGGCGGTGACGATCGCTGTTCATCACGTCGGCTTCTGGTTGTTTTTGCCTAAGAGTGTATTTAACTACGAAGCTAGTTTTGGTATCGTGCTTATACACGCCCTATTTGTGGTGCTCGAATCGATTCCGTCAGTTTATGTCTCATATAAATTTAAAAAGATTATCGTAAACCAAGGTTCTGTCGTTGAAGAGTTAAAGGTGTTAACATTAAATATCAATTCATCTTCAACTGAATCAACGGCCCAAAGCCAACAGCTATCGTCATCGTCGCAGGAGCAAGCACATGCGGTTCAACAAACGGCCGCATCGCTAGAGGAAATCAATTCCATGGTTAAGCAAAACAGCCGCAATGCGACCAATGCATCTGAACTATCAGTTTCAAGTAGTCTAGCTGCTAAAGACGGCGAGAAAAACATGCGGGAGCTAATTGAGTTAATGAATACGATTTCGCAATCCTCGAATAAGATCAAAGACATCACAAGTTTAATTGATGATATTGCATTTCAGACGAACCTATTGGCGTTAAACGCTGCTGTTGAAGCTGCGCGCGCGGGTGAACAAGGCCGTGGATTCGCGGTTGTTGCCGAAGCCGTCAGGAATTTGTCTCAGCGAAGTGCTCAAGCTGCAAAAGAAATTTCATCTTTGATTGCACAAAGCGTACAGCAAGTCGAAATTGGTAAAAAGAAAACGGATCAAAGCGGTGACTCCCTAGTGAAAATTGTAAACTCAATCGAAAGCCTAAAAAACCTAAACAAAGAAATTTCGTCGGCGACGGCCGAACAGTCGGTCGGTATCGAGCAAATTAAAAGTGCCGTTGATAAAATGGATGAGTCCACGCAGAAAAATGCTCATATTGCGCAAATGACCAGCGAGTCTTCGCAGCAGATATCGAATCAAGTTAAAAAACTTGATCATTTAGTTGAAGAATTACTAAAAGCCTCGTAAATAAAAACGATGAAGGAAACATTAGTTCTAGAAACAAACGAGTCTGAAAAAATTTTGCAAGCTATCCGCCAGCGGGTCAAAGGCAAAACTTTTTTTGGTCTTCGTGGCGACATGGGTGCGGGTAAAACCACATTAATAGGCCGCTTGTTGCGAGATCAAAACGTCGATGTTTCGTCGCCTACGTTCGCACTGTATAATTCGTATAATGCCTTTGGCTTGACGATTATTCATGTAGACTTGTATCGGCTTGAATCCTCAGAGGAAGTAGACTCCTCTGGGTTTTGGGATCTATTTGCTGATGATCAGTCCGTCGTTTTTACTGAGTGGGTCGAGCGTGTTTCAGCAGATGAATTGCCCTTTGACTGGAAAAAGTGGTTTTTGCAAATCACAGTATCGCCTGATGGAAAACGAAAGTACTCGCTGTTTAGTTTTGCTTAATTTTACTTCGCAGATACGCTGGATGTTTTCACAATAGCATTGATCGAATAGTCCGGGTCGGTGCAGGCGATGCTTTCTTCTTTTAGATTACATGTGCGGACTAGGTTCATGTCTTTTTGCTTACGATCTAACGCGAACGGCATAGATATTAAATCTTTAGCTTGATCCGTAATCAAATTACGCAAGTGTGCTTCTTGCACTTTGTACCAAGAATCCGACCTCAGGGTTACAGTCACTTGCTTGCGATCGCGTAGCGCTTTTAAATCACCTACCTTAAATGACACATTCGCAACGATTTTGGCCGAGCCATCACTGATTGTGAGCAGGTACATATTTTTTCCTGTTGGGGAAAAGTCAAAGGTAAACCGAATGTTTGGTCTTGTAATGGATTTAAGATCTGTGTTTTGTGATCTGCCAATATGACCATCGTTAACGAATGTGCGCGTTGACCATGATCCCAGAGCCGAGGTTATCGTATAAGAAATAACATTTGCAGTCGATTTTGAAGCGTCTAATTTACCGAAAAACTGAACACCGGCTGTCGTGATTTCGCCACCGCTTCCATAAACAGCATAGATTTTTTCTTTTTGCTCGCGCGCATAGGTGGGATTGTCTTCAATCGTTTTGAAGAACTTGATCGAGTCTTGCTGTTCAGGGAAACGTTTCAGGGCTTCTTCTGTCATTATTGAAACAAAATTAATTCTTTCGAGCTCAGCTTTAGTAGCTTTGTCTTGGATATCTTGGGCGCAGAAGTCAAAAAGTGCTTTTCGAGTCGCTGACAGCTGCGACGGTTTAATTCCGGCGGATTTTACGTGCTCAAGGGTGCTAATAAGGGGCGTCGTTTTGTCTTCAATGCATTTTTCAAAAGCCGAAGCTGGTGTTTCCGGCTGAGTCATCGGTGCTGTTACGACAGGTGGCAATTCGGGCTCGGTATGTTGTACAGGCTTGGAAATAGTCGCCGGTTCATCCTCAGTTTTGGGAGGAAGGAGTGGGCCGGGTGTCGGCGTACGCTCAATAGGTCGTTTGGTCACGGATGAATCATCCGGCAAAGGATCAGGCAGGTCAGCGCCGTCAGTCGCTGCGGCAGCCTGGGGCCCTTGCTCGGCCTCCGCTTTTAATTTTTCTTGAAGCGCTGATCCGCGGATTTTATCGGGATTAACTATCGGAGTCTTTTTTGTGCAGCCGCTGGCGATAACCAATGAGGCAATCAAGAATGTGCAGTTAAGGCTGATCGAGCGTACGTTCGGTTTCATGGGCAAAGCTCCTGTTCAACTACAAGCAAAAACCTTTCCAGAAACGCATTGATTAAAGTGAAACAAAAGGCATTGGGAGCTATATTTTTCGCTAAAACGCCAAAAAATGCGGCCGTTTTTAGGAAACGTCCAAAAGTTAAACATGATTTGCTGCAGTCTATGTGTTTTGTAGCAGTTCTTCGTTTGATAAACCGGTGATTTTTTTCATTTGGTTAAACAAATAAACCATGATCGAAATCAACGCTAACATTGAAGGAAGCATAATTACGATGAATGACCACTGAGTCATTTGAGCAATCTGCGAGTTTAGAATATCAGAGCGTTGCTCTTCAGGTAAATCCAATGCGATCGGTGTGAAAATGTAGTAAGCCAGAGAGAAGTTTAATACCGCACTTAACACGAAGGAAAGTGATAGTAAAATCGTTCCTCGTTTGAGTAAGCCTTCAAAATCTTTCTCGCGATTTTTTTGCGAAATAGAGGCCAGTATCGTGTCCATTTTCAACAGCTGAGGGTTTAAAAACAGAGTTTTGACGAATGGAGATTTGGTAAAGGCAGAGAATAAAACGAAAGAACCAACCAAAATTGGGAAAGATGCTTCTTTAACGGCAAACCAAAAGCCTTCCAGTTTTAAAAGGGCAAACCCGCCAGTGAATCCTACATTCAGAATGCCAAGTAACGAAATGTAGTTCGTTTTTTTCTGTTGAGTGTAATCATAAATGCCGTAAAAAATGGGAAATGCGAGTGCGATGAGGAGGGCCTCTTTTGACCCAAACCACTTTCCACCTTTATTTAAAATAAAAATCGGAATAACAATGTTGAAAAGGATATTTAATAGAGGATTTTCACGTTGAGCAGGTAGCGGAGTTTGATTCATGGCCCTATCATTCAGATATTTTGAAAGATTGTCTAGTTAACTTTTCGTGCGTAGAATAAACCCATGCCGGAACTACCAGAAGTTGAAGTATTACGTCGTGATTTGTTGACTCGAATGCCAAAACCATCGCGCATTCGTCGACTTCAGTTTTTGTCTCCGAAACTGCGCACCCCATTGACGTTGCCTAAGTCTCTTCTTAAAAAGCCAATCGTAGTGACGGGTATTGAACGACGTTCAAAGTTTTTGGTTTTTAGGTTGGAGGAGGGCGTTTTCGTTAGCCATTTAGGCATGAGTGGGTATTGGCGAGCGGAAACGAAGCGCTCAGAAATCAAGCATGACCACGTCATAATCGAGTGGGAAAACGGGGACTTGTGGGTTTATAACGATCCGCGTCGTTTTGGTATTTTTGAATTTCACCCAGACTTGAGTGAAGTGAAATGGTTTACTCAGCTAGGTCCAGAGCCATTCAGTGACGAGTTTTTGGCACAGCCGGTAATTGATAAAATCAGGGGTTCGCAGCGAGCTATTAAATCTATAATTATGGATGCAAAAGTCATGGTGGGTGTGGGCAATATTTACGCGAGCGAAGCTTTGTATAAAGCAGGCATCAATCCCTTTAAACCCGGTAATAGAGTAAGTTTTGAGAGCCTAAGGCGGTTGCTAGTTGTTATTCGAAACACTTTGTCTAAAGCCATAGATGGTGGCGGATCGAGCATTCGTGATTATGTTCATGCCAGCGGAGAAAAAGGCAAATTCCAAAATGAGCATTTAGTCTATGGTCGCAGCGGCGAAAAGTGCACACAGTGTGATTCCAAAATTCAGTCCAAGAAAATTCAAGGTCGAAGCACGTTTTGGTGTCGAAAATGCCAGAGATAAATCCTTCGCAAAAAAATCTTGTCATTTTTATTTTTTTATTCGAACATTGTTTGTGTGTAACAATTTAAAAACTAATACAAAAGGATGTATATGAAGTTACTTATTGCTTTCTCATTAATCGCTCTAACATTAACTACTGGTTTTACATGTGCTAAAAACACTCCAGAAGCTGCTAAACAAGAAGCTCCTGCGCAAGATCCAGCAGCTCAGCCATCTCAAGAACAAATGGCTACTCCACCAGCTGATGGCGCAACGGCTCCGGCAGCTCCAACGGAAGCTCCAGCGGCGGCTCCAACTACTGAAGAAAAAAAGTAATCTGATTTTTTATACAGGCATCCTCAAGGTTTCTTGATGATAGCCTGACGAAAAAGCCTGGGTAGGTTTGAACTACGTCCAGGCTTTTTTATTTTTACGATCCATCTTGCTATACATCCTCTTTAAAGATTTAATAATATTATAAATTTATAGCACGTAAGAAAGGAATCTTATGGAATTTTTTGGGTTTTTACAGTCATTGACTGGCTGGAGTATCCTTATCGGAATCGTTGTTGCCTTGATGTTGGGATTCGCGGGAGCCCCATTGTTTATCTGGGCCGTAGCAACGTTATTGTTTTTAGTCGGCCTTGGTGTTGACTATGTCGTGATTGCAATTGTTGCAGCTGTGTTTGTGATTTTTGTAATTAAACCCATTCGCGCTAACGTAGTTACAGCGCTTGTGATGGGGTTGTTTAAAAAACTGAAAATCATGCCAGAGATTTCACAAACGGAAAGAACAGCTCTTGATGCCGGTGTCGTTTGGGTTGAGAAAGATTTGTTTTCTGGAAAACCTGATTTTGAAAAACTAATGAAAGAGCCGTACCCAGAATTAACGGCGGAAGAAAAAGCATTTATCGACGGTCCTGTTGAGCAGCTTTGTAAAATGTGTGAGCCATGGAAAGTATGGCGTAATAAAGAACTTCCGAAAGAAGTTTGGGATTTCGTAAAAAAACAAAAATTCCTGGGTATGATCATTCCAAAAGAGTACGGTGGGTTGGGGTTCTCGGCGCTTTGTCACTCTGAAGTGATTATGAAAATCTCATCGCGTTCATTGCCATTAGCTATCACAGTAATGGTTCCGAACTCGTTGGGTCCTGCAGAACTGTTAGTTCACTATGGAACGGATAAGCAAAAAGAACATTACTTACGTCGCCTATCAGCGGGCTTGGAAATGCCATGTTTCGGTTTAACAGAACCGATGGCGGGTTCAGATGCCGGTGGTATTACATCTGCGGGCGTGGTTTTCAAAGGTCAAGACGGTAGACTTAAATTAAAACTAAATTGGAACAAACGTTGGATTACATTAGCAGCGGTGAGTTCTGTGATTGGTCTTGCGTTTAGATTGCGCGATCCGGAAAATTTATTAGGTAAAGGTGATGATGTTGGTATTACGTGTGCCTTGATTCCGGCCGACACTAAAGGTGTTGTTATCGGCCGTCGTCATGATCCTCTAACAATCCCGTTCCATAACTGTCCAACTCAAGGTCACGATGTGGTTGTTGATCTTGAAGAGTGCGTTGTGGGTGGCGCTGCGGGCGCCGGCGAAGGCTGGAAAATGTTGATGGAATGTCTAGCCGCTGGCCGCGGTATCAGTTTACCGGCGCAAGCGACTGGGGGATCAAAACTTGTGACTCGCGTTGTATCGGCTCACTCGGTAATTCGTCGTCAATTTGGTGTTAGTATCGGTAAGTTTGAAGGTGTTGAAGAGCCATTAGCGCGTATCACGGCAAGCACTTATGCTCTTGAGGCGATGAGACGTTATACGTTAGGTGCCTTAGATAAAGGTATCAAGCCGCCAGTGATCACAGCGATTCAGAAATACTATTCGACTGAAATGGGTCGTGAAGTGATCAATGACGGTATGGATATAATGGGTGGTGCCGGAATTTCATTAGGTCCCCGCAATCTGTTAGCGGAAATATATGTAGCGACTCCGATCGGTATTACGGTTGAGGGTGCGAACATTTTAACTCGTACATTGATCGTGTTTGGTCAAGGGGCTCTACGTGCGCATCCTTTCGCATATCAGGAAGTGATGGCAATGGAAGCTAATGATTTGAAAAAATTCGATACCGCATTCTGGGGACATATTGGTCATATCGTGCGTAATCTGTGCCGCTCGATCGTGTTATCATGGACACGCGGGTATTTGGCATTCTCACCAAGCTGTCATCCACAAATGAAGGTGTACTTCCGTCGTTTACAATGGGCTTCGGCAAGTTTTGCTATTCTTTCTGATGTTGCGATGGGCGCCTTGGGCGGAGATTTAAAACGTCGTGAAAAAATCACGGGTCGTTTTGCTGATATCTTGGCTCATATGTATATTGCGACATCGGTCTTAAGGCGCTTCGAAGCTGACGGTCGCAGAGAAGAAGATTTAAGTGTCGTTCATTACAACTTGAAATTGAGTATGGCTCGTATTCAAGAGGCCTTTGATGGTTTGTTTGATAACCTAAAAGTTCCTGGTTTACGTTGGTTCTTAAAAGGTTGGATTGGTGCATGGTCGCGTATCAATTCACTTGGGAGCCAAGCGAGCGATGGTTGGTCACATGTAATTTCAAGTAAAATTTTGGAAGACAGTGATTTCCGCGAGCGTTTAACTGATGGTATTTATATGCCAAAGGAAAAAGGCCAACAAATCGAACGCCTAGAGAACGCATTCAAAATCGTTCTAAAGAGCGAAAACGCTGAAAAGAAAATCAAAAAAGCAATCCGTGAATCGGTATTGCCTAAAAAGAAAATCTTTGAATTGCTAGAAGAAGCAAAATCGAAGAACGTTATCACTGACGAAGAATTGCGTCTAATCAAAGAATCCGACTCCATCCGATTCGACGCGATCTTGGTAGACGACTTCGACGAAGATCAATACCACAACCGAAAAGACTACCCATAATTCGGAAAAGGAAAAAAGGTACCAGGTCCTAAAAGTCCGACGCATGCGTCCGGACTTTTAGGACCT
>ERZ761610.1895-NODE-1895-length-10775-cov-468.582463_pt1 | contig 10775 bp, 2 predicted proteins | sample MGYA00512164_ERZ761610 | MGnify/ENA primary metagenome ERZ761610 (study PRJEB28899, sample SAMN02850038) | bioreactor sludge metagenome | biome: EBPR Sludge; feature: EBPR Bioreactor; material: flocular biomat | place: Australia: Thorneside Wastwater Treatment... | reverse complement strand
CGAGCGCGTCATCGCCGGCGCCGCCGGTCAGGATGTCGTCGCCGTCGCCGCCGGCGAGCGTATCGTTGCCGTCGTTGCCGGCGATGCGGTCGGCGATGTTGGTCCCGGTGATCGTCTCGGCCGCCGCCGTGCCGTCGAGATCGAAGCCGCGCGCGAGGAGTTCGGCGTAGCTCAGGACCGTGCCGTCGGCGAACTCGAAGCGGTCGATCGCCGGCTGCGCATACACGTCGCCAGGAGCGAAACCTTCGATATGGATCGCGTCGGCCGGATCGCCGCCGACCTGGATGCGCAACGAACCCAGCCCGAGCGTGATGTCCGCCGGCGCGATGCCGCTGCCAAAGCGCAGCGTGTTGGCCGCCGTGAAGCCGCCGGCCTTGCTCTGGTCGGTGATCGTGTCGCTGCCGTCACCCCGGCTGTAGAGGTAGGTGTTGCCGCCGCCGCCGCCGGTCAGCGTATCGCTGCCGCGCCCGCCGGAGAGCGTCGAGGACCCGGTCATGGCGACGATCGTGTTGTCGTCCTGGCCACCGGTGACGACTTGCTGGCCGCTGCTGTCGGTCGCGGTATGGACGCCGTCCAGCAGGCGGCCGATCAGGGCTGCGTAGCCGACGCGTTCGCCGTCGGCGAAACGATACTCGGCGATCGTCCCGGACAGTCCGCCTTCGACCAGCAGCCGGTCGCTGGCACTGTAGTCGATCAGCAGCAGCCCGCCGCCGAAGGCGGTCAAGCTCAGGTCGGCGACGGTCGCGTCTGCAAATTCGACGGCATTGCTTCCGGCACGATCGTCGATGCCTTCGCTGAGGGAGAACGCGGTCGGGCTGTCGCCGGTGGCGAAGCGGTAGGTGTCGTCACCGGCGCCACCATCCAGGCCGTCCATGCCGGCACCGCCGATCAGGGTGTCGTTGCCGGCATCGCCCCACAGACCGTCGTTGCCGGCGCCGCCGATCAGGGTGTCGTCGCCCCGGTTGCCGTGCAGGGTGTCGTCGTCGTCGCCGCCGTCGAGGAAGTCGTTGCCGGTGTGCGTGTCGCCCTCGCTGTCGCCCAGGAGGGTGTCGTTGCCGGCGCCGCCGTCGAGCCGGTCGTCGTTGCCGCCGCCGAGCAGTTGATCGTCACCTTGCCCGCCGTACAGCGAGTCCCTGCCATGAAAAGCCGCCTCCAGGGTGCTGTAGTCGCCTTCGAGGTGGTCGCTGCCGTCGCCACCCATGAGTGCGTCGTCGCCGCCATCGCCCCACAGCGTGTCGTGGCCTTGCCCGCCGTCGAGGAGGTCCTGGCCGTGCCAGGCGCCCGGTGTCGTTCCGCGGTCGCCGCCCAGTTGGTCGTCGTCGTCGCCGCCGCTGAGCGTGTCGTCGCCGCCATCGCCGAGCAGGGTATCGTTGCCGGCACCGCCGTCGAGGGAGTCGTTGCCGTGGTACTCGCCGGGGGTGAGGGCATCGTCGCCTTCGATGCGGTCGTCGCCGGCGCCGCCGTAGAGTACGTCGGCCAGGCCGTTGCCTTGCATCCGGTCATTGCCGTCGCCGCCGTTGATGAAGTCGTTGCCGTGGTGGATGCCTTCGAGGCCGACGCGGATCAGGCGTTCGTTCTCCGTTTCGCCGCCCGGCGCCGGGCCGGCATCCCAGTTGAAGTCGCCGAACAGGTGGTCGTCGTCCGCACCGCCGTCGAGCGTGTCGGAGCCCGCGCCGCCGAGGCCGATGTCGGCGCCCTGGCCGAGGGCGAGGTAGTCGTCACCGCTGTCGCCCAGGGCGATGTCGTCACCGCCCCCGGCGATCAGGGTATCGGCGGCACCGCTGGCGGCGAGCCCGGAATGGCGGGCATGGCGCGTGGCGACGCCGTCGATGGTCTGGGTGAAGTGGAACGTGGCGCGGCCGGTGATCGGGTCGTAACTCAGGCCGGCCGACAGCGTGCCGAGTGTGCCCCCGTCGTGTCCGACTCCGTCGCCTTCGAGAACGTCGACATCGCCGCCACCGATGAGGGTGTCGCTGTCGGCGCCGCCGAACAGGAGGTTGGAGGCGATCCGCCCGACCAGCAGGTCGTTGCCCGTGCCGCCGGACAGGGCGTCGGCGACGAGATGGAAGCTCTGCCCCGGCGCGGCGGCGGCGATGGCGAGGGCGGTGTCGATGCTGGCGTCGCCGTAGATCCGGTCGTCGCCGCCGTTGCCGGCCAGATGATCGGTGCCGCCCCGTCCTTCGAGCCGGTCGTCGGCGCTGCCGCCGATGATCCGGTCCATGTTGTCGGTGCCGGTGATGAACCAGGAGGCGCTGCTGAGGTGCTTGTCGGCTGTTGCGCCATTGGGGTCGTCGCCGGGGGTGGTGTCCTCCAGCACCAGGGTGTTGTCTGCCGGAGGCGGAATCACCGGACTGCCGACGCCGAGGGTGATGCCGAGCTTGCCGTCGGTGAAGTTCCTGACGAAGAGGCGATCGCTGCCGGCGGCGATGTGGAGGGTCTGGCTGCCGTCGGCCTCGCTGCTGCGGGTGTAGGTGTATTTCCTGTCGGCGCTTTGCCAGAGGCCGGTGCCGGCAGCGCTTTCGTTGCCGCCGTTGAGGGTGTCGGTACCGATCGTGATGCTGCCGCCCAGCGCGTCGGGGTCGACAAGGGTGTCCCAGCCGTCGCCGGTGGCGAAGACGTAGGTGTCGTCGCCGAGGCCGCCGAGCAGGGTATCGTGGTCTTTGCCGCCGGTGAGGTGGTCGGCGCCGGCGTTGCCTTCGAGGTAGTCGGCGCCGTCGGCACCGTCAAGGGTGTCGGCGCCGGCGCCACCGTAGAGGTGGTCGGATACGTCGCGCCCCAAAAAGTAGTCCCGATCATCCTTGCCGAAATAGTAGCAGTGGATATTGCTGAAAGGCGTACTGGCATCGAAGCCTTGGGCGATCGTATAGCCGGAGGCTTTATCCATGAACAGCGTGCTGTCGTTCTGGTAGATGTTGCTCGTCGAGTTGTGTTGATAGCCTGGATCGACCGGGTTCTTGTTCTGGAGGTTGAACCAGTCCTTGCGGGCGAGGAATTCCGTTCGGTCCGCCAGCCACTGGTCGGTGATCGTGTAGGCGTGCGCCGTGTCATGCGCCGCCATTGCATCTCGGTCGGCCTTCCATGCAGTGTAGCGTTCGGCCCATGCACTGCCGACGTCATTCCAGACTTCGGGGGTGAGGCCTTTCAAGACCACGGGGCTCAAGCTCCACAGGGCGGCAAAGGCGCCGAAATCGGTGCGCGCCAGCGTCGCGGTGGCAGCGGAGACAGCTTCGATTTTCAGTTGTCCGGCCAGGGCTGTGTAGGCCGGCGCGCCCGTGATCTGTTTCAGGAGGTTGAAGAGCGCGGTTCGGCCAGCCGTGCCGTCCGTGCCATTCTCCAGTCGCGCCCAGGTGTTGCCCTCCAGGCTACCCTTGAGTTGGTTGTCGGTCGTCTGTGGGCCAAGGATGAGATCGGCCAGGGCGTTGACCACGTTTTCCAGTACGTCGCCTTCGGCTTTGCCTTGCGTGCCGCCCGCGTCCTCGGCCTTGTGCCAGGAGGCAGCGAGCAGCGTGTTCTGTATCCGGCCCAGCGTCGCCGGGTCGTTGCGCTGCGCTTCCGGCAGGAGACCGAGCAGGACATTCTGGACGTTGAGGGAATCGACAATCAGCGTCAGGCTGTGGCTGTCTGAGAAATTGTTGAGCTTGTAGTTGTTGTGCAGCAGGTTGATGCCGGGAAGCCCCGAAACGACGCCCTGGAGAAAGTCACCGCGCACCCAAGGCTGGTCCTCGATGAAGACGGTAGCCGGCGAGCCGTAATGCACACCCGAGTTGGCGACGGCCGACCAGGGATACTGCGTGGTTTCGGTACCGACGAGGTCGGTCTGGTTGGTCAGCGCCGGCGTGCCTGGCGTCTTGCCGAACACGCTGCGCACCGGATTGGTCCGCTCGCTGGCCAGATAGACGGCCAGCCGGTAGTCAAGGGTTTCGGCGAGGATGTCGGTCGCCAGGACTTCCTTGGGCTGGGTGCCGGCGTCGACGCCATTGCCGCCAGCGGTGAAATTCCTGATGCGCGCCGCTTCGTTTTGTAGGGCAATGATGTCGGTCAGGGCCTTTTCCAGAGGCTTCTTTTCCGTATCGAAAACGGCGACGTTCGCTTCAGTGTATTGCGAACGCAGCGCGGTGAGCGCGTCCAGTCCTTGCTGTGCGCTCCAGGTGGTGTTGGCGAGGTTGACGCGCAGGGTGTCGTAGAACGCGGCGAGCGGGCCGGGCGTCAGGCGCAGTTCGCCCTTGATCTGGCTCGGGTCGTTTTTCAGGGTGATGAAGTAGTTGATCGCCTCCCGCAGCGATCCGTACTTGACTTCGCCAACGCCGGCGCCGTTGAAAGTGACGACCTGCCCGCCGTTCAGTTCGTCTTGGTGCAGGAGATTGAAAACCGTAGCAAGATGTCCACCGAGACTGTAGCCGGTAACGTTGATCTTTGCGCCTCCGGGTATCTGGCTCTTGATTTCGCCGTACCATTTCTCCATGTCGGCGACCTGGCCCCACGCCCAGCCGGTATCGAAAACTTCCAGCGAGTTCGTTGCCGCACTGTCGCGGATGGCGTCATCGATGAATTCGGTGCTGCGGAAACTGATGACATACTCATTCGAGTTTGCCTCGCTTTGGAACAGCGTGCCCGAGAAGCCGGTCGGGGTGTTGGCTTCCTGATCGACGACCTTCCACTGCGCTACGAAATCGGCCGCCTGGGTTTCGGTGAATTTGGAGGCGTGGCCGTTGCCGGCAACAAGAGCATCAAGATACAACTGACCTGTTAACGGCTTGTCTTGGCTATCAACAAGAAAGGCCTCAGCCGCCATCTGAAGATTGGCATATTTTAGGTAGTCAGCAATCGTCGGCGTCGTCATGATCAGTTGTCCTTTTTGGTTTTTTTGATGTGAAGCACTTTTTCAACGAAATTTCGGGTTTGATATCCCTTGAATGGATGACCACCGGATGTCTTGGGAAATATTGGACAAGCATGATTCGCCGCCAACAACCACGGCGACCTGCCGCCAGAGTTATTCCCCTGCCCGCGATCCATCATGTAGCCGATGCGCTCGGCCATCACTTCGTTGTTTTTGAGGTCGATGACCTTCAGCGAACTGCCGGCGATCCAGTAGTCGCGCTCTTCGCGTGTCGAGATGTCGTCGTAGGTGACGCCGTAGCGGGGGGGCGGATTGGGGGCGGGAGTTTTATCGAGAACGAATGCCTTGGATTTGAACTGCGTCTTACCATCGCCGCCCATCAGGATGCTGGAAGTATGCGTGACTTCTTTGATGCTTCCCGTATACCGATACCGTTTGTTGTCTTTGGGGTCGACGGCATCGACGTAGAGATAGCCGTTTGAGGTACCACCTTGTTCCACCAGAGACCCTTTGGCATCTTTGCCCTGAAGAAAGATAACGAAATAGCCGGTTCCAGTAACATCGAATCCATACGGATCATCCATCCGGTACTGGTCGCCGCTATTGATGTGATCGGGGCGAGGTTTGAGAACCATAATCCCATCCACATTCTCCGCCGTGCGATGAATGAACTCCCCTGCCTTCTTGCAGCGGTCCTGAAACATCGCTTCAGCTTTAGCTAGCCGGGCTTTGGCGTCCTCCGCCGTTGGCGGTTTCTGTGCCAGCGTGGGCAGGTTGGACAGCGTGAGCAAAGCGCCCAGGAGAAGGCTTCGAAGGGTCATTGGTTTCATGCGGCAAACTCCCAACGGGAGATGTTCTGTGCTTCGAATTTTCTGTAATCATTGGCCAAATTACGCCCCATACTGCTGTAGCCCAGATGGATAAACGTACGTGGTAATGGATCTCCGGAGAGCCGATTGGACATTAGCTCACCCATAGGTTGTACTGTAGATTGCCATCTGGCGCGGCTTGCACAGGCATTGATTCCTGTAGGTGGCAGCGTGTCGTCGTTCTCGCCGCCGTCGAGCCGGTCGTCGTTGCCGCCGCCGAGCAGTTGATCATCACCTTGCCCGCCGTACAGAGAGTCCTTGCCATGAAAAGCCGCCTCCAGGGTGCTGTAGTCGCCTCCGAGGTGGTCGCTGCCGTCGCCACCCATGAGGGCGTCGTCGCCGCCGCTGAGCGTGTCGTCGCCGCCATCGCCGAGCAGGGTATCGTTGCCGGCACCGCCGTCGAGGGAGTCGTTGCCGTGGTACTCGCCGGGGGTGAGGGCATCGTCGCCTTCGATGCGGTCGTCGCCGGCGCCGCCGTAGAGTACGTCGGCCAGGCCGTTGCCTTGCATCCGGTCATTGCCGTCGCCGCCGTTGATGAAGTCGTTGCCGTGGTGGATGCCTTCGAGGCCGACGCGGATCAGGCGTTCGTTCTCCGTTTCGCCGCCCGGCGCCGGGCCGGCATCCCAGTTGAAGTCGCCGAACAGGTGGTCGTCGTCCGCACCGCCGTCGAGCGTGTCGGAGCCCGCGCCGCCGAGGCCGATGTCGGCGCCCTGGCCGAGGGCGAGGTAGTCGTCACCGCTGTCGCCCAGGGCGATGTCGTCACCGCCCCCGGCGATCAGGGTATCGGCGGCACCGCTGGCGGCGAGCCCGGAATGGCGGGCATGGCGCGTGGCGACGCCGTCGATGGTCTGGGTGAAGTGGAACGTGGCGCGGCCGGTGATCGGGTCGTAACTCAGGCCGGCCGACAGCGTGCCGAGTGTGCCCCCGTCGTGTCCGACTCCGTCGCCTTCGAGAACGTCGACATCGCCGCCACCGATGAGGGTGTCGCTGTCGGCGCCGCCGAACAGGAGGTTGGAGGCGATCCGCCCGACCAGCAGGTCGTTGCCCGTGCCGCCGGACAGGGCGTCGGCGACGAGATGGAAGCTCTGCCCCGGCGCGGCGGCGGCGATGGCGAGGGCGGTGTCGATGCTGGCGTCGCCGTAGATCCGGTCGTCGCCGCCGTTGCCGGCCAGATGATCGGTGCCGCCCCGTCCTTCGAGCCGGTCGTCGGCGCTGCCGCCGATGATCCGGTCCATGTTGTCGGTGCCGGTGATGAACCAGGAGGCGCTGCTGAGGTGCTTGTCGGCTGTTGCGCCATTGGGGTCGTCGCCGGGGGTGGTGTCCTCCAGCACCAGGGTGTTGTCTGCCGGAGGCGGAATCACCGGACTGCCGACGCCGAGGGTGATGCCGAGCTTGCCGTCGGTGAAGTTCCTGACGAAGAGGCGATCGCTGCCGGCGGCGATGTGGAGGGTCTGGCTGCCGTCGGCCTCGCTGCTGCGGGTGTAGGTGTATTTCCTGTCGGCGCTTTGCCAGAGGCCGGTGCCGGCAGCGCTTTCGTTGCCGCCGTTGAGGGTGTCGCTGCCGAAGATGATCCGGCCACCCAGAGCGTCGGCGTCGACAAGGGTGTCCCAGCCGTCGCCGGGGGCGAAGACGTAGGTGTCGTCGCCGAGGCCGCCATTGAGGAGGTCGTTGCCCAGGCCGCCCTTGAGCTCGTCGCCGCCGCCGCCGCCGAGGAGGGTGTCCCTGCCTTCGCCGCCGGTGAGGGTGTCGTTGCCGGCGTTGCCTTCGAGGTGGTCGGCGCCGTTGGCGCCGTCGAGGGTGTCGTTACCGCCGAGGCCGTAGAGACGATCCTCCCAGGAGCCACCGCTGATCGCGCTGGCGCCGGCCTCGCTGCCGTCGGTGCCGAAGACGACCTTCGTGGTCCCGCCGATGAGGCTGCCATTGACCAGGATCCGGCGGCTGGCCGAGGGTTCGCTGTCCAGGCTGGTGAATTCCCAGTTGCGCGGATCGTCGGAGCCGTGCTTGCTGGCATCGAGCACGGTACGGCCGTTGGTTTCGGCGATGTTGGCCAGGTTGGCCCGCACCACCCAGCCGAGCAGCGCGGCGCGGTCGGCGAGGTAGGCGTCGCTGTAGCTGAGGTCGGCGGTCTTGCGTTGTTCGGGGGTCAGGTCGCGGTCGGCCTTCCAGAGATTGTAGACGTCCGTGCCGTTCACGCTCGTCCACGCGCTGCCGACGGCATCGGCGATGGTCTGGTTCTCTCCCTTGAGGACGAAGGGGCTGAGGCTGTAGAGGGCGGCGAAGGCGCCGAAGTCGGTGCGGGCGCGGCTGGCGAGTGCGCCGCTGGCGGCTTCGAGCTGGAGGGTGCCTGCCCTGGCGAGGGTGTCGTAGGCGGTGCTCTCCACGATGGACTTCAGCCGTCCGTGGAGAGTTTCGCGGCCGGTGTAGGTCTGGCCGTCCGGGCTGGTGAAGGTGGCGTCGGTCTTTGCCCAGGTGTTGCCGTCCGGGCTGCCGTTGAGGCGGTTGGCTTTCTGCTGCGGGCCGAGAAAGAGATCGGCCAGGGCGTTCACCACGTTTTCGAGGACGTCGCCTTCGGCCTTGCCCTGATCACCGTCCTTTTCCGCCTTGCGCCAGGAAGCCGCCCTGAGAATGGTGTCGAGCGTCGGCGCGGCCGACTGGCGCTTGTCTTGCGGCAGAAGGTTGAGCAGAGCGTTCTGGACGTTCAGGCTGTCGACGATCAATACGAGACTGTGGGTGTCGCCGAAATCGTTCCTGTCGTATTCGTCGTGCAGAAGCTGAATCCTTCCTGCCATCAGCGCCTTGATGGTTCCGGAAACGGCGTTGCCGCGTGCGAAGGGCTGATCTTCGATGAAGAGCTTGACGTTGTTGCCGTAGCGGTACTGGGAGTAGGCCACCATGTGCCAGGGGGCGGTCGTCGTTTCGGTGCCGGCGACATCCCATTGGTTGGAGAGCGGGCCTTCGGCGGCGGGCGTTGGCTTGCCGAGGGCCGCCGCGGCGCCGTCGATCAGGCCGAGCGACCGGGTCTGGTACTCGCTGGCGGTGACGAGTACGGCCAATTGGTAGTCGAGCGACTCGGCGGCGATGGCGAGTTCTTGCGTGTTGCCCGCTGCGGTGTAGAGGTCCTCTATCCTGGCCGGGTTGGGCGGACCTTCGGTGGCGCCGGAATCAAGCGTCGGCGCCCAGTGGGCGTAGTTGAAGACTTGCTTGATCCGCGAGACGGCGTCGTAGAGCAGGCCGTAGTCGTCGAGTTGCGCAGCGGCGCCCGGATCCTCCGGCATGGCCGGACGGACGCCGTTGACGATGCCTTCCAGGAGGACATTGAACTCCCCGGTGACGGGATTGCCTGGAACCCCGTTGGTCCGGGCAAGCTCAGCCTTGAGGGCGAGGTAGGCGCTGCGGCCTTCGGCGCTTTGCATCCGGTCAAGGAAGCCAGTGGTTTCTCCCTGTGCTCGCAGATCGCGAAAGCGGTCGATCATGGCGCGCAGTTGCTGTTGTGTGGAGGTGAGTGTGCCGGTGGCGGTGCCGATCTTGCCGACCCCGGCGCCGTTGAAGGTGACGACTTCGCCGCCATTCATCTCGCTGCCATGCAGCAGGTTGAAAGCGGTGGCAAGGTGCCCGCCGAGGCTGTAGCCGGTGACGGAGAAGCGGGCGCCGTCGGGGATCTTCCCCGAAGTCCTGAGCGTCTCGTACCAGTCCTCCATGTCGCTGATCTGACCGAAGGCCCAGCCCTTTTCCGAGATTTCGAGAACGTTGGTGGCTGTGTGGTCGCGCGCGGCGTCGTCGAGAAACTCGGTGCTGCGGAAGCTGAGGACGAGTTCGTCCGAACCCTTGCGCTGGAACAACGTTCCGGAAAAACCGGTGGTGGTGTTGGAGATGTGTTCGATGACGGTCCACTGATCGGTGAACTTTTGGGCTTCGGTGGCAGTGAAGCGGCTGGTGTGGAGGTTGCCCTTGGTGAGATTGTCGTCAGTATTTGGATCCCAATTAGTTCGCTTCGCGCCAGGCGTCAGATTGGATCCCACAAGCGTAGCGTTAAACCCAAACAAGGTTTCCCCAGCCATCTGCAGGTTGGCATACTTCAGGTAGTCGGCAAGGTTCGGCATGATTACTGGTCCTTTTTCGGAATCAAAACTTGGTCAACAAACATTCGTGTGGTGGTTCCCGCTGCTTCAGCGTGGCCCGGACATACATAAGCAGTCAGCCATGGCGTTGGATTGGCGGGACTCGGCGCACCGGGGCTCCAGGCGTAGCGCAGCATCTCGCCGAGTACTTCACCGGTCTTGAGGTCGAGGACTTTCACGGTGCTGCTGGCGAGGCCGCGCTTGCGCTCCTCGGGGATGACGTGGTCCTCGAAGGTGACGCCGTAGCGGGGGGAGGCGCCGGGGGCGGGGGATTTGTCGAGGGACCACTGGTAAACGTTGAGGTCATAGTCCGGGTCTTTCTTGAGCGCCAGTTGCACGTTGTAGGCGGACGTGTCCTTCTTCCCAACAGCCTTGTGCGACCCCGTGACGCGATAGCGCTTGCCGTCGTTTTCGTCGAGGACTTCGACCCAGCGGTAGCCGGGGTACTCCTTGACGCCAGGTCTCGATGCGGTGTTTATGTAGCCTCGGTGCTTAGGGGTAATCGGTCTGGCCTTGCCATCTGGACCAAACGCTTCTTCATGCCCCAGAAATCCGGTGATGTAGTGATCTGCGGTTCCTTCCCGCGCAAACGCCGCACCTGGCCACATCAGATCGGACTGCTCCCGCTCTCCGCTTCTGGGCCGTACCTTCATCAGCAAGAGCCCCTCCACCTCGGGCACAGTCTTGTAGACCTTCTCGCCGGCAACGGTCTTGCACTTCTCCTCGAAGAGCGCCTTGCCCTCGGTCATGCGCAGCTTCGTGGCTTCGCGCTGCGCGCTGTCGGCGAAGGTCTGGGTGGCAATGAGGGCGCCGAGCAGGCAGACCAGCAGCGGTCTGATCGGGTTCGTGGTTTTCATGCGGCTTGTCTGCCGCGCTTCCCCGAGTATCCAGCTCCCGCCGACACCAGCATCCGGGGACAGTTTGTGTCTTCTATCTCGACTCATCGTT
>ERZ761610.1887-NODE-1887-length-10794-cov-62.139957_pt1 | contig 10794 bp, 9 predicted proteins | sample MGYA00512164_ERZ761610 | MGnify/ENA primary metagenome ERZ761610 (study PRJEB28899, sample SAMN02850038) | bioreactor sludge metagenome | biome: EBPR Sludge; feature: EBPR Bioreactor; material: flocular biomat | place: Australia: Thorneside Wastwater Treatment... | reverse complement strand
AGCATCACCGGAGAACAAATATCCGGGGGGAGCGCGAGGGGGGAACGCCCTCGCATGGTGGCGGCACTCTGGAAACTGTCCGGTGATCCCTAGCGGTTCAGGGCAACCACGGAACACTACCCCAGAAACCCTAGCCGTTGGGAGGGCGCACTTTTGGGTTTCTGCGAAACCTGGTCGTGCGCGGAACGGTCGGCTTGGCAAAACCGCTGTCCAGACCGGCGAAGGCGTCAACCGAAACAAGGGAAGTGCGCACTTATACATCGCTGCGCGATGTGTGCGCGGGCCTGTAGCGGGCATTCGCGTGGCGTAGCAAGATGTGTTTTTGTTTACAAAAACCCTCTTGGCAAGGGGGCGCGGCCCCCGTTGCATCCCCCGGCTGTCGCCGTTTTCCTGTGGACAGGCGCGTTTCCGGCCTGTGTCCGCCCGCATCCGGCGGGCAGATTGGACGGATGGCGATCTACAGCTTGCACCTTCGCAGCATCGGCAAGACCACCCACGCGCCCCGGACGGCGGGCGCGCATATCCGCTACATCACCCGCCCGGAAGCCCGCGCCGATGTTTTCGCCGGACGGATGCCGGAGGAGCGCAACGCCGCCCGCCGCTGGCTGGATCGGGAAGAACGGCAGGACCGCCAGAACGCCCGGATCATCGACAAAATCACGGTGGCTTTGCCGCGCGAACTGAACGCGCGGCAACGGCGCGGGCTGGTCGCGGTCTTCTCCGAACGGGTCACGCAAGGACGGGCGGCATGGTTTGCGGCGATCCACCAGAGCGGACGGGACGCGCACAACCCGCACGCCCATATCGTGATCCGCGACCGCGACCCGGAAACGGGCAAGCGGGTGGCGCTGCTGTCGGAGAAAGGCGCGTGCCAGAGAGTGCGGCTCCTGTGGGAACAGGCCGTCAACGCCGCGCTAGAGGCCCAAGGAAGCCCGCAGCGGGTCACGCGGCTGTCTCATGCCTCCAGAGGCATTGAAGCGCCTCCGCAGCGTCACAGAGGCCCGCAGAGGCAAGGAGACGAGCGGGAGAAGGAATTCAAAAACAGGCCGGATGTTCCCGCCCCGGCCTCTACGGCCGGCCTTGCGTTTGAAACCGCTTCCGGCAAAAGGCGACAAATGCCGCATCCGGCCGTTTGGGCGGTTCCTTCTTCGCGATCCACTCCCGCCATTCCCGTTCGAGGAAATACACATCCCAGCCCGGCGCCGCCGCCTTCGCCTTCGTGAACGTCTCCGGCTTCAGCAAGGGATATCCAGATTGACGCTCTTCGCTAACGGGTGGTTTCCAGTTTCGATTGATGAACGTCACCATATCGGCGTCCATCGATACAGAGTAATCGGGTAATTTGTTTGTTTCTTCAATCGCTCGAATTTGTGCGCGGAACTTGCGGATAGGGGCGGTTGTTCCAACCTTTTTGTGCAGCTTGGCAAGACCGATTTTGAAAGCCGGATCGTCGCCGCAGTGTTTGCGAGCAAGCTCGTAAATGCGCCGCTCAATTGGCTTGCGGATTTGAAAATACTCCCGGTTAATAGTTAGGACTTCGTTGGAAATAACAGCGTTATAAAGCCAGTCAGAAAGTTTGATTTCCGCAGCAATCACCCGCCCGTCTTTATCCTCTTTGACCGCCCGCCAAGCGTCGATGAGGCCAAACCCTTCTTCGATGATTAAGCCGCCTGTTTTAATATTGGTCTGAATCCGTGTTCCTGAAAGACGTTCTAATGCAGCTTTAAAACGTTCATAAGATCGTCCATTTGTCAGCCTATTGGTTGACACCAAAAGGTCATAAGCGGCGAAGCGTAATGTTTGGCTTGGCATGTGCCCTCGCGCAATGGCGGCCCTCAGATAGCTGGCGCAATACAACAGAACATCCTTATCGTGGATTGTTGGTAGGCCGTCATAACTCGGCTTGATGGTGATGGTATTGCCGTTGTACGCATAGTGCAGAGCACGCATATCCGGTTTGGTGGAGAGCGAAAAAACCGGATGCTCCATGCTCGCCATGTCGTCCTTGAAATAAGGGAGTGCGTCAAAGATGTCGCATACGAAAAAATCCCGGTTTTCATAGCGGATGGGTAGTAGCGGTTCCATGTGATCCCCTATCGTAGTTTCACACACGATATACGTGCTATCGAGGACACCCTAGTATCGTGCTATCAGGGACGCAAGAGGACGAACGCAGACACGTGCCTTTGCGGACGCAGACACGTGCCTTTGCGGACGGGGGACACGTGCCTTTGCGGACACCACATCATTTTTTTATTTTTTAAATCAATAAGTTACGGCGCATTTTTTTCCTTTAACACTATACACTAACAGCTTTTAACAACACAGGGGCGGCCTGTGGATAACTTTTTGACCTGTGCAAAAACCACGATGATCGGAGTTCGCTCCGCTCACTTCCCTGATGTTCAATGGGGGGCTAACGCCCCCCAAACCCCCCTAGCCTTCGCTACGCTATGCCTGTCAAGGCCAAGCCCCTACGGGGCGCGCTACGCGCGGCCTGTGACAGGCGCTCCGCTACGGCTCAAAGCATCGCCATAGCCGAACGGGGTGAACCCGTTCGGCGCTTCGCTAGAACGGGCTTGAAAAAGACGGGCAGTAGGAAAAGAGAAATTTCCACTTGCAAGAGCAGGATGGTATGATTACAAAAGATTACAACCGAATCTAAGGGGGTTCTCATGCCAGAGGGTGTTTTTACCGTTCGGATTGACCCGGAAAAGCAACAGCGGATCGACCAGCTTGCGCAGCAGCTCGACCGCTCCCGCAACTACATCGTGGGCCAAGCGATCGAGGAGTTTCTTGATGCGCACGCTTGGCAGGTGGAGAAGATCAAGGCCGGCCTGGCCGCCGCCGAGCGCGGCGAATTTGCCACCGATGCCGAGATGGAACAGGTTTTCAGCCGCTATCGCCCCGAACCGGGGAATTTGGCGGAATGAAAGTCCGATGGACCCGGCCTGCCCGCGACGATCTGATCCACATTCAGGACTATATCGCGCAGGATAACCCTCGCGCCGCCTTCCGGGTGGTCGAGACCATCCGCAAGCGCACCGGGAAACTGGGGGCGCATCCGCGCAGTGGCCGATTAGGGCGGGTGGAAGGCACACGAGAACTGGTCATCACCGATACGCCGTACCTTGTGGCGTATCGGATTCAGGGCGAATGGCTCGACGTTCTGGCTGTCCTGCACGGTTCCCGCCGATGGCCTGAAGACTTCAACTAAGGCCCGGTTAATCTTATAAATCTAGGGTGTAAAAGACGATAGATATGAGAACAAATATTGGTATATTTATTGTTATGATATTGATACTAGTTTCTGGTTGCGCAATTGAGAAAACGGCAAACACTGAATCATACGGGGAAAAAGCATATGAAGGGGTTGACAGTGCAGGAAAATATCAAAGCCCAATATTATTGGAAGAAGAAAAACTAACTCAAGGAAAGAAAATTCAACAGCACAAAAAGATCGCAATCATAGAATTTAGTGGGTTAATTTCTAAAGCAAAAGCTGCCGAGTTTGACATTAAGCTTAAGCAACTTTTTCTGACCGGAGGTGTAAATGAGTTTATTGTTTACATAGACAGTGGAGGTGGTGACTCTGACGCCGGTCTAGTTATCTACAACTCAATAAAATCAATCCCAATTTTAGTTACAACGGTAAACGTTGGGAGCGTAGGATCGGCTGCGGTCTGGATGTTTTGTGCCGGAAAGAGGCGATTTGCTATGCCGAATACCAGCTTTATAATCCATGGATCATCAACACAGAATGCTACCATCGATTCTGATACTCAACTTGAATATTTTATAGAAACGCGAAAAAAATTCTATGAGTTACAGAGAAATATTATTGAGTCATGCTCCTCCATGAGTAGCTCATTAATAGACGATTATATCAAATCATCAGATAATAGATACTTGACAATATACAAAGCTAAAGAGATTGGTTTGATTCAGAAAATAGGCCAGCCAAATCTAAAGAAATCTGAAGATATAAGTTATGAGTTTTACTTATTTAAGGATTAGATCGTAATAACATCTACATGGATCTAGAGTATTTGAGCAAATGGAATAATAATTGGGGTTTAGATTGGACTTTATATTTTCAGGAGATTTTACACCAAGTTCTTTAGATCGATGCGCATCTTCAACTGCTGTTAAGCATGTAAGCTCTGATACAGAGTTTTTATTTATTGATAAAAGGTAATCTCTGGGAAGCCCCGACCACTGTGATGTAGATTCGGCACTTGCCATTGTGGATGCTGCTATCAGGACTACTGCGAAAATGGAAACCCTGTTAAAAGATAAACTGGCCGATTTTTCTGGAAAACCGATCATTTTTCGCACTTCTTCCTTGAGTTCTCAATATGGCTTTTAATCCTCCTATCACAGAAATTTACGGAAATAAACAGTTATTTTATTTAGTCTTTAATTAAGCTCGTGGAGGCGTTTTCAGGCTTTCCCCCTCAGAATTAACCACGCACGAACCAAACGCCCCTCAGCGGCCTTCTGCGGGGCCGTGGCGCGCTCTCTTGACTCCAAATCCATCTTGGTTGAAACTAGTTGCTATAGGTGCAACCAGTTAAAGAATGCCATGAACAGCGCGACGATGGGCGTCAAACTCGACGAACAGACCCGAGACCGGCTCAAGATGCTTGGCGAGGCCCGGCGGCGGTCACCCCATTGGCTGATGCGGGAGGCCATCCGCGAGTATCTGGAACGCGAAGAAGAAGCCGAGCGGCGCAATCTGGAAGCGGATGAAGCATGGGCGGAGTATCAGCGCACCGGCCAGTTTGTCAGCAACGAAGCGATGACCGCGTGGCTCGACACTTGGGGCACGGATAGGGAAGGCCCATGCCCCGAACTCCAGCAACGGCGCTAGTCTGGACGGTGGCGGCCAGAGCCGACCTGATCCGCCTCCGCCGCTTCATTGACCCCCACAACCCCGCCGCTGCGCGAAGAGCCGCCGAGACCATCACCGAAGGGGCAAAGCTCCTGATCGAGCATCCGGCCATCGGCAAGCGGGTGGAGGGACGGGACGACCGAGAGCTATCCATCCCGTTCGGTCAGCGGGGTTATGTCTTGCGGTATCGTCAGGACGGCCACACCTTGGCCATCCTTCGGGTCTGGCACAGTTTGGAGAAGCGGGACGATCAATAGCCCTTCTTTGCCCCTAGGAAGCCCGTAGGGGCGTTTTCAGGCTTTCCCCCTCAGAATCCCCCACGCCCGAGCCAAACGCCACTCAGCGGCCTTCTGTGGGGCCGTGGTGCGCTGATCGGTCAGCAGTGCCGTTGCCTGTTGCCGCCAATGATCCCGATCTTGCTCCAATCCCCGGCTAATTTCCTTCTCCCGGTTCAGCATCTCCCGCAACAGAGCGTTTTCCCTCTCAAAACCCGCGATTTCAGCCCGTTGCATTGCGCTGTTCGATGGGGTTGCGTGGTTGCTAGTTTCGTTCGCTGTGCAATCGTTGCCCTGTTCCGCCGCCGGATAGACGCGATGCAGTTCCGCCGGATCGATGGCGAATTGCCCGTGCGCGTCATGTTCGGCGGAAATCTTGCCTTTCCTGATTGCCCGCGAAAGGGTGGACTTGCTCTTTCCTACTGCCTTCGCCGCCTGTCCAAGGGTGTATCGCATGGGGTCGTGTAGTGTTGAGTTTCGTTCTCTCGCAACCGTAGCAGTGCAACAACTGACTATCAACAGAAAAACGGCTCGCCCTGGTCGTGTGAACCAGAGCGAGCCGTCATCACCATCGGCGGCCATCGGGTTCCCACCCTGTACCGCCTCCCAGACCTAGCACAGCATCACCGGAGAACAAATATCCGGGGGGAGCGCGAGGGGGGAACGCCCTCGCATGGTGGCGGCACTCTGGAAACTGTCCGGTGATCCCTAGCGGTTCAGGGCAACCACGGAACACTACCCCAGAAACCCTAGCCGTTGGGAGGGCGCACTTTTGGGTTTCTGCGAAACCTGGTCGTGCGCGGAACGGTCGGCTTGGCAAAACCGCTGTCCAGACCGGCGAAGGCGTCAACCGAAACAAGGGAAGTGCGCACTTATACATCGCTGCGCGATGTGTGCGCGGGCCTGTAGCGGGCATTCGCGTGGCGTAGCAAGATGTGTTTTTGTTTACAAAAACCCTCTTGGCAAGGGGGCGCGGCCCCCGTTGCATCCCCCGGCTGTCGCCGTTTTCCTGTGGACAGGCGCGTTTCCGGCCTGTGTCCGCCCGCATCCGGCGGGCAGATTGGACGGATGGCGATCTACAGCTTGCACCTTCGCAGCATCGGCAAGACCACCCACGCGCCCCGGACGGCGGGCGCGCATATCCGCTACATCACCCGCCCGGAAGCCCGCGCCGATGTTTTCGCCGGACGGATGCCGGAGGAGCGCAACGCCGCCCGCCGCTGGCTGGATCGGGAAGAACGGCAGGACCGCCAGAACGCCCGGATCATCGACAAAATCACGGTGGCTTTGCCGCGCGAACTGAACGCGCGGCAACGGCGCGGGCTGGTCGCGGTCTTCTCCGAACGGGTCACGCAAGGACGGGCGGCATGGTTTGCGGCGATCCACCAGAGCGGACGGGACGCGCACAACCCGCACGCCCATATCGTGATCCGCGACCGCGACCCGGAAACGGGCAAGCGGGTGGCGCTGCTGTCGGAGAAAGGCGCGTGCCAGAGAGTGCGGCTCCTGTGGGAACAGGCCGTCAACGCCGCGCTAGAGGCCCAAGGAAGCCCGCAGCGGGTCACGCGGCTGTCTCATGCCTCCAGAGGCATTGAAGCGCCTCCGCAGCGTCACAGAGGCCCGCAGAGGCAAGGAGACGAGCGGGAGAAGGAATTCAAAAACAGGCCGGATGTTCCCGCCCCGGCCTCTACGGCCGGCCTTGCGTTTGAAACCGCTTCCGGCAAAAGGCGACAAATGCCGCATCCGGCCGTTTGGGCGGTTCCTTCTTCGCGATCCACTCCCGCCATTCCCGTTCGAGGAAATACACATCCCAGCCCGGCGCCGCCGCCTTCGCCTTCGTGAACGTCTCCGGCTTCAGCAAGGGATATCCAGATTGACGCTCTTCGCTAACGGGTGGTTTCCAGTTTCGATTGATGAACGTCACCATATCGGCGTCCATCGATACAGAGTAATCGGGTAATTTGTTTGTTTCTTCAATCGCTCGAATTTGTGCGCGGAACTTGCGGATAGGGGCGGTTGTTCCAACCTTTTTGTGCAGCTTGGCAAGACCGATTTTGAAAGCCGGATCGTCGCCGCAGTGTTTGCGAGCAAGCTCGTAAATGCGCCGCTCAATTGGCTTGCGGATTTGAAAATACTCCCGGTTAATAGTTAGGACTTCGTTGGAAATAACAGCGTTATAAAGCCAGTCAGAAAGTTTGATTTCCGCAGCAATCACCCGCCCGTCTTTATCCTCTTTGACCGCCCGCCAAGCGTCGATGAGGCCAAACCCTTCTTCGATGATTAAGCCGCCTGTTTTAATATTGGTCTGAATCCGTGTTCCTGAAAGACGTTCTAATGCAGCTTTAAAACGTTCATAAGATCGTCCATTTGTCAGCCTATTGGTTGACACCAAAAGGTCATAAGCGGCGAAGCGTAATGTTTGGCTTGGCATGTGCCCTCGCGCAATGGCGGCCCTCAGATAGCTGGCGCAATACAACAGAACATCCTTATCGTGGATTGTTGGTAGGCCGTCATAACTCGGCTTGATGGTGATGGTATTGCCGTTGTACGCATAGTGCAGAGCACGCATATCCGGTTTGGTGGAGAGCGAAAAAACCGGATGCTCCATGCTCGCCATGTCGTCCTTGAAATAAGGGAGTGCGTCAAAGATGTCGCATACGAAAAAATCCCGGTTTTCATAGCGGATGGGTAGTAGCGGTTCCATGTGATCCCCTATCGTAGTTTCACACACGATATACGTGCTATCGAGGACACCCTAGTATCGTGCTATCAGGGACGCAAGAGGACGAACGCAGACACGTGCCTTTGCGGACGCAGACACGTGCCTTTGCGGACGGGGGACACGTGCCTTTGCGGACACCACATCATTTTTTTATTTTTTAAATCAATAAGTTACGGCGCATTTTTTTCCTTTAACACTATACACTAACAGCTTTTAACAACACAGGGGCGGCCTGTGGATAACTTTTTGACCTGTGCAAAAACCACGATGATCGGAGTTCGCTCCGCTCACTTCCCTGATGTTCAATGGGGGGCTAACGCCCCCCAAACCCCCCTAGCCTTCGCTACGCTATGCCTGTCAAGGCCAAGCCCCTACGGGGCGCGCTACGCGCGGCCTGTGACAGGCGCTCCGCTACGGCTCAAAGCATCGCCATAGCCGAACGGGGTGAACCCGTTCGGCGCTTCGCTAGAACGGGCTTGAAAAAGACGGGCAGTAGGAAAAGAGAAATTTCCACTTGCAAGAGCAGGATGGTATGATTACAAAAGATTACAACCGAATCTAAGGGGGTTCTCATGCCAGAGGGTGTTTTTACCGTTCGGATTGACCCGGAAAAGCAACAGCGGATCGACCAGCTTGCGCAGCAGCTCGACCGCTCCCGCAACTACATCGTGGGCCAAGCGATCGAGGAGTTTCTTGATGCGCACGCTTGGCAGGTGGAGAAGATCAAGGCCGGCCTGGCCGCCGCCGAGCGCGGCGAATTTGCCACCGATGCCGAGATGGAACAGGTTTTCAGCCGCTATCGCCCCGAACCGGGGAATTTGGCGGAATGAAAGTCCGATGGACCCGGCCTGCCCGCGACGATCTGATCCACATTCAGGACTATATCGCGCAGGATAACCCTCGCGCCGCCTTCCGGGTGGTCGAGACCATCCGCAAGCGCACCGGGAAACTGGGGGCGCATCCGCGCAGTGGCCGATTAGGGCGGGTGGAAGGCACACGAGAACTGGTCATCACCGATACGCCGTACCTTGTGGCGTATCGGATTCAGGGCGAATGGCTCGACGTTCTGGCTGTCCTGCACGGTTCCCGCCGATGGCCTGAAGACTTCAACTAAGGCCCGGTTAATCTTATAAATCTAGGGTGTAAAAGACGATAGATATGAGAACAAATATTGGTATATTTATTGTTATGATATTGATACTAGTTTCTGGTTGCGCAATTGAGAAAACGGCAAACACTGAATCATACGGGGAAAAAGCATATGAAGGGGTTGACAGTGCAGGAAAATATCAAAGCCCAATATTATTGGAAGAAGAAAAACTAACTCAAGGAAAGAAAATTCAACAGCACAAAAAGATCGCAATCATAGAATTTAGTGGGTTAATTTCTAAAGCAAAAGCTGCCGAGTTTGACATTAAGCTTAAGCAACTTTTTCTGACCGGAGGTGTAAATGAGTTTATTGTTTACATAGACAGTGGAGGTGGTGACTCTGACGCCGGTCTAGTTATCTACAACTCAATAAAATCAATCCCAATTTTAGTTACAACGGTAAACGTTGGGAGCGTAGGATCGGCTGCGGTCTGGATGTTTTGTGCCGGAAAGAGGCGATTTGCTATGCCGAATACCAGCTTTATAATCCATGGATCATCAACACAGAATGCTACCATCGATTCTGATACTCAACTTGAATATTTTATAGAAACGCGAAAAAAATTCTATGAGTTACAGAGAAATATTATTGAGTCATGCTCCTCCATGAGTAGCTCATTAATAGACGATTATATCAAATCATCAGATAATAGATACTTGACAATATACAAAGCTAAAGAGATTGGTTTGATTCAGAAAATAGGCCAGCCAAATCTAAAGAAATCTGAAGATATAAGTTATGAGTTTTACTTATTTAAGGATTAGATCGTAATAACATCTACATGGATCTAGAGTATTTGAGCAAATGGAATAATAATTGGGGTTTAGATTGGACTTTATATTTTCAGGAGATTTTACACCAAGTTCTTTAGATCGATGCGCATCTTCAACTGCTGTTAAGCATGTAAGCTCTGATACAGAGTTTTTATTTATTGATAAAAGGTAATCTCTGGGAAGCCCCGACCACTGTGATGTAGATTCGGCACTTGCCATTGTGGATGCTGCTATCAGGACTACTGCGAAAATGGAAACCCTGTTAAAAGATAAACTGGCCGATTTTTCTGGAAAACCGATCATTTTTCGCACTTCTTCCTTGAGTTCTCAATATGGCTTTTAATCCTCCTATCACAGAAATTTACGGAAATAAACAGTTATTTTATTTAGTCTTTAATTAAGCTCGTGGAGGCGTTTTCAGGCTTTCCCCCTCAGAATTAACCACGCACGAACCAAACGCCCCTCAGCGGCCTTCTGCGGGGCCGTGGCGCGCTCTCTTGACTCCAAATCCATCTTGGTTGAAACTAGTTGCTATAGGTGCAACCAGTTAAAGAATGCCATGAACAGCGCGACGATGGGCGTCAAACTCGACGAACAGACCCGAGACCGGCTCAAGATGCTTGGCGAGGCCCGGCGGCGGTCACCCCATTGGCTGATGCGGGAGGCCATCCGCGAGTATCTGGAACGCGAAGAAGAAGCCGAGCGGCGCAATCTGGAAGCGGATGAAGCATGGGCGGAGTATCAGCGCACCGGCCAGTTTGTCAGCAACGAAGCGATGACCGCGTGGCTCGACACTTGGGGCACGGATAGGGAAGGCCCATGCCCCGAACTCCAGCAACGGCGCTAGTCTGGACGGTGGCGGCCAGAGCCGACCTGATCCGCCTCCGCCGCTTCATTGACCCCCACAACCCCGCCGCTGCGCGAAGAGCCGCCGAGACCATCACCGAAGGGGCAAAGCTCCTGATCGAGCATCCGGCCAT
>ERZ761610.1886-NODE-1886-length-10795-cov-209.936778_pt1 | contig 10795 bp, 9 predicted proteins | sample MGYA00512164_ERZ761610 | MGnify/ENA primary metagenome ERZ761610 (study PRJEB28899, sample SAMN02850038) | bioreactor sludge metagenome | biome: EBPR Sludge; feature: EBPR Bioreactor; material: flocular biomat | place: Australia: Thorneside Wastwater Treatment... | reverse complement strand
AGCCCGATATTGGGTTAATTATTCAAAACGCCAATGGGGGTGCGGAAAGTGGGTTACAAGGTTTATTTTAAAATTATTGCAGAATTAACCATCTCTGCCCCCACCTACTGCGTTAATCCAAAGAAGTAACCTTAAATACCAGCTCTGTATGACCGGCACCTATTACTGAGCCATGCTCTAAGAAAGGAACATATTGTTCATTTACCTCTTTCCAGCCGGTATTGTCTTTTAGGTAGGTTGTAAGGTCGGGTTTATATTGTTTCAGTTTAAAGGTGTAATTGCCGTTGTTTTCTCCTACTTCAATGTAAAAATGCTGCCTGCTCAGATAGGCGTCTTTGGTAAGTATTTTTACATCTGATTGTTTTTCGGCAGAAACACGCCCTACCAGCAGCAGTTTTTTATCATCGGGCAAAAAGGCTTTTCTTATGATGCCACTCTCATCTTTATACGCCAAATAAGCCAATTTGCTCAGTTTTGGATATCGGGCAATACTGTAACAAGTCATATTTCCCGATACTATTGTAGGGTCGTCATCATCATCAGCGCCGGCAGGTTTGGGTTTAAATGCAGGCGGTTTAGGTGGCGGCGGACTTTCATAGGTAAGCCGGTTACAACGGGTCTTTTTTTTACAAGAGTTGCATATTACCACCGTTTTTTGGGCATCAAAGGTGGCAGGCGCTTTGTAGTACTGCTTTCTGTGGCAGTTTTCGCAAATAATAGCTATATTCATGCTGTTTTGTGGCAATAGAGGAGGCTTTAAATTAATTCACTCATATCGGCATTGGGGTCAAAATCGGGGTCGGGCGTAAGATTGGTAAGCGTGGTGGTGGGCATCGGGTTTAGGTTGGCGGGTTCGTCTTCCCCATCCATAAAAAGGGGTTCTAAGGTATCGTCTGCCTCTTGTTCTTCTTCTTCCTGTTCTTCTGGTGTAAGTATCCCAATGATTTCGTCATTGGTAAGATGCGTTTCGGTAGAGCCGCTGTGGTCTGTATCAATGGCTATTTGCTCCACGTTTCCGTTTTGGTCAAGGAAAACAATGGTTTCATAATAACCATCGGCATCGGTATCAATAGCCATGTGTGAAATTTCCGATAAGTCTTTGCCGTCATCGGGGTCATCACTTTGGTCTGAGGGTTGTTGGGTTAAAATGGGTTGCACATCGGCAGCCATTTGGTAGTCGTTTTGGGTTATTACTTGGTTAATTTCGCCGTTCAGGTTGGCAACGGCGGTGTTAAACTCGGTTTTTTCATCGTTGGTTAGGTTTGCCCATTCTTCTTTGTAAAAGGTATTAAAGGGTTTGCCTTGCCAAATAAACACAGCGCCGGGTCCGCACTCGTTTCGGGCGGCGGCAAATGCTTTACCAAACGACAGGTGGTCTAAATTGTGCGAACATACATCTGCCACACCCACTTGGGGGTTGGGCGGCGGCAGGGGTTGTTGTTGTAAAACCTCGCAGTCTTCGGGCAGTTCGGGGTTGGTTGCCTGATTGTTATCTGCCCATACATACTGTGTAGCCAAGAGCGATGTGCCGGCGCCGGTTAAAGCGCCCATTACCGAAAACCCAAACGGCAGAGCAAGGTTGTTTAGTTTTTCTTGTACTTCGCCCTGCCGGCGCAGGTTTTGACTAAAAGGAGAAAGTTGATTTTTTTTGGTTTTGTTTTCCATTGGAAGTGTTTTAAAATGACGTAACTACTTAGGTACTGTCTGCAATTCAAATTTATGGCGTATTTGCAGGCTAAATTGGTAAAATTTCACGCAAAGGCGCAAAGGCGCAAAGAAAAAAGAGAGGGTGTTATGTACTTAGGGGCTGCCTATTTTTTAAATTTATGGCGTATTTGCAGGCTTAATTGGTAAATTTTCACGCAGCAATTAGCACACGGATACCACGGATATGGCTGATTTGCACAGATTTTTGAAAAATAATAGCTATTTAGGTACTACAGGTTCATTGCGTATTTGCGGTTAAAACAAGGAATTTATTTAAGACTAAGATACAGGATTAGTAGTTACAAAATGACAATAAAAGAGGCATTCAGCCAAAATGTGCGCCCGATAGCCAAGTTTTTGCCCCCGATGCTACCCTGCGAGGTTGGGATTTTAGGTAATAAATACAACTTTACACCTAGGGTTGGGGCATTTATTTTGTTTTTTAAGGTCGGAAAAAGGGGTATTGCCAAAATGAGACTGGCACTTTGGGCAGATATATTTTTCTTTAAACTCGTACTCAATTACCTTTATGGCTTCGGGCTTATCTATAATCATGGTGCCAAGTTTAGCAAAAGTACCGCCCAATAAAGCGCCCATACCGGGCGCCAATGTTCCGCCAATAAGGGTGCCGGCTGCGGTAATAACTAATGTAGTAACCGTGCTTATGGTTTGTACTTTTTTATGGGCGTTCCAGATGCTTTCTAATTTTAAAAATTCTGTTTGTATAAAAATGGCTTGTGCCGATGGCAGGCTGGGTAGGGGTGCAGGTTTTGGGGGTGGGTTTACTATTGCCTTTACTTTAACGGTAACCGATGCCACTTGAAACTCATCGTTAAGACCAAGCACTATGCGGTCTATTTTTACCCCGTTTACCCGGGTGCCGGCAGCAGAGTTGTGGTCTTCCAATAAAAAAGCATTATCCGATACTTGGGTGAGTGTGGCGTGGCGCTTGCTCACCTCCGGGTTATTGATTACATAATTGTTATCGGGCTTTCTGCCTATTTTCCACTGGTTTAACATACTGAGGAGGTTGGGTGGTGTGGTACGGATTGATAGCTGCGTTGCTCAAAATGACTAATAAGCAGAAGGGGTTAAGCATGCCTTTATTGCTGCAATTAACCGGCGCTTTTTACTGCAACCCCGGTTTTACAACAAAGTTACACAGAATTTAAAAGCAAATACCCCAATGGTTATTTTTTGGCAACTACTTAGGTTTAGGTACTGCCTATCATTTAAATTAATGCCGTATTTGCAGGCTAAGGGGTAAGGTTTGATCCCGATAATTTAGCTGCTGTTTAGGAGGATAAATTGCTAAAAAGGCAAGTGTGCCCAATCATTTACCCTGTTTACCCGTGCAAAAGTGTGGGTTACAACATCAAAAACGGGGTAAAAATGTACCTGCGGCAGGGTAATAAGCGCTTACTGAGTGCTTAAAAGTGGCTTTTTGTACTTTTTTAGCCCTATAAACGACTGTTTTATTTCATTTATTAGGTTGAAAGCATCAAAAACGATGTTTTTACCTTGATAGCTTGCAAAATGTTTGCAAACATTTGCAAAACGTTTGCGGACATTTGCAAAACCGCTGCATAAATTTGCAAAACCGCTGCAAACATTTGTAAAATGTTTGCGAAAATTTGCAAAATGTTTGCAAAAATTTGCAAAACGTTTGCAAACGTTTGCAAAACTTTTGCAAACGTTTGAAGAACCTTTACAAATGTTTGAAAAACTTTTGCAAAAGTTGGCAAATTGTTAGCAAAAACTCGCAAAACTTTTGCAAACTATTAAGGTTATAACTTCGCCTTTTAAGTTCGGAACTTCGTTTTAGGATATAAACACTAAAAACGCCTGTTTAGATGCACCAAAAACGGCGTATCGGGCAAAAAAAATAAAGGGCAGGGATTTACCCCTGCCCTTATTGGCACGTTGTTTTACTAAAAAAACATCGGCTTAAAATTAAAATGAATGCCCGATAGGGGTAAAACCTACAAAAGGTTTGCATTGCGCTACCTTAATGCCGGCGGTAAGCCCGATGTGTGCCATTTTACCTCAAACTTGGGCGGCACCCTATGGTTTTACCTTGTAAAGCCTTTGCTTGAAATGTTACCAAAGAGCCTGCAAACAAGCCCTAAATTTGAACAGCAGGCAGTACCAATCAGATACATTTTTTGTTTATTTTTCTAATCTGCCGCCTACTATGCAGGTTTTTTTGTGTTTTTGCACATCGCCGGTAAGGTTAAACAGTTCAAAATACACCACATAAATGCCCAGCGGGGCTTTTTCGGCTTTGTCGGTCATGCCGTTCCATTTATAGAAGCCTTGTGTGCCCAGTATTTCGTTTTGCACAAGGCGGCGCATTTCTCTGCCGCGCTCGTCGTAAATGGTGATGTTGCCGGTATAACCCGATTGGGGCAGTTGGTAGCTGATGATGGTAAAATCGTTAAAGCCGTCGTCATCGGGCGAAAAGGCTTTGGGCTCAATGGTAAAGGTTTGGTCGGTAATGCCTATTGTGGCGGCTTGCGAGTTTTTGTAGGAGGGTGTGCCGTAACATACCGTAGCAGCAGCCGATTGCCAGTTGGAGGCGTTGTTGGTAGGCGCATCGGGGCTTATGCGTTCAAGCGATATGCCATCTTTTGTTTCTATGACTTCGTTGTGCCATTTGTCGGTGTAATCCAGCCGGTCAATGATAACGGTAGAGAGCAGGTTGGTAATGGCGGCTGTGCCTACGTCATCGGGCAGGGTGGGGAGGGCTGTTTTTATGAACCGGTTAGGTTGGAGTAGCGTACCGCAGTTGCCATAGCGCATAAAAATATCGTCTATATTGGGAGTAAGCGCCACATAACTATCGGGGTGAAGCGAGTATGGTTCGGTAGTAAGCAGGGTATGGTTGGTAAGTGCATCGGGCGCATCGGTTTGTGTATTGGCTATGTACCAACCATTGAGGCTAATAACCTTATCGGTTTTGTTGTAGAGTTCTACATAATCGGAGCCGCCGGTTTGGGGGTTAAAGAGTATTTCGTTAATAACCAGGTCATTGGGCTGGGGCGGGTAGGCTATACCCAGTGGCGCTTGCCGGTAAAGGGCAGAAACAGGGTTGCCGGCACAATCGGTTACTTGTGTGCCTACGCTCAGGGTGTAAAGGGTGTTTTGTGCCAGTGGAGTGGCAAGGGTAAGGGCTACGGTTTTAAAATCGGTAAGCGGCACAAAGGCAGCGGCAGGGTTACCTATGCCGTTGCTAATGGTGTATTGGGTTACATCGGTAGCGCTTTGTCGGTTAAGGGTTTCGGTAAAAAACAACTGCACGGTGGTGGGGTTTATCACCTCTGCCCGCAGCAAATCGGGCAAGGTAGTATCGGGGTTGCTGCCGTAAACGGAGTTTTGCAAACCGGGTGTACCACCGCCGGGGGCGTTAGAGGCTCGCCAGTTTCTTGCGCCTTCGCAGGGGTTATTGGGGTCTATGAGTTCAAGGGAGTAGCCGCCTTCGGCTTTAATGGGGTTGGCGTACCAGCTTTTTTCGTAGTTTACCTCGTGTATAATAAGCCCGGCGGGGTTTACTAATTTCAGGTTATCGGAAGTTACGTTAAGTGTAGGAAAACCGCTCACGCCCAATGTAGGCATACCCAATGCCGTTAATTGGTTGGTTTGGGTAGTGGAGCAAAGCAAAACATAAGCGCCCGGCAGTAGCAGGTAAGAGCTAAGGTAAGCAGTATCGGCGGCATCTCTAAACTCCCATTGTGCCAGGTCAATCACTTTGTTGGTTCGGTTAAACAGTTCCACAAAGCGCACTTTGGGCAGGGTAAGGTTGGGGTTTTGGTATTGTGTGGGTATATCCACATCGGCATAAATTTCGTTAATAAGTACGTCATACGAGTCGGCAGGTTGCCCCAATCCAAACTGTATTTGCAGGTTGGCAGCCGTATTGCCGTTGCAGTCTTGGAGTTGTGCAATTTGGAGGTTGTAAAGGATACCCTGTGTAAGGTTGTTGTTAAAAAGCAGGGTAACGGCTTGCTGGTCTTCTAAAACCGAAACCACCTGCACCCCGCCAGAGCCCGATAAGAGGTAGTTGGCAGGGTTGCCCGGTTCACTGCCAATAACCGGCTCTGAAAAGGTAATTTCTAAGGCATTGGTGTTTACCACCTCAAAACTGCTTACCTGTGGCGGTGCGGTATCGGCAAGTACGCCGGTAACGCTGTTTGGTGCGCCGGGCGTGCCGCCGCTGGGGTCAATAGAAGCCGTCCAGTTATTGCCGCCCGGGCAAGGATTATCGGGATTGATGCGCTCCAAACTCCAGCCGCCTTCCTTTTTTTGGGCGCTGCCGTACCATGAATCGGCATAAGCCACCTGGTCTATCACCAAACCTGTTGGGCTTACTAAGGTGAGCGTACTGCCGCTGTTGGTAAGGTAGGCGCTACTGCTCAAAATGCCCAATGTTTGCCCCAAGGATTGGTAGAGCGGTGCGCCGGCTGTGGTGCAAAGAATAAGGTAACCGCCCGGCGGCAGCGAAACGGCGGGCAGGGTAAACTCTATGGCGGGGTAGGTTTTGGTAAAACCCCAGCCTTGCAGGTTAATGGCAAAACCGGTATGGTTATACAGCTCCACAAACTCGGCATCGGGCAAGCCCACTACGGGCGTAGGGTCGGCAAAAATTTCGTTAATCAGCACATCGGCAGGCTGTGCGGTAAAGTAAGAAAAATCAAACAAGGCAGTGATTATGGTATTTTCCGATAAATCCTGAATGCCCGAAATTTGGAGTGCGTATGTTTGCCCCGATGTAAACGGCTCGGCAAAGGTAAGCGCTACCTCACTGCCCGATAGCAGGGTTGCCATAGCGGGGTTTATGCTGCCATTGAGCAGGTAGTTGGCAGTATTTTGGGCGGTAGCCGGCAGCAGCGGCTCGCTAAAAAGTACCGATACGGCGCTGTTGGAGGTGGTAAAAACATTGGTTACCGTGGGCGGAGTGGTGTCAATAATGGGTTGCCCGATGTAAATATCGTCAAAATGAAAGTTGGCGCTGTTAGAGGAAGTGTAATACACCAAAAACCCGAACTGGGTGCCGGCAGTATAAGTAACATCGGTGGCGGCGCCTTCGGTAACATATACGCCGGTAAGACCAAAATCGCGTTGCAGCGTCCAAACGCCGGCGGCAGTGCGGCGCACTTTAATGCGGAGTAGGTTATTGGTAGTAACGGTAAGTCCGTCTGTGCCGTCAATGAGCATTACCGGGGCAGCTGTGCCGTCTTTTCGCCACAGGCTCACCTCATCGGGCGTGCCGCCAATGCGCACAAAATAACCGCTCACGTTGCCCCCTTTCAGGTCGTTGGTATTAGAACTCAGGTAAACATCGGCAAAATTATTGGCAGAGGTATTAAAGCGCAATCGGGCAAAAAACTCCCATTGCAGGTCGGCGTCAGCCATACTGAGGGCAACGGGTGTAGTGAGCTGCACCGGCGAGGGCGAAGTGGCGGCAGAGCGCAACTGCTGGGCATCTATGACAAAATCGGCGTCATCGCCACTCCATGCAGGGGAGTTGGTAAAATCGGCATCGGTAAAGGTTTCGCACAGCGCAAAAGCGCCGGGCACAAGCTGGCTGCAATCTGTTACCGATTGGGCAATAATAGGCAAAATGCCCCAATTAAAGCATAGTAAAATGGTGTATGTATAGCACAAAAAACGGCAGTTCATGGCATTGGTGTTTTGAGTGGCAAGATAGGGAGAATTTTGGTAATGGTGGGTAGGGGTGAAGAGTGAAAAATGAAAAGTGAAAAGTGGGTAATTTGTAGTGGGTAGCCGGTAATAGGTACTAACACACTTGTAATTCATAACTCATAACACTTTCCCTACCTCCCCCAACTCCTCCAAAGGAGGGGAATTTTTCACTCTTCACTTCCCACTCTTTACTATTTTCCCCCTTGCCAGCGCCACTCCCCCCCATTCAATGGTGTAAAAATAGATGCCTACGGGTAAATGACCTATCTCTACACTTGCCGTTGCCGATGCAGGCGACAGGGTGTTGTGTAACACCCGATGACCGGTGGGGTTATAAAGTGCAATTTGCCAACCACTCATCGGGGGAGTTGCAGTATTTTGTAATGTGAAGTGGAGGGTGTTTTGGGCGGGGTTGGGATATACATATACGGCATTTTCTTCCTTTATTGGGTAAGGGGGTGGAGGCGAAACCCCCACCGCCCAATCACAGCCATTGTAAGGCGGGCAGGGATTGCCGAGGCTGTCTGTGCGCACTACCCAAGCATCTTGGTTATTGGGGAATGGTCTGCTGACAGATCCGCATATCATAAACCCACCCTCCGGCGCAGGCGCAAAATCCCAAAAATACTCAGAGTGTATTGGGGCTGTATAGTAGCGGTAGGATTTACTCCAGAGGCTATCGCCGGCAGCGCTCACTTTAAACAACCATGCATCAGCAGAACCATTGCCTACCGTAACATCGCTACCTATACAGGCAAAATTGCCATCTGCTAAGGGCATAATGTTAGTTATTTGTTCCCCATAATACCCACCATAAGTACGCACCCATTGGGTAATACCAAAAGTATCTGTTTTTAGGAGGTAAGCATCGCCATCTACCTGCCAGGTGGGAGCAGCATATTGGATACCGCCAATCATATAACCATCGGACACAGGTATCAGGTCTGATCCATAGGTGGCAAAATTATTTCCATAAAATCGCTCCCACAAAACATTACCTTGTGCATCGGTTCGTATAAGCCATATACGCACCAAGCCGGAGGATACAGTAGTGCGCCTACCCAGTATTAAATAACCACCATCGGGCAGTTGCAATAGGTGTTCTCCTACTTCAGAGTTGTTTTCAGTACCATAAAACCTATCCCATTCCACATTGCCCTCACTATCGGTTTTAATAAACCATATTCGGGCATAATCGTTAGGAAAATTTTGCGAAAAACCTACTATGGCAAAACCGCCATCGGCAGTTTGGATTACGTCGGCTGCACCACTATTCTTTAAACCTGCTACATAATTTCTTAGCCATATAATATCACCGTTTAAGCTAATTTTTACCAAACCATAGCTGTATTCGGTGGTGGCAAAGCTGTAATAAAGCATAGCAGAAACAATAAAGTTGTCACCCGGACTATAGTATATATCCGCAGATTGGAAGCTAATATCTCCCTCGCCCCATAGTTTAACCCACACGCTATCGCCACAAGCATTGATGCGCGCAAAAAACATGGGACGGTATCCTAAGTCTAAGTTTAAACCGACACCACCGGTAATGTAATCTCCGTTTTCCAACAGCACAATAGATGTAAATACCTCGAATTGTTCATTATCGCCATGCAATTTTCCCGGCACACAATCATTTTGGGCTGATAAGGAGATGGTTAAAATACCCGCTAAAAGCCATATCAGGATTATTTTTTTCATAGGAGTGGCTTATTTGAGGATTACCAATTTAGCATTTTTCCTATCGCCGTTTGTTAATTGTAACGACAGGATATAAGTACCGTTGGGCAAATGAGCAGGAAGTATGAGGGTTTGCTGGGATTCGGAAACATAACTTGCTACTATCTCACCATATAAACTAAAAATCACAATAGTTTCCCATGGCACATAGTCTGCAATGTTGAATGAATTAGTGGCGGGGTTGGGGTACACCACCGGCTCCTGCACCTGCTCCGCCTCAAAGCGGGGGGGAGTTTGCGGCGAAACCCCCACCGCCCAATCACAGCCATTGTAAGGCGGGCAGGGATTGCCGAGGCTGTCTGTGCGCACTACCCAAGCATCTTGGTTATTGGGGAATGGTCTGCTGACAGATCCGCATATCATAAACCCACCCTCCGGCGCAGGCGCAAAATCCCAAAAATACTCAGAGTGTATTGGGGCTGTATAGTAGCGGTAGGATTTACTCCAGAGGCTATCGCCGGCAGCGCTCACTTTAAACAACCATGCATCAGCAGAACCATTGCCTACCGTAACATCGCTACCTATACAGGCAAAATTGCCATCTGCTAAGGGCATAATGTTAGTTATTTGTTCCCCATAATACCCACCATAAGTACGCACCCATTGGGTAATACCAAAAGTATCTGTTTTTAGGAGGTAAGCATCGCCATCTACCTGCCAGGTGGGAGCAGCATATTGGATACCGCCAATCATATAACCATCGGACACAGGTATCAGGTCTGATCCATAGGTGGCAAAATTATTTCCATAAAATCGCTCCCACAAAACATTACCTTGTGCATCGGTTCGTATAAGCCATATACGCACCAAGCCGGAGGATACAGTAGTGCGCCTACCCAGTATTAAGTAACCTCCATCGGGCAGTTGCAGCAAATTTTCACTTACTTCAGAGTTGCTTTCAGTACCATAAAACCTATCCCATTGCACATTGCCCTCGCTATCGGTTTTAATAAACCATATTCGGGAGTAATTGTTGGGAAAGTTTTGGTTTAGACCAATTAAGGCAAAACCGCCATCGGCAGTTTGGATTACATCTGTTGGACTGCTATTCTTTGTGCCCGCTATGTAATTTTGAAGCCAAATAATTTCGCCGTCTAAACTAATTTTCACTAAACCATAGCTGTATTCAACTGTGGCAAAACTATAGTAAAGTATGGAAGAAATGACAAAATCATCGCCAGCCTTATAATGCGTTCTTGCATATTGAAAGCTAATATCCCCCTCGCCCCATTTTCTAACCCACACACTATCGCCACAAGTATTGATGCGCACAAAAAACATTTGACGGTATCCTAAGTCTGCATTTAAGCCTGTACCTCCGGCAATATAATCACCATTGTCTAATAGTACGATTGAACCAAATAACTCAATCTGTTCATTGTTGCCATATAAAATACCCGGCACACAATTGTCTTGTGCAAAAACCGGCAATTTAAACCAACCCAGAAAAATGAGTAAGGCAATAATTTTCTTCATGGGGTTAGACTATTGAGTGATGAGCAATTTGGCATAAAGGCTTTTACCCGATGTTAATTGCAAAGACACTATATATATGCCTTGCTTTAGGTTTTCGGGCAGGGTAAGCGTAGGATAATTATTATAGCTGTAGCTTGCTACTTTTTGCCCATGTAAGTTAAAAAGAGTT
>ERZ761610.1875-NODE-1875-length-10832-cov-15.498191_pt1 | contig 10832 bp, 9 predicted proteins | sample MGYA00512164_ERZ761610 | MGnify/ENA primary metagenome ERZ761610 (study PRJEB28899, sample SAMN02850038) | bioreactor sludge metagenome | biome: EBPR Sludge; feature: EBPR Bioreactor; material: flocular biomat | place: Australia: Thorneside Wastwater Treatment... | reverse complement strand
GCTAGCTTCTTGCAATACTCCAGATTTTCTAGGTTTTTCTTTTTATTATATTCATCCATTGGCTGGATATAAACAGGGGTTTTATACTCACTCTGCCCAACATCTGGCACTGAGCTATAATTTTTATTATTTGCTGAAATTATAAATTTAAAGGCGGTTATTCTTTCTAATAGATCGGGTCTTATTTTTTTGTAACCCATACCATTATTTTTTGGTGAACAGATAATTTCTACCTTTTCATGTAAGTTTCTAAAGATCGTGCCGTTGGTTTCAATCTGTACTGAAAACTTATTCAAAATCAACTCATCGCAAAGTTTTTCAATAGGCTGCCTTAGTGGCTCACCGCCTGTTATTACAACTAAATTTCTAACTTTTTTACCATTTTCATTTTTTGACAGGGCTTTAATTTCTGAAATTATATTTTCTAAATTTTGAGGTTTAAAATTTTCAAATTCCGTATCGCAGAACTCACAGGCTAAATTACACCCACCAAGCCGTAAAAATACCGACGGAGTGCCAGCATTTGGTCCTTCACCTTGAATGGTTGCGAAAACTTCCTGTATGTCAAGTTGGTTTCCTACGCCTTTTGTTGCTTTTCTTTTTGGGTTTTTACCAAACATTCTTTAACCGCCCCAATAATTCACTATAAAAACTTGAAATATGTGAACTAGATATTATTAATTTTAAGCGAAATACAATAAATATCTAAACTTATGGCTAAATTTGAAACTATAGAGGTTAGCGAAACAGAAATTTCCTGTGATGGTGGGAAAGGCGCTCTGGGGCACCCAAAAGTATATTTGTATATACCAAAAGATAAAGGGAGTATAGTATGCCCTTATTGTAGTAAGAATTTTGTTTTGGCAAAAAATTAATGGAAAAATTTGAACTGAAAAAAAAACTTGTTTTACAACGGCCAGATGCGCTTGCCATTGGCTCTTCTACTGGTGGTTTGAAGGCTCTGGAAGTGTTGTTTAAAAGCTTTAAGGGTTGCAAAATAGATATTCCTATTTTTATTACCCAGCATACGCCCAAAAATTTTGATAAGTCGATAGTAGAAAAGATTAAGGAAGTTTCTGGTATTGCAACCTGCCTAGCAAAGGATGGTGATGAAGTAAAGGCTGGAAATGTTTATGTTGCTCCTAGTGAGTTGCATATGAAAGTAAAACTAAAAAATTCTATAGAAACCATTGAGCTTAGTAATGATGAACCAGTATCCTTCTGTAAACCTTCTGTTGACGTTATGTTTGAGTCTTTGGCTGGGGTTTATGAGGGGAAGATAATAGCGGTAATATTAACGGGAATAGGGTCAGATGGTACTGTTGGTGCAAAGCTTATATCCCAAAAAGGTGGTGTGATAATAGCGCAGGACGAAAAAACCAGTGTGGTTTGGGGGATGCCTGGAAGTGTTGCAAAGGCTAAGATATGCAACGCTGTTTTGCCAATTGAAATGATTGCAGAATATATCAAGGAAAACTCATTAGGGGCAATAAGATAATGAGTTTAAGTAAGGAAAATATTACTTTTTTGAAATTATTCGTTGAAGAAAAATCTGGAATAAAGATTACCGATGACAAGGAATATCTTCTCTCAAGCAGGCTGTCACCATTGATTAAAAAGTTTTCTTTTGAAAACTTCAATGACTTAGTACTAGCGATAAGAACCAATAAAAAAGACGTCATTTCTGATGCCATTGAGGCGTTAACTACTAATGAAACCCACTTTTTTAGAGATATAAAGCCGTTTGAGTTTTTTCAAAATGAAATTTTAGAAAAACAATTTTCATTAAATCAACACCTGAATAAAATCAGAATATTATCTGCTGCCTGCTCATCAGGTCAGGAAGCATATTCTTTGGCTATTGCCATGCTTGAAAACAAATCGGTTACTCAGAAATTTGAAATAGTGGGTATAGATATAAATAAAAAAATGGTTGAAAAGGCAAGGCAAGGTATATTCTCACAGTTTGAGATTCAAAGGGGTTTGCCAACTTCACACCTGCTTAAATATTTTGATAAGATAGGTGAAAATGAGTGGAAAATAAAACCGCAGCTAAGCAGTTATTGTAGTTTTTTTGAAAAGAACCTTTTTTCAAAAATATCTGATCTAGGGATGTTTGATGTCATATTCTGCAGAAATGTGCTTATATATTTCGATGAGAAAAAGAAAAAAGATGCTCTGAAGATAATTTTAGAATGCTTAAAGTCTGGCTGCTATATTTTATTAGGGGCATCAGAGACAACAAACTTGCTTCCAGACCAACTAGAGCAGAACTTACTAATGCGCAGCGCATTTAGAAAGTTATAACAAAATCTACAGTTGATAACGGTGAATTATAGAATCAGAATTTGACTAAAAACTTTATCTCGTTATTTCACATGGAACTACAGGGAAGCTGTCTATCAGCTTGGTTGAGCGAGTAAAATCTGAGTCGGAAATTTCATTCAATATCTCTTTTCTGTAACTTACTGCATGTTCAAAGCCTCCACGTTCAGCCACAGAGAAGAAAGTAAAGGCAATTGCATTATCACGTGGGATTATTGTTCCCTTGTTCTTACGGTAACCGCCATAGAACTTACCAACCTCAAACATGCTGGCCTTATGCCCCTCTTTAGCGGCTGTACAGAATAAATTCAACGCAGCTACATCATCTTTCATAGTATCTTTGCCACAGCAATGTGTCTTAGCAGCTTTATATGCTGCTTCAACATCCTGCTTATCTACTTCTGTTTCCCAATAGAATTTCTTCCCTTCGTTCTCAACTTTACGAAGGAAGCCAGGAAATTTATCGCAGGCCGAAAGCACCAGAGCTAGTGTTAATGTTAGTGTGAGTGTAAAAATTTTCTGCATAATCTTAATATTTTGTAATCACTATATTGCAATTCTCTTCAAATTCCAATTTGAATTATCTTCCAACACAAATTTATTTGTTAATATTTGTTTTTTTACTTCACTTACCTTCATTTTAGGCAATTACATTAGTTTTTCTGGTTGGTTGGGCAGAACTTTCGGCTCATAGAAATCAAACAGGGTTTTAAAAAATCCAACAAAATTAATGGATGCGAAAAGGATATAATTGGGTATAAATAATTTTACTGTAGTTTTGCTGGTGGTAGGAGATTGATTATGCGGCTATACCTACATAACCTCAAAAAGGTATCGTAAGCGTTACTCTTAAGCCGCCTAAATGGCTTTTGGAAAGCTTTATCTCGCCGCCATGTTTATGAATTATATCTCGTGCGATAGTCAGTCCCAGCCCTGAGCCTCCAGTTTCACTATTTCTGCTTTCATCTATGCGGAAGAATGGCTGGAACACTTCATCAAATTTTTCTTCTGGTATGCCAACGCCATCATCATCAATGAAAATATGCGTGAAGCGGTTTTCCTCCTTCTGCGCACGTATCAATATGTATTTTGCATATCTTGCTGCGTTATCTACGAGGTTTTGGATAGCTCTGGTGAAATATTCTGGGCGTATTTTTATCGTTAAATTCTCAGTGATGTTTACATTGATTTTTACATTACTGAAATTAGCTGTTTTTAAAGCAATATCATCAATGAATTTTCGTAGGAATATTTCCTGAGTTGGCTCAGAAAAGCTTTGTGTGACCTCAAGTTGTGTAAAGTTAAGGTAGCCGTCTATCATTTTGTGCATTTCTTCCACTTCCTGCTCCAGTGCTTCTTTCTTCTCCTTGTCTGGCAACATGGAAAGAATAAGTTTCATTCTGGTCAGTGGGGTTCGCAGATCATGAGAAACGCCAGCAAGCATCTGGGTTCTGGTTTCAACCAGCCTTTTTATACGTTCTTTCATTTCAATGAAGGCAATTCCAGCCTGCCGTATTTCAGTTGCCCCAACAGGTTTAAACTTGGTTATTTCAAGCCCTTTACCAAATTTTTCGGCAGCTTCCGCCAGTGATGAAATGCTGCGTATCTGGTTTTTCATGAATATGACAGAAACAATAATAAGCAATATCGCAGATCCCAGAACCCACATCACAAAAATATAGCTGGAAGGGTTAGTAAGGCGTTTGTTAGAAAAAATAATAACAAGCAGGTCTTTATTTATCTGGGTTTCAAGCCTTAGGCTCTCACTGTCTTCCCGAAATAATGCAATTTTCCTTTCAGCTTGTGAATTCAAGCCATTTATCAGCAGTGGATATTGTCTGTTCAGGTTGTTTTTTTTTGTTATTACTTGATTTTCAAGTATTTCGGCATGCATGTGCATATATTGTTTCGCAGTCATAAGGATATATTTTCTTTCCTCTGGCTTAACATTAGCAATACCATTTGCTATCAGGGCTATTTCGCCAGCGAGGGAAGTTGACATATTACGGGAGATACTGTCCCAGTGTCTGTTATAGAACATCCATGTGGTAAACAGTTGTAACAAGATCATGGGAACCACAATTATAAGCAGAAACCTGCCAAACAGGGTTCTGGGGGTGTATTTTCTAAACAGACCCAGAATGGCGAACAAAATTTTATGTAGCTTTGAAAAATCCAAAATACGAAATTAATATTTATTTACTTTTGTTCATTTTTAACTAAAAAATAATGTTTTCCAACAAGTTTTTGTTTAATTATTTTTTTACATAAAGCCATGCCTAACAAAGACAAAATCATTATTTTTGATACCACCCTGCGTGATGGTGAGCAATCGCCTGGTGCAACCATGAATGTTGAAGAGAAAATAATGATAGCAGACTTGCTTGACGAAATGAATGTTGATGTCATAGAAGCTGGCTTTGCAATATCTTCTAAAGGTGATTTTGAGGCAATAAATCAGATAGCGAAACGTGCTAAAAATGCTTCTATCTGTTCGCTTGCACGTGGCATAAAAAAAGATATTGAAGCTGCGGGTGAGGCTGTAAAACCAGCAAAAAAACCACGTATCCACACATTTATATCAACATCGGATATTCACCTGAAATATCAGTTCAAAAAAACCCGTGAAGAAATATTGGAGATGATAAAGGATACCGTTTCTTACGCCAGAAACCTATGTGATGATGTGGAGTGGAGCGCAATGGACGCCACCAGAAGCGACAGGGATTATTTATGTAAAGCAGTTGAAACTGCAATAAAGGCAGGCGCAACTACTATTAACCTTCCAGATACTGTCGGTTATTCAATTCCAACCGAAATTTATGATATATTTACATATGTTAGAAATAATGTTCCAAATAGTGATAAGGCAATTTTTTCCTTTCACGGGCAGAATGACTTAGGTTTAGCAGTGGCAAACGCTCTTTCCGCAGCGCAGGCGGGTGCCCGCCAGATAGAATGCACCATTAACGGTATAGGTGAGCGCGCAGGCAATACTTCAATAGAAGAAGTTGTTATGGCAATAAAAACCCGCAATGACCTACTGAATTTTAAGTGTGATGTTAAGTCAGAATATATAATGCGCGCATCAAAGCTTGTTACGCAGATCACAGGTTTAACCGTTCAGGTTAATAAGGCGATAGTTGGTGCTAATGCTTTTGCGCACGAATCAGGAATTCATCAGGATGGTGTTTTAAAACACGCAGAAACCTATGAGATAATGAAACCTGAATCTATTGGTTTAACACGTAATAAGCTGGTTATGGGCAAACATTCTGGGCGTGCTGCATTCCGTGATAAATTAAAGGAGCTGAATTTAAGCGTTGAAGATGCTCTTATTGATGAGTTGTTTGAAAAATTCAAGGATTTGGCAGACAAGAAAAAAGAAGTATTTGACGATGACATAGTGGCAATAGTTGATGAGCGTGCGAAAAATGCAGTTGAAAAGATAAAATTTGAATATCTTGAAGTTAATTGCGGTTCAAAAGGCGCACAGACCGCTAATGTATGCCTGATCATTGAAGGGGTTAAAAAATGTGCGAAATCTGAAGGGCAGGGGCCAATTGATGCCATATTCAAATCTATCAATCAGCTTATCAATGTGGAATCAACTTTAGTTTTATATCAGGTTTCAGCCGTTACTGAAGGCATTGACTCGCAAGCGGAAGTATTAGTGCGCCTTCGTGGCAAAAATGGTAATTTAGTTAATGGCAATGCAGCGGATATTGACACCACAGTTGCCTCTGCAAAAGCCTATATCTCTGCCCTTAACAAGCTGGCGAATTTTGAAGAGAAACTAAGTCTGGTCGCGGCTTAATTATGCTGGCCTATTTTACTTTCCTATGCGAGGCCTTTTCTGCGGAGCAGAGCTTTTGGGTCTGCTTTTTTCCCTCGGAATTCAACATATAGCACCTCAGGGTCTTTTGAGCCGCCCTGAGACATTAAATTGCGGAATTTTTTAGCGGTTCTGCTGTCAAACAAACCATTTTCCTTGAATGCTTCAAATGCGTCTGCGTCAAGTATCTCCGCCCATTTATAGCTATAATAGCCAGAGGAATAACCGCCATCAAATATATGTGAAAATGAGGTTGAAACAAGGCTTCCGTCAGGTGGCAGGATATAAAAATTCTGGCATGCTTCACGTTCAAAGCTTTCTACGTCCTTAATATCTTCAGGGGTTGCGGTGTGCCAAAGCATATCCAGTCTGGAGAAAACTATCTGCCTTAAAAACCCGCTTGCAGCACGGAAATTCTCTGCTGCCTGCATTTTTTCAACCAGTTCGTCAGGTATCGGGGCGTTGGTTTTATAATGAGTTGCGAACAGGTGCAGAACCTCTTTTTCCTTTGCCCAGTTCTCCATGATTTGGGAGGGGAGCTCCACAAAGTCCCATTTTACATTGGTGCCAGCATGGCTGCGGTATCTGGTATCGGAAAGCAAGCCATGCAAACCATGACCAAATTCGTGGAATAGGGTTAAAACCTCTTCCAGAGAAAGTAGGGAGGGTTTGTCTTTTGTTGGCTTGGTGAAATTACCATGATTGCCGATTATTGGTGCTGTGCGCTTGCCTTCTGGTGTTCTGTCCTGCTTTACGTAATCATTCATCCATGCGCCGCCTTGCTTGGTTTTGCGTGGGTAATAGTCAGTGTAAAGAACGCCAACCAGTTCACCATTTTTATTATCTATCACGTCAAAAGTTTCAACTTCTTCATGATAAAGCGGGTAATCAGTTTTTTTAACGAAGCTTATGTCATAGAGTTTTGAGGCAACATCAAACGCCCCCTCACGCACTTTTTCAAACTGGAAATATGGTCTTAGCTGCTCACTGTCAAAGCCGTATATTTTCTCTTTCATTTTTTCTGCATAATATGCAATATCCCAGTTTTTTATTTCATCTGACCCATTGATTGACTTAACAAACTGCCGTAACTCTTCAAATTCTTTCTTTGCTAAGGGCAGTATATCCTTGCTGTAATCATCAAGCATTTTGAATACAGTTTCAGTGGTTTTTGCCATGCGCTCTTCAAGTATGTAGTGGGCATGGGTTTTATAACCAAGTAATACAGCCCTGTCTCTTCGCAGTTTTACAATTTCAAGTATGTTGTTCTTATTATCAAACTTACCGTTTTTGCAGCGAGTACTATACGCACGCCATATCTTTTCTCTCAAATTTCTGTTATCGGCATAGGTTATCACGGGTATCATGCTAGGTGCATGAAGTGTAATAAGCCATTTATCTGCTTTGCCGTTTTCGGTTGCAGCTTCTTTTGCGGCGTTTTTTGCACCTTCTGGAAGCCCTGCCAGTTCATCCTCATTATCAATATATAGTTCAAAAGAATTAACTTCAGACAATATATTCTGCCCATAATTATTCAGTAATTCTGCCAATTTTTCATTTATATTCCTCAGCTCCTCTTTTTGCTCTGGGTTCAGTAAAGCGCCATTCCTGACAAATGATTTATAGGTATCTTCAAGTAACAACTCCTGTTCATCAGTCAGGTTGAAGTTTTTTCTGTTTTCAAACACTACTTTTACTTTCTGGAAAAGGTCATTATCCAGAATTACGTTATTTTCATGTTTGGTAAGTTTTGTTTTAAACTCAAGTGAGATATTCTGTAGTTCTTCGGTATTATTAGCCGAATCAAAGTGAAAAAATACACCCGATACAGTATCCAGTTTTCTGCCAGATATCTCCAGTGCCTCAATTACATTTTTGAAGTCAGGCTGTTTAATTTCTTTTATCTGCTTTAATTCATTATTTGCAAGTTCAATGGCAATATCCAAAGCAGGTAGGAAATGTTCAGTTTTCACCTTGTCAAAAGCGGGTACATTATTACGATAAGGTGAGTTTTCAATTAACGGGTTATTTTTTGCATCTGCCATAATAGATATAGTAAAATTATTTATAATTCTTCCTGCTAGTGCCACCAAAGCTGGTTCTTGCATCTGCACAATTCTCAACACTTAATACCTTGAATATTTCTGGCGTAATTCGCTTCTCTATTTTCTGGAATTCTTCCATACTTATTTCATCAAGGCTTATGCCTTTTTCTTCTGCCAGTTTTACGCATTTACCTGTTATGTGGTGTGCGTCTCTGAAGGGTATATTCAGGTTTTTCACCAGCCAGTCAGCAAGGTCAGTTGCGGTGGAATAGCCCTGTTTAGCAAAATGCAGGCAATTGGCTTTATTTACCTTCATATCATCTATCATGCCATTTACTGCCTGAACGCAGAGTAATATGTTTTCCGTTGCATCAAATACTGGCTCCTTATCTTCCTGCATGTCTTTGCTATAGGCAAGCGGCAGGCCCTTCATTACAATGGTAAGATTCGTTAGGGCGGCAAATATACGCCCCACTTTTGCACGCACAATTTCTGCTGCATCAGGGTTTCTTTTCTGCGGCATTATTGAGCTGCCAGTAGTAAATTTTTCAGATAACGAAATAAACCTGAAGCCATTACTACACCATAATATTATTTCTTCAGAAATACGTGAAAGATTAACCGCCAGAATTGACAGGCAGTTTAAATATTCCAATGCAAAATCACGGGAGGAAACACTATCTAAACTATTGCTTGTTGGCGCTTTGAACCCGAGCTCTTTTGCAGTAAAATTCCTGTCTATATTGTAACTTGTTCCAGCTAGTGCAGCAGAGCCAAGCGGGCAGTAATTCATTCTTTCACGTGCGTCATTCAAGCGTGATTTATCACGCTTGAACATCTCCACATATGCGCTTAGGTGATGTGCCATAGTAATCGGCTGCGCTATCTGTAAATGTGTAAAGCCAGGCATTATAACATCAATATTCTCTTTAACTTTTATGTTTAACGTTTTGATTAATATATCTGTTTTAGAAATTAAATTATCTATACTGTCACGTACATATAATTTAAAATCAGTTACTACCTGATCATTCCTGCTTCGTGCCGTGTGAAGCCTGCCAGCCGCATCACCGATGATTTCTCTCAATCGGGACTCAATATTCATGTGAATATCTTCAAGTTCAGTTTTGAACTTAAATTTGCCTGAATTAATTTCATTAAGTATTTGCTGTAAACCTTTGATTATTTTAGAGCTGTCTGTTTTGGAGATGATTTTCTGCTTTGCCAGCATTTTTGCATGGGCAATACTTCCAGCAATGTCCTGTCTGTATAATTTCCTGTCAAAATCTATTGAGGCATTTATCTGCTGCATTATTTCGCTCGGAGCCATAGAATAATGACCACCCCACATTTTATTAGCGGTTTTATTTTTTGATTTTTGTGCCATATTTAAAAAAGTTTTTTGTGCTTGAGCTATACTAACTAAAACGCAACTTACTATATATATAAATACAATTTTTTTTTATGATTGAAATTAGAAAAGCAGATGAAAGAGGAATAACTGAAACAGAGTGGCTAAAAAGCTGGCATAGTTTCTCTTTTGGTGCGTATTACGACCCCGAAAATACGCAGTTTGGTTGCCTGCGGGTAATAAATGATGACCTGATAGCAGCCGAAACTGGCTTTGGAGAGCATGGGCATAGGGATATGGAGATAGTAACTTATGTATTTGAAGGTAGGCTGACCCACAGAGACAGTTTGGGTAATATTGGTTATATAAATGCTGGAGAAGTTCAGAGAATGAGTGCTGGAACAGGCATAAGGCATAGTGAATTCAATGATACTAAAAGCCCTGTAAAATTGCTTCAGGTGTGGTTTTTGCCAGAACAAAAAGGAATAAAGCCAGACTACGAACAGAAGCAATTTTCAAATGATGGTAAGATAAACCAATTACAATTGCTGATTTCCAAGCAGCCTGTTAATGGCTCACTAAAAATAAATCAGGATGTTGATATTTACGCCTCCATACTAGAGCAGGGCAGTAGGCTTGAATTTATTCCTAAACCAGCTAAAAAAATTTGGGTACAGGTAATATCAGGGATTTTAGATATAAATGCTAATAAATTCCGTGAAGGTGATGGTGCAAAAATTGAAGGTGAAACTATGCTGAATATAAAAGCAGATGAACAAGCCCAGTTTGTTATTTTTGAAATGGTGTAAATAATTTGAGTAAATAATTTGACAAAATATAATGAAAATAACAACTGGTTTGATATAGGTTTGCTACACATATGGCAGCCATATACCCAGATGAAGACCGCTCCAAAACCTCTGAAAGTAATAGGTGCGGAGGGCAGCTGCCTGCTGCTTGAAGGCGGCATAAGGCTTATTGATGGAACTTCAAGCTGGTGGAGTGTATGCCATGGCTACCAGCACCCATATATAATAAATAAAATGCAGCAACAGCTAAACAGGCTTTCCCATGTAATGTTCGCTGGAATTGCCCATCAACCAGCATATGAGCTTGCAGAGAAGATAATAAAGTTTTCACCTGAGGGTTTAAATAAGGTGTTTTTTGCAGATAGCGGTTCAGTAGCGGTAGAGATAGCTATGAAAATGGCGGTGCAATACTGGCGCAATAATGGTAATAAACGCAAAAATAAGTTTGTCTGTTTTAAAAATGAGAT
>ERZ761610.1873-NODE-1873-length-10837-cov-22.961417_pt1 | contig 10837 bp, 7 predicted proteins | sample MGYA00512164_ERZ761610 | MGnify/ENA primary metagenome ERZ761610 (study PRJEB28899, sample SAMN02850038) | bioreactor sludge metagenome | biome: EBPR Sludge; feature: EBPR Bioreactor; material: flocular biomat | place: Australia: Thorneside Wastwater Treatment... | reverse complement strand
TACTTATGTCTTATATATTTTTAATGCAATTCGGATAAAAAAGGTGTATATTGTCTGTACGACACCTGCCCTCCCTTTTACTGGTATTTTGGTGTCCCCGCCGTCCTGATTCAGCATGCCCCCCCCATGCTGACAGGCGGCGGAACTTTTTAATGTGACAAAAGACCTTGAATCACCTGTTTTTCCCCTATATAATGATTCTATCATTTCGTCTGTGCCCGCTTGAGGTCTTGTCGATTATCTGACACATCATGCCTGGGCGCTCGATGCCAAGAAGCATTTTTTCATCATTCATGCAAGGTTGGAATTGGAGTTGTGGGGTATGGCAGCAAAACGACTCGGGCAAGGTTCGCGATTCGTCAGGTGGTTTTTCATCGCGGTCTGGTTGACCGCGCTTGTTTCCGCTTGTGAGCCCATCGACATAAATAATCCGAGTTCCTCGGCGCCGACCTGCAAACCTGGCGATGGGAGTGGAAACATCTATCAGACGGGGATTTTCCCTTACATCAAAGATGTCATTGAACGGGCAAACGCAATCCCGACAACCACCGTTCTACAAACCGCTGTACCTGGAACGCCATCCGGTTTTATCGGAGACGCCAGTTCCATGCCCAGTCTTATGTCGACTTCCATGCCGAATTTGGGACTGCCCCCACAGCAGGATGCCTTTTTGTATCTGTTGAATGAAACCATGCATACCACCGACACAAGGATTCTCAGGCAGGAGAATTCTGATGTTGTCCACATTGTCATTACGTTCCTCAGCCCAAAGCTGATCCAAGCTGCCTACTTAAGCGACTTTCTATATCGCGGAGAGACGCCAGGCGAATTCGAAAGCCGCCTTTCCACGGCGTTGAGCAAAACCGTAAAACGCGAGGAATTCCTCTTCCTTGTCACGTTGATCCCAGCAAACCGTACATTACCTGGCATCTCGAATTACATGGTAGAGGTGACAATGGATAATACGACCTTGATGGATTCTTCGGGAACGATCGTTGAACCCACGCATGTTGAATACAACCTCAAACAACCATTCCACACCCACCAGCCTCCTGAATCGGGATTAATGGGCTACCCGATGGGGCTTCAGACGGCGAACGGTTGCGCTTCTGTATTAGACCCGATCTACAATACAACAATTGTGATTGCTACAGAATCCATCCAGATCAATGGTATTGTCAATGAACCGCACTCGTGGACCATCCCATATGCCCCGCTCGTGCTGGACCCTGAATATTCCGAGCCACCGCTTGATTCTCTCTCGTATCTAAATCTCATCCCGAACCCGCCGACACCGCTCTTCACCCCACCCAGCCAAATCGACCCGGCATTTTGGGTAGGGTACGCGCAATTCATTTGGGGCAAGATCACAAAGGGCAACTATTGATGAGACCCATATCCATTTACAAGAGGCTATAATCCATCCATGAAGACCGTTTACGCCTTCGTCCCATCCCGTGCGCACGAATACCCGGAGCACCCGGAGCGACCGGGCAGACTGACCCTGCTCGAGCCACGGCTGGGCTCGTTCGGTGCAGAGCGCATCGAGCCGACCCGCGCGACGGTGCAGGAGTTGGCGCGCGTCCATCCGTCCAAGATGATCCATGCCGTTGAAGAAGTCTGCAAACAGGGAGCGGGGATCATCGACTACGCACCCACTTATGTGACGAAAACCTCCTACGAAGATGCGCTGCTCGCCGCGGGCGGAGCCATCACTTGCACACGCATGGTGGTGAACGGCGAGGCAGGGAATGCATTTGCCATTGTCCGCCCGCCGGGACATCACGCCGAGCCGCAGCGCGCGATGGGATTCTGCCTGTTCAGCAACATCGCCATCGCCGCGCAGGATGCATTGGCACACGGCATGGAACGCGTGATGGTCATCGACTACGATGCGCATCACGGCAACGGCACACAAGCCGCCTTCACCGACGATGAACGCACGGGATTCGTCTCAGCGCACCAATGGGGAATTTACCCCGGCACAGGCTGGATCACCGAAGCGCCGCATGCGAAGAAGCGCATTGCCAACGTTCCCTTGCATGCCTTTGCAGGCGATGCGACTTTTTTACGAATCACCGACGAGATCTTCAAGCCGATGGTTGAGGCATTTCGTCCGCAACTGCTTTTGATCTCTGCCGGTTTCGACTCACACTGGAACGACCCCATCACCACGCTGGGGCTCTCCACGCAGGGATTCTTCAACATGTCTAAAAAACTGGTGGAGATGGCTGAAGAATACTGCGGCGGAAAGATCGTCTTTGTGCTGGAGGGCGGCTACGACCCCGAGAACGTCGCCAACGGGGTGGCAGCGGTCTTCGGCGCATTGACCCATTCCCCGGTCAGGAAAGAAACGAATTATCCCTCTCCCTACCCAGACCCCGACCATGAGGCGCGCATCCACGAGATCAAAAAGTGGCATGGCTTCCCGACGTAGGATGTGGGTACTCTTCATCCTTCGTTGATTTTGTTGTACACTCGTGGGGAGAATACTCAAGGAGTAAGCGATGCAGAGACGAAGCAAGGGTTTTGTTCAATTGGAATGGGTCTGCCCCAACTGCGACGGACGCAACCCAGGGTCGGTAAAGACCTGCGGGCAGTGCGGTGCGCCCCAGCCTGAGAACGTCCAGTTCCAGCGCGCGGCGGAGGAAAAACTCGTCACCGATGAAAAATTGAAATCGGCGGCTGGCGCGGGCGCAGACATCCACTGCGGATTTTGCGGCACACGCAACCCGGCAACGGCGACGACCTGTTCGCAATGCGGCGGGGATCTGAAGGAAGGCAGGGCAAGGCAGGCGGGACAGGTCTTGCAAGCGGCTCCGACTCCGCCCAAGGCGGTGACGTGTACCAATTGCGGCTTTGATAACCCGGGAACGGCTGCGACGTGTTCGCAGTGTGGAGCGCCGCTGCCCAAAGCGGCAGTCTCTGCGCAACCCCAACCTGCACCAGCAAAGGCGGGAGCGGCAGCCAAGGCAAAACCGAAATCAAAAGCGGTCAACTGGTTGATCGCTGGCGGCATCGGCGCGTTCTTGATGCTGTGTTGTGTGGCGATCGTGATGCTGTTCGTGCTGCCATCCAGTTCAGTGGATGCGACCGTGGCGAGCGTGTACTGGCAGACCTCTGTGCCGGTGCAGGAAGTGCAGCCGGTGAATTATTCCAATGAGCGCGGCAACCCGCCTTCAGATGCATACAACGTCTCCTGCCGTACCGAAAGCCAGGAGATCTGCGAAGAGAAAACCGTGGACCGTGGCAACGGCTTCGCCGAAGTGGTCGAGGAGTGCTACACCGAAACCGAGCAGTATTGCAGCTACACCGTGGACGAATGGAAGACCGTTCAAAGTTACGAATTGGAAGGCTATGACCTGTTTCCCGAGTACGCTGAGCCTTCGCTCTTCGGCGACCAGCGGGTCGGCACCGCATCGCAAACCCTGAACGTGTACTTCGACACCTCCGACGGGCAGATCACCTACTCGCCGGGTTCGGTCAGCGAGTTCCAACAGTTCCAGATCGGCAGCACCTGGACGGTGAAATTGAACGCGTTGGGCGGCGTGGTTGGGGTAGAAAGATAATGAATGTCAAACGGGCAGTGTAAAACTGCCCGTTCTATATTAAAGATTGTTTTGAAAATAATGTTTCACCACAGATAAACACGGAAGAACACAAATCTTCGATCAAAAACTGCCGGAAAGGCGCTCGAACCCCTTTGATCTGTAAGTACCTTTGACTTGTAAATCTGTCTTTTAGAGGTTTCGATGGATACAATGACTTCAATCATTACCATTGTCGCTGGGCTTTGCATTACGCTATTTTCAGCCGTCGTGTTGGCAGCGGCGTTGTATGGGATCTTGATCTGGTTTCCAAGACAACGCAACAACCGGGTGGAGTCATTGAAAGCATCAGGCAGACAGGGAAAGGCGGTCATTCTGCGCATCCCTGAGAACATCAAAGGATATCATTCAGGGCGGAAAGCGCTTTATACGATGATAACCATCGGTCTTGAGATCGATGTTCCGGGCATTGATATTTATCAGGTGGATAAACTGTTCACCTTTCCAACCGGCTGGCTGGGTGCGCTCGAAGTCGGCAAAGTGGTGGACGTGTGGGTGGACCCAAAGAATCCACGCGATCTGGATAAGATCGTGATCCATGTAACATAACAAGTGGTGACTGTCACCTTTATAATCAGGGCATGGATAAAACGGCAGCGATCATTGGCGGTGGACCGGCAGGCTTGATGGCGGCGGAGGTTCTGAGTCAGCATGGAATCCGTGTGGATATGTACGACGCCATGCCCTCACTCGGCAGAAAATTTTTGATGGCGGGTAAAAGCGGGTTGAACCTGACGCACTCCGAACCGTTCGAGGCGTTCATTCAACGCTACGGGAAACGCAAAGCCGAAGTTGCAACATGGCTATCGAAGTTCACACCAGATGACCTGCGCGAGTGGGCAAAGGCGCTTGGCGTTGAAACCTTCGTGGGCACATCTGGGCGGGTCTTTCCGGTTGGCATGAAAGCCAGTCCGTTGTTGCGGGCGTGGCTCAAACGGCTGGATGAAGCGGGGGTACATGTTCATGTGCGGCATCGCTGGGTGGGTTGGGATGAAGAGCACGCGCTTCGCTTCGAAACCCCAAGCGGACTCCAAACCATTCGGGCGGATGTGGTCATTTTGGCATTGGGCGGCGGGAGTTGGCGGCGGCTCGGTTCGGACGGGGCATGGACTCAATGGTTGGAATCTGCCGGGGTTAAGGTCGAAGCGTTCCAACCGTCCAACTGCGGCTTTGACGTGGCGTGGAGTCCCTTCTTTAAAGAAAAGTTCGACGGGCAGCCGGTCAAGTCCGTTGTTTTGTCGTTCGGGGAGTTTCATCAGCAGGGCGAATTCATCATCACCAAAGAAGGCGTGGAGGGAAGTTTGATCTACGCGGCATCTGCGTTGATGCGGGACGAGATCGCGTTGAACGGGCAATCTGTGATGGAACTTGACCTCGCGCCCGACAAAAGCGAAGCGGCACTGGTGGAAAGAATCTCCAAGCCGCGCGGCTCGCGCACACTGGCGAGTCACCTCGAGAAGACGGTCGGCATCAAGGGTGTGAAGGCGGGCTTGCTGCGTGAGTTCGTTTCCAAAGAGGATTTTGCCGATGTGAAACGATTGGCGTTCTTCATCAAGCACCTGCCGGTGACATTGAGCGCGCCGCGCCCACTCGATGAGGCGATCAGTTCGGCGGGTGGGGTAAGTTTCGACGCACTGAATGATAGGTTGATGTTGAAGGCGTCACCCGGGGTGTTCTGCGCCGGAGAGATGCTGGATTGGGAAGCCCCCACCGGCGGGTATTTGCTGACAGCTTGTTTCGCCAGCGGACGTTGGGCGGCGCATGGCGCGTTGGATTGGATAACGTAAGGACGCGCCTCTATGCACAATTCAAATTCATGGATTGGCAAATAGGGGGTCACTCATACGAGCAGCGCCCGGTCATAAATGATAAGAGCCTGCAATGATTAAATCCTCCCAAGGTGGTGTATACTGCCAATTGAACATCCCTGACGGACCAATCCGAGCATACTGGAGGTGTCATGCGTCTGACAGGCTCGAGCAAGAAGGAGTCAGACGGGGGAAAAACCAACCCGGCACATCGAAAGAGGAATAATACAACCATTTCCCTGCGGACCGTCGCGGGATATTTTATCTTTGGGGTCTTGTGGATTCTGCTTTCCGATAACCTGCTCCTGCGGCTCGCGCCTCCATCTTCTTCCACCTATCTCTTCATTCAATCCGCCAAAGGCTGGCTGTTCGTCGGCTTGAGCGCGCTGTTGATCTATGTGATCCTCAAGCGTGATATTCGCGCACTGGAGGAGAATGAAACCCACCTGCGCAACATCCTCAACGCCGCGCCCGACGCGATGGTCATCATCAAGGAGGATGGCAGCATCACGCTTGCCAACCAGCAAGTAAAAACCATTTTCGGCTACGAACCGGACGAGTTGATCGGGCAGGCGGTGGAAATTCTCATGCCCGAACGTTTCCACGAAGAACACCGCCGCAACCAAAGCGAACATTTCCAAACACCCAGCCACCGCGCCGACATCTCCCAGACCCTGTACGGCTTGCATAAGGACGGGCGTGAGTTCCCCATCAGCATCCACCTTAACCACCAGACCATTGGCGGCACACTGTTCATCATCGCCTCCATCCGCGACATGACCGAATGGAAATTCAACGAGGATCTCATCCTCGAAAGCCAGGGGTTGTATCGGGAAATGTTCGAGAACAACCCGCAGCCCATGTGGGTCTACGACCTCGAAACGCTCGCCTTCCTAATGGTCAACGATGCCGCCGTGAACCATTATGGCTATAGCCGCGAGGAATTCCTCGGCATGACCCTCAAAGACATCCGCCCGGCGGAGGATATTCCCGCCCTGACGGCGAATCTTGCCCAACCCACCCAACCCATCGAGAAAACCACCGGCTGGCGGCACCGCAAAAAGAACGGCACGCTCATTGATGTGGAGATCGCCTCCCACGCCATTCAGTACAACGGCAGACCCGCGCGCATGGTGCTGGCGAACGATGTCACCGAACGTAAACAGGCGCTGGACGCGCTGCGCGAAAGCGAGGAACGCTTCCGCCTGACCTTCGACAATGCCAACATCGGCGTCTGCCTGGTGGACCTGGACGGGCGACTGCTGCGAGTCAATGCGCAGATGTGCAACATGCTGGGATACTCTCAACCTGTGCTGGAATCCATGACCGTGAACAGCATCGCACACCCGGATGATATGGATCGAAGCCCGCTTTACATCCAGCAAGCCATTTCCGGGCAGGTGGAACACAGCCAATTCGAGAAGCGCTACCTGCACAAACAGGGGCACACCGTCTGGGGGCAGGTCTCGAGCACGCTCATCCGCGATAAGGATGGAAATCCGCGCTACTTCATCTCGCATGTGTTGGATATCACCGACCGCAAGATTGCCGAGACTGCGCTGCGCATCAGCGAGGAGAACTACCGCAGCCTGGCAGAAACCTCAGACAGCGCCATCGCCGTACTGAACCGGGATGGCATCATCCTCTACGTCAACCCGGCGGGCATCCGCATCTGGGACGACCCGCAGATGGTCGGCAAGACCGTCCACGACCTCTTCCCCGCCGAAACCGCCGACAATTACCTCGCCGTCATCCACCGGGTGATCGACGAACAAACCGTGGATCTGAACGAATTGCACGCGCAAGTCAGAAACCGGGCAATGTGGTTCCGCATCAGCATGAGCCCGCTCAAAAACCCCGACGGTTCCGTCAATGCGCTGCTGCTCAACGCCTGGGACATCACCGAGCAAAAACAAGCCGAAACTGTGCTGATCCGGAACGAGCAGCGCTATCGCGCCCTGTTCGAGGATGTCCCCGTCGCCATATGGGAGCAGGATTTCTCCGCAATCAAAAAACATCTTGAGGCATTGAAAGCCGGGGGCGTGAGCGACTTCCGCGCCTATTTTGCCGAACACCCGGAAGAACTCCTTTTCTGCCAGCATTTAACCCGCATTCTGGATGTAAACCAGACAGCAGTACGGATGTACGAAGCGAAAGACAAGCAGGAATTGATCCGCGCCACCATGCAGGATACCAGTCAGGGCGAACTCGAGAACGGCGTGGAAGAGATGATCGCCATCGCAACAGGCAGGACAAGCCACTCGTGGGAGGGCGGCGACGAAACCATGACCGGCAGACCCATCGAGATCCGCCTGAACTGGTCGGTGGTGCCCGGGTACGAAGACGATTATTCCAGGGTGCTCTTAACCACCGTGGACATCACCGAGCGCAAATGGGCGGAAGAAGCGGTCAAGATCAGCGAGGAACGCTACCGCCAGACGCTGGAAAGCATGATGGAAGGCTGCCAGATCATCGGCTTTGACTGGCGCTACATCTACATCAACGATGCCGCAGCACGTCAGGGACGCAACACCCGCGAGGCGTTGCTGAACCGCACCATGATGGAAGCATACCCCGGCATCGAAACCACGGAGATGTTCGCCACCCTGCGCGACTGCATGGAAAACCGCGTCACCCGCCAGATCGAGAACCGCTTCACCTTCCCCGACGGTTCCAGCGGCTGGTTCGAGCTCGCCATCCAGCCTGCGCCAGAGGGTATCTTCATCCTTTCCTTCGACATCACCGAACGCAAACGGGCAGAGGAGGCGCTGCAGGAGAGCGAGAAGCGCTACCGCCTTTTGTTCGAAGATTCGCCCGTTGCACTCTGGGAGGAGGATTTTTCACTCGTCAAGGACTACCTGGATTCTCTCAAAGCGCGGGGAGTCATCGACCTCTATGAGTACTTCGACCTCCATCCCGAGGCGTTGAAGGAGTGCGCCGCGAAGGTCGTCATTCTGGATGTGAACAAAGCCGCTCTCGGCATGTACGGTGCGGGCAGCAAACAGGAATTGATCGAGGCAACCCTCCGCAACCTGACCCGTGATGGACTGAGCCACATCGTTGGGGAATTTGCCGCCGTCGCAGAGGGGCACAGCCTCTACCAATGGGAAGGCAGCGACGAAACGCTGACGGGTGAGCCCATCGAAGTCAGCATGGACTGGTCGGTGGTGCCTGGGCACGAGCAGGATTACTCCAGGGTCATCGTTACCACCATCGACATCACCGAGCGCAAACGGTCGGAACGCGAGATCCAACAGCGCACCGGGGAACTGCTGCTCATCAACACCCTGAACGATGCCGCCAACCGCGGCGAGGACATCGAGACCATCACTGAGATCTTTGCACGCGAGACCCGCAACATGTTCGACTGCCAGGACGTGGCGGTCTACCTGCTCAGCCCGGACGGCGCGCACCTCGAAATGCAAAGTTCCACCATCTCGAACAGCCTGGTCGAGCAGATCGAAAAGTTCATCGGGGTTACCATCCCGCGTATCCGTATCCCTGTCCGCGAGGACAGCTACACCAGAACACTGCTGAACACCCCGCAAGGCGTCATCAGCAGCAACCCGGCGGAGATCGCAGCCTGGATGGGAGAGTTCACCGAAACCACCTTCCTGCCCAATGCGCTGCGGAGCGCCATCAAAAAGATCCTGCCGCAAGTGTTGAAGATTCTCAAGATCAACGCCGTCATCACCATCCCGCTGGTCTCTTCGGGTCGCACCATCGGCTTGCTGGATATGTCCACGCGCGGCGAATTCACCGTGGACGATCTGCAGCGTGTGCGCATCCTCAGCCATCAGATGACCGCCGTCATCCTGCGCAAGCAGGCGGAAGCCAGTGTCAAGGTACATCTCCAGCGCATCACCGCCCTGAACGAGATCGACCGCGCCATCACCTCCAGCTTCGACATGCGCCTCTCGCTGGAAGTGCTGCTCAAGGAGGTCACATCGCAACTCGATGTCGATGCGGCTGCCGTCCTGCTGCTGAACCCGGTGAACCAGTCGCTGGAATTCGTCGCGGGCAAGGGCTTTCGCTCAGCCGCCATCCGTCAATCCAACTTGCGGTTGGGCGAGGGACTCGCCGGACGGGCGGGGCTGGAACGACGGGTGGTTCACGTCGCCAACCTGCACGATACCGGTGTAAATTTCAGCCGTGTCCGCCTGCTCAAAGAGGAAGAGTTCATCGAGTACTTCGGCATTCCACTGATCGCCAAGGGAGTGCTCAAAGGCGTGTTGGAGATCTTCAACCGCCACGCACTCATCCCCGACCCGGACTGGTTAAAATACCTCGAAACCCTCGGCGGGCAGGCAGCCATTGCCGTGGATAACGCCCAGATGTTCCAGGACATGCAACGATCGAATCAGGAAATGACGATCGCCTACGATGCCACCATTGAAGGCTGGTCGCGTGCGATGGACTTGCGCGACGAGGAGACCGAAGGTCACACCCGCCGCGTGACCGAACTCAGCCTGAGGCTGGCGGAAAAGATGGGGGTCAGCGATCAGGAGCGGGTCCAGATGCGACGCGGCGCGCTGCTGCACGACATCGGCAAGCTCGGCGTCCCGGATAACATCCTGCTCAAGCCCGGCAAACTCACCGATGAAGAATGGGTCATCATGCGCCAGCATCCCACTCATGCCTACGAAATGCTGCTGCCGATCAAATACCTGCGCCCGGCGCTGGATATTCCCTATGCCCACCACGAAAAATGGGATGGCACGGGCTACCCGCGCGGGTTGAAAGGCGAGCAGATTCCGCTTGCGGCGCGCATTTTCGCCATCGTGGATGTATGGGATGCGCTGCGCTCGGATCGTCCCTATCGCAAGGGCTGGGAACCGGAACGCATCCGCGAACACATCCTCGAACAATCTGGCAAGCACTTCGACCCGCAAGTGGTGCGGGCATTCATGGAATTGATGCAGGAAGACCCGGGCTTGGGGTAAACGCGAACTGCCATTCTGTGTTTTTGGGGTAAATTCCTGTATAATAAAAAAACCTACCCTGCACAGACTCAATTTACACATGAGAGCTGGCGGTCAGACCGCGTAATCCCCAAAAGGCATCGTGACCCATTACGTTTTCAAGCTCTTCATCACCGGAAGATCTCCCCATGCTGACACAGCCCTGGCGAACCTGAAGCACGTATGCGATACGCTATTGGATGATGAGTGCAGCATCACAGTGGTGGATGTGGATAAGGACCCCGAACAGGCGGAAATCGATCAGATCCTGGCAACCCCCACACTTGTTAAAGAATATCCTCTTCCCCAACGCCGCATCATCGGCGATCTTTCCGATATCGAAAAAGTAAAAAAAGCCCTGGGGTTGGGTTATTAGATCCAGGAGTAAAGGAAAGGGTTCTGGCAATATGAACGAAACACATGCGATCAAAAAACTGCGCACCGGCATCCTCGGTTTTGA
>ERZ761610.1872-NODE-1872-length-10840-cov-45.000278_pt1 | contig 10840 bp, 10 predicted proteins | sample MGYA00512164_ERZ761610 | MGnify/ENA primary metagenome ERZ761610 (study PRJEB28899, sample SAMN02850038) | bioreactor sludge metagenome | biome: EBPR Sludge; feature: EBPR Bioreactor; material: flocular biomat | place: Australia: Thorneside Wastwater Treatment... | reverse complement strand
GTTTCTGGATACAGGTAACCCTCTAAGCTCAAGATATCAGCCGATAAAAGCAATTTGTCGTCATAAAGTTCTTTTATGAAGCCTTTATCGAAAACAAGTCTTAAAAATTCATCCTTGGTTCCTAATTTATTTTTCTCAATGATATCTGCGATTTCAAATAAGTTATACCCTTCTGGAATCGTGAAAGGGCGGAACATACTTTTTCCAGAAACTAAAACATTCAAAATTTCGCTTGGACGCATTTCTGTATTCAATGCATACTCGCCCACTTTAATTTTTGAGCGCAAGCCCGTGAGGCGCGCATATACATTAAAGAACTGCGCGTTTTTGATAAGTTCTTGGGATTCTAGTTCCCCCGCAATTGTCATAAATGATTTTTGTGGAGTCACTTCATACACGACATCTTTTTTAAAGTTAGATGCCGTTGAAAAAATAAACGTCCAATATAAATAGCCAACAAAAAAAATGGCCGAAAAAATGACTGAGAACAGGCCTAGAATTAGGACACGCATAGGTTTACTCACTCTTAATTTCCTACTTAACTAATGTTAATCCGGGTAAGTTTTTAGTTTCATCGTAGCTAGTAAAGTCCTCTAAACTTGCCAGCGGAGTCGTGCAATATTGAATCGCGTAATGTGCCGAAGGACGATCGTTGCCCGACTTGCCTAGACCTCCAAAAGGTAATTTTGAACTTGCACCATTTGTCGTGCGATTCCAGTTTAGTAAACCAACTTTTGCATCGATAATTGCGCGTTCGTACAGGGACTTATCTTTAGTGAACAAAGCCATGACTAATCCGTAGCCAGTTGCATTTACGGTGTCGATCGTTTCATCGAAATCGTCGACAGTGTATATTGCAACGTTTGGACCAAAAATTTCGCTTTTTTGATAAATTGATTTCGGATCGAATTTTTTAACTAAATGAATAGACGGTGTTACGTAGTGTCCTTTAGTTTTTAAATCTAACGCTTTACCCCGCATCATGGATTCACAGCCTTCACGATTTGCGATTTCTTGAAATCGAATATACTTCTCAACCGCTGCGGCGTTGATCAATGGCCCCATAAATGGATTTTCTGACCAGTGGCCAATGGTTAATTTTTTAGCGGACTGATAAAAACGCTCGATAAAATTATCAGCGATTTTTTTGTGTACAAAAATTCGACTGGTGCCCGAGCACCGTTGTCCCGATGACAAGTAAGAACCTGTTAGCGTTTCATAGATAGATTTATCCATGTCGGCATCATCCCAGATTACCGTTGAATTCTTACCACCCATTTCAAGAGCTAAAATTTTCCAGTAGTGGGTCATTGTTTCTTGTTTTATTTTTAAACCAACTTCGTAAGAACCAGTAAATAAAATACCATCTACGCTTTCGTGAGAGACTAAACGACGGCCTGATTCTCCATCGCCTTGTACCATATTGAATACACCTTCCGGGAACTGAGCTTTTTCAACCAGTTCTGCGTATAGCTGGCCAACATACGGAGTCTGTTCAGATGGTTTAAACACAACTGTGTTGCCGGAATAAAGGGCGGGAATAATGTGCCCGTTAGGCAAATGCGCAGGGAAATTAAATGGCCCAATAACTGACATTACACCACGTGATTTGTGACGGATCACCCCATCTACCTGCGGCAATGCTTGAGGGATAACTTCTGCTTGGATCAGTTTGCTTGAAAAATTAACCGTAATATCGATTTTACCAACCAGGGCTTTTGCTTCGGTGGTTGAGTCCCATAAAGGTTTACCAGTATCACGCGAGATCGCTTGTGCTAGTTCGGCTTCATGAGACATGAAAAGTTCTTTTAAGCGAACTAGGTATTCTTTACGCGTTTCAATCGGAGTATGAGCCCACTTTTTATAAGCTTTGCGGGCTGCGACGACGGCTTCATCCACGTGATCATGTTTAAAAGGAACTGTCATAACTAGATCCGATAAATCCGCAGGTGAGATATCTTTGAATTCACCATCACGTTTTTCTACTTTGACAAACTTACCGTTTATAAAGTCACCTTTGTAACTCATCTGGACCTCTTTATTATTTTTCAGTATCAAAAGGCGATACGAATACCTCTTGATCTGTGTCTATCTCTAAAAGATCTCGTACTTTCGACGGAATAGCAATTTCGTCTTGCCTTTGGTCGCAGGCCACAACCATGGCACGGAAATTTGCGCCAGGAGTGCCTATAAATTTACGTCCTTGGAACTTTGGATCTTTAAATTCTGTTACACGCGTAAACTTACCATTTTTGATAGGAAGAATATCTTTCGTTTTACAGCCATAGTGAGGACCGCCGTCAAATGGGTCGACTTCATCCAAGTAACTAAAACCGATACTTTCTAATAGATGCTGAGCAGGTTTAGTGGCTTCGCCCACTCGGCCTAATACTAAGCGAGCTTTTGAGTCTAGCAATGCCAGGTAAATATCGTCTTCCGGGAATAGGCTTTGAATAAATTCTTTGTGAGTTTGACTTAAAAGATCGGCTTCCTGATATGGTAGTCCAGTAAAACGGCGTCCTAGAGCTTCCCAGAATTCGCTGCGGCCTTCTTCAGTTAACGGCGGCGTTAGCTCGCATAGTACCCGATCTTGAAAGCGATCCATGTTTAAGCCCATGAAAACAAAACGGGCCAAACTGATTTGCTTACCTAATTTTTCTGGGCGTCGACGATAGGATTTATCAACTAACAAGCCACCAATCTCTGTGGGTCCATCGGTATCTAATTGGAAGCGTAAAACTTGGTGGATAAAGCCAGTTCCTAAATCTTCAGAAAAATGGTTGCGCTTTAAAATCTTGAAAAAATAATGAGGAATTTCATCGCTGCCGTGCTTGGCTAGAATTAATGAGCTTCCCATTACGAATTGCTCTTCAATATCTTCAAGTACAAATAAATATTCAGACTTATGCTTTGGCAGGTCCCCTTTAAAAGACTGAATACTTGTTTCTACTTTTTGCGTGATGACTTTTTTGTCGCCAGGCAAATTAAGTAGGTTAAACTGTTTTGCTAAATCAACCAGTTGATTGATATCTTTTGTATCGGCTGGGCGTACTATAAAGCTCATAAACAAAACCTTTCTATAACTTTTGTATAAAACGTGGTGGCTTTTTCAAGATCGTCAACTAACACATGCTCATTTGGAGTGTGAATATTGTTTTCACGCAAGCCAGGACCGAAGCAAAGACAATCCACCTTTAAGCGTGCAATAAGACTAGATTCATTAGTAGACGATAGTGACGTTAAATTATTAGGTAAATTCATTTCAGATAAAATATCGCGACAGCCCTTGGTAAAAATAGATGTTTCCGAAGAGCTGAATGGTTTTTTGTAATCTGTAATTCTAAACTGACTTTCATTTTTTAAGCATGACGTTCGCAGGAAATCCATCCACTTATCAAATGTATCCTGATTGATAGATGGTAAAATACGGCAGCTGCCGCTCATAAGAATGTGATCTTCAAGTGTACGGATCAGACCAATGTTTAACGTGGGATGATCAGGAGAGTAACCACTGTCTTTGTGATTTTTAAATTCATTTTCTAAAATTTTTATCGCTGCAAAAATATTTCTTATTTTGGAATTCACTGGATTGCTAACTGGGGTGAAATCAAGTTCTAAAAATGCATGACTTGGGACTGTGTTGTAATTACTGCCGCCATCAATTTCCATGATAGCGACGCTTTCGGGAATCATGTCTAGGTAGGTGAGCATTTTCACAATTGCACTGTCACCTAAATGTGGATGGGCCGAGTGCGCCGAAACTCCGTGGAATACTTTACTTTGAGTCGATGTGCTTTCGCGCAAGTTATGTTCGCTACGATATTTGATTTCATCTTGCGAAAATGGAATAATAATTTCTACGCTCACAAAACCCTTAGCCGCGTTCGCTAAATGCAAATTGGTTGGTTCGCCAATTAAAGCAAATTTTGGATTTACTTTGTTTTTACGAATCAATTTTAAACAACCCATCATACCGGTTTCTTCACCATAGGTACCAACCAGCACTGGAGGCAGTTTGAAATTAGGATTGCGACTGCTGATTTCAGCCAACGCCCGTGCTTTACATAGAAAATCAAGTTTAACGTCGGCAGAACCTAATCCATAAATTTTCTTATCTACAATCGTAGCATCAAATGGGTTGTTTCCAGTTACAGACCATAAATGAAATGGCCCAGGGTCTACGGTGTCTAAATGATTTTGTAGTAACAGCTCCAGACCTTGGCGTTCCGCATTTGGACGAACAATAATATTCGCTTCTTCACCGAGCGGAGAGGATTCAATCTGTTCTTCGACATGCAAGCCAAGGTCGCGACAAAACTTTGCTGCAAACTCGGCTGCTGCTTTAGCGCCTTGAGAGGGCGTACTATCGATAGAGATAAATTCCCGGCAAGCCTGGACAAATTCCATTGGAGACAAAAGTTACACGCCTTCCTGTAATGTTTTTTCAATTACGTCTAAAGCGATTTGAATGTCTTCGTCTTTGATGCATGCGGGAACTAGGAAGCGCGCACGAACTGGATCTTTTCCGCAAGGAAATCCGATCACGCCATTTGCGTACAATTTTTTAAGAAAAGCATCGGCTTGTTCTTTTTTGCCTTCGAATGGCGTGAAGGCAATCATTAGTCCCATACCACTAGCTTCTGAAATTTTACCTTTGCATGTGGTATTTCCTAATTTTTCAAAACCGCTGATAAATTTATTGTGGATTTGCATGATGCGACCGTCTTTACCAAGGTAGCCATCATTAGTAAGCATATCTAACATCGCCATTCCTGTGCGCATAGAAACAGTCGAGCCTGAAAATGTTCCCGCAATTAAACCTGGTTTTGGATTATACTCCTCAGTGTATAGAGTGGCTCCGATCTGCGCCGTCTTTGCGATAGTCACAAGGTCAACATACTTACCGATATCTAAACTTTCGAATGCGAATAATTCACCTGTACGTGAGAACGTTTGTACTTCGTCGGCCCAAACAGCGATACCGTTGGCTTTGCAGAACTCCAAAAGCGGAACAAAGAATTCGCGGTTAGCGGGCATGTAGCCGCCTTCGCCTAGCATCGGTTCAAAACCAAATACGCTGATATTTTTACCGTGCTTTTCAACATGTTCTTTCATCGCACGTAATGTTTTTTCACCCGATTGAGGATCTTTTTTATCATAGAATGGAATGCGTAACACTTCATTATAATCTGGAAGACCTTGCTTGTACGCTGGGTTGTCAGTGACCTCGGCCATCATTGTAGAACGCCCAGCGAAGGCATTTTTAAAACCTAAAATCATACGTGCCGGAGAATTTTTTTGACGAGATAATTTTAAAGCATTTTCGTTAGCCATGGTTCCGCACGTAGATAACCAGGCGTATTTTAAATTGCTCTTTTTGCTCGCTAGGTCGACTAGTTTTTTTGTGAACTGGACGTATTCTTTGTTTGGTTCAAGATTTCCTTGGGTAACAACATCCATGATCGCGCCTTTAAGGCCGGCTTTAATTACGGTTGGATGTGAGTGACCAAATAAATGAATTCCAATGCCGTTGATCAAATCTAATTTAATGCTGCCGTCTTCAAGTTCAACATAAGGACCGCGACCGGCACCGCTGCCAACGTACGGATAGTGTAGAGGGCGACCACGAAATTGGCCGGCCGTATCCATCCATTTTTTGCCATTGTCTTGAAATTCAGGGGATGCGGCTTTGATGCCCGCGATTTGTTTATTATTTTTTTCAACTTCGTTTGTTAGGCTATCGATGAGTTCGTTAATTTTTTGATTTAAATCTAGTTGCTGTCCAATTAATGGCATAAAAAATCCTTTGGTTACACCGTTTTCTCTGCGGAATTAGTATAAAATGAAATCTATTAAAGTTCACGCATTTAACACCTAGTTCAAAGTCGGGCTAGAGACAGAACTAGTCAACGGTATGAAAAGCGGCTACATTCTTAAATTAAATGAAATTATCTCGAAATTTTCTAATCCATTTTATTGTTGTTTTAATGTTAACAGCCTTAGGTAGCGGGGCTCAATCCAGTTTTGAAAAGGGTTTAGCGGCTTATCAAGCAAAAAATTACGCCGAAGCGCAAACTAATTTATCTGCCGCCCTAGAGGAATCACCGAATAATTTAGCAGTTTTGAATAACCTGGCGTTAACGCTGGTAGAGCTAAATCAAAAGGGAAAGGCTCTCGCCTACTGGCTTAAAGCGCTTAAATTAGATCCCAATTTTGAGGAGGCTCAAAAAGGCGTAACGTATGTACGCTCCAAAATTGCGCCGAATGCGTTTTCTGTTAAAGACACTGATTTTGAGAGTCTAAGAAAAACGGTACTGACCGGGTTATCGTTGAATCTGCTTTTTGGATTGACGGCGTTAACATTTCTAGTCGCGGGTTTACAATGGATTCGTCATTTGAGCCTGGTTAAAAAAGCCAATCAAGAAGAAACCACACCGCCGCCGGTAAGCCTAGTGTCAATCGCGTTTAGCGCCCTTTTTGTGGCGTGTACTCTGATTTTAGCGTTGAAGATGTGGGACCATTTGACCCCGCGTGCAATCGTGATCAGGGAAAAAGTGGAACTAAAGATTGCGCCCGGAGCGGATCAAAGTAAGATCGTAGAACTGAATGAAGGCACCGAAGTTGAAATCGGCGTTGTTAAGGATGTTTGGGTTCAAGTTAAAATTCCTGGAAATTATTCCGGCTGGCTAAACAAAGAGGAAATACAAATTATTTTGTAACAAAATATATGAGTTTATCTTTATTCTGGGACAACATTTTTAAAAAAGATCGACGTGTTTGGACTATTCAAGAGGCACTAAAGAAAAATATTGTATTTAAAGATCTAGCGCCTCGAGAAATCAATCAAATCCAAGCGATCACTCACGTGCGCAGCTATAATCCCGGTGAGCCCATTTTTAAACAAGGTGAAGTTGGCGTTGGGATGTACATCATTTCCAAGGGTTCAGTTGAAATTATGTATGATGATAACCGAATTACGACGTTAAAAGAGGATGATTTCTTTGGCGAACTGGCGCTTGTCGAAGAACGCGGGATACGTACGGCAACCGCAATAGCCAAGGAAGACACGCAGTTGATCGGTTTTTTCAAACCGGATTTAATTCAAATTATGAATCAAACTCCCGAAATCGGTGTGAAGATTCTTTTTCGAGTCGCGCAAGTTATTGGAGCTCGTCTTCATGAAACAACGGCACTCGTCAAAACTCAGCAAAGGAATTAAAATTGGAAACAATTCACAGAATTAGGCGTATTAAGCTGTGGTTCTTTTTGTTTTCCTTAGCGTTCTCTGTTTTCCTAATTTTTTGGGTTAAAAATTTATTAGTGTCTGTATTTTTAGCCTTCGTGGGATTCTTTCTCTTGAAGCCATTCGTAGATTTTTTAGTTCGGCAGGGACTAAGTCGATTGGTTTCAACTCTGTTCCCTTTTTTATTTTTCTCGCTAGTGTTTTTTGGGATCTCGTTGATTGTATTTCCAACACTAGGTACTCAGGTAGATGAATTGAAGGGCGAGTTGCCGAAGTATGTTGAAGGTACACAAAAAATGCTTCAGTCATGGGAATCGGGATTGTTTTCATTTTTACCTGCGGAATCCAAACAAAGGTTTGGTTTAGAGTTGAGCCAGAAAGTGCAACAAATAGCTCAGTCGATTTTCACGGATTTGCCCGAAAATTTGTTGAGCTCGTTGACGGTTTTGTTTTTAGCTCCATTCTTGTGCTTTTTTATGTTGCTCGACGGAAAAGAATTTTATCGTCGAATGATTTCTACAGTTCCCAATGCGTACTTTGAGCTTTCCATGTACCTCCAACATCAAATCATGGAACAAATGGGTGGATTTATTCGGGCTCGTTTGGTGGAATCCATTTTGGTAGGCTTCGTAATTTGGATTGGACTCGCGGTTATTCAATTTCCGTACGCCCTGGTGTTGGCTGTTTTTGCGGCACTTATGAATCTGATTCCCTATTTGGGACCCTTGATTGGTGTAATCCCTGGAATTTTGATTGCATTGGTGAACCAAGAAACAAATACAGTGACATCCTACATCGTATTTATTTATTTGTTGGCTCAGTTAATTGATGCCCTGGTTATCGTACCTATGGTGGTGGCGCGAATCGTGAATTTGCACCCAGTTACCGTTGTATTGGTTGTGATGGTGGGATCGCAGACAATGGGGATTTTAGGGATGATCATTTCCATCCCCGTTGCGAGTGCTGTAAAAATTATTTATGCCTCGATTTATCAACATATTACTGATGGAAAACCACTGACTTAAAAACTGAGCTTGACAGAAAAGTGACCCCCCTAATAAATTCACTTTATGCTACGCAAAATACTGTCAATTACCCCAAAAGTTGCCTCCCTAATCATTCCTGTTTTTGCTGTAATTCTGATGGCTTCGTGTGCATCAGATGAAAAGAAAACAGACACAGCTGAGTCGACTTTTATTGTGGCTCAAGAGTACGAAAAAGACGAGCGCTATGAAGAGGCAATCAAAAAGTACGCGGATGTAAAAAACAAGTATCCGTATTCACAGTATGCTACGAAAGCAGAGCTAGCGATTGCCGATGTTTATTATAAAGAAGAATCATATGGCGAAGCGCAGATTAACTACCAAACCTTTCGCGAACTGCATCCAACACATCCTCAGATTGACTATGTTATTTTCCGAACAGGCTTGAGCTTCTATCAACAATTACCGGAAACTATTGATCGCGATTTGTCGTTAGCAAATGATGCTATCGCTGCATTTGACGAAGTAATTCAAAGATTTCCAAAATCAGGGTTTGTAGCGGAAGCTAAAGAGAAAAAAGATAGTGCTCTTAAAAAATTAGCTGAAAAAGAGGACTACGTTGGTGATTTCTATTTCAAACGTAAAATATATGACAGTGCTTTGTTACGTTATGAATTCCTTGTGGCGAATTATCCAAAACTTGGCTTGGACGAACGTGCTCTAGCGCGCGCATATTACTCGGCAGTTAAAGTTAAAGATCGTGTAAAGTCTAAAAAATATCGTGATATGCTTAAGGCGCAATTTCCAGACTCGAAAGAGTTAACATCTCTTAAAGAGGCGGAAAAAGAAGCCGGTGAAACAGATAAGGTGCAGGACTAGTTATGATGGAATATTCAACAGAAGCCCTTTTTCAAGAAGCTAAGCAAAACTTCATCGACGGCAACTACAAGATGGCTGAAACGATGCTGGCGCAGCTATTAACTAAGCCGCAACGTAATCCTGAAGTTCATCAGATGTTAGGTACAATCTATTACGACCAGGGTAAATTCAATAAAGCGATTAAATCGTTTCAACGCGCGCTGGAATTAGATCCGACCTACACAGACGCTAGTGTTGGCTTATCTATTATCCTGAATGATATTGGTCGCTACGACGAGGGTAAAAAAGTATTTAACGATGCAAAAAAACTATTAGAACTTCGCTCTAATCGTCCCGATCCATATATCGATGAAAAAATTGCGAATAAGCATGAGGAACTGGCCGACCTATATTCGCAGTACAAAAAATATCCAGAGGCGCTTGAGCAATTGTTAAAGGCTCAAAAACTGTCGTCTCGTCGTGCGGAAATCACAATGAGAATGGCTGAGGTCTACGTAAATATGGGTACACCTGATCGTGCGATCAAAGACCTTAAGAATCTAGTGATCGAGTACCCTCAATTCATTCCGGCAAAAAACAAACTAGGTGTGATTCTGTATAATGAAGGACGAACTCGTGAAGCCGCGGACCAGTGGGAAAGCGTATTGATGAGAGACCCTCAGAATCCAGAGGCGAATCGTTATTTGAAACAAATCGGCGCGCTCAGAAACTCTAGCCATCCAAACCTTTAGGACTTTGTATGAAATTAAATAAAGATGACATGATTCCGTTTTTAACAGCTAAAGAGATCGACGAGATCATTACAAAATTAGCTGGTAAAATTCAAGACGAATATTACGGCAAAGAGCTAGTTATGATTTGCCCGCTAAAAGGCTCAGTTCATTTTATGGCTGACTTAATGAGAAAGTTAGAACTAAAAATCACAGTCGACTTTGTTTATTTAACTTCATCGGGCAAGGGCTCGGTTGTTAAAATCGCTAAAGACATTTCTGAGAACATCGTGAACAAACACGTTCTAGTCGTAGAAGAAATCATCGATTCAGGAAGAAAACTAAGCTTCTTGAAAAACCGTCTATTAAACGCAAATCCCGCGACACTAAAAATCGCCTGTTTGCTAGATAAACCAGCTCGCCGTGAACTGCCTATCAAGCCAGACTTCGTAGGCAAAGTAATCGACGACCGCTACGTAGTTGGCTACGGAATGGACCAAGAAGAACTAGGTCGCAACTACTCGACTATCTATCACTTCAAGAACTAAGATTTGAATTTCAATTTTTTTATCGAAGCCTCGGCCTAAAAACCGGGGCTTTTTCTTTTCTCCCCCTGCTTTTTTCTAAAGAGGATCCAAGGTGGCGCGAGGCTTTTTGGGCGCGCCTAAAAGAGGGTCTTTGCTAATCGCCTGTCTCGGGCCGTCCAGGCCCTCGGGCAGCACTAGGGGAACCGCCATCCATGGCGCTAGTGAGCCGGCGCTTAGCAAAGACCCTCTTTCAGCCACCCCCAAAAAGTAGTTCCATTGAAATTCAAATCTTAGTTCTTGAAGTGCAAGAAGGAGAAGATTGCGAACCGGGGTTTAGAAGAACCGACTGTGGCTAGATTTGTTCGTTGTTTTTTTGCTGATATTAATTTTGTTTTTGTTTTAAAAAAACTTCTATTGAAAAAGCCTTTCTTTTGAAGAGGGCCTTTCCTTTTAGCAGGCTCACTTGCGCCAAGGATGGCGGTTCCCCAAGTGAAGCCC
>ERZ761610.1871-NODE-1871-length-10844-cov-15.838910_pt1 | contig 10844 bp, 15 predicted proteins | sample MGYA00512164_ERZ761610 | MGnify/ENA primary metagenome ERZ761610 (study PRJEB28899, sample SAMN02850038) | bioreactor sludge metagenome | biome: EBPR Sludge; feature: EBPR Bioreactor; material: flocular biomat | place: Australia: Thorneside Wastwater Treatment... | reverse complement strand
GGAGTTCAGACGTGTGCTCTTCCGATCGGTGGTCACCGAGAAGGACGACGCGCGCATGCCCGCCGACGCGCCGCCGCGGCTCGTGCTGCGCGTCGACCTGGCGTTCCTCGACGGCGAACCGAAGCCGGGCGAGGTGCTGCTTTGAGGGTGCGGCTGCGCGACCGGGTGGTCTACGCCATCGCTCGCGTCGCCTTCGCGATCGCGTCGCGGGTGCCGCAATGGCTCGGCTACGGACTCGCGCGGCTGCTCGGGCGCCTCTACTTCCGGTTCGACGGGCGGCGCCGCGGCTACGCGCTGAGGTTCCTGCGCTGCGCGTTCCCCACGGCGAGTGACGCCGAACTGCGGCGCATCGGTGCGCGATCGACGGGCAACCTGTTCTGCGTGCCGCTCGACATGGCGCGACTCACGCGGCTCCTGGCGCGGGGCGGCAGCGTGCGCGAGGTGCTCGACTACACGCTCGCCGAACGGCAGCTGCGTTCGATGAAGAAGCCGTTCCTCGGTCTGACCGCGCACCTCGGCAACTGGGAGATCGCGGCGATTGGCGTTGCGCAGTGGGCGGGCGGCGCGCACGGGATCGCGCGGGTGTCGAAGAACCCGCTGCTCGAACGCTGGATCCTTGGCAACCGCGAACGCGGCGGGCTCGTGATCCACCCGCGCCGCGGCGGCGTGCGGGATCTCGCGAAGGCGATGGCGTCGGGCAAGGTGGGGTTGCAGGTGGTCGACCAGAACCAGCGGTTGCGCGGGGTGTTCGCCCCGTTCTTCGGCAAGCTCGCGAGCTGCGAACGCGCGGCGGTGACGCTCGCGCTGCGCAAGGGCTATCCGATCGTGGTGGGGGCGGCGCTCCGGCGCGGCGGCGGGTTCGCGTTCGATCTCGTGGCGGAGGAACCGTTCGTGCTGGCGTCGACGGGCGATCGCGCGGCAGATCTCGCGGCGGGGGTGCGGCGCGTCAATGCGGCGATCGAGGCTTTGGTGCGGCGGGCGCCGGAGCAGTACCTGTGGATCCACGATCGTTATCGCACGCAGCCGAGGGAAGGCGATGCGGGTGGGGAGGGGGATGAGGGTGGGACGTCGGGGCGTGTTGGGGATCGAGATGGGGCGGACGGCGGTGTGGACGCAGCAGACTTTGGCGACGGCGGCGACGATTAGGCCGGTCTGTCGAACTGCGGGTGCGTTCACCCGGTCCCCGGGCTGGCAGCCGAGCATGTCGGCGTTGAACATGGCACGCATGGGCGGCATCCGGATGGTTGACGCGACCCGCGCCGAGTTCAATGACTCGGCAACGGCGGCTGACTTTCGCGAACTCACGGAAGAGCCGCGCCTGAGAGTCCTCCAATGCTCCGCACCGGTCCACGATGGCGTGTGGAGTCTGGTCAACGAGCACTTCTGTGCGACGCGACCAGACGTTCAACTGCGAGCGTACGGACACTACTCGAGCGAGTGCGACCTGAGCTTCGTCCGCCTGCTTCCGGACGTTCGCCACTTCGCTGCCGACTGCTTGATGAAGGCCTCGCGCGTCGACGCCCTCGCTGCGCTGCGAAGGCTGGAGTCGTTGTCCCTTGGGATCTTCGAGCTGAGGGACTTCCGCGTTCTCGAGCAACTGCCGCCCAGCCTGACATCGCTGGCTCTTGGCGCTACACGATCGAAGCGTCCTTCGCTTGCGCCGCTGAGGAGGTTGCGAGCACTTCGCGTGCTCCGTCTCGATGGGCAAAGCAAGGACATCGATGTCTTGAGCGAATTGCGGGACCTCGAAGACGTGACTCTGCGTTCCATCAAGACACCGGACCTACGGTACGTGAGCGACTTGCCGAAGCTCTGGTCCCTGGACATCAAGCTCGGCCGTATCCGCTCCTTCGCCGGCGTCGAGGGCAAGCAGAGCATCAAGTACCTGGAACTGTGGAGGGTGCGCGACCTCCGGAGTGTCGATGTCGCCGCGACCCTGCCGGGCTTGCAGAGCCTCTACCTGCAATCGTTGCCACACGTCGTAGCGTTCCCTGGCTTGGCCGACTCGGCGGCGCTGCGCCGGATAGTCGTCGAGGACCTCGACGGACTTCGCGACTTCTCGGCATTGGAGACAGCGCCGGCGCTGGAAGAGTTCCGACTGGTTGGGCGCAAGCAGGATCCCCAGCAACTCCTGCCCGTCCTGAGGAACCCGCGAGTGCGTAGAGTCATAGCCGGCTTCGGGAGCGACCGCGGGAACAGGGTGTTTCGGCAGCTTCGCGAGGAACACGGCAAGGCCGAGGTCGAGGGCTGGGAGCCGTTCCAGTACCGGTAGCGATGGCGCCGGACAGCGGTAGGCTGGTCGGCAAGCCCACAGGGTCTGACCGGCCGCAAGACCGTCCGGCGCCTCAGCGGCGAAGACGTGGGTGGATCACACGGACGTGCTGTGGCCAATGGCATCACACTCTCTGTGTCGGCGAGCCTTGTGTGTTTGCTCGCTTCGTGCGCATCGTCGAATGCGGAGGCTTCGCCGCCAGTCGCTCTGGAGCCGCTCGCTACCGTCCCGTCGCAAGCGTCCATGCTGATCAACGTGCTGGCCGACCTTCGCACGGAGGACGAGATCAGGGCCTGCCTGCAAGATGGCCTCACGCAGACCGAGTTGCGTCGGGTCGGTTTCGACCAGGTCACGATCGGAGAGTGCATCGACCGCGTTGTCCGGGCGACGCTCGATTGCCGGTGGGGCGCCAGCGACCCGGCGGCCCACCAGCGGCTGGCCGACTCCCTGGAGCGCTACTTCGCAGCGACGCGGGAGGCGGCGGTTCGCAGGTCGGCCGGCGCCGCGTCCTGCCTCCCGCGGATGCGATGACCAGCTTGCTGGTGCGACGGATCGCAGTAGCCTGACCGCCCGACAAGCCGCAGGAACAGACGATCGCCGCAGCGGCGCTCGCGGCTCAGCGGCAACGACGTTGGACGGATGGCTAGTCACTGCCGATGGCACTCCGTGCATTCCCCACCAATTGCCCCGGATGTGGCAAGGGCCTGCGACTTGGGCTGAGCTTCCGACACGCGATCGGCCCTGGCCGAGCGGCACTGTGGCTCGGACGCCTGGCCGTGGCGCTCGGACTGATGACGTTCCTCTGCGCGTTGCTCTTCGGCGGTACATCGCTCGGCGGATACGGCTCTGCTGCTGCGTGCCTCGCTGGATTCCTCGTGTGGGCCGTGATCAACCAAGTTGCTTCCCGGTGCCCAAGGGTGCGTAGTTTGTGTTGTGGGGCCTGCGGCTGGCGGCGGGAGTTCCCCGCTGCCTAGGATGACTGACCAACACTGCATAGGAGCCGACGATTGCCCCCAGCCGCGATCGCGGCTCCATGCCAAAGAGGTTGGGCAGAGCATGCGTTCGACTCACGGCATGGCGATGCTCGTTGCACTGGCCGCGATGTGTTTCGGTGCAGCTTGGGTCGCACGAGGGCTTGGCGAGGGCCCGCTGTACGTCACTTGGTTCGGCTCGCTGATCGTGGCGGGCTTTGTGTCGGGGAGCCTCTGGCCGCGATCAGTTGTCTGGGGGGCGCTCCTGATCACGTGGTTCCAGTCAGCCTTCGTCTACTGGCAGCTCAGTGTGGCCGGCGAGATCGCTCATCCAAGCCGGTCCACCGGAGGCAAGGTCGGATGGGCAATCGTCACCATGCTCCTGATCATGTTCTCGCCTTTCCCCGCGCTCGCCAGCGCTTTGGGGCGGATGATGCGAAAGCCCGCCCAACGAGCCGCAGCAGCCGACGATCGCCCCCAAGCGGGTGATCGCGGCTGAGCGGCATGAGTCGTGGGGCCGTCAGCGTTTCCCCATGGCTTACTGGATCATCGGCGCCCTCGGCATCGTCACGCTGGCGGTTGCGTGCGGGCGGCGGAGTTCGCCAGCGGAGCAGCCCGCGCCGTCAGGCAACGACACGGTGTTCGTGTTCGTGCGCGTGCCTGAGTCGATTCAGCCTCTGGACCGAGCGGCGAAGTACGAGGAGCCTCTCCAACTCGCACTCAAGCGCGCCAAGCTCGGCGAGGTGACTGGTGGCGGATCGCAGTTGACCGAACGGAAGCCCGACGGTTCGCGGGATATCGAGTGGGTCGGCATCGATGTCGAACTGTCGAGCCTCGACCACGGCCTCGGCTTCCTGAAGCAGGAGCTGATTCGGCTCGGGGCGCCCAAGGGTACGGTCCTGGAGTACGAGCGAGGTGGCAAGCAGGTCGAGGACCCGGTCCACTGATGCTTGGTATCCTGCGGTCCAACACGACGCAGGAGCCGACGAGCTGCCGCAGCGGCGCTCGCGGTTCAAGGTCGGAGACGTAGGGCAGGCCGCGCTCGCGCGGCCGGCACGCCCTCTGAACCAGTTCGGAATACCCTCGGCAGCGACCCCGTCCAGTGATCATGCACGATCGCATTCTCGCTCTCTCGTTCACTCTGCTGGCTGGCGTAGCTGCCTGCAGCCACATGCCGTCGCGGCCATCGGACAGCGACTCATCGGGTGCCCGCTACGTAGACGCGGCGGCCTTGACCAGTGGCGACGAATACTCGGACGTTCAGGTCCTGACCTCGGTGGCGCTGCGGCACGTCTCTGCAGCCGATGCCGAAGCTCGGCTCCAAGCGAGCTTGCCGGAGGGCGTGCGCGTGAGCCGTGTCGGAGAATCCAAGCAGCTTCTGATCCAGGGGCGTGGGCAGGCAGTGACGGAGTCGATCAAGGAACTCGAGAGGATCGACGTTCGGTAGCCTGGCGGACCAGTTGCAGGCCTGAGCCATTCACGCGTGGTCGTGCTAGGCTGCCCAACAAGACCTTGGCGCCGGTGCGATCCGCCGCCGCGGAGATCGCGGCTCGAGGTCGAAGACGCTGGCAGGACCTCTTCGCACCTACTCCGTCTACAGCTGGCTGTGTTGTCTGCAACCAATGCAAAACTCGTCAGTGCTCCAGCGGTTCGGTGGGAGACTCTGGTCTGCACCTGCGTATCTGCCGTACGTCCAGCCAACTCTCACTGAGGAGCGCGTTGCTGCAGCGGAGCGCCAGTTCGCCGTGCGGCTGCCGGTGTTCTACGTAGCGCTGCTTCGTCAACAGAATGGAGGCTACCTGCGGGGTGCAGCCGGAGCCTCGAGGTGCCTCGCTGGAATCGGCCCGAAGTTCCCGAGCATCGTCCAAGACGACGCCTGGTGGCGACCACGAAACGCCACGCCGGGAGTCTGGGTCCCACCCTGCTCGGAACTGCTCGTCCCCTTCGATGGCGATGGGCACTGGGACATGTGCTTCGACTATCGGTTGCATGGCGGGCTCTCGGAGCCGGCCGTCACGTACGTATGCTGCGAGTCCGAGTGCGAGGAGTCCATCGCGCCGAGTTTCGAGGACTACCTCGCATCGATGGAAGACCCTCTTGCTGCCCATACGCGGTTGTACGGTGAGGTCGATGCCGAGTCCGTAGCCCGGCGACTGGCGGACAGGCTCCGCACGGGGACCCCGACCGTGGACAACGTTGCGCATGGGTACGACCAGTGGCGACTCCGCATGCCGGGGGATTCGCAGTGGATCTGGTGCAGCCCGAACCGAGTGCCTACAGGCTTCGATCGCGTTGACTACAAAGTCACGACGACCGAGACGACAACCCTACAGCTTCTAGAAGACCCTGGTTGCAGCGTGCTCGTGGCGGTCACCGATGGTTCACGGAGCCGGTGCCTCGATGCACTCGCCGCGCTCGGTTTCGAGATGCGCAGTCCATCGGATCCGCCCTAGCGGAGCATGCCGACGGTTCCTCGGTGCGCGTGGGCTTGTGAGGAGCGTCGGCCGCCACCAGTGTACGACGAAACATGCACATCCTCGTGGTTGGATGGCCGTTCCAACGGGTGACGAGGCTGTGGCAGGATCCGACGGGCCTTGTCGACAGCTGGGGGCCGCGCCGTTTCGCTTACGAGAGGCGCTTCGAGTGGGACTCGAGCTACGTCTGGTTCGCAGTCAACGTGCTGGTTTGCTGTGCGATCGCGTACTCGAGCCGCCTTCTCCCGAGACTCTGGCTCTCCCGTTGGTTCTCGTTGTTCGGCATCTGGGTTGCCGCTGTTGTCTCGATGTTCGGCGCGCACTTCCTGCACTGGACGCGTCCCCTGGTGGTTCGCTGATCCGATCGTGGCGCTTCCCTCGGAGCAGATCGCTACGCTTGCCGACAGGACCTTGGAGCCGACGAACGCCGCAGCGGCGCGCGCGGCTGAGCGTCAAGGACGTTGGACGGGCCGTTGCTGACGCATGGACTACTTCTGGACACGCCGTTCCGACTTTCCGCCCGAATGCGTCGAGAGTCCTGGCGAGATCACTCGTCCACGACGCCATCTCAACGTCGTTTGCACGCAACTCAGCATGCCGGCGGCTGCGCAACGGAAGCTGGTGCAGTCCTGGTGCGATGTGCTCCCGACCCTCGAGAAGGTCGAGTACTTGTGGTTCCACTCACGTGTGCCGCAACGTCTCTTCGATGCCGCTTGCCAGGTGCCTCGTCTCAAGGGGCTCTACATCAAGTGGAGCGGTATCAAGAGGCTCGAGGCCATTGGCCATGCGAGCCAACTCGAGGCGTTCCACCTTGGTGATTCGGCCCAAGTCGAGTCGATCGAGTGTCTCGGGGCGATGACGAAACTCCGCTGGTTGGACTTGGTCAACATCAAGCGCGTTTCTCGCTTGGATCCACTTGGCAAGCTTCGTCGCCTCGAGGGGCTTGGAGTCGAGGGGAGCGTGTGGACGACGCAGCGCGTGGAGACTCTGGCTCCGATCGGTCAGCTCGCAAACCTCAGGTACCTCTCGATCGTCAACCTGCGGTCCGCCGACCGGACGCTGAAGCCGCTCTTCGCTCTGCGTCGGCTGGAGGCGTTCCATGCTGCGGCATGGTGGGCACCGGAAGAGGTTGCGGAGTTGCGGCGCAGGAACCGTAGGCTGCGTCCAACTAGTTGGACAGATCACCGGTGAGCTTGCCCTGCCCAGCCTGCGGGTTCCTGACCGTGCCGGACGCTTACTTCGGCAGCTACAACATCTGCGGCGTGTGCGGATGGGAGGACGATGGCGTCCAGCTCGCAAACCCGGCTTGCGGAGGAGGCGCCAACCCCGAGTCCCTCATCGATGCTCAGGTCAAGGCGCTGGCCGAGTTCCCGCTGGGCCGGGCGGAGTCGCGCGGTGCCTCCAGAGATTCGGCGTGGAGGCCCTTGTCGGACGAGGAGATCAGGGTCGCTCTTCGTGAGCGCGAGGAGAGGTACTGGCGAAACACGGCTGTGGAAGACCTGTCTGGCGCGTACTGGACTAGACTGCCCAACAAGCCCTGGGAGCCGGCGAGCGCCGCAGCGGCGCTCGCGGCTCAAGGGCAAAGACGTTCGGCGCACTTGAGCACGCTGCGACTCGCCTCGTCGAACTCGGATGTCGTTGTCGAGCTTTCCGGCGTCGACGACGACTACTTTCGCGTGTCCGTGGTCTCGCACGATCATTCCGCCACGCTCCGGGTCTACGCCTACACCGGTGGCGCTGGCATCGCACGGCTCTTGGCTGAGGCTGCGAGGGAGTGGAGGGGCTGGCAGGAGCCGAAAGTCTGGGAATCGCTGGAGGGCGAGCTACGGATCGAGCTGAGAGTCGATCGCCTCGGTCACGTTACCGTGGCGGTTCGATTGCAGTCCGACGCGGGTAGAGCGGACGGTTGGCGGCTTGACGCTGAGCTTGGCCTCGACGCAGGTCAACTAGCTGGCATCGCTCGCGAAGCAAGTCGGCTATGGTGTGGCGGTGGCTAACACGGCGCAGCAGCCGACGATCGCCCCCAAGCGGGCGATCGCGGCTGAGTGCCAGAGACGTTGGACCCAAGAGTGACCTCCACGTCGCCTCATCTTCAGATGCGAGCTGAAGCGGTCTCCCTCGCATCGCAGATGCTGGAGTCGCCCACAGACCTGATTCCTCGCTGCCGCAGGCTGCTGACGGTGATGCGCGCCTTGGGGTGGGAAGGCCACGAGTGCCTCGCGACCATCCGCGTAGTTGACTCGGACGCCGATGCATGGCCCATCGGAGTTGCTCCGCAGCGGCTCGATGCGGCCTACCACCGCAGGGTTCTCGACGAGCAGGCGAGTTACTGCCAGGATGCTTGGCCAGGCGTGCAGGTTGCCTGCCGAGCGGTCCTAGCCCTCTTGTCGAGGCCCAACATGGCATAGGGGCCGACGAGCGCCGCAGCGACGCTCGCGGCTGAGCACCAAAGACGCTAGACGGATCAACCGCCGTGATGAACCTGGACCAATCGACGTATCGAGGCCCTGCGGTCGACGATCGCGAGTTGCTCGATCTGGTCCCGACCGAACTGCGCGCGCTCTTGGAGCAGGTCAACGGTGTCGTGTTGTTTTCCGGCGGGCTGCACATCCGTGGTGCCGCACTGGCTCCAGAGTGGCACTCCCTGAGAAGGGCCTGGTTGAGCGGCGACTCGATCAACCAGGCGTATCCAGGCGTCTTCGCGTCGGATGTGCCGTTTGCCCAGGACTGCATGGGTGACCAGTTCCTCCTGCGGGATCGTCAGGTCATCCGCTTGCTGGCGGAGGACGGCAGCTTCGAACCACTGGGCGTCGATTTGTCTGCGTTCCTCGATGCCGCACGGAGCGACCCGCTGGAGTACTTGGGCCTACATCCTCTGGTGCGCTTCATGGAGGACGGCGGTCGCATCCGTCCCGGCCAGTTGCTGGTCGCCTATCCGCCCTTCATGTTTGCTGAATCCGGCGAGGGGGTTGCGTTGGAAGCCGTCGCGGCTGACGAGGCGATTCGGTTTCACAGCGACTTGGCGCGACAGATGCGCGGGGTCCCGGATGGTACGAAGGTGGAGGTTCGAGTAAGGCCGCCCAACACGGCATAGGGAGCCGACGAGCGCCGCCAAGCTGGCGCTCGCGGCTCGATGCCGAGGCGTTGGGGCGACGAGCATGAGGCCGCTGTTCATCATGACCGAGCGATTCGATGCGCGAGCCGGCGAGGCTTGGCGCAGGTACATCGCATGGTCGGGCCTGACGCAGCTCGCGGAGCTCGTGACGCTCGATTCGTGCCTGTGCGAGCATGTCGCTGGTGAGCTCTTGGTCGACGACTGGCCGCACATCCTCAACGAGGACTTCATGCTCAGTGACTTCACCGACCTCGACTACCTCCTGCGTCGGTGCGGAGGACCTGAGGGGCGCAACCTCTTGTGTGTCTTCCGGAACCCGGAGGAGCAGCCCATCCCTCCCGATAGTCCTTTCGAGTTTCCGTTCCTTGGCTACGACCTCATCGATCGCACCAGCGGTCCCAGTGCTCTGACCAACTGCGGTGGATTCCCTCTGGCGTTCTCCAACGAGGAGCTGACCAACTGCGGACTCTTGCCGACGCTCGGGCGGGCGCGAGAGGTGCAGCAAGCACTTGAGCGTCACTATCCAGACGATCATCATGCGTTCTGCGACGCATGGGCGATCTTCCGCGCGACCCACCACGGTGCCGCAGACGACGAGCGCCCCCAAGCGAGCACTCGGTGAACGTCCAGGCAGTCCGAATGCCGCAACCATGACCATCCTGGACACGATCCGAGGCGTCATCGCGCGCCGCGTGCTGCTCAACTACCGGATCGACCCGAGCGTGTTGGCGCGCGCGATTCCGGCGCCCTTCCGACCGAAGCTCTACCGCGGATACGGAATCGGCGGCGTCTGCCTGATTCGATTCCGTGGGCTGCGGCCCCGCTTCCTGCCATCGTGGCTCGGCGTGACTTCGGAGAACGCTGCCCATCGTGTGGCGGTCGAGTGGGACGAGGATGGCGAACGGCGGGAGGGAGTCTTCGTTCCTCGACGCGACACGAACTCCTGGTTGAACAAGACCGTCGGCGGGCGCGTGTTCCCGGGCATCTTCCACCGCAGCCACTTCGAGGTTGTCGAGTCACCAGGGGCAGTGTCGGTGCGAATCGTGCGCAGGGATGGTGGCGAGGAGATTGCGTTCGCGGGCCGATCCGCGGCTCAGCTGCCGGCGTCGAGCATCTTCCCGTCGGTTGCCGAGGCCTCCGCGTTCCTGAAGTCGGGGGCAACGGGCTACTCGGCCACTCGCCGAGAAGGGCACTACCACGGCATGGAGCTGAAGAGCCTGAGCTGGAGCATCGAGCCACTCGAGGTCACGCAGGCTCGCTCCTGCTTCTTCGGCGACGCCGCGCGGTTTCCCGCCGGATCGCTGGAGTTGGACTGCGCGTTGGTCATGCGAGAGATCGACCACGAGTGGCACAGCCGACCGGATCTCTTCTCCGGAGCGCAGCGAGGCGGCCTCACGAAGCGCCGCCCCTGAGGCTTTTCGCATCGGCAGCGTGGGGAGTTAGAAAAGCGGCATGAGCCCCAGCAAGCGAACCACGAACGGCACCACGAGCCGGTCCGCGGCGAAGAAGACCGCGGCCTTCTCGGCCGAGGAACGCGCCGCGATGCGCGAGCGCGCCAAGGAGGCGAAGGCCGAGGCGCGCGCGAACAAGACCAACGCCGACGGCGAGCGCGACGTGCTCGCGAAGATCGCCGAGATGCCCGAGCCCGAGCGCACCATGGCGACGAAACTGCACGCCCTCGTCAAGGCGGCAGCACCGAGCCTCGCGCCGAAGACCTGGTACGGAATGCCGGCCTACGCCAAGGCGGGCAAGGTCGTCTGCTTCTTCCAGAGCGCCAAGAAGTTCAGCACCCGCTACGCCTCGTTCGGCTTCAGCGATGCCGCGACGCTCGACGACGGCGATCTGTGGCCCGTCGCGTTCGCCCTCCAGCGCTGGACCCCGGCGGTCGAATCGCGCCTCGCCGCACTGCTGCGCGTCGCGGTTCGCTGAACAGCGAGCGTGCGCTCCATCTCGCTGGGCGAGTGGCGCGCCGCCATGGAGTCGCCGCTGTCGAACGCGATGCGTAGCAGCGC
>ERZ761610.1869-NODE-1869-length-10851-cov-14.314561_pt1 | contig 10851 bp, 10 predicted proteins | sample MGYA00512164_ERZ761610 | MGnify/ENA primary metagenome ERZ761610 (study PRJEB28899, sample SAMN02850038) | bioreactor sludge metagenome | biome: EBPR Sludge; feature: EBPR Bioreactor; material: flocular biomat | place: Australia: Thorneside Wastwater Treatment... | reverse complement strand
CCCTACACGACGCTCTTCCGATCTCCCAGCGCCCGCAGCAGCGCTGCCCGGCGCTGCTCGACGCTGGCTTGATGCGGCAGCAGTTCGACCGCGAGTTCGGCGCGTAGCGCGTCGGTGAACGTCGCATCGAAGCGGTCGCTGGCGACAGAACTCTCGGTCATAAGACACTCTTGGCAAGGCGGGGATTCGGCTGCGCGAACGACTATGGCGCGGGCGCCGTCAACCGTGTCTACAGGGACAAGTCCTGATTGCCAAGCGCAACGGCGTCCCTTCCCGCCGCGTTCAGCGTCAGCGCAGGAGATTAATCTGCAGCGCCGGCCGCGCGATGCGCGTGCAAACGTATTCAACGCAGGTGCCGCAAACTGGCCGGGACGCCGTTTGCGGTCGGCTGTCTGCCGGGCCCGCTTGTCGCAGCGCGCAGCAGGCATGCGCGACGCATCGCCGACTCGCGGTCGGCGCTGTGGACTGACCTCGCAATCGTGTTGCGCGCGCCCTGATCTGGTCGGATCGATCGCCAGGAGTGCGAATGCGGACCGAACTTCGCCCGAACGCCGAGCCTTGCCGTGCACCTTGATGGCGCACGCGTCAGCGATTACCATTGCTCACAGTTCGACTCGTCGACACCGACGATTCTCCCGCGGCCTGCGGAGTAGTTCATGTCCGAGTTCAGCCATGCGGAATCCGGCAGTCGACAGCAGGAATTGCGCGCCTTCCTGTTTCTGACCGTGGTGCTGTTTCCGCTGCTCGCCGTGGCGGTGGTTTCCGGATTCGGATTTCTGGTCTGGATCTGGCAGATGTACGCCGGCCCGCCGGGAACCTGATCGGTGGGCACCGGTCTTCCCGACCGTGGCCGCCGCAGCTTGCTGCGTGGCGGCGCGCGGACGGCGCCGATGCGCCCGCCCTGGGCCTTGAGCGAAGCGGATTTCATCGACGCCTGCACGCGCTGCGGCGATTGTGTGCGTGCCTGTCCGCAACGCGTGCTCGGCGTCGGCGATGGCGGATTCCCCGAGGTGGTCGCGGCGGCCGGCGAATGCACCTTTTGCGGCGATTGCGTCGACCTCTGCCAGCCGCGTGCGCTGCAGCGCACCTCGGCGCGTGCGTGGCACTGGCGGGCCGAAATCGGACAGGACTGCCTGACGCACGCTGGCGTCGTCTGCCAGAGTTGCCGCGACGCCTGCCCAACGGGCGCTATCCGCTTTGCCGCCAGCGCTGCCGTGGCCCAGCCGCTGCTGCAGGCCGATCACTGCACGGCATGTGGCGCCTGCGTGCCGCTGTGCCCGGCACAAGCGATCCAGCTGCGCGCCGATGCCGGAGCGCCGGCATGAGCGGCCAACTGCACATTGCCAGCTTGATCGTGCACCACCTTGGCGATTGCGCTGCACTGGATACCGCGATTGCCAGCCTGCCCGGTGTGGAACTGGCGCTGCGCGAGGGTGGCCGCAGCGTGCTGCTGTGCGAGACCGCGCACGAATCCGAACTGATGCAGCGTATCGATGCGATGTACGCGGTCCGCGGCGTGCTCGGCATCAGTCTGGTACACCACCACGCCGAAGCGATGGCGACTCTGATGGAGAACATCGACGATGACCACACGCCGTGATTTCGTGCGCCAATCGGCGCTCGCGTCGGCAGCCGCGGCTGCCGGCATTCCGCTTGCCGCGGCGGCGCAAAACGTCGTGCTGGAAAAGCCGCTGACGCAGATGAAATGGTCGAAGGCGCCGTGCCGCTTCTGCGGCACCGGCTGCGGCATCAATGTCGCGGTCAAGGACGGCCGCGTGGTCGCCACCCACGGCGACATCCATTCGGAGGTCAACCGCGGACTGAATTGCGTCAAGGGCTATTTCCTGTCGAAGATCCTGTACGGCTCGGATCGCCTGACGCGGCCCATGCTGCGCAAGAAGGACGGCGCCTACGCCAAGGATGGCGAATTCGAAGCCGTGAGCTGGGATGAGGCCTTCGACGTCATGGCCGGCATGTTCAAGCGCGTGCTCAAGGAAAAAGGTCCGGACGCGGTCGGCATGTTCGGCTCCGGCCAATGGACCATCTGGGAGGGCTACGCGGCGAACAAGCTGTTCAAGGCCGGATTCCGCTCCAACCACATCGACCCCAACGCACGTCATTGCATGGCCAGCGCGGTGATGGGTTTCATGCGCACCTTCGGCATGGACGAGCCGATGGGCTGCTACGACGACATCGAGCAGGCCGACGCCTTCGTGCTGTGGGGCTCCAACATGGCGGAAATGCATCCGATCCTGTGGACCCGGTTGACCGACCGCCGCCTGTCGCACCCTGAGGTCAAGGTCGCCGTGATGTCGACCTTCGAGCACCGCAGTTTCGATCTGGCCGATATCCCGATCGTTTTCAAGCCGCAGACCGACCTGGTCATTCTCAATTACATCGCCAACCACATCATCCAGAGCGGCCAGGTCAATCGCGCGTTCGTCGACGCGCACTGCAGTTTCAAGCGCGGTGCCGACGATATCGGCTACGGCTTGCGTGCCGAGCATCCGCTCGAACTGAAGGCGAAGAACGCCAAGGACGCGAACAGCGGTACGCCGATCGATTTCGCCGCCTTCGCCGAATTCGTCAAGCCTTACACCCTGGAGCGCGCGGCTGCCGAGAGCGGCTGCGACGCGGAATGGCTGCAGCAATTGGCCGCGCTGTATGCCGATCCGAAGATCAAGGTGATGAGCTTCTGGACCATGGGTTTCAACCAGCACACGCGCGGCGTGTGGGCCAACAACATGGTTTACAACATCCACCTGTTGACCGGCAAGATCGCCGAACCGGGCAACAGCCCGTTCTCGCTGACCGGGCAACCCTCGGCCTGCGGCACCGCACGCGAGGTCGGCACCTTCAGCCATCGCCTGCCCGCCGACATGCTGGTCGCCAATCCGGAGCACCGCAAGCTGGCCGAGGAGATCTGGAAGATTCCCCACGGGATCATCCAGGAAAAACCCGGCTACCACGCGGTTGAGCAGAGCCGCGCGCTCAAGGACGGCCGCCTCAATGCCTACTGGGTGCAGGTCAACAACAACATCCAGGCGGGCGCCAACACGGCCATCGAAGGCATTCCAGGCTATCGCAATCCGGACAACTTCATCGTCGTCTCGGATGCGTATCCCACAGTGACCGCGCAGGCGGCAGATCTGATCCTGCCGGCGGCAATGTGGGTGGAGAAGGAAGGTGCCTACGGAAACGCCGAACGGCGCACACAATTCTGGCGACAGTTGGTCGACGCGCCAGGCGAGGCGCGCTCGGACCTGTGGCAACTGATGGAGTTTTCCAAACGTTTCACCACCGACGAGTGCTGGCCGGCCGAGATCCTCGCCGCCAGTCCCGAGTACCGCGGCAAGACGCTCTTCGAGGTACTGTTCAAGAACGGCAAGGTCGACAAGTTCAGCGTCGATGAGATTCCGGACGACTACGCCAACCAGGAATCCCACGCATTCGGCTTCTACGTCCACAAGGGACTGTTCGAGGAATACGCGGAATTCGGCCGTGGCCACGCGCACGACCTAGCCGATTTCGATCTCTACCACAGCACCCGCGGGTTGCGCTGGCCGGTGGTCGATGGCAAGGAGACCCGCTGGCGCTATCGCGAGGGCCTTGATCCCTACGTCAAGCCGGGCGAAGGCGTGTCCTTCTATGGCAATGCCGACAAGCGCGCCGTGATCTGGGCCCTGCCTTACGAGCCGCCGGCGGAATCGCCCGATCAAGAGTTCGACCTGTGGCTGGTCACCGGCCGCGTACTCGAGCATTGGCATTCAGGCTCGATGACCATGCGCGTGCCCGAGTTGTACAAGAGCTTTCCGCAAGCGCCGGTGTTCATGCACCCCGACGACGCCGCCGAGCGCGGATTGCGCCGCGGACAGGAAGCGCGCATCGCCAGCCGCCGCGGCGAAATTCGCGCACGCGTGGAAACCCGTGGCCGCAACCGTCCGCCGCGCGGACTCGTTTTCGTGCCCTGGTTCGACGCCAGCGTGTTGATCAACAAGGTCACGCTGGACGCCACCGACCCGATCAGCAAGCAAACCGACTTCAAGAAATGCGCCTGCAAGGTGAGCAAGCTGGAGACTGCGTCATGAACCTGCCTTGTGCGTCATCGGCAAACCTTGATCGGAAACGCCAGATGGGCACGGCGGCGTCCCCTGGGGCAAGCGCAATTTCGGGCCCGCAGACGCGCTCGGTGGCATCGTTTTGCGTGCACCCGTTGTACTCCCTCGCGAGACAAGCGGCCTGGCTGCTCGCGGCCATAGTCCTGTCGGCGACACCCGCGCCAGCGCAGGATCCCGGGGCCGATGATCCGGCGCCCGCGGAAAAAGCCTATCACTCGATCGACGCGCTACGCCGCGGTGCGCCATTGGACACCGAGCCGGTATCGGCGCCGATGGCGCGGGTCGAGAACACCGATCTCAGGCGCAAGCGCGGCTGGCCCGAGCAGCCGCCAACGATCCCGCATGCGATCGACGGTTACCAGGTGGACCGTTTCAGCAATCGCTGTCTGCTCTGCCATTCGCGCGAAGGCACGGAAATCTTCCAGGCGCCGATGGTCAGTGTCACCCATTTCATGGATCGCGACGGCCAGGTGCTGGCGCAGATTTCTGCACGCCGTTACTTCTGCACCCAGTGCCATGTGGTGCAAACCGACGCCAGAACGCTGGTTGGCAACGACTTCGTCGATGTCGACACGGTGTTGGCACCGGCCGCAGCGGAGCACTGAGCCATGTGGCGCAGGCTCCGCGACACGGCATTGGCGATGTGGCGCACCCTGCGTCGGCCCAGCGTGCATTTCAGCCTGGGCTTCCTCACGCTCGGCGGCTTCATCGCCGGCGTGATCTTCTGGGGCGCGTTCAATACGGTGCTGGAAGCCACCAACACCGAGACCTTCTGCACCGGCTGTCACGAAATGCGCGACAACGTGTTCGCCGAACTCAAGGGCACCATCCACTGGAGCAACCGATCCGGCGTGCGAGCCACCTGCCCGGATTGCCACGTGCCGCACCAATGGACCGACAAGATCGCGCGCAAGATGCAGGCAAGCAAGGAAGTCTGGGGCAAGGTCTTTGGCACCATCGACACGCGCCAGAAGTTCCTCGACAAGCGCCTGGAACTGGCGCAGCACGAGTGGGCTCGGCTCAAGGCCAATGATTCGCTGGAATGCCGCAACTGCCACGCGTTCGACTCGATGGACTTCACCCGCCAGAGTCCGCGCGCGGCGGAAATCCACGAACGCTGGCTGGGAAGCGGCGAAAAGACCTGCATCGATTGCCACAAGGGCATCGCGCACCGGCTGCCGGACATGCACGGCGTGCCGCAAGGCTGATCCCCGCAACCGGAGCGCTGCTCCGTACAATGGCGCATGAGCATTCCGCCGGATCGCATCAAGGGCCGCGGCGCGGCCGGCAATCCGGTCGGCCGTTTCGAGGCCACGCGCCACGAGGCCGAGGACGATGGCTGGTGGCATGACGAGGAGCCGACCTCGGCGCCGCGCACCGAGGTGACCATCGAGCGGGCGCGTTCGGTGGTGACTCGCAACGAATCGCCCGATCTGCCTTTCGACCTGGCGCTGAATCCCTACCGCGGTTGCGAGCACGGCTGCAGTTACTGTTACGCGCGACCGACGCACGAGTACCTGAATCTGTCGGCGGGGCTCGATTTCGAAACCAGGCTTTATGCCAAGACCAATGCGGCCGAAGTGCTGCGCGACGAACTCGGCCGACGCGGGCATGTCGTCAGCCCGATCAACCTTGGCGCCAGCACCGATCCCTACCAGCCAATCGAACGCCGCTACGCGATCACCCGTGGCGTGCTCGAAGTGCTGGCGCAATGCCGTCACCCGGCGACCATCGTCACCAAGAACGCGCTGGTGCTGCGCGACCTCGACTTGCTGCAAAGGTTGGCTCGCGACAGCCTGATCCGCGTGTTCCTGTCGGTCACCACGCTCGACAATACCCTCGCCAGCCGCCTGGAACCGCGCGCCAGTGCGCCGCATGCCCGCCTGCGCGCAGTCGCACAGTTGGCGGCTGCGGGGGTGCCGGTCGGCGTTTTCGTGGCCCCGCTGATCCCGGCGCTTACCGACCACGAACTGGAAACCATCATGGGCGCCGCGCGCGAGGCCGGCGCCAGCACGATCAGCTACACGCTGCTGCGCCTGCCGTGGCAGGTCGCGCCGCTGTTCCGCCAATGGCTGGACTTGAATGTGCCCGGGCGTGCCGCGCACATCATGAGCCTGCAGCAGCAGATGCGCGGCGGCCGCGACAACGATCCACGTTTCGGCACGCGCATGCGCGGCGAGGGTCAGTTCGCGCAATTGCTGCAGCGCCGCTTCGAACTGGCGCGCAAGCGGCTCGGTTTCCCGAGCAGGGAAGAAAACGAGGACCTGCGCTGCGATCTGTTCGAGCCGCCGCGGAAAACGCAGGCGTCTGCGCAAGGCGATCTGTTCGCGTGAGGAAGCAGCACTGCCAGAACTGGCCAGCGTGGCAAACCACATCAGCGATGAACGTCTGGAGTCCCTCCCTTCCTGCGTCTGACGCGTTTCGCCAGGTCTGGGCCCGGAAGAGCCGGCAAGCTCACGCCTCGAATCCGTAACGCGCTGCAATCGCACGCAGTTCGTCGATGGTCGCCGGCGCCAGATAGCGCCCATAACCCTTGACCTCACCGCGCCGGACCTTGCCGCTCTCGGGGTCGTTGGCATCGGCCACGCCGATGCCGGCGACACCGACCAGATTGCCGTTGCGCTCATTGCGTTGCATTGCATCAAACGCGGACTGTTCGACGATCTCCGCGACGGATCGCGTCGGCGTGTGGCCGATGTAATCGAGCAGCACCTGAAGTCCCGCGGCCGGGTTGCCGCGCAGCCATTCGTAACTCAATACCAGAGAGGGTTCGAGCGGCAACAGGTAATCGATCCACTCGCGATTGAACCGGCATGCGGTCTCGACGCCAAAGCGCGGGTGACGCACGAACTGCTCGATGTCCGTTGGCGGCAGACGTCCACGCCAGCGCGCATGGGCGAAACGCAGCGGGTGTTGTTCACGCGCCAGCGTCAGATCCTTGCGCAGCACCTGGAAGTACAGCGATACAATGGTGTCGATCGGATTGCGGTGCAGGAATAGGGGCAGGCGCCCGGCAATCCGCGACTTGCGCACGCCACGGTAGTCGCCAAAGAAATCATTTCCCGCGCTACCCATGCCAGCGTGCGTCACCGGCATCTCGAAACCGGCCAGGTGCAACATGTAGCGCAACCAGGTGCGCCCCGATTTCGGGTAGGACACCAGCATCGGCATCGCCGACGCGAGCGCGGCATGGCTGCCGCGCACTTGGGGACCGCTGAACGGCGAAGTCGGCGTGAGGATTTCAGGGTGATTCGCTGACACGGTCCAGTCCGGCATCTTTCGGTGCGCGCTCTGCCGCGCGCGGGCGGCGGCAAGGCTACACGCTCTTGTGCGTACAGACTCGTCCTGTGGGTCCGGATTCATCCGGACGCTGCTGCGCTCCTGTGGGTCCAGATTCATCTGGACGCTTCTTGACTCGATTGCCAAAGGCGTCCAGATGAATCTGGACCCACAGGAGCCACTCCAGAACCCGGCTCCACGCAGAAATCCGGTTCCACGAGAACCGCCGCTCGAAACCTGCTTCACGCCAAAGCCGTAGACTTCGCAACACGATTCTTCGGACACCGAGGGCCATGGCGTCAAGGCGTTGCCGGCGGTTCGGCCATTGGGCGGAGATACTCACTGCGGCGCTGCTCGCGCTTGCGGCACCCATGGCGTGCGCCCAGGCCTGGCGCGTGGATGCCTGGACCAGTCGCGCCGGGCTGCCCAGCGATTCATTGAACATGGTGCTGCCGTTGCACGATGGTCATCTGCTGGTCACCAGCTTTTACGAACGACCGACGCTGTTCGACGGCTATGGGTTTCAACCGCTGCGCCTGGAGGGCGCCGACAGCGAGTTGCTGCGCGGCGCGAGTGTCGCCACGCAGACCAGCGACGGCGCGCTGTGGTTCGGGACACGCGAACGCGGCCTGGTGCGCGTCGGCAGCGACGGCAGCAGCAGCGCCATCGAACTTCTGCCGCAGACGCCCGCGATAGACGTGCGCACACTGGCGGTCGGCCATGCCGGCGCGCTGCTGATCGGAACCGCGCAGGGTTTGTTCGTGATCGACGATCCCCTCGACACACGTACGGTGCGCACGCCAGCCAGCGAACACGAGCGCCTGCCGATTTCGGCGCTGCTGGAAGATCGCAGCGGCCGGTTGTGGATCGGCACCGATCACGGCCTTTACTGGCGCCAGGCTGGCCGCAGCGAACGCGTCGACGAACCACGCCTCGATACCTATATCTGGTCCCTGCACCAGGACGTCCATGGCGCATTGTGGGTGGGCACGCGCGGCAGTGGACTGGCGCGCATGGACGCATCCGGCTGGCGCTATTACGATCGCAGCAACGGCTTTCCCAACGACGTCGCGCGTCAGCTCATCGACGATGGCGCTGGCGGCGTCTGGGCGGCAACGTCGGGCGGCGGCCTCGCGCACCTGGTCGGCGGCGAGATGCAGGCTGTTGTCAATTCCAGCAGTGGCCTGCAGGGCGATACCTTCTATTGGCTGCACCGCGACAGTGTGGGCGCGATCTGGGCTGCCGGTCCAGGCACCGGCCTCAATCGCATACGGCCGAGCGCGTTCTGGCGTTGGCAGGCGGCCGACGGCCTCGCCAGCGCCTTCATCTGGACCTTGCACCAGGATCGCAGCGGGCGCATCTGGGCCGGTAGCAACGCCGGAATCTCATGGCGCGACGGCAGCACCGCGCGTGTCATCGGCGCCGCCGGCCCGGGCTACCGGGCGGTCACGCGCAGCCTGTTGCAGGTCGACGATGGCAACATGCTGGTCGCCACCGAGGGTGGTTTGTTCGCACTCGCCGATGACCGCTTCCGCCTGATCGACGGCACCGGCGATCTGCAGGTCTGGAGCCTCAACCGCGATGCACAGGGACAGGTCTGGGCCGGCGGCGATCGACTCTGGCGGGTGCACGGAGAACGCGCCGAAATCGTCGAATCGCCGCCGTTCGCGACCCCTGATCGAATTGTCGCCATCCATCCCGACAATGGCGGCCTGTGGCTGCTGACGCAGCGCAGCGGCTTGTGGCGCCGCAGCGCAGGCAAGTTCGAGCAATGGATCGGGCCCGAGATCGGCATGCTGCGCGCGATGTGGATCGATCCGGACGGGCGCCACTGGCTCGCCGGAACGCGCGTCGGCTGGCTCGGCGACGATCGCCGGTTTCACCCGCTGGCAGCTTTCCAGCGCGCCTATGGACGCGGCTTCCATGCACTGTTGGCGGACGCTCACGGTGGCTTGTGGATCCCCAGCAACGTCGGGCTGTTCCGCTTCAACGTCGCCGACCTGCGCCAGCATGCCGCCGGCCGCGCCGAGGAGCCGGTGGCGCAGCGCTTTGACCTTGCCGACGGCCTGACCAGCACCGAGTTCAACGGCGGCGGGCAATCGCCGGCGATTGCCGCACGCGACGGCTCGCTGTGGTTCGCCACCACCAACGGCGTCAGTCGCGTCGATCCAGCCGGCCTCGACCAGCGCCGGGCGCGGCTCAAACCTGTGATCACCGGCATCGAGAGCGACGACGGCTGGTCGATGCCGGAACGCGCACGGGTGCTGGCGGCCGGCACCCGTCGCGTCGGCATCCGCTATACGGCGTTGCCGGCCGCAGTCGGTGGCGATGCCACGTTCGCCTATCGTCTGTTGCCGCTGCTGAGCGACTGGGTCGACGTCGGCGACAACCGCAGCGCGCTGTTTCCGGCGCTCGGTCCGGGCAGGTATCGTTTCGAGGTGCGCGCGCTGCTGCCCGGCACTGGCGCCCCCGCCGCGGTCACCGCTCATGAATTCACCATCGAACCGCGACTGCTGGAGCGCCAGGGTGTACGCATCGGCCTGCTGTTGGCGCTCATTCTTGCGCTCTCGGCATTGCCGATCGCGCATATCCTGGCGCTGCGTCGGCAACGCCGAAGACTGCTCGACGAGGTCGCCGACAAGACGCTCGCGCTGGAACGGCTGGCGTCCACCGATGCGCTGACCGGGCTCGCCAACCGACGCGTGTTCGACGCCGTGCTGGGGCGCGCGCTCGCCAGCGGCGGGCGACCGGCGCTGCTGCTGTTCGATGTCGACCACTTCAAACGCTACAACGACGCCCTCGGCCACCAGGCCGGCGATCAGTGCCTGAGCAGCATCGGCGATTTGCTGACCCACGTGGTGCGCCACGAAAACGACCTCGCTGCGCGCCTCGGCGGCGAGGAGTTCGCGCTGTTGCTACAGCACGGCGATCTGGCGGTGGCTGCGGCCCTGGCCGAGCGCCTGCGCACGCAGTTGCGCGATCGCGGTCTGGCGCATCCGGATTCGCCGGTGTCGGCGCAAGTGACGGTCAGCATCGGCTACGCCTGCGCCGAACCGGGCGAGAGCGCCGAATCGCTGTATCGGCGCGCCGACCAGGCGATGTACCAGGCCAAGAGCGCCGGTCGCGACAGGGCGGTCGGGCACGCCTGATGCCGCTCTCATCAAGTATAACGCAAGTATCTGAAAGACAAGCCTTTTCCGCAAAGGACGCAAAGAACGCAAAGGAAAGCAAAGCCAGCAGAACATCAACACTTTGGTTCTTGGCTCTCTTTGCGTCCTTTGCGTCCTTTGCGGACAAAAAGGCAGTCCGCATGGTCGCCGCCAGTTTGATGCGCGAACAAGCGCACCGACAGGGGCGACCGTGGCTCTTACCGAGCATGCCGTAGAGCATTGGTTTTACTGTGGGAGCGGACTAAACAACCACCAGCTGAAGCTGGTGGGTTTGTGCTGCGGAC
>ERZ761610.1859-NODE-1859-length-10892-cov-14.793024_pt1 | contig 10892 bp, 5 predicted proteins | sample MGYA00512164_ERZ761610 | MGnify/ENA primary metagenome ERZ761610 (study PRJEB28899, sample SAMN02850038) | bioreactor sludge metagenome | biome: EBPR Sludge; feature: EBPR Bioreactor; material: flocular biomat | place: Australia: Thorneside Wastwater Treatment... | reverse complement strand
TGGTGCTGTCGGTCGATGTCGCGCCCACGCTGCTCGCGGCGGCGGGGATCCAAGTCCCCGCCGGGATGCAGGGCAGCGACTTCGCGCCGCTCTACCTCGCGCCCGAGCCGCCGCCGTGGCGCAGTGAGTTCTTCTACGAGCACCCGACGCTGCGGGACGCCAACTTCATCCCGGCGTCGGCCGCGCTGGTGCGGAAGGACTGGAAGTACGTCTGGTGGCCGGAGCACAAGGTCGAGCAGCTCTTCGACCTCGCCGCCGACCCGCGTGAGGAGCGCGACCTCGCCGGGGATTCCGCTCACGCCGAGCGGCTCGCCGCGCTGCGCGCCCGGTTCGCAGAACTGCGCGACGCTGCCCGGTGACGGACGTCGGTAGACGTGGGACGGTGGTTGCACGGTGGCAGCTCCCCGTCACGCTGCACGAGGCTGCGTTCTCCGAGGACGCGGCGTTCCGGCCACCGAGGTGCACGACCAGCACGCCGGCCTGCTCGCCGAGCACGAGGCGATCGCACAGAAGTTCTCCTCCGACGACCTCGGCTCGCGGCCGCTCGCGGCCATCACGCGGCTGCCTGGGTACTACCTGGCTTTGCCGCGAACAGCTCCAGCCGAAAATCCACTCGTCGCGACCGGTGATTGCCTCTGGACCTCCGATTTGCTGCAGCACTTCGCCTCGCTGCGGCGAATGCGTTCGAACATCCTGTTACTGCAGTATTCCTACTGCAAGTCGTTCCGACGCACCCCCCGAAGCACCGTTGGTGATCGCAGGCGGCCAGGCATGACGGACACCATCCCCTTCCTGACAGAGATCGACACGCGCGCCGAGGTCAAAGGTTCGCGTGACCCGCTCGGCCTCGTCCCGATCTGGTCCCACTTCGGTCGGCGCGTCGTCGGCAATCTGTCGACCGTCGCGACCAGCCAGCGCGACTTCACCCTCCGCGTGTTCGGGCAGTGGGTCGTCGAGCGCATCGCCGAGCAACACCCCGAGAGCCAGATGCTGCCCGCATTCCTCCGGTTCGAGCAGCTCTGCAGCTACGCACGGTTCTGCCACGACCCCGAGGCCTCGTTCCGCGGCGTGGAGCGTGTGCGGATCCGGCTGGACGGCAACCGGAGGGTTACCTTGTCCGCGGCGCCGGAGCATCAGCTGCTCAGCAACCAGCGCACCTACGGGGTATGGGGCATGTACTCCGTGCCCAGTGCGAACTCGGGCTTGCTGGAGCAGGACCACAGCCTGGCCGAGGCGGGGCGTGTCCTGGTCGAGACCACGTGCTTGCCGTTCCTGCGCACCCTGCGCATCGATCCCGACAAGGACCTCCTCCGGCTGCTCGTGGAGTCGAAGGCCACCGTCGACCTCGACGGCCGCCATGGCCCGCTCGTCGAGGCCCTCGGCAAGCTGCTCGCGCCCTCGTTGCGGGGGCCAGAGCGGCCGCTCTACGAGAGTCATCTGCTGTTCGGTGGGCCCGCGGACCCGACGCATGGGCGCCAGGCCGTGTTGGCGAAGATCCTCGCGAAGACGAGCGGAGCCGGGGATCAGGGCCTGACACCAGCCCTGATGCGTGCGATCAGCAAGGAGGCGGCGACGCTCGGCAGTTCGCAACTCGCGAGCGATCTCGAGGCCATCCGCGTCTGTGAAGGGGTGCTTGCACCCGCTTCCCGCCTCTTCGGGTGGCTTGCCACCTGCGCGAACCAGCCGCGTGAACGGTTGGTGGCGCAGGTGCGGAAGCAACTCGGGGCCGATGCGCCGGTGGACGCCGCGTCCTTCCGCGTCCTGGCGGCCGAGGTGCGTGCCGCTGCCATCGGCGACGCTGACCGGTGGATCGTGGTCGCCGATGCGTTCACGGCCGGCGACTACGGCGCTGTCATCGACGAACTGCTCGCCCTCAACGCGCAGGTAATGAAGGGACGCGACGGCGCGCCATGGTTGGAGTTTCGCGACGGCAAGCTGGCAGTGCGTTTCCGCGACGAAGCGGCGGAGTTGCCCCGGGCCAAGGAGCTGCCACAGCTGTGGCAGCACTCGTACTTCGTCGACTCGCTGTGCACGCTGGTCGCCCAGGTCTGGGGTCGCGGATGAGCGGGTTCGCCAGCCAGATCCTGTCGCGGGCCCTCACCGACCAGATCGCCGGCCGGAAGGTGCGGACCGCGTTGTTCCTGACGTTCGAGTTCGACCCAGGCTTCTTCGAGGGGGAGATTCTGCCGACGTTGTTCGACGAGGCCTACAGCCACGACGAAGCGGTGAAGCTGCTGCAGCTCGAGGATGCGATGCGATCGCTGGTTGCGCCGATCGCGGTCTACTACGACCTCCACGGCTTGCGCGCCGAGGGCGGTGGATCGCGGTTGGAGATCCAGCGCGTGCCGATCCGCCACACGACCGGCATCTTCCATCCGAAGAACGTGTTCGTGCTCGTCGAGGGCGAGCCCACCGAAGACGGGGAGACGCCGCAGGCGCTGCTGGTTGCCACGCTCTCAGCAAATCTCACGCGCTCCGGCTGGTGGGAGAACGTCGAGTGTTGCCACATCGAGGAGATTGCAGCCGGCAGCAAGACGTGGCTGAAGGAGCCGCTGCAGAAGCTGTTGCGCCGGCTGCGGGAGCGAGCGGCGTCGCAGGACGCCCAGCCGGCTCTGGAGCGCATGCTCGACTTCCTGCGCGGCACCGTTGCCCGCGAGCGGGCCAGTGACACGAGTCGGTTCCTCGCCTTCTGGGGTGGCGAGGGGCCGCTCGTCGACTTCCTTCGCGAGGCCGCCGGTGGCTGGCTCAAGGGCTGCTTCCTGGAGGTGCTGTCGCCCTTCTTCGACGATGCGGACGCCTGCCGGCCGCTGCAGGACCTGATCGACGCCTTCGAACCGAAGGCCGTTCGCGTGCTGATGCCTATGGTGGACGGCATCGCGACCTGTTCGCCGGCGATGGCTGCGTCGATCGCGGCGATGCCCGATGTGGAGTGGGGCGAACTGCCGGCGGACTTCTTGCGTCGTGGGAAGTCCGCCGACGCCGGGACCCGTCGCGTGCACGCCAAGGTCTACCGGTTCTTCCGGCAGCACCCGAAGCTGGAGTTGCTCTTCGTCGGCTCGGCAAACCTCACGTCGGCGGCATTCCAGAATGGCGGCAACTGGGAGACGGGGCTCCTCATCGATGTCGATCCCCCGCGGCAGCCGGAGTTCTGGATGTCTGTTCGCAAGCAGCTGCCGACGGAGTTCCGGACCGAGCGCGAGGAGGGCGAGTCGGCGACCAGCCAGGGATCCCCGCTGCAGTTGCGCTATCGCTGGGATCTCGGCACGGCCGAAGCGTTCTGGGATGCCAAGGCGGGGAGCCGCCGGCTGCGTGTACTGGTCGCGGGGATTCTCGTAGGCGAGATCGCGGCGTTGCCGCCACAGAAGTGGACGAAGCTCGACGCCGCGTTCGCGAAGGCGCTGTGCGAACAGCTGGTCAGCACTTCGTTGCTGCAGGCGAGCGAAGAGGGTGGGGAGGCGCGCTTCGTCCTGGTGCAGGAGGAAGGCATGGCGAGGCGGCCATCCTTGCTGCGAAGCCTGTCGGTGGCGGACATCCTGCGATGCTGGTCCCTGCTCACGCAGGACCAGCGCAATGCGTTCCTGGCCGAGCGCGGCTACCTGCTGACTGGCAAGGACGCCGAGCGGATGCATGCGGAACGAGCCATCGGAACCGACAGCATGTTCGACCGCTTCGCAGGCATCTTCCACGCCTTCGGCGGACTGGAGCGGTCGGTGCGCAAGGCTCTGGAGGATCCGAAGCACCCGGGGCGCGATGCCGAGCACCGCCTGTTCGGCAGCAAGCACGATTCCCTCGGGCACCTGCTCGAGCGGGCGCTCGCCGACCCGCAGATGGACGACTTGTCGCGCTACGTGCTCTGGCTCTGCGCCGAGCAGACGTGGCATACGCTGCGCGACGAGTTCGGCGCGTTCTTCGCGGCGCATCGGCAGCTCGCCAAGGACGTGCAGGATCGCTTGGGCCAGGTGGGGGAACTGCGTGGCCGCATCGTGGCCAAGGACCCGCAGGCGATGACCGCATTCCTCGACTGGTTCGAGCCGCACTTCCGGCGGCGCGCCGAAGTCCGCGAGGTCGAGGCATGATCGACATCGCCGTGGCCGAAGCGCTGCTCGACTTCGCCAGTCGTGGCCTCGATCCTGGTCGTGCCCGGGCACAGCTCGAGGGTGCGGTCGCGCTGCACAACCTCCTCGAACGGCACGGCGTCGCCTACCTGGCCGACGAGGTGGGCATGGGCAAGACGATGGTGGCACTCGGCACCGTTGCACTGTTCCGGCACTTCCAGCCGGACTTCCGCGTGCTGGTGATTGCGCCGCGCGAGAACATCCAGAAGAAGTGGGAGCGCGAGGCCGGGACGTTCTTCAGCCAGCACCTGCGCTTCGCGGACATCCATGGGCGTGGGGTCGACGACCGGCCGGCGCGGCCACGCATCGTGTGCGACAGCGTGATGGACCTCGTCGAGGAGACGTTGGTCGACCCCAACCGTGACTTCTTCGCGCGCCTGACCAGCTTCAGTCTCGGGCTCGGCAACGACGTGTCGACGGAAACCAGGCGTCTGCGCGAACGGTTGCGCCGCGTGATGCCGTGGGTGGGGCCAGACGCGCTCGACCTGCGCGACAAGGACGGCTTCAAGCGGTCCTTCGCTCGCCTGGCCAACTCGGTACTGCCGGATTTCGACCTCGTGATCGTCGACGAGGCCCACAACCTGAAGGGCGGCGTCGAGACCGCGGCAGCGCGCAATCGGGTGCTCGCTGCGTTGCTCGGCGGCCAGGAGGCGGTCGGCGGTCCGGCGTCCGCACACGGGACGCGTTGCAAGCGCGTGTTGCTGCTGTCGGCGACGCCGGTGGAAGATTCCTACCGGCACTTGAGCAACCAGTTGGCGGTCTTCGGACGCGAGACGGCGTTTCCGGAACTCGTGGCAAGCGAGAGCACGCCGGAGGCGCGGCGCGAGGCCGCGGCACGATTCCTGATCCGCCGGGTGACCGAACTGCAAGTTGGCGGCAAGCGCCTGACCCGCAACCTGTACCGCAGCGAATGGCGTCGCGGCGGGGTCGTGGATCGTACGCACGCGATCTCGCCGACCGACGATCGCCAGAAGCTCGTGGTGGCCCTGTTGCAGAAGAAGGTGGGCGAGTTGCTTGGCCACGAGCGGTTCCGGGCTGGCTTTCAGATCGGCATGCTGGCGTCGTTCGAGAGCTTCCTCGAAACGAGTCAGGTCGTTCCCGACGACGCGGACGACGGAGTGCCAGGCACCTTCGACGATGCCGAACAGACCGCCGACGCGACCGAGCGCGCAGGCATCGACACGGGCGCGGTCAACCAACTGGCGGCCAGCTACCGTCGGCGCTTCGGAGCGGAGTTGCCGCACCCGAAGATGGACGCCGTCGTCGAGGCGTTGACGACGTCGTGGCTCACCGGGGAGAAGACGTTGGTGTTCGTACGCCGGGTCGCGTCGGTGAAGGAACTCCGGCGCAAGCTCGAAGATCGCTACGACGTTTGGCTGCTGTCCTACCTGCGAGAGCGACTGCAGGGCCTGCCGACCGCTGCGCGGCGGCAGTTCGAGCAGGTCGTCGTGGACTACCAGACGCAACGCAAGCGTTCGCAGCCGACGTTGGACGCAACCGGCAGTGTGCCAAAGGCGGAAGAGGACCGCGGTGGCACGGATACGTTCTTCGCTTGGTTCTTCCGCGGCGAGGGGCCGAAGGACGTGTTCAGCGGCGCGGTGTTGCAGAAGCGCTTCAAGGACCAGAGTGGCGCCTTCGTCACGTTCTTTTCGCGCAACCACGTTGCGGAGATCCTCGGCGTGCGGCCTGGGCAGGTCACCGCGGCACTGGCGCAGGCCCTCGGCGTCGATGAGGCACTGCTACGGGCCAAGCTCGCCGAGACGGCGCGCTCGTTCTTGCGCGACGCGCAGAAGCAGCAGCGCGCCGACGTCTTCGAGGCCTTCCAGAAGGCCGCGGTGCAGTTGCTGCACGAGCACGAAGGGCCGCTGCAGACGCCGGCGCGCATCGTGTGGCAGCACGTGTTCGACGGTGGGATCGAGGCGCGGCCGATGCGCGGGCCGATCGAACTCGGGGACTGGCTGGAGCAGCCGACGTTCTTCACGGAGCTGATGGCCCGGCCTCATCTGCGGAAACGGATCTGGCCCGAGTCGAAGCACGTCGACCAGGGTGACGCCTTCCGCGAGAGTGAGCTGCGGGCTCAGTTGCTCGCTGCTGCTCAGCGGCTGGGCCATGGGTTGATCGACCTCTGGATCCAGGTGGTGCTCGAACTGCAGTCGATCGAGACTGGGCGTCGCATCGAGGATGGCCCTGGTGTCGCGCTTGCCCGGATCCAGACCTACCTCGAGCATCTCGACGGCCAGCGCCTGGCGGGTTCGGGATCACGCTGGAACTGCTTGCGGGAACTCGCGGACATCGCCGCGCACTTCGAGCAGATCCTCGAGTCCAACGCGCCGGAGGCGAAGGGCGCGTCCTTGCGTGGCACGGCGGCGGTGTTCGGTCGTCTGCTCGGCCGGCAGCAGCCGATCGGCGGCATGGCCGGCGCGGTGAACCAGACCCTGGTGCGGCAGTTCCGCATGCCTGGCTATCCGCTCGTGTTGATCAGCACGGACCTCCTGCAAGAGGGCGAGGACCTGCACTTCTTCTGTTCGTCGGTCATCCACTACGGCATCGAGTGGATGCCGTCCGCGATGGAGCAGCGCGTCGGTCGCGTCGATCGCGTGCGGTCGCTCGCGCATCGGCGCATGCAGGGGCTCGATCGGCCGCTCGGAGAGGACGACAAGGTGCAGGTCTACTACCCGTACCTCGCGGACACCGTCGAGGTCGTGCAGGTGGCGACCGTGCTCCGGCGCATGGACAGGTTCTTGGAACTCATGCACGAGGACCTGGTGGTCGAGCGTGTGCACGACTCCCGCATCGACACGGCGAAGGAGATGCTGCGCGATGTGCGCATCCCGGAGCCGCCGAAGGGGCTGCTGCGCACGGCGTTCGCCGTGCGACCCGAGGACCTGCGTGGCGACGTGCGTGAGCTCGCCGTGATGCCGGAAGCCGCCGTGCGTGCACGTGCGCGGCTGGCTGCGGTCGCCGCACCGCTGGCGCGGGACCTGCAGGTGACTTGGACGACGTCGACGCGCCATCACTGCCTGCTCGGAACCGTGCGTGTCGGCTCGCGGGTGCAGCCGTTCACGCTCTACCTCGAGTCCCACGGGCGCCGTCTGGTGCTGAAGTGCATCAGTCCCGTTGGGTCGGTTGACGTCAGCGAGCGTCAGGACCGACTGCGCCTGCTCGGCCAGCGGCGCCGCGCGCGACTCGGAGCGATCGAGACGAACTCCGAGACTCGGTACGACCTGACGGTGGAGGCCGACGTCGTATTAGGAGAAGCGCCGGAGCACGACGCTGCTCGCGCAGTCTGGCTGGTGCGGCAGGTGGTCGAGGAGGCCGATCAGTTCGAACAGGACATGCTGCCGGGTCGTGATCACACGATCGACCAGTTCCAGCCCAACCTCGAGGACGAGTCCCATGGCGATCGTTGAGTGGCAGGCGTGGTGCAAGGCCGAGGACCTCGCCGTCGACGGCGACGTGGTCGAGGTGACGGTGGGTCGGAGCCGCAAGCACCGGATCACGGTGGAGGACTGTGGGGACGCGCTGCGGCTCACCGGTGTCGTGGTGGGGAGTCGGCGCAGTGATCAGGATGGTCTGGAGGTCGAGGTCTGGCAGCGCAACCGGCGCCTGATGCTGGTTGGCATGCGCTTCGACAAGCAGGATCGGCTGATCGGCGAGAGTTGGGCCCCGAAGGCCGGCTTGGTGCAGGACGAGTTCCTCCTCTACCTGCGAACGCTTGCCCGGGAGTGCGATCGCTACGAGTTCCAGCTGACCGGGCAGGATCGGCTGTAGCGGGGCCTACGCCGCACAGGCGACCTCGCGTGAAGGACACACTTCGTCTCGCCTTCGCGTTCGACAAGTAACCCAAGTTCCCACACCAGCCGCCCCGCAGCGGCCATGCACTTCCACGTCACTTCGTCTCGACGCGTCGCAGCAGCACGTCGACGATCAGTGGAGACGTGGCCCGCGTGTCGATCGCAATACCGCCCGCGGGCATGCCGACGACCTCGTGCGAGCCCCAGTAGCTGAGCGTGAAGACGTCGCTGGGCAGCCCGCACCAGCCGTACCACTCCGACCCGTTCCACGAAAAGCGCCGACCGCCGGGCATCGACGCAAGGGCAGGACGCGGCGACGTGCCCGGCCGCTGCCTGCCCAGCGCGACCCGGAGCTTGTCGGCGGGCTCCCCGGTCGGATGCGCTTCCGCCTCCGCGGGTCCTGCGTCGCGGCCGAGGTACAGCCCCTCGCTGGCCTCGTCGAGATCGACGCGGGCGTTGTCGGCCGCAGCAACACCTGCCGCCCGGGCAGCACCACGTCGTCCGCGAGGTCGTGGGTGTCGACGACGAGCTGCAGCGGCTTCCTGGCCTTGGACCCTGCGCCGCGGCGCGTCCACGCCCGCCACGCACCGGGTCCGAGTCGCACGGCGAACGTGCCGTCGCTCTTCGTCGTCTCGACCCGCAGCTCGCCTTCGGCATGTTCGATCCAAATGTCGTTCGGGCCGATGACGACCACGCCGTTCTCATCGACGACGCGGCCGCGCCACCAGCGCCCGCCCGGTGCTGTGCCGAAGCGAACGCTCACCGTGGTGGCCTTGCTCGCGTTCAGCTCGCGCCGCTCTTCGCGGTACCCGAAGGCCACGTCGCCGAGGCACGTCACGCGCAGCGACGCGTGCGGCAGACCGGTCAGTTCGAACTTGCCCAGCTCGTCGCTCAGTCCGACGTACGTCGTGACCTTCTCCTCCTTGTCACCCTGCTTCTGGATCGGCGCCGCCGTGATCACCGCCCCCGAGCGCGGCAGGCCGTTGCCGTCGTACACCGTGCCCCGCAGCGTCACCGGCCCGAACCCGATCTCGACGAAGACCGGCTTCTTGTAGACCGGCCCGGTCGCGCGCCACAGCATCGTCTGCTGGTGCATCACCCAGGCGATGACGCCGTGAGGGTGCTGTCCGTCGAAGCGCGCGATGCCATCGACGTCGGTGCGCGACGTGCCGTCGATCGGCCGCACGCGGCGCACCACGTCGAGCCACGCCAGTTCGTCGCCCCACGTCTTCCGGATCGCCACGAAGAACGCATCGTGCCCGACGACCTTCGTCTCGCCCGCTTTGACTTCGATGCGCAGGCCGCCGCTGGTGCCACCGACGTAGTGCGCGCCCCAGAGGTCGTAGAACCGCTTTCGCGCCAGCTGCTCCGCCAGTTCGGGATCCGTCGCGTTCCGGCGCGCTGCCACTTCGGAGTCCGCCAGGTCCGCGGGCAGCGGCTGAGATGCCAGGGAGCTGGGGCTTGGCTCGGCCGGCCCGCGCAGCGGTGGCTCGGATGCAAACCAACCGAAGGCGAGCATCAGCGCGAGGGCCACCGCGCCCAGCGCAAGGGCGATGGCGCAGAGCACGAGGGGGCGAGTGCGGCGCATGGCGGGGCGGGAACGGGCGAGGGTGTGGATTCCTCCCACTCGCTGCTGACAGCGTGCCGATGCCCAGCGGCGGCCGCAAGGCCACCGCGATGCGCCGCGTCGGCGCGGGTCAGCGGGGCTTGAACACCCTGTGTCTGCGATCGCCGCCGGCGACCAGGTAGGCGATCAGGTCCATCACTTCGTCCTGGTTCATCAGCGCGATCGTCGCCGGCGGCATCATCGACACCGGCGATGGCTCGATGCGGACGACGTCGGCACGGGGTACCTTGGTCAGCACGCTCAGGTCGTGCGGGTTCATGCCGATCGCCAGCTCCCGGTCGTTCCGGTAGATCAGACGGCCGTAGAGCACCTTGTCGTTCGCGAGCTCGACCTTGCTGGCCTGGTACTGCTCGGAGATCGACTGGCTCGGTTCGAGGATCGCGATCAGGATGTCGCGGATCGAGTAGCGCTTGCCGACCGAGCCGAGGTCCGGGCCGGAGTAGCCACCGGAGCCCTGGAAGCGATGGCACGCCACGCAGCGGCCGGCCGAGAACATCTGCTTGCCGTTCTCGAAGTCGCGCCCGGCGAGTTCCGTCGCGAACAACGGCATGACGCTGTCCATCGTCCATGCGCCGGGAGGGCCCTTCGGCAACGGCAGCGTGCCGAGGTCGACGGTGGCGATGTCGCCGAGCAGCCACGACACGGCGGCGGCGTCCTCGGGCGTCAGGTGCGCGATCGCATCCTCACGAATGGCGCGGATGTAGCCGGCGAAGCTCTTGCCGCCGTCCTTCTTCAGCGTGTCGTGCAACCACGTGAAGTAGTACTTGCGGAGGTCGAGCGTCCATCCGGACTGCACGCGCCGGATCGCGTAGGCGTAGTGGATGTTCTGGCTGTTCGGCGTGTTCGCCATCGTCTTCAGGATGGCTTCGCCGTACTCGTGCCGGGCCAGCATCGCCTTGTCGTAGGCGAGCGCCTTGGTCGCCGTGCTCTGCATCAAGGCGATCGTCTTGTGCACCACGTTCGGTGCATCCAGGCGGCTCAGCACGCGGCACAGTTCGGCGTCGAGGGTCTCGTGGTGGGCCGGATAGTGCGGATCCAGGTTGTCGACGATCGCGCGCACGTCGGCCGCCGACGGCGGGTCGAGCCGCAGCAGGCACAACGAGTAGGCGCGCAGCAAGGCCAGGCGGTCCTCGACCGACAGCGGTGCGAACGGCACGGCGTTGAGCTTGCCCAGGGCCCGACTCGACAGCTCCTTCGCGCCGTGACGTGCGAGCGCGATCGTCGCGTAGATCACCGCGCGCGGCTCCGTCTCGGCGAACACCTTCTCCTGCCACAGAGCCAGGTCCTGGTTCTCGATGGCCAGCCGCGCGGCGTAGCGGATGTTGCGGTCGCTGTGCGAGAGGTGCGGCCACGCGG
>ERZ761610.1858-NODE-1858-length-10896-cov-10.320727_pt1 | contig 10896 bp, 10 predicted proteins | sample MGYA00512164_ERZ761610 | MGnify/ENA primary metagenome ERZ761610 (study PRJEB28899, sample SAMN02850038) | bioreactor sludge metagenome | biome: EBPR Sludge; feature: EBPR Bioreactor; material: flocular biomat | place: Australia: Thorneside Wastwater Treatment... | reverse complement strand
CCTGCCCCCCGAGCCGGTGGTCGAGGGCCGCCACCGTTGCTGCTACCAAGGGGGCCGCAAAGCTGGTGCCGGATTTTCTGACAACCGATCCATCGGCGTCGAGCGAAGCAAGGCCCGTGTCATTCCCAGTGCGCTGTGCGGCACCGCCGTAGTGAACCAGTTCGGGTTTGCGCGCCCCGCCCGCGCCAGGACCACGTCTTGTGTAGGCCGTGGGTAAACCATCCACCGCCGCCGTCAATCCCGGTGGGTTCACGGCGCCCACCGACAGCCCAAACATGTGCTCGGCCGGTGCCGTGATGCCATCATTGCGCGCGCCCCGTTGCGCCAGCATTTCCAAAGCCTTGTCGGTTTCCGCCGGCCATTCGGGCCGCCGCTCGGCCCCATCAAGGTTGCCGGCAGAGACAACAAAGATAACGTCGTGCAGCCGCGCGATTTCATCCAGCCGGGCGGCAAAAGTTGAATAGCTGTGACGGGTGCGTGCGTTTGGGGATCCAAGGCTGAAATTGAAGATCCGCGTTCCGGCCTCGACCTTGGCATGTGTCACTAGCTCCTCCAGCTGGTCGAAGAACTCATCCGGCGTCCCGTAATATTGCCCCAGCAGAGACTTCCTCGGCATGATCGCGAGGTCGAAATACCGGCACGGCTCGCGTTCCAGGCGATCTGCGAAGCCTGGGTTGAGCGCAGAACCTGCCGCCACAAGCCCCGCTATGAACGTGCCATGTTCGTGATCGCTGTCCCCGGGCAGCAGCGGGCCGGCTACCCCGGCGCACCAGGGATCAAGCGCGTCCAGCGCGGAAACACCGCCATCAATCACGCCCACCACGGGATAATCCCGGTCCGCCAGCGGAGCCGGCAGGTCGATGGCTACGCCCGATTCGGAAGCGCCCGCGGGGGCCGGCTCGATTTCCATCGGCAAGGCGATTCGCCGCACCAGCGGCTCTTCGGCCAATTGCTCCAGTAAGAGCTGATGGCGCCTTATAGACCGGTCGCGCGGGGCTGAGGCGACGGCTCGTCCGGCTGGCCGCTCCGTTGCTTCGGTCGACCCATCTGGCGCAAGCAGCACGATGTCGTTCGGGGTGCCGGCTGACAGAAGGTCAATGCTAAGCGCAAGACCGGTCGGCCGCCGCTCTCTCAGACCAGCCACAGGCCGCACGAACAGGCTGCCGACACTCGCCAACCGATTTTTCAGGGCTTCCATCTGCGCGCGGACAGCATCGCCGGAGACCGCGGGATCGGGGCGGAACAGCTCGACCAGATAGCCGCCGATGGCCCCCTCCTTCTCAAGGGCTTCGACAGCCTCGGACGCTGAAAAATCTAGCCGATCCGGTGCCTCAAGCAGGCCAATGCTAGCAATGGCACCAAGCTCGCTGCGATATCCGGAAACACGCTCCTCGAACTCTCCGGTGCGTGGGTTTTCCCGTTCCTGTGGCACGTCCTCGGCCCGCTCGGCAATCAGCGTGTCGAGCGCGTCCAGAGCGTCTGGCGTTGCCTGAAAGAACATCTCTCCTATCCCGCGACCGCCAACGAGCGCGAACCGGTTCCGCTCGCAGAAGAGCTTGTCGATTGGACGATAGCTCTTCGCCAGGGCGTCCTCTCGCATCTGCACCAACACAAAGCCGAGGGCCGAGTGCTGTTCCCGCAGCCTCAGGCTGCTGGCGCGGAGCTGCTCTCGCATCTTTGCCTTGTGGCGACGGAAGCCCTCGTTATCACCCTGAAAGAAATCCCTGCTGGGGCCGCGCGTTCCGGGCGCCGGCGGGTGAATGAAGCGCCGGGTGTCGAGGAAAACTTGGACCGGGCGCTGGATACTGTCCCGTTCAGCCATCGCTCACCGCCTCTGTCCCCGATGATGTCACTCGTGCTGACTGGCTGCGCTCCCGCAGGCGGCGCGATACCGTCGACTGGGATACACCGACGATGGCGCCCGCTGCATTCTGGGTCAGCCCGGCCTGCTCAACGAAGGCAGCAGCGAGATCCTCCTCGGGTCCAAGCAGCAGTGCCTTGCGAATGCCCCCGAACAGATGGCCGTTTAGGGTTGCCTGCCGTCGAAGCCCCGCCAGCATGGACTGGCCGCGACCGGCGCGGCTACTGTTTCCCTTCGGCAGATGCAGTACTAGGAAGCGTTTCCCCCCGGCGACAAGCGTTTCCAGATCGGCGCCGCTCATGCCTTCAGTGAGCCAGACCAGCATGTCGATTTCTTCGCGGGTCAGTTCGATCGGACGCACAAACCGCTCAAGCAGAACCCGGCGCGCGGTTTCATCCGGCAGCGCGATCTCGATGCGCCCGTCGAACCGGCGCCAAACAGCGGGGTCCAGAAGATGCTCATGATTGGTGGCTGCCAGGGTGAAGCCCCTGTCTCCCCGTGCATCGAGGCTTTGCAGGAGCGTATTCACCACCCGCTTGATCTCGCCCACTTCCTGGGCGTCATCTCGAGCCTTGGCGACGGCATCGAATTCGTCGAGGAATAGAATGCAGCGATAGCGATTTGCGAAATCGAATAGCGCACCGATGTTGCGCGCCGTAGTTCCGAGGAAGGACGAGACAAGGCCATCCAGTCGAGCTTCGACAAGGGGAAGGCCGAGTTGTGCTCCGATGTAACGGGCGAGCATGGTCTTGCCGACACCCGGTGCACCATAGAGCAAGCAACGCAAATTCGGTTGCACGCCGAGCGCTGCCAGCTCCTTTACGCGGGACCATTCCTCGATCAGATCGGTGACGGCGGACTTGAGCGCCTCATTGAACACCGGCTCCGCGTCGGCGGCTTCGTCGGGCTGCACGACGCGCACCAGCGGTGTCCCCGTTTCCTTGTCATGTGGCAGCGGCGTATTCCGGCTCAGCACTTCGCCGGGCAAGGCCTGCGCCGACCCGGCACGCATGCGCTCCAAAGACATCGGCGCGAACGACTGTTTGCGGACCTCGCGCGACAGCAGCCGGCTCAGCTTCTCGGCCTGCCGTGGTTCCGACTCCCGCAGCGAGTCCCGCAGCCGCTCGATCTGGTAACGCGCGCGGTTGCTGTCGCCGCTTGCGGCAGCTCGTGACAGGGAAAGTATGATCTCAAAGTGGTCCATATTCGAGATGCGCCCGCAGTATTCATGGTTTGGGATGCATGATGCGATTTTTGCCTCAGTTATGCAACGATCTTCGACATGATGCTGACGATCGGTTCCCGTGTTACCAGTCAGCACGCCGACGTCGCGCTGCGCAACGTCCGCGCCCCTCTGACTTCCAAGGATATCGTGATGATTTCGAGAAGACATAAAGGTACAATCAGACGGTACCGTGCGGGGTGTCAGCATGTTAGGCCTCTGGCCGGTCTCGGGTCGATAGCCCGTTGATGTTCGATCCCGGGTGACCGCTGTCGCGACACCATTCGACCCGGCCCGCCTTGATCCAGAAGTGGCAGCGGCAGCCATTGGTCTGGTGGATCGACGGCGAGATGCTGGGGCGGCCGAACCAGTCGACGGCGATCGACCATCGCGGCCTGCGCTGCTGGCTGAGCGATAGCTGCAACTTCTCGCCGCAGCCGCCCGGGCAGCGGAAACAGCCCCATTTGTCCAGACTGCCACTTCGCACAATGACCAGGCGCCCGGAGGTGAGACGCTCCGGGTCTGGATGCGCCTCCTGGACCGAGGCGATCAGGTGGCTTCTGGGAAGCCACCCGATCCGCTCCAGAACAACGCGGCAAAGTCCCCTTAGGCACTTCATCAGCTGATCCGATCGAGAAACGGCTCGACATCGGCACGGCCCCAGTAGTGCGTATCGACGCAGATCGGGCAGTCAGACCGCTGCTTTGCCCCCTGACGGCGCTCCTCGCCCCGGTCCAGCCGCCGGACCCGCTGCCAGGCCCAACGGCCCTCACCCCGATAGTCTACCAGGCCCTGCAGAAGCTCGTTGACCGCGATGCTGGCCGTTTCCGTGGTGAACGTCACCACGGCCGGCGCCGGATTGCCGCCACCCCGGACATACGCTTCACGCTTCTGCCGCTCGTACTCGGCGGGTGCATTCCGACGCAGCGCCTCCTCGCCGGCGGCCTGGGCGTCCACGACACCCCGGCACATCAGGCACGGTGCGCCAGGCGTCAGGACTGTCACACGGGCGCTCATATCGCGCAGGCCGCCCTCAGGACTGGGTTCGATTGCCAGGCCCATATCGATCACCGGCACAAGATAGAAGTGCGCGAACCGGTTCAGGAACAGGCGGCCACCGTGATCGTCGGTGCAGCCGAAGATCACATCACAGGCTTTGAGCGCATCGCGTACGGACGGGTCCTCAACCCAGCGCTGATAGGCGCGTACCCGTACCCCAAGTCCCAGTTCGCTGATTTCCCGCGCCACGACTTCGACTTTCGGTCGCATGGCATCGGCATCCGCCCGCCGTGCGCCATGCAGCCGGTTCAGGTTGGTCACCTCAACGATGTCTTCGTCGAATAGCGCGATCTGGCCGACACCCAGCCGCGCCAGCAACATCGCCGTCGCGCTACCCGTGCCGCCGCAGCCGACGACGCCGACCCGAAGTCCTCGCAGGATACTGTTTAGCCCGGCGCCGAACGCGCGAGCCTGCCGGTCGAAAGCGGCCTCCGGGGTCGCCGCACCGACCGTCGTATAGATGAGCCGGGTGCCAACGGAGCGGATCGTTCCGATCTCAATGGGAGTCTTTTCATCTACCCAGAGCCGGGCCCGGAGCCGATCCTTCTCGATCAGCAGCAAGCTCAGCAGCCGGGCTTCATCGCCATTCCGGTTCCGGGCCAGCCTGAACAGCTCCCGTTCGTTCTGGTCGTCCTGCGTGGAAAAATCCGGGAAGCCGCCCGGGTGACTGTGAACGATGCCGGGCAGCAAACCCTCCTCAGCCGCGCGGCGGCAGAGGCTGACGTAAGAGTCTGTACGCCAGGTGATATGGCGCTCGCTGGCCGAGACCGCGTCATCAGGGGGTATCGAGATGATCTCGAAAGAGGTTAACCGAAGCCGCCCCTGCCTTGACCAGGGATCGACGCCGATCTGGTTCACGCCATACAACACATAGGCAGCCGCCTCCGTACCATCCTCCCGATGGAGCAGGTGCTTCAGTTCGGCCTGATGGGCCTCCTGGAGCGTCAGTTCGACATCCATCACGCAGCCTCTTCCAATGCCTGTTCGACCCGCTTCAGCATGGTGCTGAGACCGTCGACACCGGGGCGCCAGCTCGTATTGTGGCGTGACCAGCGCTGCCACCGCTGGCCCTCGAACTGCACGGGCTGATCCGCCGCTTTCGGATAACGCTGGTCAGGGACCAACTGGAGCCACGGCAGCGCGTAAAACATGTCCGGCGCCACGTCCGGATAGCCGCTCGGCAACAAGATCAGGATGCTGGCTGCATCCACCTGGTACTTCGCCGACGGCAATCTGAAACCGGTGAGGATGACGCCCCGCTGGGCACCATCCGTCACCTCCCGATACGCGAGACCACGCCCCGCGAGATACCGACGATCGGCGGAAGGCAGCAGGCTCATGCCACCCCCTCCGTCGTCTGCGTGATCCCCGTGAAGAAGCGCTCCAGCCCCTTCCCGTCCAGCCGCACCAGCTCGCTGTCGCCGACCGGCTGATCTTCGCCGCCCCTGACCTCGAGCCAGACGCCGTAGGTGGCGGGGTCGACCCCGGCCAGCCGCTTCAGAACCCTGCCGCTGATCGCGCAGGCGCCCCACTCGAACACCTTGCGGTCGAGTTCGATGCGATAGGATTCCGCACTGGCGAAAATCAGGAACCGCTCGACGCCCCCGCCCCGCAGATCGGTGGTCTCATCCAGACGCAACTCCTCGAGCTCGCCATTGCTGAGAACTAGGAACAGAAGATGCTCCTCGACCTGCCGGATACCCGCCGCGTCGAGAATCTGGCGGCCCGTCGGAACCGGATCGTCGATCCGAACCGGTCGGAAGGCGAGCTCTGCATCGCCGACGTCCATCCGGTACGGACCGTGCGCACGGTGTTTGCTGCCTGCGGCAAGGGAGGCCGCAACGTCTTCGATGTCTGTCGTTCCAGTCGTCATGGCGACCTCCTATGGGTTTGCGGCCTCTCAGCCCTTGCCAATGTCGCCTTCGACATGGCATCAATGTCGGGAATATATGGTCATCCGAAAAACCCGTCAACCCCACCATGTCGAAAGCGCCATGAAAACCACCTCCGACAATCCATCTGACATCTTCAAGGAACGCCTCCGGACCGCACGGGAGGAACTCCGCAAGCTGAGTCAGGCCGAACTCGCGCGCGAGACCGGCCTGCCCCCGAGTTCCGTTGCTCATTTCGAAGCGGGCACGCGGAAACCCTCCTTCGACAACCTCCGCAAGCTCGCCAACGCCCTCAACGTCACGACCGACTACCTGCTGGGGCGGTCAGAGGATCCGGCAGGCGCCGCAGAAGCTGACCCGATCTATCGCGACGTGCACAAGCTGACCGACAAGAACCGCAAGATGGCGGCTGACTTCATGAGGTTCCTAGCCCAGCAGGACGAGAAGGAGCGCGGGGAGGACGAATGATCCGCAATCCCGATCTGCAGCAACGGAAACTGGTCCGGCTCGCCGAACATGTCCTGCGTGACAAGGGCCTGCTTCACCTGCCGGTCAATCTGGAGGCCCTGGCTTCGGCCTGCAGAATCCCGCTACAGGCGATGGATGCCGACGAAGAGGGCGTATCTGGCATGCTGCTGCGGGTCGGAAACGCTTTCGGCATCCGATATGCGACCCATATCCCCAGCGTGGGCTTCCAGCGCTTCAGCATCGCCCACGAGTTCGGCCATTACTTTGCCGAAGGCCATCTCGACCACATCCAGTTCGAGGCCGGCATCCATAGCTCTCGGGCGGGGTTCGTCTCGCCCGACCCGTACGAGCGCGAAGCCGACTACTTCGCGTCGGGACTGCTTATGCCCTCATCGCTTGTCCGCACCCTCCTGAAGCGGGCTCCCGAAGGCCTGCAGAGCATCGAGATGCTCGGGCGCGCGGCCGAGGCCTCTACCGTGGCGGCCGCCATCCGCTACATAAGCGAGACTGAAGACGCAGCCGCCATCATCGTCAGCCGCAACGGCCATGTCGACTACTGCTTCAAGTCAGAAGCCCTCAAGCAGCTCAAAGGACAGACCTGGCTCCGCAAGGGCGCGGCCCTGCCGGAGGGTACGCTGACAGCCGCTATCGCCCGGCAGCCTGCTGCAGAGCGGCGGCGGCTCCGAGACGAAGCCGACAGCGACATACTCGACTGGTTCGGCGGCGCCCGCGCCGTCCCAGTTACCGAACAGGTTGTTGACCTCGGCCGCTACGAACGTGTGCTGACCGTGCTGTCCTGTGCCCAGCTGGTCGACGACACCTACCGGGATGAGGACGAGCTCGACGAGTCGGACGAGGCTATGGAGGAGCGCTGGACCCCGCGCTTTCGACGACGTTGAGCAGACCTAACTGTTCGACGGATTCTTGCCGCTTTGGCGAATGGACGGCGCTGCGGGTCACGCTCTGCGGCGGGAACTGCATCACTATCGAGGTTTTCGGCGCGCCAGACACCGCTTAGGAGACGTGTCGACTACAAGAAATCAAATCATTCCATTCCATGCGACTTCGATAACGACGAACGGTAGCAAAGTGGCGTTGGACATCAACTCCCCAACCGTTTCGCCCGCTCAGCCATCCTCACCACCTGCGCGCTCGCCGTCACCGCTGCACTCCTCACGGCAGTGGGTGCCTGCACAGCCCCCCGCCCGATCGCCTCGCCCGTGGTCAGCGCACCGATCCTCGCCCGGCCCTGCACACCAGAGGTGTTCATTAGCCCCCGCAACACCCCTGCTGACCCGCTGACGATTGCAGGTGCTGCAGCCACCATCAGGTTCCCCGAGATCCCCCGCACGATCAGAGGGGTTGCAGCGACGAAGCCCTTGGCCAAAAACACCATCACGAAGAACGGCACCAGCGAGCCGATGTTGGTAGCCGAATTCGGATCGCCGAGCTGCGCCAGCAGTGAGTTCGCCATGCCGACGACGGTCGAGAACATGGCGGCGATGACGATAGGGTAAAAGGCATAGCTGATCGTCGTCGAGACCCATCTGTGGAAGAAATCCTTGGTCGCATCGAAGAGCGACAGCGCGATCATGATCGGGGCGAGGCCGAGCATCAGGGTCAGCATCATCTTGGCGAAGATGAGGACGATGCCGGTCATGAAGCCGAGCAAGCTGAGGAGGATCAAGCCGATGCCGCCAAGGATGGCGCCAGTCATCCAGTTCAAATTGCTGCCGATCGCGTTCAGATACTGGCTAAACTCAGTGATCAGATCGTCGAACTCAGCCGCGAAGTAGGTGGCCCCGGCCCCGCCGCCGCCAACCGAGGAGATCAGGGCCCCGGCGATGTAGTCGAGCCCGCCGATCACGGCATTGGCCACAGCGTTGAAGTTGGCCCAGTTGAAGGCAAAGAGGCCTATCAGTGTCAGCTTGATCAGGTACCAGAAGAAGCTGGCCCCATCCATGCTGCGGAACTGGAAGGCCATGTTGATGCAGAAGCCGATCAACGAGAGGGTGACCATCAGCAGGACGATTGTGCCGGTGTTGCTTGCCACCGCCCCAAATTGGGATTGGGCCGCATCGGCGAGAAAGCCGTCGGCAGTTCCAACCATCCAGCTGACAATGCTCATTACCAGTTGCCTTGCGCTTCGCAGAGGTCCTGAACGTCGCGTGCAATCTGGTTCTGTTCGTTGCGAATTGCCAGCCGCGCTTGCGTGTGCTCCGCCTGCGTGCTTGCTGCGAACCGTTCCTCGTACTCGGCGGAGGCGGCATCCCAGGACGGGAAGCGCACATCACAGCCGCAGTCACCAGTTTCCTTGATCGCCTCCCAGGACCGCAGCTCATAGAGCCGCATCAACGTCAGCGCCTTGTAGGCCTCGCGCGGGTGGACTTCATCCATCCAGGTCGGCCGTGCGGGCCGGTCGTTGCAGATCCGGTACTGCTGGGGCGTGATGGTCACAGTGAGGTCATTCGTGACCTGCGGCGCGGTCTGAGCCGCGAGGGGAGCGGCCAGCAGGGTGACAACTGCGGCGAGGGTGATCTTGCGCATGGGGATTTCCTTTCGTTTCATTCGGCCGCGACTGCGGGTCGCTTAGTGCCCTCGGTCTGACCCGTGTTCTGGTCTTCCTGCCTTGCCTGCCCCGGCAGGAAGAACTCGGTGATGCCGCGCGCGCCATCGTGGCGACCGGCCTGGATGATCACGTCGATGGAGCCCTCAATGTAGTCGACCATGTCGGCATAGGTCATCGGCACATCGGTCTTCAGCGCGGCGATGGCGAGTCGGCGGACCGCCAGCTGCGGGGTCTCGGCATGGAGCGTGGTGAGCGAGCCGCCATGCCCGGTGTTGATCGCCTCGAGGAAGGTCATGGCCTCCCGCCCCCTGACCTCCCCCAGAACGATCCGGTCGGGCCGCATGCGCAGGGTCGAGGCCAGAAGCACATCCGCGCTGCGGGCATCCGTGTCGCGGTCGGCGATCAGCGTCACGGCGTTTGGCTGCTCGGGGCGCAGTTCTGCCGCCTCCTCGATGGTGATGATCCGCTCCTCGGGTGGGATCAGCGAGAGTATCTTGCGCGCTGCGACCGTCTTGCCGGTAGAAGTGCCGCCCGAGACGATCATGTTGAGTTTGTTCTCGACGCAGAACCGTAGGGCGGCGTCGATGTCGCCGGAGGCCACCACATCGCGCAGTGCGGCGTTGCGTTCACGGCGCAAGCCTTCGAGGCTGCGCTCCTTGCCATAAAGGAACCCGAGCTTGATCGACTCCAGCGGTAAGGAGGAAAAAAACCGTAGCGATATGGAAAACCCGCCTTCGACGGCCGGGGGCTGGATGACTTGCGCGCGGATAGGACGATCCCGGTAGAGGATCGAGACCGAGACGATGGGCTTCTTCTGGCTGAGCGTGGTCGATGCGGCCGAGGCGATCTGGTTGCCGAGGTCCTTGATCTCGGTCTGGGTCAGCGGCGTGCCGAGACCACGCATGAAATGATCGCCCTGGAACTCGCCCCAGACCTGTCCGTCGGGGTTGATACAGATCTCGATCGTGTCGTCCCGTTGCACGGGGGCACCCAGACGGTCGAGCGAGGCTTCGAGATAGCTTGCTGCCATGTCAGAAGATCTCCAGGTCACGGTCGACCATGACCGTGATCCGCGTGCCCTGGTCGACATGGATCACGGGCCGGATCGCCAGATAGTCCTGCATGACGCTCTGGGTGCTGTCGCGTAGATCGGTCCCGACATCACTCGCGATGTCGGCCGCAGCCTCATCCTCGATTTGTCCGGCGGCGGCCGCAGGCAAGGCCCCGATCAGCGAGATCAGCGCCGCGGAGCCGAAGCGCTGCGCAAAACGGGTATCGACAAATCCGGTGGTGCCTGTGCGACCAAGCTCATCCCCACCGAAGGCGCTGATCTCCACGGTCTGGTTGTCGGGCAGGATGATGCGGTCCCAGGCCACCATGACCCTCGACTGCGCAAGTGCCACATCGGAGCGGTAACGCCCCACGAGACGCGCGCCGCGCGGGATCAGGACGCGCGTGCCGTCGAAGGAATGGACATCCTCTGAGACGATGGCGCGGATGGCGCCGGGCAGCGTGCTGTCGAGCGCCGTCTCGGTCACGGCCTGAATCATCGTGCCTTGCACCACCGTGTGCGACGGGTTCACGATCACTTCGGCCCGTGTAACCGGTGCCGGCCTTGCGCCAGCGCGCACGAAGGCCTCGTCCGCGCTGAGCCGCGCTTGCTCCTGCGCATCGCCGCGATCAGCGGCCTGTCCGGCCCCGGACCAGGCGATCATCGGCGATGCCACGCGGGCGGCCTGCGCCTCAAGCTCGGCCAGGCGACGGCGTTCAAGCTCGGCCAGACGCAGTTCCTCCTCGTCAGGTCCGATCCGGGCGGGGGTGGGCG
>ERZ761610.1855-NODE-1855-length-10901-cov-273.905680_pt1 | contig 10901 bp, 8 predicted proteins | sample MGYA00512164_ERZ761610 | MGnify/ENA primary metagenome ERZ761610 (study PRJEB28899, sample SAMN02850038) | bioreactor sludge metagenome | biome: EBPR Sludge; feature: EBPR Bioreactor; material: flocular biomat | place: Australia: Thorneside Wastwater Treatment... | reverse complement strand
AGTCGGTCGAACTGCGCAAGGGCTGCTGCCACGTGCGCAAGGTCGAACCGCTGCAGCGCGCGCTCGTCGGGCAGCGGGCCTGGATCACCGGCATGCGGGCACAACAGGCGAGCACGCGCGACGGCCTGCCGCTGCGCAGCGTCGACACTGCCAACGGCGGACTGGAGAAGTTCAACCCGCTCGCCGATTGGAGCGAAGACGAGGTCTGGGCCTACATCAGGCATCATGGCGTGCCGTACAACGCGCTGCACGACCGCTTCTACCCGAGCATCGGCTGCGCGCCGTGCACGCGCGCGGTGGCCGCCGGCGAGGACGTCCGCGCCGGTCGCTGGTGGTGGGAGAATCCGGAATCGAAGGAGTGCGGCCTGCACCTCAGGCGCCTGTGAAACAGCCACGAACGGATCAGGAATGAGTACTGCTAAGCTCGCCAGAGTCACCCTCTCGCATCTCGACTGGCTCGAGTCGGAGGCCATCCACATCATGCGCGAGGTCGCCGGCCAGTGCAGCAACCCGGTCCTCCTCTTCTCCGGCGGCAAGGATTCGATCTGCATGCTGCGCGTCGCCGAGAAAGCCTTCCGCCCGGGCCGCTTTCCCTTTCCGCTGCTGCACATCGATACCGGCCACAACTATCGCGAGGTCACCGATTTCCGCGACCGGCGCGCGGCTGAACTCGGCGAGCGCCTGATCGTTCGTTCGGTCGAGGATTCGATGGCACGCGGCACCGTCGTTCTCAAGTCGGCCGACGAACCGCGCAACAAGCACCAGTCGGTGACCCTGCTCGAAGCGATCGAGGAGTTCGGCTTCGACGCCTGCATCGGCGGCGCCCGCCGCGACGAGGAGAAGGCGCGGGCGAAGGAGCGCATCTTCTCGTTCCGCGACGAGTTCGGCCAGTGGGATCCGAAGAACCAGCGCCCGGAACTGTGGGACCTGTACAACGCGCGCAGCTTCAAGGGCGAGAACATCCGCGTCTTCCCGATCTCGAACTGGACCGAGATCGACGTCTGGCAGTACATCGAGCGCGAGAAGCTGGCGTTGCCGTCGATCTACTTTGCTCACCGGCGACCGATCGTTCGTCGCGGCGGCGGTCTGCTGCCGGTGACCGAAGTGACGCCAGCGCGCCCCGGCGAGGCGGTCGAGACGCTGCAGGTCCGCTTCCGCACCGTCGGCGACATCACCTGCACGGCGCCGGTCGAGTCGGACGCCGAGGACGTCGCCAGCATCATCGCCGAGACGGCGGTGACGACGATCACCGAGCGCGGCGCGACGCGACTCGACGACCAGACCTCGGAAGCGTCGATGGAGCAACGCAAGAAGGAAGGTTATTTCTGATGTCAGCGATCGAGAAACTCCCCGCCGAAGACATTCCCGACAACGGCCTGCTGCGCTTTCTCACCTGCGGCAGCGTCGACGACGGCAAGAGCACGCTGATCGGCCGCCTGCTCTACGACAGCAAGACGATCCTCGCCGACACCCTGCACGCCATCCAGCGCAGCTCCGCCCGCCGTGGCCTCGACATCGTCGACCTGTCGCTGCTGACCGACGGCCTGCAGGCGGAACGCGAACAGGGAATCACCATCGACGTCGCCTACCGCTACTTCACCACCGGCACGCGCAAGTACATCATCGCCGACGCGCCGGGCCACGAGCAGTACACGCGCAACATGGTGACCGCGGCGTCCACGGCCGACCTGGCGATCATCCTCATCGACGCGCGCAAGGGCGTCCTGACGCAGACCCGCCGCCACTCCTACGTCGCCCACCTGCTCGGCATCCCGCATATCGTCGTCGCGGTGAACAAGATGGACCTGGTCGACTACGCGCAGGAGACCTTCGACCGCATCCGCAGCGACTATCTCGACTTCGCCAACGGCCTCGGCATCGCCGATGTGCGCTTCATCCCGCTGTCGGCGCTGCACGGCGACATGATCGTCGAGCGTGGCGAGCGCCTGCACTGGTACGACGGACCGACGCTGTTCGAGATGCTCGAGGGCGCGCCGGCGATCCACAGCGAACACGACGAGAAGTTCCGCTTCCCGGTGCAGTACGTCTGCCGCCCGCAGGACTCGGCGAACCCGGAACTGCACGACTATCGCGGCTTCCTGGGCCGTGTCGAGTCCGGCGAGCTGCATGTCGGCGATCGCGTGACGGTCCTCCCCTCTGGCCTCGAGAGTCGTGTCCGTGACATCCAGGTACTCGGCCAGTCGCTGCCGCGCGCAGTCGCCGAGCAGTCGGTCAGCATCCTGCTCGACGACGAGATCGACATCTCGCGCGGCGACATGATCGTCAGGAGCGGCGAACTGCCGCAGGTGAGCAAGAACATCGACGCGATGCTCTGCTGGCTGTCGGAGTCGCCGCTCGACCCCCGCCGCAAGTACCTGCTGCGCCATACGACGCGCGACAGCAAGGCGATGCTCGCCGCCATCGCCTTCCGCGTCGACATCAACAGCATGCAGCAGCAGCCCGCCGAGCGGCTGCTGATGAACGACATTGCCCGCGTCAGCTTCCGGCTGGCGCAGCCGATCTTCGCCGACCCGTACGCCGAGAGCCGCGGTACCGGCGCCTTCATCATCATCGACGAGTCGACGAACAATACCGTCGCTGCCGGCATGATCGTGTGACCGTCGACGGACGGTGGTGTCTGGCGTGACGAGACGCGGTCGTTTGACCTCAGGGGCTGCCGCGTGGATACTGGCGCCGAGGCGACCGCATCCGGCGGCAGCCAGCATCCGGCCACTGGCAGGCCGATTCTCAGGCGGGAGGTTCCCTTCGCCATGGACATCCACGGCAAGCCCATCGAGGAACGAATCGAATGGCTGTTCGGCCTCGCCGACCGCCACAGCGCGATCTTTCGCAGTCCGGAAGCGTGGCTGACCCGCGAGCGCTACCTCGCCGAGCACCCGACGGCGATTGCCGTCCTCAAGTGCATGGACGGCCGCATCAACATCCCCGTCGCGACCAATACGCCGGTCGGCCTGCTGATGCCCTTCCGCAACCTCGGCGGCATCTTCGACCTCGGTTGGCCGCACCTCGGCGAAGTGCTGGCACATCATGTGCAGCGCGTCGTCAACGCCGGTCGCCATGTCGTCTTCCTCGTCACCTACCATTACTCGCAGGGCGATCCGCGCCGCGGCTGTGCCGGCTTCCAGTACGATACGGCGGCGGCGATCGCCCATACCTACGAGATTCGCCGCCAGGTCGAGCACATCTTCGGCACCGATCACAGCACCGTCTACCCGCTGGTCTGCGGATTCGAGACCGACGAGGACGCGCTGGTGATCCACGGCACGGCCGGCGACCGGCTCGATCTCTCGACGCTGACCTCGACCGACCGGGCAACGCTCGAGCTGCGCCTCGCCGCCCTGCTGCCCGACATGCCGGCGCGCATGCGCGCCGACCTGCTGCCGCTGCTGCATGGCAATCTCGAACACATCGAGAACGTTCGCTCGCAGATTCGCCGCAACGAGCGGCTGCTCGACATCGAACACCGCGAGTGGATGATCTGCCTCGGGCGCGGCTTCGACTTCCTGCATACCCCGAACGTCGCTCTGATCATCGGCCCCTACAGTCCGAACCTCGACGTGCCGATCCGCAAGGCAGCGGGAATCATCGAAGCCAACATGCAGGCCGGCCGCATTCCCAGCGACGGCTTCCTGCTCCTCGCCTCGGTACCCTACGACGAGCTTGGCGTCGATCGCGCGCGCGCCGAACTGAAGTCGCGCTTCCTGTCGAACTTTGCCGCGAACGTCATCCGCGCCGAGTTTCCCCACCTCGGCGAACAGATGAGCATCCGCACGGCCGTTCTCGACTGGCGCTCGCGGGCACTGGAGACGATCAGCATTGGCCACTGAACGCGACCGGCTGCCTTGCCCCCGCCAAAGTGATCGCCGCCGGCCAGCGATCGGCAGCGCTGTTGTCGGTCGTCGCCTCCCCGGTCGAAGCGCTCGCAGCGCTTGGCTCCGCCCCTCCTGCCGGCCCCGCCCATGCCCTCCTCCGCACGCCTGATCTTCGGCTTTCATTCGGTCCTCGCCAAGCTGCGTCACGACGCCGGCGCGCTACGCGAGATTCATGTCGACGCGACACGCCATGATGCCCGCTTGCGCGATCTGCGGACGCACGCCGAGTTTGCCGGGATTCGCCTGGTCGCGGTTCCTCCTGCCCGGCTCGAAGCGATGGCGCCCGGCGCCCGGCACCAGGGGGTCATCGCCCTTGTCGATGCGACGCAGCGTCACGTCAGCCTCGACGACGTCCTCGACACCCTCGACGAAGCCGCTTTCCTGCTCGTCCTCGACGGTGTTCAGGATCCGCACAATCTCGGGGCCTGCCTGCGGGTTGCCGATGCCGTCGGCGCCCACGCGGTGATCGCCCCGAAGGATCGTGCCGTCGGGCTGACGCAAACGGCCGTGAAAGTGGCCAGTGGCGCGGCCGAGACGGTACCCTACATCACCGTCACCAATCTCGCGCGCAGCCTGCGCGAAATGAAGGAACGCGGCATCTGGGTCGTCGGTACCGACGCGCAAGCGCCGCAGGATCTCTACAGCGCCCGCTGGCCGACCGCCTGTGCCTGGGTCCTCGGTGCCGAGGGGGAAGGCTTGCGCCGCCTGACGCGCGAGACCTGCGACCAGCTGGTGAACATCCCGATGCTCGGTTCGGTCGCCAGCCTCAACGTCTCGGTCGCCACCGGCATCTGCCTCTACGAGGCGAGGCGGCGAATCCGTGACGCGACCGCAGGTCGCGCCGGCTAGCGCGGCGCCTGCCGGCTTGCTGCCGTCACGACAACAGCGCTGACCTAGGTCTTGTACGAGTACCGGTAGACGTAACCCTTGTAGCCATAGCGATAGCTCTGGCGGCTGACGTTCAGGTCATTGAAGACAAAGCCCTTGACCTGCACGCCTGCCTGGTTCAGTCGCTTCACGGCCTGCTCGAGTTCGCGAATCGGGTGCTTGCCGGCGCGCGCGATCATCAGCGTCGCGCCGACGTGGCGGCCGATGATCGCCGCATCGGAGACGGCGAGCACCGGCGGGGCATCGACGATGACGGTGTCGAACTTCGCCGCCAACTCGCCGAGCAGTACCTCGAAGCGCGGGTGCATCAGCAGCTCGGACGGATTGGGCGGGATCTGTCCGGTCGTGACGACCGTCAGCCCGGTGACGGCGGTACTCTTCAGAACTTCGTCGAGCGAAGCCTGACCGGCAACGTACTCGGAGATCCCGAGCGAGCGCTCGATGCCGAACTCCTTGTGCAAATGCCCGCGGCGCAGGTCGGCGTCGACGATGACGACGCGCTTGTCCACCTGCGCCAGGACGGCGCCGAGGTTCTTCGAAATGAAACTCTTGCCGAGCCCCGGGCTGGGGCCGGTGATCAGCAGCGAGTTGCGCTGCGCATCGAGCAAAGCGAAATGCAGGGTCGTCCGCAACCCGCGCAGGCTCTCGACCGCGTCTTCCTGCGGATGGGCCACCGCCAGCAGTTCGCCGCCACCACCCGCCTGCGCCTTGCGATGCAGGTCGACCTCGAGCTTGCTGTGCGGCACCGTGGCATAGACCGGCAGACCGAGTTGCGACTCGATGACCTCGGGATCCTCGACGACCACGCGCAGCGAACGCAACACCCAGATGATGACCAGGCTCGCCAGCATGCCGAGCAGCAGGGCGATGCCGAGGATGGCGACCGGTTTGGCACCCACCGGCTCGCGCCCGACGGCCGCCGTGTCGATGACGCGCACATCGCCGACGGTCCCGGCCTTCGACACCCGCAGTTGCTGCGCGGTGTTCAGCAACTCCGTATACAGCCGGTTCGAAACCTCGACATCGCGCGCCAGGCGCAGCACCGTCTGTTGTGTATCGGGGAGACGCGAGACATCCGCGTCAAACTGCTTGCGGCGTTCGTTGAGGCGCGCCAGCTTGTTATCCACCGCCTGGATGCGCGGATGCTCCGGAGTGAAGTGCTGCCGCAGCTCGTCGCGCTCCTGCTTCAGCAGCACGGCTGCGTTCTCGACCTCGACCAGCGACTTCAGGATACCCTGCGTCTCGAGGCTGAGGTCGAGCGAGCCGCGACTCTGGCGATAGCTGTTGTACGCACCTTCGGCGCTGTCGACCTGGGTCTTCAGTGCCGGCAACTGGGTATCGAGGAACTTGAGCGTCTTCTCGGCTTCTGCCGATCGGCGCTCGACGTTCTGGCGGACGTAGGTGTTCATGATGTCGTCGAGAATCAGGGCAATCTGTGGCGGTTTCGAGCCGAGCAGGCTCAATTCCAGGACACCCGACTTCTTGCCGCGCTCCTTGACCGAGTAGCTCCGGCGGAGACTGTCGATGGCCGTCTCGGCGGACAGCTTCTTCAACAGAAACCGGGTCCCCGGTCGGGCTTTGAGCTGGGCAATGAACACCGAGTAACCCTGGCCGCTGGCTCTGACTCCTGCCTTGCCCTTGAGGACCACCCGGTCATCCTCGTCGAGGATCTCGAAGGTGCCATCCTCACCGGCGATCAGGCTCAGGTCTGCGTCAAGAGCGGCATCGGGGACGTCGAGCGAATCCACCTGGATCGCTTCCCCTCCCCAGGCAAAACTCGACAGGCCCAGCCACGCCGAATTGGGCTCATCACCGTCATAACGCCTGGCAACCGCACCGCCGATCAGCGGCAGGGTCTGGGGAACAGCAATGGTGTCGAGCTTGAGTTTCGCAACCACCCGCCCGAGAACCATCCGCGAGCTGAGGATTTCAACCTCGGCCGATACCGTCGTGTCCTCGCCGAGCAATGGCTCGAGGGCCTTGAAGACACCGCCGGATCCTTTCTTCTCTTCGATCTGCAACAGACCATCCGCCCGGTAGACCGGCTTAGTGACAAAAACCCAGGTCAGACCGAGGATGAGGGCACACAGGCAGACCGCAGCGATCAGCCACCGGTAGTCCATGAGCACGGCAATGATCTCTCCCAGAGCCAGGCCTTCGTCCTCGTCCTCGGACGTGACATGCGGCATCGGTTGCATGGTCCCCGGCATCATGCCGACACCACTGGCGGCTGGAGGAAGTCTTGACTGGTCGTTGTCCATTTGTCATCCGTGATCGTGTTCGTGCCGGTAGCGCACCGGTCGGCTAACGGCCATGACTTTCGACACACCCCTGATGATGAAAGTCATGACCGTTTCCCTCATCCCCGGCCCTTCTCCCGCGCTCGGGAGAAGGGAGATTCGCGAGTCGCTGACGCGACTTTCGCATCAAACGGGGCAAGATCAGCTTGCCGGAGTACTGCGTGCGCTCGTACAGTAGCTCCGAGAGAGCGCTCGAGGCGTTGCCACTGCAGCACCGGTCCTACTGCCGGCCGCCGAAAAGCGGGTACTGCGTCTGGCTCGTCAGGTCGAGCATGGTCGCCGTCGGCAGGATGTTGGCAATCACGCGCTGCCAGCGGACGACCGGCGCCGCATCAACGTAGATGACGTCACGCGGTCGCAACGGGAAACGGTCTGCCAGAAGCATTGCGTCGGGCAGGCGCGCGTCGAGGTGGAACAGCTCGGGCGAATCCTTGCTGTTGCCCCGCATGACGTAGATCCAGCGGGGATCGGAAGTGCTCTGGTTGATGTAGCCGGCATCGCTGAGCGCCTCTGCCAGCGTCGAGCGCTTCTTGTTCATGACCAGCGAACCCGGCTTGGCGATCTCGCCGAGAACGAAGATCTTGTTGTAGCTACGGTCGGTGACGTTGACGATGTCGCCGTGTTCGAGCAGCGGATTGTTCTCCGTGCGACCATAGTCATACATCGCCTGTACGTCGACCAGATAGGTGCTGCCGCGGCGGGTGAGCAGGACGCGGCTGAAGTCGGCCTCCGGGCTGAAGCCGCCGGCGCGGTTGACCGCATCGAGAACCGTCATCGGCACGTCGTTGACCGGCTGGATTCCCGGCTTTGCCACCTCGCCGACGACATAGACCTGCTGGCTGCGGAAAGCCACCATGCGCACATCGAGCTGCACGCGTTCGATGAACTTGGCAAGTCTGGTCGACAGAATCTCGCGCAGCTCGCTGGTCGTCCTGCCTGCCGCCTTGACCACTCCGATGTACGGGTAGAAGATCGTGCCGTCTTCGGCAATCACCGTGCCGGCCTGTTCGGCAGTCCGGAAGCTGCCGGCCGGGATCGTCAGTTCAGGGTGATCCCAGACGATGATCGAGATGATGTCTCCCGGCCCCAAGCGATAGCTGGCCACTGCCGTGAGCTCCTGGCCCCGGTAGCGTGGGTCGTTCGCCGTTGCCGTCTGCGCCGAGCTGGTGCCATCCCCGATTGGCGGCAGCGCCGACTTGAACAAATCGATGATCAGCTCGGCGGTGATCGGTCTGATGCGGACATTGGCCGGCACCAACTGGTCTCCCTGCTGAACCGGCAGCCGCACGTCGGATTCTTCGCGGTTGGTGTAGCTCTGGTTGCCGGGAATGATCGTGCACCCCGCCTGCATGCCCAGAGCAAGGCACAGAAGCATTGTTCGCCAGGCTGGCCACGGATGTCGCAACAGGTTCATGCCAGTATCCTCAATATCATTGCCTCTTCGTCCGCACCGTCTACGGCGGACAGGCGAAGCCGTGCAGTGTACCGTCGGCAGGCGCATCGCGCAAAGCCCGCGGCATTGGCTGCGCGCGAGGCCAATCGACGCGCCGGGAATTCGGGCCGGCGGGTCGTGCGCACTCTGACCCAACAGCTGCCGAGGCAGGTCATGGTGGTAAGCAGCTCGAGTGAGAGAATAAGCCCATGCGACGCGCCGTCGGGTGCGAAATCTCACACCGCAGCACGAAAGGTCTGCCGACCGTTGCGGCTTCAGCAGAGCTTGCTGACCCAGGGATCGAGCGCTTCCTCGATCAACTCCAGCGCCTCGGCGTGCGCCTCGTCGCCCCGCCGGTAGGGATCGGGAATTTCCTTGCTGGTCCAGTGGCCGATGAGAAAGGTCTTGCCGCGAGCCGTCGGATCCATCGCCACGACGGCATCGCGATGATGCTTCTCCATGACCAGAACCAGTTCCGCCCAGCGCAACCGCTCCCGAGTCAGCTGACTGGCCCGATGACTGCTGAGATCCACTCCGCGCGCACTCATCAGCTCGCGTGTCGCTTCTTCCGCCGGATGATTGACGAGCGCGCCGATACCGGCCGAGCGCGCTTCAATCCGCCGTCCGGAGCGTTCGACACGCTGCCGCAGAAGGTACTCGGCCGCCGGGCTGCGGCAGATGTTGCCGGTACACACGGTGAGGATGCGACTGAACATGATGATTACCTGCACGGGGGCGGCAGGCTGAACTCAAACCCGGAATGGTCGCTGGAAACGCTGTGCCGGCCCTTCTCGATCGAGTAGATCAGCGTGCTGCGCGCCTGCCGACGCTCGCTCCCGCCGCTGTGGCTGGCGGCTGCTGCCGCGGTATCGAAAACCGACAGCCCATCGTTGTCGTCACCGCGGGACAGCAGCAGGCGTATGTCGAGGCCATGCGTGCTCGCAAGCCGCCGGCGAAGCCGCATCGTATCCCGCCGGACCTCGCCAATCAGATGCTCGTCGCCACCGCTCGGAACATGCACCAGGCAGTACGCCCTGCGCCCGTCGCCATCGGCCCTGTCGGAGTCGAAGACACTCACCTGATAGTCGTAGCGGCCACTGAGTCCTCGCGCGATCAGGCCAAGGAGTTGCGGGCAGCTTTCCCGGCGCACGTACCCGACGAAGATGCCACGCACCTGTGCCGACGGCAGACCAAGGCGCCGATTCAGCGCCTGCAGCCAGGGAACCAGCCGCCACGGCCGCGCAATGATCAGCAGGTAGAGGGCAAAGACGCCGAGGAAGAGCCAGAACATCAGATGGTCCGGAACCCCGAGCAGCAGGCAGGCGACACCGATCAGTGCGAAGACGAACTGCATCAGCACTGCGATGGCAACGACATCGCAGACGCGAAAGCCGGCGCGGACCAGCAGGTGATGCAAATGGTGACGATCCGCGCGGAACGGTGACTTGCCGAGCCAGATGCGCCGCAGCATGACGCCCACCGTGTCCATCAGCGGCAGCGCGAATAGCCACAAGGCAGTGACCGGAGTCATTGCCGACTTCTCGCCGCCCTGCGACAGCGCGATGAGCAGCCAGGCGAAGACGAAACCGAGCAGCATGCTGCCGTTGTCGCCGAGGAAGACTCGTGCGCGGGCATTCCCCGGGTAGCGAAGATTGAAGAACAGGAAGCCCACGAGGCCACCCATCAGGACCACCGCGACGAGCAGATAGGCGGGATCGCCGCCGCTCTGGGCGACGACGGCAATGAACGCCAGGCTGACGAGACTCACCGAGCCGGAGAGTCCGTCGATGCCGTCGATCATATTCACCGCGTTGATCAGGCCGATCGTCGCGAAAACGGTAATCGGCACCGCGAGCCAGCCGAGTTCGACCTCGATTCCCGGCAGCAGCGCGCCGAGCGAGTTCAACTCCACACCGCCAACAAAGACCATCGCCAGCGCGACCATCGCCTGCACGAGCAGTCTGGGCTTGAACCCCAGATGCCAGAGGTCGTCGGCCAGCCCGGTCACGAACATGGCGAGAGCCCCGAAGCAGAGCGCCACCAGCGAAGCGGAGCCGACGCCGCCAGAAACGAAGCCGCTCGCCATGGAAGCAGTCGCAAGAACGGCGATCAGGCCAAAGCCCCCGACAAACGGAGTGCTCACGGCATGCTGCTTGTGTCCGCCGGGACGATCCATCGCCCCGATACGACCAGCAAGCGTCATGCTGCAACGTATGACCACACCCGAGAAAAGGGCGCAAAGGCCAAACAGTACGGCGTATTCCAAGGCCACCTCCACGGTGAGCAGTTCAAGGCTTCAGGCCTCTGCCCAATGGCCGACGGTCCTGCTCGCCAGGACTCATCGCGCGCAGAGCCCTTTCGGGCTCTGCGGGCACACCCCCAAGCGGC
>ERZ761610.1853-NODE-1853-length-10902-cov-185.628837_pt1 | contig 10902 bp, 4 predicted proteins | sample MGYA00512164_ERZ761610 | MGnify/ENA primary metagenome ERZ761610 (study PRJEB28899, sample SAMN02850038) | bioreactor sludge metagenome | biome: EBPR Sludge; feature: EBPR Bioreactor; material: flocular biomat | place: Australia: Thorneside Wastwater Treatment... | reverse complement strand
GAGTGTGGGAACACAGACGATTACCTACACCTACACCGATGGCAACGGTTGTACGGCAAGTGCCAGTCAATTGGTAACGGTGAATACATTGCCAACCATAACAGGTAACTTGAGTGTATGTGTAGGGTCAACTACTACGTTGACAGGAAGTGGTACCGCAGCGAGCAGCAATGCTTGGACATCAACAGCAACAAGTGTAGCGACAGTAGATGCTGCTACGGGCGTAGTAACCGGAGTAAGTGCCGGAATGAGTGTGATTACTTATACCGACAATAACGGTTGCCAGCAAACAGCCACAGTAACTGTATCGGTATGCTGTGAACCACCTACCACACTAACTTACGACACTAATCCGGCAACTTTCTGTGCTGGTGCTGCTATAACCACCAACACGGCAACGGTAAACGGCACCTCGCCGCATACTTATTCGGTAAGTCCTGATTTGCCCGATGGTTTAACTTTGAATACCACTACTGGTGCTATCACAGGCACCCCCACCGTAGCCACGGCGGCTACTAACTATACCATTACCGCCACCAATGGCTGCGGATTTACCACCGTAGCGCTGAACATAGGAGTGGGTTCGGTACAGGGTATGCTTACGGCAAACGGACCTTTCTGCGATAGTGGTAGCGGACAACTTACATGGACGGCAAGTGAAGGTGCAGGACCATTTACGATAGTGTATCATGACGGCGCTGCCAACCGAACCGCTACCGGTGTAGTGAGTGGTACGCCGTTTAACGTGTTTACCAATCCTGTAACTGCTACCACCACCTACAACTTGGTATCGGTAACCGATGCCAACGGTTGCCTGCGCACATCGGGTTTTACCGGCGGTAGCACAACCATAATCGTAAGCACCACACCCACCGTAAATGCGGTAAGCAATCAATCGGTTTGTGATGGGGAAAACACGGTTGCTATTTCGTTTAGTGGTTTGGTAATGGGCACAAGCTATAATTGGACAAATAACAATACCGCTATTGGTTTGGGCGCATCGGGAAGTGGCAATATCGGTTCATTTACCGCCACCAATACTACTAATGCCACCATTACCGCCACCATTACTGTTACCCCCGTAGCCAATGGTTGTACGGGCGTTGCCGAAACTTTTACCATTTCGGTAAAACCCAAACCTTCTGTTTCTATATCAAACAATGCTACTACCATTTGCACCGGCGGCACAACGAATATAGACCTCAGCGCAGCGCCGTTTAATGTATCTGGAACAGTGTTTAACTGGAGTCGGGATAATACCACTAATGTATCGGGCACAGTAAGTCAAAGTGGAGTTGACAGCCCGATAGCCATAACACTCACCCACAGCGAAACATCGGCACAGCCGGTAACGTTTACCGTAACCCCTGTTGCCAACGGTTGTACGGGCGATGCTGCCACTACTACTGTGAATGTAACTCCCGATTTAATCATCACCGCACAACCCCAAAATGCTGTTATTTGCGGCGGCGGGTCGGCTATATTAGGGGTAACGGCGGAAAACGGCACAGGCACTACCAGCTACCAATGGCAGTACTACAACGGAAGTAATTGGGCTAATGTAACCGATGGCATACCTGCCGGCGCTGTTTATGCTAATGCCAATAACCAGAACCTGAGTGTGGCGGGTATTACCGCATCGGGAGCGCATTTGTATCAGTGTGTTATCAGCGCATCGGGTAGTGGTTGCGACCCTGTTACGAGCAATTCGGCATCGGTTACGGTAAACACCAACGCTGCTCCGGCGTTTATTTCGCCCGATGTATCTGTTTGTGCCAACTCAGAGGTAACCTATACGCTCAACAGTACTTATGCAGGTTATACATGGACGGTATTGGGCGGAACGGTAACTGCCGGCGGCGGAATTAATGACCATACCGTTACGGTAAACTGGGGCGCTGCCGGAAGCGGTTCTGTTAGCGTAAGTGTAACCGATGGAAATACCTGCTCCGGAACGGTATCGGAAAACATAACCATCAATGCCCGACCAACTGTTACGTACTGCCAAAGCCCCGATTACTGTATGACCAATGAAGGGTCAATTACCTTAAACCTGCAAGGCGGCACGCTGCCTTACAGTTTGAGTTGGTCGCCCAATCATGGTTCGCCACCTTCGCCCGCTACTATCAATGCTGCCGGTAATTTTGTAATAACCGGCTTGCAAGGAAATACCGATTATACCTTTGTTTTAACCGATGCCAATGGCTGTTCACCCCAATAAAATGCTGAGAATAGCTATGAAAAACAAGATGCTTCACCCCGAATGTAAGAGCCTCATGACTAAGTATATCCTCTTCATACTACTGGTAATAGTTCCACTACGTGTTTGGGCGCAGTGTGCGAGTCCGCAAAACTTTACCCAAAACAATATGGTTATAGACGTTATTGGTTCTACAACCGGACTTCCCTTATTGGTAAGTTTGAGTACTTCTGAATATAACGGTTATGGCATTAGTTGTAATGGGGCAAACGATGGCTGGATAACAGCAAATGTAAGCGGAGGGTCGCCGGAGTATAGTTATATTTGGAGCAACGGCGTAAGCGGCGGGGCATCGGCATCGGGCATTACCAATTTGCCGCCCGGAACTTACAGCGTTACGGTTTCTGATGTAAATAACTGTGCGGTGGTTAGTACAACCGTTACCTTAGTGCAGCCTTTACCACTTAGTTGTTTGGCTACTGTTACCAACAATGGTTGTGGCGGGGGAGATGCGGGCAGTATAAACGTTGTTGCATCGGGTGGAACGGGTGGTTATACTTACACCTTAATTGGACCTAACGGTACCCAAGTGAGCAATTTGCCCAATTTTACCAACCTTCCGCAAGGAACTTATACGCTCATTACCGCCGATTTAAACAACTGCACCTGTACAGAGGTGGTTATTTTACAAGATACCAATCCACCCATTGCCATTTGCCAATCGGCTGTGGTGCAGATAGGAGCGGGTGGAACGGGTATTGTATCGGCAGCCGTTATAGGGGCAAACAGCCTTGATGATTGCGGTATTCTATCTATGACCTTGAGCAACGATACTTTTACTTGTGCCGATGCAGGATTGCAAACCGTAACGCTCACGGTTACCGATACCAACAACAATACTGCCACTTGTTCAGCTGCCCTTATTGTTGAGGATATAGAAGCGCCGGTTGCTATTTGCCAAAACGTAACGGTTTCTTTAGATGAGTGGGGCATTTTTATTATGGAGGCGTTACAGGTAAACAACAACAGTACCGATAATTGTGGCATAGCCAATATGACTGTAACGCCCAATGGTTTTTACTGCCAACATATAGGCGCTACTCCGGTAACGCTAACGGTAACCGATGTATCGGGCAACACAGGTACTTGCTCGGCACAGGTAACGGTGCAGGATGCAGTTGCTCCTAATGCCTTGTGTAAAAATGCTACCATTGTCTTAAACGCATCGGGCAATGCCACCTTAACAACAGCAATGGTTAATAATGGGAGCAATGATGCTTGCGGCATCAGCAACCTATCTATCAGCCAAACTAATTTTGACTGCACCCATGTGGGTAGCGCCAATACGATAACGCTTACCGTAACCGATAACCACAATAACACGGCTACCTGCTCTGCACAGGTTACTGTGCAAGACCTTACACAACCAACAGCATTGTGTAAACCTTTTACTGTATGGCTTAATGCCGGCGGAACGGCAACCATAACCCCTGCCAATGTTAACAACAACAGCGCCGATGCTTGTGGTATAACTACCATGACTTTGAGCAATGCCAATTTTACCTGTGCCAATGTGGGTAATAATATAGTAACCCTGTTTGTAACGGATATAAACGGCAATACGGCTCAGTGTAATGCGGCGGTTACAGTTACCGAAAGTACGCCGCCGGTGGCAGTGTGCCACAACAGTGTTTCGGTAACGCTCAACTCGATAGGTTTGGCAACGCTTACGGCAGCGCAGGTAAACAATGGCAGTACCGATAACTGTGGCGTAACGGGTATGAACATAAACCAAACTTCGTTTAATTGTACGCATGTGGGAGCGGCTAATACCATAACGCTTACCGTAACCGATGCTAATGGCAATACAGCTACTTGCAGCAGTACCATAACGGTTATAGACGGTGTAGCGCCTGGAGCTATTTGTAAAAACGCCACGGTGCAGTTAGATGCATTGGGTCAAGTGGCGATAACTCCGGCGCTTATCAATAATAACAGCGCCGACAATTGTGGTACGCCCAACTTATCGGTATTGCCCGATGTGCTAACTTGTGCCAACTTGGGCGCTAATACCGTAACTTTAACAGCTACCGATAGTAATGGCAACATTGGTACGTGTAATGCTACGGTAACGGTGCAAGACCCCGTAGCGCCTACGGCTGTTTGCCACCAAGATGTAACGGTAACGCTTGTGGGCGGAACGGCAACTATAACCCCCGCCCAAATGAACAACGGTAGTACGGACAACTGCGCCATTAGCAACATGAGCGTTTTGCCAACGAGCTTTGGCTGCTCGCAAACCGGTTTGCAAAATGTAACGCTTACGGTAACCGATGTAAGCGGTAAAACGGCATCTTGTACGGCGCAAGTATTGGTAACTCCGCCGGCATCGGCAACGGTGAGTAGTAATAGCCCTGTTTGTGTAGGCGGAACTATTGAGCTGTTTGCATCGGGCGGGGTGAGCTACCAGTGGAGCGGTCCTAACGGATTTACCTCTACGCAGCAAAACCCTGTTAGGAACGGAGCTACTGCGCCTATGGGCGGTTTGTATGTGGTAACGGTAACCAATGCAGCAGGCTGCTCGGTAGCGGTAAGTACTACGGTAAGCATCAGCAGCTCGGCTACGGCAAGTATAAGCGGACCTACTACTGCCTGCGCCGGTACTACTGTTACTTACACTGCCACCGGCGGAGCAACGTATGTTTGGGGCGGTCCGGGTGGATTTTCTGCCAACGGACCCGAAATTACCCTTACCGGCATTACCACTGCCAACGCCGGCGCTTATACCGTAACAGTAACTACTGCCAACGGCTGTACGGGCTCTGCCACCCGAAGCCTGACGGTTAATGCAGCGCCCAATGCTGCAATTAGCGGTAGCAGCGCCGTATGTGTGGGCGCTACCATAAGCCTTACGGCAAGCGGCGGCGGCACTTATACGTGGAGCGGTCCTAACGGTTTTGTGGGCGGCGGCACCTCAGTATCTATAACCAATGCGAGTTTAGCGGCATCGGGTATTTATACTGTTACGGTAACGGCTGCCAACGGCTGTACCAACACTGCCACCCGAAACGTAACCGTAAGCGCTGCGCCGGTGGCTACGGCAAGCGCAAGTACGCCGGTATGTGTAGGCGGAACGCTTAATTTGTACGCATCGGGCGGAGCTACTTATGCATGGAGCCATACCGGTTCTACTTACACTTCATCGGCACAAAACCCCATTAGAACACCGGTTACTACGGCTATGGCAGGTACTTATAGGGTAACGGTAACGGCAACAGGCGGCTGTACGGCTACTGCCAGTGTTTCGGTTACGGTGGTTAGCCCTATTAGCGCCAGCATATCGGGTACCAGCAGTGTTTGTGGGGGGGGCAACATTACCTTAAATGCCACAACCGGCAGCGGGGCTACCTACAATTGGAATGGACCTGCCGGACCACTACCCAGCGCTACTTCATCGGCAACATTAACCGGCGTTACTACGGCAAACTCAGGCGTTTATACGGTTACGATAACGGCTGCCAATGGTTGTACCTCATCGGCACAGCGCAGCGTAACGGTTATAGCGCCGCCCAATGCTACGGCAAGCAGCAACAGTCCGGTATGTACCGGCTCGCCCATTTACCTATATGCAAGCGGCGGAACCAGCTACTTATGGAACGGACCCGGCTTTATGTCTTCTGCCCAAAACCCCATACGCTCCGGCGCTACCACAGCTATGGCGGGCACTTACACCGTAACGGTAACCGGTACAGGGGGGTGCAAAGCCACTGCCGCTACTGTAGTGCAGGTAAACACCTGTGGCGGCTCGCCCGTAGTGGTAACGAGTTCGGCTATTACACCTAATTCAAGTACCACCATAGTGGGCAACGGGGCTATAACCCTAAATGTTGCGGGAGGTGTGCCATGCAGTGGTGGCGCTTATTACACCTACGCATGGTCGCCGGTAATAGCTACCGCCACTACCAGCTCTACCAACGGCACGCATACATACAGCGGACTTAGCGCCGGCTGGTATAATGTAACAATAACCGACTGTGGCGGAAATACCCTTATTGCCAGCTACTACGTGGGCAGTACCGACCGAGGTTTTAAAACTGCCGAACCCGAACTTAGCGACCTGACCGCTATGCCGAACCCCACCGATGGCTTAACCACGTTATCTTTTACCACTACCAATGCCGAAAAACTGAAACTATCGGTTTACAACGCAGAGGGTAGGGAAGTGGCTGTGCTGTTTGAGGGTATGACCGAGCCCGAAACTAATTACAATTTTGTTTTTGATACTTACACCCTGCCCGCAGCTACGTATTTTGCTACCCTGCACAGCGCCGATGGGCAAAGTAAACAGGTAAGGGTGATGGTGGTGAAGTAAGGGGGCAACAAGTACAGTAGTGAGAGGTATTTAATTGGGTAAAAATACGCCAAAAGAAGTGTTTTACCCGATAAGTTTACCAGCTATTGCCTCAAAAACCGTTTGTACCAAAATGCCATCCATAGCTTGCTGCCCTATGCCTTGGTGGGCAAGGTCGGCTTCGGTTTGGGCAAAGTAATACATAGCAGCCCGGTGGGGCGATTGAGAGAATAACACCTCAGAAGAAGGTTTTAGCGGACGGGTTCGGGTATCATCGGTAGGACCGTAGAGGGCAATGAGCGGAATTTGCATGGCATCGGCAAGGTGCATAATGCCCGAATCATGGCAAACCACCAAGCGGGCGTGGCTGATAAGGGTCATTAGTTCGGGCAGCAAGGTAAGCCCGGCGGTGTTGGTTATATAAGGTTTTAGCACATCGGGCAAACTATTCAGGAGGGGGGTAATACAGGCATCGTAATCGCCTTTATCGCCGGCAAGTACTATTTGGTATTGGTTGCCAAATTGGGTTATCAGTTCTTGGATAAGGCGGGCAAAGTGGCTGTGATGCCAAATTTTAGCCATATACACACCATTGGCAGCGCCGGGTTGCAGCAGCAGGTAGGGTTTACCATACAGCTCAAACCGGTTCATTACATGGGCATCGGGCGTAAAATGGGTTATGGTAGGAAAAACCGGCACATTGGGCTGGGCATAAACAAACCGAAGCAAATCTATATTTAGCTCCGTTTCATGCCTGTTTGGCGGCACAGGTACAAACATGGTTTTGGGGGCAGCCGGCATTTGAGCGGCACATTTTACCCTGTTTCGCAACACGGCAGGGTGCAAATGCCTTATGCGCAGGGGAATGCCGGCAAGGTAAGAGCCGTAAACCAAAAAATTGGGTTGGGCATCAAAGGGCAGCAGCAGCAGGTGGTAGCGTTCTTGCCGAAGGCGGTAAAAAAAACGTATTTTTTGCCCTATGGAGGCAGAGGCAGGTAAAATATGCGTTTTCCCAATAAGCGGGCTGCCCTGTAAAACAAACTCTGCCCCAAACCCATTACCGGCAATAAGGTCTATTTGGTGGTGGGGGTAAACGGTTTTCCACGCCTGAATGAGCGGTGTTTTAAGTACAAAATTGCCCAAACCCGTATAAGCAGAGAGCAGTATTTTAGCATCGCGGGGCAATACAATAGGCATGAGCGGTAAGATTGGTAAACATTGGTAAAAAACGTAAACAACAGCAAGATTATAATTATTGCCTAACCTTTTACTTAAAAGGCAAAAGTAGCGTAAAATTGGTTTACCTGCCAATAGCAACAACGGTTATACAAATAGGGTTGCACAAAGAGCGGCATACAGTTAAAACAATACAGTCGGTTTATTGGTAAACACAATAGCGCTTAAGAACTGTTTTAAACAGGGGTTTAATTGCGTTTGTAATTGGTTAGCAAGAAAAACTGAGGTAAAATAGCTACCTTTGTGGCGCAAAAATAAAATACATGACCCATACGCTTTCCTTTTTCACCACCCCCCAGTTGCTCAGGCTGCACTCAGGTAAGGTAAGAGACAGCTACCGCATAAATGCCCAAACCCGCCTAATTGCTGTAAGCGACCGCCTTTCTGCCTTTGATTTTGTGCTGGATACCCCCATACCCCATAAAGGAGCAGTGCTAAACACCCTTTCGGCATGGTGGTTTAATAAAACGGCACACATTATACCCAACCACTTCCTAAAACAGATAGACCCCAACATAACCTTAGTGCGCGAAGCCAATCCCATACGGGTAGAAATGGTAGTGCGCGGCTACCTCAGCGGCTCAGTATGGCGAGGGTATGAGCAAGGTGAACGCACTTTTTCGGGTGTAACCCTGCCCGATGGCTTAACCAAGCACGCCCGTTTTGAGCAGCCCATAGTAACACCTACCACAAAAGAAAAAAACGACCGCCCCCTAAGCCCCAATGACCTTGTGCGCGAAGGTTTTACCACCACCCACCACTACCAAACCATGCACCAAAAAGCGCTGGAACTTTACCACTACGGGCAGCAGTTGTTAGAAGAAAAAGGGCTCATTCTGGTTGACACCAAATACGAGTTTGGCTTGTTAGACGGTGAAATTATTTTGATAGACGAAATTCATACCCCCGATTCGTCCCGATTTTGGAGCCGGCAAGATTACGAAGCCAACCCCCAAACTGCCCGACAAATAGACAAAGAGTTTGTAAGGCAATGGCTCATAGCCAATAAAAAAGACGGTGAATACCCCACCGCCCTGCCACCCGCCATTATAGAAGAAGCATCAAAAAGATACATTGAACTGTTCCAAACCGTAACCGGCGCTGCCTATAATACGCAAGATTATATCCACCCCAAAGCCCGTATATGTGCCGCTTTGGTAGCCAACGGCATTATTAAAGATGCAGCTATGGCTATCCTTACCGATACCAAAGCAGGGCTGCCCTACTGCATGAAAGCAAAAGAAATAGCCGAAAAATACAACGTTTTTGCTGATGTGCGGTTAATTTTTGCCGATACACAAATAAACCACTTTTTTGACGATTACAATGAATCGGTAGAACCGGCGGTGGCTCTCTTTATGGAAGAAACCTACAGCGAAATAATGGAAGAGCTTTCGGCTTACAGCAATATCCCCTTTGTTAGCTGCCCCATTCATGGCATAGATACCATGGATATGTATTTAGATATTCAAGATGCCCTGCGCTGCCTAAACCTCTACCGCATACGCGAAGCTATGGACACCGGCGAGGAAATTAACTAAATAGCCGAAAACGCCCACTTAACCACTGTCTCTACAACCACAATATAACCCATTTCTTCTATCATTGCCACATGAAAATAGCCATTCTTGGTTCCGGCGGACGCGAACACGCATTAGCTTGGAAATTTGCCCAAAGCATACCCCCTCAAAATATATACCTCATACCCGGCAACGGCGGCACATACAACAACGTGCCCTTAGACTCAACCGATTTTGACGGCATCAAAGCATTTTGCCTTTCAGAAGGCATAGAACTCATTTTTGTAGGACCCGAAATGCCCTTGGTAAAAGGCATAGTTGATTTTTTTGAAGATACCGATATAAAAGTATTTGGTCCGTCAAAAAGAGCTGCCCGATTAGAAGGCTCCAAAATAATTGCCAAAAAATTTATGCAGCGCTACGGCGTAAACACAGCCGGTTTTTGGCTGTTTGATACCCTTGCCCAAGCGCATAAACTCATAGAGGAAAAAGACGGTAAGGTGGTTATTAAATACGACGGTTTAGCCGGCGGAAAAGGCGTATATGTATGCTCCTCAGTGCAAGAGGCAATGGAAGCCCTTGCCGACCTTAACCAAACCTACCGCTACAGTGAATCGGAAGAATTTTTAGACTTTCTGATTGAAGAAAAATTATCGGGCTACGAAATCTCTATCATCGGCTTTACCGATGGTAAAGCTATTCAGCTGCTTCACCCCTCGCAAGACCATAAACAACTGCTCAACGGCGATAAAGGACCCAATACCGGCGGCATGGGAGCTTACTGCCCACTACCGTTTTTTACCCCCCAACTGCACACCCAAATTATGGAACAGGTGGTAAACCCCACACTGGCAGGCATTCAGGCAGAAGGCGTAAACTACAGAGGCGTTATCTACTTTGGCATTATGGTAACACCCAGCGGACCCAAACTGCTGGAATACAATACCCGATTTGGCGACCCCGAAACCGAAGTGCTGCTGCCCAGCCTCCAATCCGATTTGCTACAATTGGTGCTTGCCTGTTTTAACGGCACCTTAGCACACTGTACCCCACAGTTTAACCCGGGCTACTACGTAGATGTGGTAATGGCTGCACAAGGCTACCCAAAAACTTTTGCCAAAAACAACCCCATACAAGGCATTGCCGATGCCGAAAAAGATGCCCTTGTGTTTCATGCCGGCACCAAACGCCTGCCCGATAATACCCTGCTCACCGCAGGCGGCAGAGTACTAAATGTGGTAGGACAAGGCAACACCCTCCAAGAAGCTACACAAAATGCCTACGCCGCAGTACAAAAAATCTACTTCAAAGACGCATACTTCCGAACCGATATTGCACAAAGAGAGTTGAATGTGAAAAGTGGAGAGTGAAAAATTACGAGTTACTACTATCAGCCCGATTTTTTTTCCAGCAAAGGCGCAAGTTAGTGGTTAGTTATTAGTGGTTAGTACTCACTACTCACTACTCACTACCCGATACTATCTACATATACCCACTACTATCTACCAAAACTACCCTCTACCCTCTACCAAAACTACCCTCTACCAAAACTACCCTCTACCCTCTACCAAAACTACCCTCTACCAAAACTACCC
>ERZ761610.1847-NODE-1847-length-10924-cov-20.506394_pt1 | contig 10924 bp, 8 predicted proteins | sample MGYA00512164_ERZ761610 | MGnify/ENA primary metagenome ERZ761610 (study PRJEB28899, sample SAMN02850038) | bioreactor sludge metagenome | biome: EBPR Sludge; feature: EBPR Bioreactor; material: flocular biomat | place: Australia: Thorneside Wastwater Treatment... | reverse complement strand
GGGGGCATACTTCAGTGACTTCTTCATGGCTCCATCCTCTCAAGAGTCGGAGCCTTCGGGAAAGCCGGGGCGGTTCATATCGAGCAAGCCCAGCCGCTAGCGTCGGCGTCGGGTCAACCATGTGGACTAAGGGTGCCGAGAATTGACACGGTAGCAATGATCAACGCAGCGAGCGATGCCTCGATGGTTACGGTGAGGCGGAGTGTCTGCAATGAGTGTGAACCATCGCCGGCGAGGATTTCACCCTCCAATCCGGGCACGAGACGCCAGCGATGAAGCGCAGCCAGTCCCAACATCGCAGCGAACAACGCGAGCTTGATCAGCAACAGCTTGCCGTGAACGCTGTGGAACAGAGGCGCCGTGGACCAGCCCGTGAGGTCGCCGTAGTGCAGGAGGCCAGTGACCACAAGTACGCCGACGAAGAAGGTGCCGGGGCCTGAGAAGGCCTGCAGCGCATTGTGGAGCAGTTGCAGAGGGACGCTCTCGGCGGATGTGGTGCGACGAGAGATGATTATCAGAAAGGCCGCAATGGCGCCAATCCAGCCGCCTGCCGCAAGCAGGTGGCCGATGCCCGCGGTCAGTCGCAGCGTGCCAGATGCACCTTCTCCTGCGGCGGCGTGACCGTTCCACGCCAGGGTGAGCAAGGCGCCGCCGGAAAGCACGGTGACCAATGGCGAGAAGAAGGAGCGCTCTTGACGACGTGACTGCCAGCCGAGAAAGGCGATCAGCACGACAAGTAGTATGGTCCGTGCCAATGCGGCTCGACCAGCGGCGGTCTCGAACAGGTACCAGCCGAGCGATGTGCGGTCGAGCTCGATGATCGACATCCCCATGATCTCCGTCGTCTTGAAGACAACGTCTATACCGGTCAGCGTCACACCCAACACGGCGCTGACCAGAAGCGCCAAGGAAAGCGCCGACCTGGACAGGGGCAACCACGGGTCTCCGCCAGGCACTGATCGGCGCAGGCTATACCAGGCGAACAGTGGAAGACCGAAAAGCAGCATCAGGTCCAGGTACTGGACGAACCGCAGTGCATAGGCGGGTACGCTCGACAACTCGGCGGGTCCTCAGCGGACGGTAAAGCTGAAATCCCCCGTCATCGGGTGGTTGTCAGGCCCGACGGCGCGGTACTGCACGCGATAAATGCCGGCTTCCAGCGGATGATGCAGCTTGGCGCGTAGGGTCTTGCCGTCGTTGACGACCTCGATCTCCAGATGCTCGATCGGCATGGTCGAATTGCCGTGGACCATTGCCAGCTCCAGGCGCGAAGCGCGCGGCAACAGCGTCTCATTGAAAATGAGGTCGATCTGCTGCGGTGATGTCACAACTGCATTGGCCGCCGGCGCGGACTGGACCAGTGTGGCGTGCGCGTAGGCGAACGAGGCCGACAGGAGGCCGGCCGCTAGGACAATGCCGAGAGAGAAAGAGCGAATGGCGCTGGTGCGTTTCATGATGTTGCTCCGTTATGGGTTATGGAATCAGTGCGCGGAAGCTTCTCGTAGCATCCACTAGGGTTTCGCGGAGACCAGCCCAGTGCGGCGCTCGACAGCCTAGGCGCCGAGTCCCCGATGTAACTGCTCGCAGCATCGGATCTGTTACGGACCGTCGACGGAGACGACGCGCCAACGGCCCTATCCACTACAGCATCGTCCGTGGCCATCGCCAGCAAGCAGCGACTTTCCGGCGCGAACTTCGTGCGCGGGATAACCGGCTTGCTTCAGCGCCGACAACAGGGGGGCACCGCCTTGTGTGAAGTCACCGCGGACACGCATACGACGCGCACCAAGATTGATCTCCACGGTACTGACGCCAGGCAGGGCCTTGATGGCATCGGTCACTTTCCGGACGCATGAACTGCAGTTCATGCCTCGGATCTCAAGAACGATGGTGTTCATTGAGAAGCCATCTCTTCCGGTCTTGTGATGTGATCTCGAGCATCCGCAGGCCATGTCTCGGCGATGCGCTTACAGCGATCCCTGGTACGACTGGTATCGGCTAGTGCTTCCATCGGCTTGCACCAGCAGCACGTCGTAAGCCGTCTTGCGATTACCGTAGGCCGGTCCGTCCATACCCGGCGACCCCAGGGGCATGCCGGGCACGGCTAGGCCGACCCCCTTCGGCTTCTCCCTGAGGAGGCGCTGGATGTCGGCGACCGGCACATGGCCCTCGATCGCATAGCCATCGATTCTGGCCGTATGGCAGGAGCCGAGCCCTGCCGGGATGCCGAGACGCGCGCGTACGCCGGTGTTTCCCGTCTCAAAGGCGCGCACGTTGATGCCCGCTTCCTTCAGGCGTTCCATCCACAGCTTGCAGCATCCGCAGTTTGGATCTTTCCAGACTTCTGCGACGAACCCGGAAGCTGTTGCGTTCCCGGCGAAAGCCATCGACAAAAGGATCAACAAAGTCGTAAAGACGGGACGTTTAGTGCTCAGTGTTTTCATGTTGACGCTCGACTTCGTTCCGTTGGCTGAATGCAGGATTCGACGGTTGCAGGGCTACAAGCAGATCGAGGCGGAGCATAGAAGGCATCGGCTGTCCGGCGGGTGACCCGATCATTACATTCCCGTCATGTGCAGCATGGCTGCGTTCCTGAAGGAACTTCTAGGCTGAACGAAGTACGCACCGAGCAAGGCCTTCGATGTGTCCTTCAGCATCGACAATCTGCACGACAAGAAAGCCCCGTTCATCCAGAGCTACACCGACGCCAATACCGACACGATGACGTATGACCTGCTGGGTCGTCGTTAGTATGCACGCGTGGGTTACCACTGGTAAGGCCCGCTTCACCTGCCCCCGTCCTTGTGGCGGGGGACAGGTGTCGTCTTCCTGTCGAACGAGATCACTATGAAATCGGCTTTCTGGGCGCGTAAGGCCCACAAATGGATTGGCCTGATCATCGGCGTGCAAGCGCTGCTGTGGATGATCAGCGGCGTGTACATGACGGTCATTTCCCTGGACATCATCCATGGCGATCACCTGGCCCATGCCCATCAGCAACCGCTGGTGGCACCCACACACTTGTCGGGTCAGGAACTGCAGCGCCGCTACCCGGGGATGACGCAGGTCAAGCTCAAGCGCCTGCTTGAGCGGGATGTCTATGAGATCCACGCCCGCGACCAAATCTATTTGCTCGATGCCATGACCGGAGAGGTTCTCTCGCCGGGTGATGAGCAGATGGCGATCGCCTTGGCCAAGGCGATGTACCAAGGTCAGGCGCCTGTCGCCCGGGTCGAATGGGTGACCCAAGCACCACAAGAGGTTGCTACGCGGCCGGTGCCGATGTGGGCTGTGCACTACGCCGACGCAGGTGAAACTACCTTGTATTTCTCACCCTACAGCGGCGAGTTGCTGGCGCGCCGGCACAGCCTGTGGCGCTGGTTCGATTTCCTTTGGATGTTCCACATCATGGATTACGAGGCGCGCTCGGACGTCAACAACACCCTGTTGCGCGTGGCATCGGCGGTTGGACTGCTGTTCGTGCTCAGCGGCGCCTGGTTGCTGTTCTACAGCTTCCGCAGGAGGAACGCGGCATGACGCCCTGGATGAGAACGCTGCACAAATGGGTCGGTTTGATCATCGGGCTGCAACTGCTGTTGTGGATGGCCAGTGGCGTGATGATGAGTTGGCTGGATCATGACAAGGTACAAGGCCATCAGTTCCAGGCTCATGCGCATGACAGGCACGACTGGCCTGCCAACGCCCGCTCGCCCGCCAGCTTTCTGGGCGGCAACAAGCAAATCAGCCGCGTAAGTTCGGGCTGGCTATTGGACACGCCGGTCTACCAACTGGCCGACGCCCAAGGGATCGCCCTGGTCGACGCCGTTACCGGCGCGCCGATCGCGCTGGACGGCGCCTGGGCTGCACGATTGGCCCAGGCCTCCTACACCGGCACGGGTGCGTTGCAGGCCCCGCGCTTGCTGGACTGGAGTGGGGAAGTGCGCGACCACGAAGGTCAACTGTGGCGGGTGGATACCGATGACACTCAGGACACCACGGTGTATCTGTCGGCCCAAACAGGCGAGGTGCTCTACCACCGCAACAAGACGTGGCGCCTGTTCGATGTGTTCTGGATGCTCCACATCATGGATTACACGGGGCGCAAGAACTTCAACAATCCCCTAGTGGTGACCGCGGCCATCGGCGGCTTGTGGTTGGCGCTGACCGGCATCTGGCTGCTGTTCGCCAGCTTCCACTGGAACGAGTTTGTTCCGCGCCGCTGGCGGCTGGCTCGTGAGCTCTCGGTGTTTGGTCCGGATGGAACGCGGCTGCGCACGGTTCGCGCCGCGGCGGGAGACAATGTTTACGTTTCGCTGGCGCGGGAGGGGGTGCAACTGCCATCCAACTGCGGGGGAGGGCAAAGCTGCGGCCTGTGCGTGGTGCGCTTCCGCGGGATCGCGCCCAAGGCCACCGCAGCCGATCAAGCACATCTGGGCGCCAGCAAGATCAAGATGGGGTATCGATTGGCCTGTAACCTGGCCGTGGTCGAGGATACCGATGTCGAAGTGGCCGGGGGGGCGAGTCTGTGGACCGAGTACGCGGCCACGGTGGAGCAGGTCACGGCGGTGACGCCGTTCCTGCGCGAGATCGTGCTTAAACCCGACGAAGCGCCAGGACCGAAGTATCAACCCGGCGCCTACCTGCAGATACATGTACCGGATTACGAGGTGCCCGTGCACAAGCTGGTGCGTCCGGAGCACCACCATCAGGACTGGGCTGGCGTGGATCTCCCGGAGAAGCTGGTCAACCGCAAGCCGGTACGCCGAGCCTACTCGTTGGCTTTGCCGATCGATCAGGCGCAAGGCCGACTGACCCTTCTGGCGCGCTTTAGTCCCGGACGATCGGACAAGAAGCGGCATCCGCCGGGCAGGGGCTCGACCTACCTGTACACGCTCTCGCCGGGGGATCGGGTCTGTTTCAGCGGCCCGTTTGGCGACTTCGCGCTCAAGCCGCTCGGGCGAGAGAAGGTCTTCATCGGCGGCGGCGCCGGCATGGCACCCCTGCGCGCGATGATTCGCACGCTGCTGGCCGCGCAAGGCGGTGAGAGGATCCACTTCTGGTATGGCGCCCGCAGCCTCAAAGAGGCGCCGTACATCGAGGAGATGGAGCAACTGGCCCACCAGCACCCCGACTTCAGCTGGCATCTGGTGCTCTCGGACGAGGCGCAGAACGACGATGCCCTCCTGCGTGGGCTCGTTCACGAAGTCGCTCACGACCGTCTGCTCAAAGCCCATCAGGCCTTGGCCGACTGCGAGTTCTACCTGTGCGGACCGCCGGCCATGCTCAAGGCCACACGCGAGTTGCTGTCACGGTTGGGCGTGCCGGAGAGCCAGGTGGCCTACGACGACTTCAATATCTGACCGCACACTCCGCCGGCTCGGCCGGCCGACGGAGCCGCGGTGTACCGGATTCTTCTAGTGCGCTCGTCCCAGTGAGTGGACGTGCTTGAGCCTGCCTGATGAACCAGTGAGAACCTTGGTGACTACCGCGCTGGATGAGTGGTTCATATCGCATGTCTTGCCGCTGGAGGGCCTGATCCACGCCTTCCTGCGCCGACATGGGCATGAGGACAGCGAGATTCCTGATCTTCGTCAGGAGGCTTACGCATGCATAAGCGGCACTCTCCCTTTTGAGGCCGGCCATGCTTCTTCCATGGCTGGCATCATTTTATGGGTGTCCCTTCCAGACGGCTAAGCGTCTGGGCTGCGACTTGGCGTTTCATCCCGCGTTGAACGCAAGCCGCGGCTGTGTATCAGATATCCGCGTCTAGCTCCACTGACGCCGATGCTATCGATAGCAAGGCGGTTGGTGTGCCCACGACGATAACGAAGATTTTTTGGTAGTGTGAGGTGATATGGATTCAGCGGATTTTCGATCTAGGATCTACGTGCTCGATACAAACGGACCCGGGTGGGCGCGGAGTGGGATGGCGTCGCCCGGCTCTGCCGCGGCCGGCTAGGGGATCGCGGCCCACGCGTGCGGACCACTTGTGCTCAAGTTCGTTGGGCGAGCGCCACATCACGGTAGTCCTGCCGGAAGTGCGGTGGATGTCGAAGCCTTCCTGGCCAGCTGCCTCTCTTTGATCAGCGAGTAAAGTGCCGGAATCACCACCAGGGTGAGGACGGTTGACGACACCATGCCGCCCACCATCGGTGCGGCAATGCGACGCATGACCTCCGAGCCGGTGCCGGTGCTCCACATGATCGGTAATAGGCCGGCCATGATCGCGACGACGGTCATCATCTTTGGGCGCACGCGGTCGACCGCGCCCTCGATGATCGCGTCTCGCAGGTCGCGCGCATCCAGCGAGCGGCCTTCGGCCTGCCGCTGCGCGGCACGCGCCTCGAGCGCGTGGTCGAGGTAGATCAACATAATCACGCCGGTTTCCGCGGCGACGCCAGCCAGCGCGATGAAGCCCACGATCACCGCGACGCTGACGTTGTAGTCGAGCATCCACATCAGCCAGATGCCGCCGACGAGCGCGAAAGGCACCGACAGCATCACGATCAGCGACTCGGTGACGCGGCGGAAGTTGAGGTACAGCAGCAGGAAAATCAGCGCCAGGGTCACCGGGATGACGACGCGCATCTTCTCGGCGGCACGCTGCATGTACTCGTACTGCCCGCTCCAGGAGACGTAGTAGCCCGGCGGGAACTGCACCCGCTCGGCGACCGCATCCTGCGCCGCCTTCACGTAGCGGCCCAAGTCGCTTTCGCGCGTATCGACGTAGATGTAGGCGGCCAGCATCGCGTTCTCAGTGCGGATGCTCGGCGCCCCCTTCTTAACTTCGATCTGCGCCAGCTCACCCAATGGCACCTGGGCGCCGCCGGGCACCGGGACCAGCACCTGGGTGCCGATCCGGTGCGGATCGTCGCGCAGTTCGCGCGGATAGCGCACGATCGCGCTGAAGCGCTCGCGTCCCTGGAGGATGGTGGAGACCATCTCGCCGCCCAGCGCGGCTGCCACCACGTCCTGCACCTCGCCCAGTGTCACGCCGTACTGGGCCAGGCGGCCCAGGTCCGGGGTGATGTCGAGGTAGTAGGCGCCGGTCAGGCGTTCGGCGAACGCGCTGGTCGTTCCCGGCACCTCGCGCACCACCGCTTCGATCTCGGTGGCCAGGGCGTCGAGCTGCTCGAGGTCGGTGCCGAAGAGCTTGATCCCCACCGGCGTTCGGATGCCGGTGGCCAGCATGTCGGTGCGCGCCTTGATCGGCATCGTCCAGGAGTTGGCGACGCCCGGGAACTTCAGCGCCGCGTCCATCTCGGCGATGAGCTTGTCGGTGGTCATGCCGTCCCGCCATTCGTCCTCGGGCTTGAGGTTGATGACGGTCTCGAACATCTCCAGCGGCGCCGGGTCGGTGGCGGTCAGGGCACGACCGGCCTTGCCGAAGACCGACTCCACCTCCGGGAAGCTCTTGATGATCCGGTCCTGCTGCTGCAACAGCTCAGAGGCCTTGGTCACCGACATGCCAGGCAACGAAGCAGGCATGTATAGGAGCGTGCCCTCGTTGAGGGTCGGCATGAACTCACTTCCCACGCGCGATGCCGGCCACAGGCTGGCAAACAGCGCGACGAGCGCGAGGAGGATCGTCGCCACGCGGTGCCGCAGCACGATGTCGATCGCGGGCCGGTAGGCTGCGATCAGGAACCGGTTCACCGGGTTCTTGTGCTCGGGAACGATCTTGCCTCGAACGAACAGGAGCATCAGCACCGGGACTAGTGTCACAGATAGCAGCGCGCCACCGGCCATCGCGAACGTCTTGGTGAACGCCAGTGGCTTGAATAGACGTCCTTCCTGCGCCTCCAGGGCGAACACCGGAAGGAACGAGACGGTGATGATCATCAGGCTGAAGAACAGCGCGGGCCCGACCTCCCGGCAGGCGTCGATGATCAGCTGGGCCCGGCTGCGGGAGCCGTCGGAGCGTTCGATGTGCTTGTGCGCGTTTTCGATCATCACGATCGCCGCATCGACCATCACGCCGATCGAGATCGCGATGCCGCCCAGGCTCATGATGTTGGAGTTCATGCCCAGCGCACGCATGGCGATCACCGCGATCAGAACGCCGACCGGCAGCATGACGATCGCGACCAGCGCGCTGCGGGCATGGAACAGGAATACCAGGCAAACCAGTGCGACGATCAGGCTCTCCTCGAGCAGCGTCGTGCGTAGCGTCTTGATCGCGCGCACGATGAGATCGGAGCGGTCGTAGACCGCCTGGACGCTGACGCCCTCGGGGAGTCCACTCGCAAGCTGGGCGATCTTGTCCTTCACCCCCCCGATCACGGCCAAAGCGTTCTCGCCGAAGCGCGCAATGACGATCCCGCCCACAACGTCGCCTTCGCCGTCCAGGTCGGCGATGCCACGGCGCTCATCGGGTACCAGTTCGACCCGGGCGACGTCGCCGATCAGCACCGGTGCGCCCCCTTCGGCGCGCAGAACCAGGCTCTCGATATCCTCGATACCGCGCAGGTAGCCGCGGCCCCGCACCATGTACTCGGTCTCGGCCATCTCGATCACGCGGCCGCCGACGTCGCGGTTGCTCTCGGCGATCACCTCGGACACGCGTGAAATCGGGATGTTGAACTCGCGCAGCCGGACCGGATCGACGGTGATCGAGTACTGGCGCACGAAGCCGCCGACGCTGGCGACCTCGGCCACGCCGGGCGCGGTGGTGAGCTGGTAACGCAGGTACCAGTCCTGCATCGCGCGCAGCTCGTCCAGCGAGTGGCGGTCGCTCTTGAGGACGTACTGGTAGACCCAGCCAACGCCGGTGGCGTCGGGACCCAGTGCGGGGGCCACGCCGGGGGGCAGGTTCTTCGACGCGACGTTCAAGTTCTCAAGCACGCGTGAGCGTGCCCAATAGAGATCCGTCCCCTCCTCGAAGATGACGTAGATGAAGGAGGCGCCGAAGAACGAGAACCCGCGGACGTCCTTCGATCTCGGAACCGAGAGCAGCGCGCTGGTCAGCGGGTAGGTCACCTGGTCCTCGACCACCTGGGGCGCCTGCCCCGGGTACTCGGTGAACACGATCACCTGCACGTCCGACAGATCCGGCTGTGCATCCAGCGGCGTGTTCATCAGCGCATAGATGCCGCCGGCGACGATCGCCAGCGTCATTACCAGCACCAGGAAGACGTTGCGGACCGACCATTCGATGAGGCGGCCAAGCATGTCAGTGCCCCTCGTGGCTGGTAGCGGGAACCTGTGCGTCGTGGTCGTTCATCGTCTCCAGGTCGCCATGGCTGTCATGGCCGTCGGACGCGCCAGGATCGCTGGCGGCAGCCGGTGGATCTCCCGATGTCGCCGGTATGGCATGGCCTGCGTGGGGATCAGCGACCTCGTCAACATGACCTGCGTGCGGATCGACGGCGTCCTCACCGTGCCCGGCGTGTGGATCCTCAGTGGTGCCCGAAGGCGCGCCGTGTCCTGCATGACCCTCAAGCCCCTGGAGTGCCGACTGCAGGTTGCTTTCGGCGTCGATCAGGAAGTTGGCGGAGACCACGACCTGTTCGCCTTCGGCGATCCCGTCGAGCACTTCGATGCGATCGCCGCCACGGCGACCCAGGGTGACGTCGCGCGGTGCGAACCGGCCGGGGCCGGTCTCGACCAGCACCACCTGGCGCGTGCCGCTGTCGAGCACGGCCGAGCGCGGAACGGTCAGGACCGGTCCAGCACCCGGCTCCTCCAGCACCACCGTCCCGTAGAGCCCCGGCCGGAGGTCGCCGTCGGGGTTGGGCAGGGCGATGCGCACATCCACGGTGCGCGTCATCGCATCGATGACGGGCTGCACGAAGGTGACCTCGCCCTCGGCCACCTGGCCCGGCAGGGCCACGGTTTCAAAGCGTGCGGGCTGGCCGGGCTGGATGCCCGCGGCCTGCGCCGCCGGGACCTTCGCGATCACCCACACCGTCGACAGGTCCGCCAGGCGCAGGATGGTTTCGCCGGGCTCGAAGCGTGCGCCCTGGACCACCGGCTTCTCGATCACGACCCCGTCCGCGGGCGCGGTGAGCACCAGCCCCGTCTTGCCGAGTTGCGCGTCGCTGATTTCCCAGTTGCGCAGGCGGGTGCGGGCGGCATCGCGCAGGCGGATCATCGACGCCGCGCTCGCGGGATCGGACGCCGCCAGTCTGCGGGCGGTTTCGTCGGCCAGCCGGTATTCCTGCTGCGCCGCGGCCAGCTGTGGGCTGTAGACGGACAGCAGCGGCTGCCCGGCGCGGACCCGCATGCCAGTCTGGTTCGCGTACAGCAGTTCCACCCAGCCTTCGAAGCGCGGGGCGATCGCGTACTGCCGGGTCTCGTCGACCTCGACCGTGCCGCTGGTGCGCACGGTGGCGGACATGGCTCCTCGCTTGACCGCCTCGGTGCGCACGCCCAGCGCCTGCACCTTGTCCGGGGGCAGCACCACCGTACCCGGCGCCGCCGGCGGGGCGTCGTCGGCATAGACCGGGACGTAGTCCATGCCCATCGAATCCTTCTTCGGCACCGGCGACGTGTCCGCCAGGCCCATCGGATTGCGGTAATAGAGCACCTTGCGTTCCGCGGCCGCTGCCTCGGCGGACGTGGCTGCGGTGGGCGAATCGTTCGTGGCGCGGCCCGCCATCCAGCCGACGGCGAGTGCGGCGAGTGCGACGCCGATGGCGAGCGACAGGGTCTGGACACGGGTCATCGGATCTCTCCTTCGATGGCGCGCACGGCGGCGGCGCCCAACAGTTCGTCACGCAGTGCATCGACCCGTGCGAGGTCGGCGCCCTGCCATTCATTGAGTGCTTCCAGCAGCGTCCCGAAGTCGACTTCGCCGACCTGGTAGCTGGCCAGTGCGGACTGCCAGGTGGCGTCGGCCTGCGGCATCAGCGTGTTCTCGACCAGCGCGCGGCGCTCGCGTGCGCTGGTCCACTGCGACCAGGCGGCGGCGCCGCGTTCCTCG
>ERZ761610.1841-NODE-1841-length-10937-cov-43.902040_pt1 | contig 10937 bp, 8 predicted proteins | sample MGYA00512164_ERZ761610 | MGnify/ENA primary metagenome ERZ761610 (study PRJEB28899, sample SAMN02850038) | bioreactor sludge metagenome | biome: EBPR Sludge; feature: EBPR Bioreactor; material: flocular biomat | place: Australia: Thorneside Wastwater Treatment... | reverse complement strand
AAAGGAATCAGAGTTACTTGGTTTTTTTGCCCCACTACAATGGCTAAATCAGCCGTCATCCCAGGCAGAACTCCTAAAGGCCAATTTGGCAAGTCCACCCGAACAATAAACTGTTTTTCTCGTGGGTAAACAGATACGACTTTTCCTTCAAGTTTTTCACTGCGTAAGGATTCGAAGGAAACCTTAACTACCTGGTCTTTTTTAACTCGTAATACCGATTGTTGCTCTAAGCTTGCCTCTAGATATAGCGTTTTTAAATTAGTTACCGTCAACAAAGTGGCCTGCGCCGGAACAAGCTCTCCCTTTTTAAAGGTAATTCCGGTGACCACGCCTTCGATCGGCGACTTTTGAATGAACTCATCCAGTTTCAAAAGCTTTGTGCCCGGGACCACGGATTGTCCTTCTTCAACAAAAACGTCCTGAAGCGAAATGCCGATTCCAGTACGAACATGATACACTTGATCGGACACAACTGTGCCTAGCCCATAGATGGTTTCAACGACATCCCCTTGGCGCGGCGAGACCTCTAAATTTTTTGAGGAATTGAAATTCAAAGCGAGTAAACCAACTCCAACAACGACAATCAGAGCGAACAATAAGAAGAGCTTCTTTTTGGACATTTGTTTTTCCTTCTACTCCATTTATTTATCACGAGCCCGGAACGTCTTCAATTTGGAAGTTTATTTGGGCCATACAAACTTCAATTCTTTGGTCTATTAAAATTCCTAGTCTGGTTTAAGTCCGTTGCCATGGACACGCCCCGCTTTGGGACTATGAGTAGAGCCGCAGCGTAGCTTTCATCAATGGATTTGCGTCAATAGATAAAATCTATTGAAAATTAATAATTATCTATTTCATCTGTGGAGACGTTGCCTATAACATGTGTCTATCCACGTACTCTTAACAAATTTTTGGAGGTATTTGTGTTAACTAAAAAACACGGACAAATCATAACGTCGCTTCTGTTGGCGTCGTCATTGGTTTTTTCACAAGAAAAAGCGTCGGCTAATCAAGGAATGGGCCGACCGGCAGCAAGCAACGAATTCTGGTGGCCAGAACGCATTAGCTTTGCGCCCCTGAGACAGCATTCAGTGGAATCAAATCCGATGGATAAGAAATTTGATTACGCCGCTGAATTTAAAAAACTAGATTTAAAGACGGTGAAGGCAGATATAGCGAAAATCTTAACTACATCGCAGGATTGGTGGCCCGCTGACTGGGGTAACTATGGCCCTTTCTTTATTCGAATGGCTTGGCATAGTGCTGGTACTTACAGAGTCACTGATGGCCGTGGCGGTGCCGGCGGCGGACAACAACGTTTTGAACCGTTAAACAGTTGGCCAGATAATGTTAGCTTAGATAAAGCTCGTCGTTTGCTTTGGCCAGTTAAGCAAAAATATGGAAACAAACTTTCTTGGGCCGACTTAATGGTTTTGGCTGGAAATGTGGCGCTTGAAACCATGGGGTTTAAAACGATTGGTTTTGCCGGCGGACGCACCGATGACTGGGAAGCCGACATCGTATATTGGGGGCCAGAAAAGAAATTTCTAGCTGACGAACGCTATGAGAAAAAAGATAGAAAGCTAAAGGGTCCTTTGGCCGCTGTACAAATGGGTTTGATCTATGTGAATCCAGAGGGACCAAATGGCGTTCCTGATCCCTTACTTGCAGCTAAAGACATTCGTGAAACGTTTGGCCGCATGGCTATGAATGATGAAGAAACTGTGGCGTTAATTGCTGGTGGTCACACGTTTGGTAAAGCACACGGGGCTCACAAGCCAGAAAAATGCTTAGATGCTGAACCCGCTGCGGCCGGTTTAGAAGAGCAAGGCTTTGGCTGGAAAAATAAATGTGGCACAGGGAAAGGAAAAGACACAATTACCAGTGGTCTTGAAGGCGCGTGGTCTGTAAGTCCTACGAAATGGACGATGCAATACCTAGATAACTTGTACGCATTTGAGTGGGAAAAAACAAAAAGTCCAGCGGGTGCGATTCAATGGATTCCAAAAAATGGCGCAGCTAAAAACTTAGTTCCGGATGCGCATGACCCATCAAAACGTCATGCACCTATTATGTTTACAACGGATTTGGCTCTTCGTTTTGATCCTGAATATCAAAAGATAACAACTCGTTTTAAAAATAATCCCAAAGAATTTGAACTGGCCTTCGCAAAGGCATGGTTCAAGCTGACTCATCGTGATTTAGGTCCATCAACGCGATATATTGGGTCGGAAGCGCCAAAAGAAGTATTCCCTTGGCAAGATCCAGTTCCCAAAGCGACTTATAAAATGATCAGTGAAGCCGATGTGACTGCATTGAAAAATAAAGTTTTAGCATCAGGATTGACTCATTCTGAACTAGTCAAAACGGCGTGGGCTTCCGCTGCGTCTTTCCGCGGAACAGACATGAGGGGCGGCGCCAACGGAGCGCGAGTTAGATTGGCTCCACAAAAAGACTGGGCCGTAAACGATCCTAAAGAGTTAGCTAAAGTCATCGGCAAACTTGAAGAAATTCAAAAGGAATTTAACAAGGCGAGTGGAGCCAAAAAGGTATCCTTAGCGGATTTGATTGTTTTAGCAGGCGGAGCCGCTATTGAAAGCGCAGCTTTAAAAGGTGGTCATAAAGTTAAAGTTCCTTTTGTTGCCGGACGAACAGATGCGACTCAAGAAACGACAGACCTTTACACGTTTGGATTGTTAGAGCCAAAGGCAGATGTTTTTAGAAACTACTACAGCTCAGAAAGTGAACTGGCGCCCATCGAAGCTATGGTCGATAGAGCGAACTTGTTAACGTTAACGATTCCGGAAATGACGGTATTGGTTGGTGGTTTTAGAGCACTCGGAGTAAATCAAGGACAGTCTAAAAACGGCGTGTTCACCGATAAGCCAGGTGTGTTGACCAATGATTTTTTCGTCAATCTTTTAAGTATGTCTACTGAATGGAAGAAATCAAAAACGGAAGGTCTATACGAAGGCTTAGATCGTAAATCAGGAGCTTTGAAATGGACAGCGACTCCGGCGGATCTGGTTTTTGGCTCTCACTCTGAGCTAAGAGCGGTTTCTGAGGTTTATGCCGCTGACGATAACAAAAGCAAATTTGTGAATGACTTTGTGGCAGCCTGGAACAAAGTCATGATGTTAGATAGATTTGAAGTAAAGAAATAGTTTCTTTATTGTGGAAAGGATGAACCTACGTGTTTGTCCTTTCCCTGTAACGGCAGGGAGGTATTAAATGACTAGAAGACAACTTGTAAATTTAATTGCTGCTAGCTTAATACCGTCCTTCTTATTGGCTAAACCTGAAAACAAAACCCTGCAAAGTGATTTGAAGTTAAATCTTAAACCTTCAGATTTCGTAGATCCTGGTGACCCTGTTGCGACGTCGCTGAAATACTCCGAAGATTCAAAAAAAAGAAAAGATTTTGAAGGTAATACCTGTGAATCATGCAAATACTTTTCCCGAAAAGGAGTGTACGATGGCACTGTCGTCGGCACCTGTGTTGTGTTCCAGGATAAGTTTGTAAATCAAAATTCTCATTGCATTTCTTGGACGCAAAAAAACTTATAATACAGCATCATTAAATTGCGCGGTTCAATACTCTTTACATTCTATGGTCTGATATTGATTATTTTTGCTATGCTACCAATGATCGCTTCAATCTGCTGTTTGAATAGTGTGTCTTGTTGTGGCGGCGAGGTGTTTGCGAAGATTTGGTTTACTGTGTCCGCGATTCTCATTCCCGAAAATAGCACTCTAGAATCAACGTAAGGCAGATTTAAAGCTTGATAGCGCTTTTGATCCTGATTGTAGATTTGATCGTAGGCTTGTGCTCGAAGTTTAATGGATTCATTCAGCCACGTTTCTATTCCCGTTTGTTGGTATACTATACGCGCGCTTCGTGCCGCTTTTACTAAATACTGAGCGTAGTTTAAGCTCGCTTGTTCTAAAGTCATTCCCGGACGGACGATATCAGAATGACCTGTTTCGATCATGCCATAGTCCCAAACGCCGTGAAGGCTCATTTTAGTTCCGAACCAATTTACTTGTACTTTTGTTCCACCATTATCTTGAGGGCGCCCAGTGTGCAAAGGTTGGTGGATATCACCGATAAAATGAACCAAGAATTTAAGTGCGTCCACTTTGTCATTTCGTGAAGCTGCCGGTGAACGAAGAATATCTTGGCACAAAATTGTAGCTTGAACGACACCACCCAAGGCTCTTTGATCATTTGGCAGTGCTTTCAAATTTTTTAAATAATTAAAACCATCTTGAATTTTTTCGTAATGGTAAGTGTGAGTGGCCTCATACGAACCACCCGACTTTATCGTATCGGCCCAGTTAGCAACATCTGCTAATGCCTGCTGGTTTAGCAACTGACTGACAGCCATTTTCGCCTGAGGTGTTAGATGAGCATCAGCGATAATGCCCGAGGCGCGATGACCGACGTTACCCCAACCAAAGACATGAAAAGAAGAGAACAATATTAGAAGCGCAATATTTTTTTTCATACTGGAATTAAACTATCCCATGGCCCCAGAAAGCAACAACTAACTCGGTCGCTCCCCAGATTTTTGATATTCATCGCGACGAAAAAATCTGTGATAAATTTTAATTTTTAGCTTCTGAAGTGGGTTTTTATTTCCCCACGGGCGCCAAAATCTAATTGACGTCTGCAAATGAAAATCAGCATGAAATCCATAAGGTGCCCAGCGAATGTTAGGATCGTTAGGATTCAGTAAGATTTTTGTAACCATCGCGCCCATGGCGGCGGCAGCCGCCAAACAGCCGATATTTAATGACGGCAAACGACGCTCAAAAAGATCGACAGCGATTTTATAGCGCAAATATTTTTGGTGCATCAAATTAGGAGTCAGGCCCGCTAAAAACCTGATGATTTTAGCTTCCACCGTCAGATTTCTCTGATTGAAATCAAAGTACTGATTAAAACTCATTCGGTTCGGACTAAATGCCATAATTGCAGTTCCCATTCCAAACGGACCAGCTGTAACTACGGGTATCCCTTTGCGATGGGCGGCCTCATATAAAGAAATACGAATATCCATTGCATACAAATCTAAAGCATCGACAATGATATCGACGTCTTGTAAAAAGTCGTTCTGATTATCTTTTGTAATACCTTCTTTAAAGCACCTTATCTGAACATCCGGATTGATTGTTTTAGCCATGCGTTCTAGCACGTCGGTTTTTAAAGAGCCTACTGTTTCTAAACTTGCACCCATTTGTCGATTGAAATTTTGAACCTCAAAAATATCAGGATCAGCTATATTAAATTTTTGAAATCCTAATCTAAGAAAGTTATGTAAATGATGCCCCCCAACGCCGCCAAGGCCGGGTATTGCAATCCGCTTGGTTCGCAGCAGCTCTTGATCCTCTGGCTTAAACCAACCTAGATTCCTAGAAAACGCTAAACTGTATTCAAAACCGCGAGGTGCAGAGTCCATCAGGCCATCTTTACAGTCCGGCAGAAATTGAAAACCTCAATTTCCAAAATCGAGTTTAAGCGTTTCAGTTTTAGAGATTGTCCAGTAAACCAAGATGTTTTATTTCTTGATCATCAAGAATATGCTGAACCAAAACCATGACACGACTTTTAGGTCGATCACCATCACTTTGGAAAACTTTGTTTAAATCATCAAAAAACTTCAAACGAAGATCATTAATTTCTTTACGGGCTGCCTCAGAAATAGGGACCACTCTACCCGCAAACCCTGCCCGCGAATGAGGTACACCATCGCTAGTCATAAACCTGCGACTGCAGACGTGTGTCCAAAACTTATAGAACCGAGACGCATCTTCAACTCGTGATAAATCCACGCGTTTTAAATCTAAATGATATTTGTCGTCTTTAAGATATACAGATTTACTCTCGACTAATTTTCTGATCTCTAACTTTACTAGTTTAACTGGAAATCCCAATTGTTTTGCAATAAATGCATCACTGTGTTCTGGCAATTTTTTGTAAGCCTCAAGCTCAAGGCATGCTTCGATAAGGCAAATCCAGGGGTATTCTACCTCAAGAGTAACTTGATTTTTAACCAGTTGAATCGCGTCGCGGAAGGCCGTGCCTTTTACTCTTTTAAGCAACTCATCAACAAATCCAGGAAGTGTCGAACTCAATTTACCTATACAATCGAAAACAAAGCCAACTTCAACATCCTGTTTAGAATGTTTCAGCCTATATAGCTTTGCACGCGAAAGCTTAAGTTTTTTTTTAGCCAAAACACTATTGGCACCCCCATAGTTTTCAATAATTGCTAAAATGAAATTACGTCCGCCTGTTCCAAGCGTTCGTTCTTGATTCACAATTAGACGTTTTGCTTGCTCTAAATTAAGCTTTAGTTCTGAAGCAATGATTTCAAGATCTTTCCACATCAAACGCTTCTGACCGGATTCCCATTTATGCCATTGGTTGTATGAATACCCTAAGCGCTCACTCATCTGCTTTTGTGTAGCCGAACCACGCAAATCTTTGAGTAGCAGTCGAACCAGATTATGATAGTCGTAGTTTTCAAATGCTTTCACGCAACTATGTCCAAATCACTTTAAGAAAGGAAATCTGTAAAAAACTCTCGACACCCGTTAAATCAATATTTCTCATAGGATTATGAGGTTTAAATTTTACCCCTATACTGTCAATACTTGGTTCGCAAAGCAACGCTTCGGGACGACACTGGATGGTATATCACTCAAAAAACAAGAATGCGTTTACTATTTAACGAGTCTTTCAGTTGGGGGGACCGTGGGTTGTGATGTTTGAGTTTTAACGTTGCTTTGAAAGGCATTATCCACTTTGAAAGGGTTTGAACAGTTTTGAAATGCAAAAACCATAGAGGCGAATGACAGAGACCATAAAACCGACTTGAAAAATTCTTTTTTCATCGTTACCACCCGTGTTTTATTATTGCGGAAAACCGAGAACTCTGAAATAGCCAGTCTCAAAATACGACACTCAAAATTGAGGTCATCTAAAGCCCGAACCTAGAGACAATCAAAGGGTAGCTTGTTGAAATTTTTCAATTTCTCATTTTGGCATCCGTAATTTTTACTATTTCACTCAAAGAGTAGTCTTATACTTGCTATGAAAAGCCCCGACGGATTTATTTCTTATGGCAGTGGGTTTACGAAAAAAATTGCTCCCTTTAAAAAAATCGTGTGTTCAAACAAGGGACCACGAATGACTGTCACACATGAATGTATTCCTAAATCGGAAAATATCCAAAGGACTTGGCCATTTAGAATTTGAAATTGGACTTATTAAAATTTTTATTCCACAATAATTAGGAACGACGAAGGACTTAGGGCATGTATGTTTTATCTATTTTAATTTTCCTTGTTTTCCATTGGAACCAAACCGAAGTAAAGGCCGAAACATTGACAATTGGGTTAATGGATAGTCGTCCTTTTTATTGGGAAGAAAAAGGCAAAAAAACCAGGTTTCATTTTGAAATCGCCAAAGCTCTCTCGAACAAAATGAAATTAGATTTAGTCGTCAAAGAAGCTCCTATTTTACGTATGATTAAAATGCTTAAAAATGGCGAGATCGATGCTGTTATTGTAACAGAACACAAAGAACTCGAAGCGATGAATGTAAAAAAGGAAGTATTATTAGAACTAGATTCGCGACTATACACTCTGCCAGACCAACCGATAAACTCAAAAGCTGAAATCAAAGGGACCATTGGACGGTTAAGCAATAGCTGTAGCTCACTACAAAATCATCCTGGAATTGAATGGCTGGATACTGGATCTTATGAACAGGCTTACGGCCTATTAAAAATGAAGCGGATCAACGCCGTATGCGGAACAATCGCATTTCAAATTGTGGCAAATAGCAAACAAGAGTTCGATGGTCTTAGTATTAAATCGTTTCTTATTAGTAAAAGGAACCTGTGGATACAAGCCCGAGCGGATTTCGATTCAAAACGTTGGCGGGAAATTCAAAAAAATGTACACGAACTTTCGAATGAGGGTCACATTGTCAAACTGGCTAAAAAATTTTCAAAGTAATTTACTTTAGTCCAACTACCGAGACGCACTGGGGTAGAGCTCCCCTTGGGGCATAAATCGACATCTTTGGTGTACCAAATTTCCCTGAATATCTTTAATAACAGAATAATACATCTCTTAAGAATTGCTTTGATCTAGGAATTGAGCATGATATCTGCATCGCCATGACGTCGATGTATTTCCTAGATGACAGCCAATCCTCAAAAATTTTTCGTAGTATTAATTGGTCGAACCATACATTGGGCTCTGTTGATCAATGGCCTACTATTTTAAAATCGACATTGTCTATAATGTTTCGTAATCCAACACCGATGTTTTTATTTTGGGGCGAAGATTTGATATGCTTCTATAACGACGGCTACCTTCCTATCTTAAGCTCTCGCAAAGGCTTTGAAGCGATGGGACAACCCGGAAGCCTGGCCTGGGCAGATATTTGGGCGAACACGTATCCGCAGATCAGGCGTGTACGTGAAGAAAAAAAATCTGAAATATATCGGGACTACCCCCTTAAATTTCTACTCAAAGGAAAAGTAAAAGAATGTTTTTGGAATTACAGCATATCACCCGTTATTGATGAAACTGGCGAAAGCGTAGGTGTTCTTGCGACCTGCATGGAGACAACCGAAACCGTTTTGTCGCTCAAAAAACTTCAAGATAAAGAAGAACGCCTTAAGCAAGCCCTACAAGAGGCCCAGAAAGCAACTCTAGAACTTGAGGAAGCTAAAGTTGCGGCGGAAAATGCTAATGCTGCCAAGAGCGCATTTCTAGCTAACATGAGCCATGAAATCCGAACCCCTTTGGGGGCAATTATGGGTTTTTCCCAATTGGCGCGAGAAAAAGATGCTAGCGAGGAAGACAGAGATAAATACTTATCTGTCATGCAAAGAAACTCTCATCAAGTTTTACGAATTGTTGATGATATTTTAGACTTAGCGAAAGTCGAGGCGGGAAAAATTATTATCGAACCGGTGAAAATTGTGTTTGCAGATTTCCTAAATGACTTTGTTTCTTCAATGTCCTTCCGAGCCAATGAAAATGGAATTGGCTTTATTGCAATGGCGGCAACCCCCCTTCCTGATATAATCATTTCAGATCCAACTCGTTTAAGGCAGATACTCTCTAATGCGATTGGTAACGCAATCAAATTTACATCAAATGGCTTTGTTCACCTGCAAGTCTGTTATGATAATAATGAAGTTTCCTTTATCGTGAACGATACTGGGCGTGGAATATCTGCCGATCAAGCGAAGCATTTGTTTAAGCCATTCATGCAAGCGGACGCCTCAACCACTCGTAAATTTGGAGGAACCGGCCTTGGCCTAGTTTTAACTCGTAAACTCTGCCAAATATTAGGTGGTAACTACAGCCTAGAGCATAGTGAACTTGGCAGAGGCTCGACGTTTAAAGCAACGGTAAAAGTGCAACTTTCGCAAGAAAGTAAAGTAGCCCCTCAAGGAAAATTTTTCACTCAGCTCGTCACTCCGAAATGGGTATCGTCACTTAGAAATCAATACAATGGCACACATGTTCTTATTGTAGAAGACTGTCTAGACAACCAAGATCTTTTAAAGATCCTACTAGATCAACACGGCGTTGAATTCGATCTAGCACACAATGGCAAAGAAGGGGTCGAGCTGGCGCTTAAAAAAGACTACGATTTGATTTTAATGGATATACAAATGCCAGTTATGGATGGTCATCAGGCCGTTCGATTTTTGCGCCAAGCTCGTTACACGAAACCAATTGTGGCCTTAACAGCTCATGCAATGAAAGAGGAGGCTGAGTTAGCTCGCCAATCCGGTTTTACAGAGTACTTATCAAAACCGATTACTCGTGAAGCGCTCGTTACGGCGATTGAGAAATACCGACGTTTCCCCGAAGCCCACCAAGCCTTAAAAGTTGAATATGCAGACTCTTGTACGGCGCTACACTAAACCAAAAATGAATTGAGCTTTTTAAGGTAGCATCGAGAAAAATATTCTCGATGCCTATAAAAAACAGAGTCAATTTCAAAGAATTCGAGTATAGAGACCTTTACTAGTAGGGGGCAATATGTCTGACTTATCCGCTCAGGGTTTTGATTTCATTTCAAGTTTTGAATCGGCAGTTCAAAAAAAAGATTCGGAACAGCAAATAGCTATTTTACAAAAAGCACTGAACGAACACGGTTTTAAATCTGCGATTATGAGTGATTTAGCATTGGCCGTCGCAAACCACAACCTACCCTATATTAATTTTCTAGAAGCATTCTGCGACGAAAATGCGGAAACTCCACATGGTGCCGAAATTAAGCTCGCCGATTACTATGCTGGCTTAGACAAACTAGATGAGACTACGGCCCGCGCCCGTCGCTTCGTTAGCAAATTTCGTGGTACTGAAACCGAGAAAAATCTATCCCAACATCCCGTGCTAGCGACTATGTTTGCGCGTTGTTATTTGCTTATGACCGCAGCCTATACTCGGTTAGGTGCGCGTAGCTATAGCAAGCGTATTCTAAACAAGGCAATATCTTTACAGCTACCGAAAGCTTTTGAAGAAAGAATGAAAAAAGAAATTCAGACACTAGACACCGAGCTAAAGCTAGAAACGAATTCAGCTTTAGATGCAAAATGGGAAGCTTTTTTCTCAGATGGCTCCAATTATACTGAACTTTACAACATATGTAAAACCAGCCAGTTTCCGCAATTAGCAAAACGTATTGAGCTACTGGATGGGAACTACAAATTTGATCCGAGTTTCAAAGTAGACGAAGCCGAAATGCTTATGGATATTTTTGCCTTTAGAAAAAACGCCGATCAAAACGAGCCTTTGTCGTTCGCTTTACGCTAGGAGAACTGGCCCCCTAGCGTGCATCTAGGGCCGAGCGCGGCTCGGGTGCATAAGTTGCTTTATCTAGGGCATGATTCATA
>ERZ761610.1840-NODE-1840-length-10940-cov-15.724483_pt1 | contig 10940 bp, 9 predicted proteins | sample MGYA00512164_ERZ761610 | MGnify/ENA primary metagenome ERZ761610 (study PRJEB28899, sample SAMN02850038) | bioreactor sludge metagenome | biome: EBPR Sludge; feature: EBPR Bioreactor; material: flocular biomat | place: Australia: Thorneside Wastwater Treatment... | reverse complement strand
CTCTTCCGATCTACCAAACATTTCACTAGAAGATGCCTGATAAAAGCGAATTTTTGGATTTACAAAACGAATCGCTTCTAACATACGCGTCACACCAATGGCTGTAATATCACCTGTTAAGGCTGGCTGATTCCACGAAGTAGGCACAAATGATTGGGCGGCTAAGTTATAAACCTCAGTTGGTTTATATTCTTCCAACATGGCAAGCAATGAGCCTTGGTCTTGCAAATCGCCTTGAACAACTGTGATATGGTCTAAAAGGTGATTGATACGTTCATAGTTCACTGTGCTAGAGCGGCGCGCTACACCGATAACTCGATAACCTTTTTCTAATAACAATTCAGCAAGATATGAACCATCTTGACCTGTAATCCCTGTGATTAATGCGGTGGGCATGAAAACTCCTCATTCAAAATTCAGTCGCTGAATTATACACGAAGTTTTGAACGTTTTTTTGTATCAAGCCAAATCCCCAAACTCACAATTAATCCCCACAAAGCAACAATCAAAACCACCATTTGAGCAAAAGAAATTTCAACCCCAATTTTTAAATAACGGTTAGCATACCATTGAGCAAAAACTAATACAAAAATAACTTCCATGCCAACTACACGTAAGAACCAAGCACTTTTTGTTTCTCGCCACCAGACCAAAACATGGCCAGCCAAAATTGCTTGCCACAAAAATAAGATAACACGATAACGTGGATTATCCCATTGATCTGCTCCACCACGTAAGGCAGTGAAAAAAATCCAGCTCCAAACAATCAAATTAAGCCAGATAATAAACTTACGCTTCTTTTCTTCGGGAATATTTGTTACTGCTACCCACGACATTATTAAAACGGGAAGCAACATATACCATCCAATAGATCGAAGAATACCGATTACCTTCCATATTGGAGTTGTTGGCGCAATTAGAATCGCCGGTAATACAGGTTGCAAAACACCATAAACAGCTACAAAAGGTATGTGAAGCCATTCTGGCATTTCATTAAAAAGTTTTTGTACCCAACCCGAATCCTCTTCCATTTGATAAACATTCCACTTTAATGACTCGCGGATGAAGTTATTAATAACAACGAATGGTGACCCTCCTGTTAAATTTCCTCGTTCTAATGAAGAGGATAAGAAAAACAATCCTAAACTAAAAACAAGGGCAACAATTGCAATCATTCCCCAAGAAATGCGATTGTGAGCACTAGTGAAATATATCCAACCTCCTAAGATGACAATTGTTATTAAAGCCACCACCGGGGAAACTAATATCATGCCCATAATACCGACCGCTAGCCAAATCAATGATTTTTTATCATGGTTGATTTGCCAAGCAGTGAATCCCCATAATGCAAAAGCACTAAACGCTAGTAGATAAGGTTCACGCATAGCGCTTCCGCCGAGCAAAATGCTTTCAGGGTATAGAGCAAATATCCACGTAGAGGCAGAAGCGATTTTTTCATTCCATTGTAAAGACATGGATTTCCATAAAAATGGAACACCAAGTGCGCCCATCAAAGCAGAAATTACAACTAAAAGCAAAATTCGATGTGCATCTGGTGACAAGTAACGATAAATAAACGCGCTGAATGCAAGTAATCCGCCATATTGGTCATAGGCATATTTTTGTTGAAAGGCATTGAAGATTGGGCGGTCTGATGTTGCTAGTTCCCATGCTTGTGTATCCCGTCGACGTGCATCGGTATACACAAAACCAGATTGGTCATCAACATCGTCATAGCCATTGATAGGAAGGATTAAAAAGGTTGCTACTCCACCTATAAATCTCAATAGGAATGCGAGAGTAACTATCCACGTCAATTGTTTACCGCCATTTGCCCAGACAGTTGATGCCGTAAGAATTAAAAATGAAAGAAGAAAAAGGAAAGAAAAAGAAAGCCAGCTGATGAACCAATGACCACCTTGAACAGCCGATAAAATTGCGCCTAAAATAAGTGCAGATGGAATCATCCAGTAAAAATCTTTACGAGTGACAGTTTGCATATTTATACTTTTACCATGAAATTGAAAACTACTGACAGTTTATTTGATAGATTTGTGCATTTGGAAGGTTAAAGATTAAATGATACCAATTTGATTGACTTTGCAATTGAGCATTATTAAAACTTTGCGGCATACTGCCGACATAAATATAACTAATCTGTTGCGCACAAAGCTCAGAATGTGTCTGTGATGTTTCAAATGTCAGATTTGCTGAATCCAGCAAGGTAAATCTTGAAGTGAATGGGGTAATCCAAATGCCTGCATCTGCACCTGTAAGAGATTGAGTAGATTCAAACGATGTGACGTATAAACGACTAGAGGCAATTAATATTTTGGAATCCATTGGGAGATTATGTTCTATCCATGTAATAGCGGACAAATCATCTTGGTTGACAAGTTTACAACAATCGGATGGATAGAAAGAATAATTGTATTTGACATTAACTAGTAAGAGGCTGACTAGTGCAAAAGAAATAAACAATTTTGTTTTGGGGAATTCTTGTAGAAATCTAGTTATGCTTGAAAACCCTAGCCCCGCAATGATAGAAAGTGGAAAGTAGATAAGCATTTGCACGAAGGGTCTGTCGAGCAAAGTTTGTGTTCCGTACTGAAAAAAAGAAACAGGAAAGAATAGTAGAAAAGCAAAAAGACAAATTGAGGTAAGTAGGGAAAAAACTAAGTTTGGAAAAGATTTGATAGAGAAGGGAATGAAAAATAAAACTAGAATCAAAGCCCATAAATCGCGTTGGGTATAACCAGTTATAAGAGGATTCAAAGCAGGGTTTTGAACAATATAATAAATTTCAATTCCCAAAATGATAAAAAGGAATATGAAAGAAAAATATTGGGGACGAATTGATAATTTGTGTATGGAATAAGAAATGAAAAAAGCAGTGGTGAGTAAGGCAAATGCAATAAGAGTACGTGTATGAATTGAAGCAGTGATTAATAAAGATAAAACAAAGAGCCAATAAAGTTTTTGTTTGGGTATAGAGGGATGTTTAATGAAAATATAACCCAAGCAAAAAACAAATTGAATCCCGACCAAACTCAAGAGAGCAGGATATTTTCCCCAGTTGATTAAGTGGGCGGGCATGTGGAATCCAAAAGCGGCGATGAGGCAGGTAAAAAAGGCTACTGTATCCGATTGTGTAATTTGTTTGAGTAGGAAGAAAAAAGAAATTGGCAAAATGGTTAATATCATTTGCCCGAAAATAAGCATAAAACTTATTTCGTTGAATTGAAAAAGATGAATTAAAGAGGCACTTAAGAAATGGTAGCCGAGATGATAATAATTATATTGAAACAATGAAGATGATTTGTTTTCATAAACATTTATGATGTTTTGAATATTTCGGTAATGTTCAGCAGAGTCAAAATAAGCAGGAAAGATGGTTTGTTCTAAAAATGCAAGCCGTAAGAAAAGAGAAATCAATAGAAATAAAAGTAAACACAAAACAACTAAAGATATTCTCTTAATTTTAATAAAGAAAAATGGAATGACAAATATAAGGATTGAAATAATGCTTGCAATTATTTCCCCAAGCAAAATATTGATTAAGAAATATATCCCTGCCCAAGCAAAAACGGGAAATACCCAACCTGATAAAGATAGTGCAAAGTTTTCATCATCGCTAAAGTTATTAACAAAAACCTTTGATAATATTTTTTGCATCACAATTTGACCCCAAATGATGGGGAGAAAAATAAAAAGTATTATCCAGAAGTGATTCTGAAAACTAGAAAAACCATCTGACAAAATGTTAATCATTTCATTTATGGGTAGCTGGGATATGAAACTTCAGGTGTAGGGGTTGGCGTGCGGTTTAACGGTGTTTGGGTTGTGACAGATGTTGAGGTTGGAGAAGCAGTTGGCACTTTGGTTTGAGGCGATTTGTTATCATCATCTTCTTGAGGCGAGATATAAATCGCTTTGATGAGAAATATCCCTTTTGCAATGACTTGATAACTTTCGGTAGAGGTGATGTAAATTTCGACACGTTCTCCTAATAGAAGCGCATCGCCTTGGCAGACAACTGTTGGCGAACCTTCGTTTTTGTTACACACGTAAATCATTTCGTCTGTGGTGCGGATGATTCTTAAATAAAATTCTGGAAATTCATCATCTGGGATAAAAAGATTGATGATGGCATTTCCATAACTATCACGCCCAAAGTTTAAGAGACATAATTCTTTTGGGTTTGTTCCACAATACTGAATAATGAGATATGACTCGGGTGTAGATTCTTCTGTTGTGGATGAAGGCGCGAAGAGCAAAACTGAGGCAATGCAAATTGATAATCCAACCAACAAAATAAGCACAACGAATATTAGTAGTATTTTTTGATTGGAAGTTAACTTTGAAAACATGTGAAAATTCTACCACCACAAAAATTTAGATTCTCATATAATATCTTACTGAAGATAACAACTTTCTAAAATGTTTTTAAAGCATTTAGCCACGAATTTCGCGGATTTACACGGATTTTGCCTTTTAATTAACAAACCTTTGTGCTCTTTGTGTCCTTTGTGGTGAGTTCTTAAGAAAGTTAAAGTGAATCATGCAAAACATCCTCTCTGACCAAATCAACTACTACCGCGCACGAGCGGATGAATATGACGAATCCATCTCCAGCGGACTTGAAACATTCGAAGCGGGTAAATCATTGTTATCCAAACTCGGCAGGTTTGACCAAATCCTTGAGTTGGCATGTGGCACAGGCGTGTGGACAGAAACTCTGCTGAAAATGGGAAATCACGTCACAGCAGTGGATGCCGCACCTGAGATGTTGAAAATTGCTAGAGAAAAATGTGGTGATGAACGAATTACTTATCAACAAGCGGATTTGTTCAATTGGCAACCTGATAAACAATATGATATGGTTTTCTTTGCAAATTGGTTATCACACGTCCCGCCAAATGCAATTGATGATTTCCTAAACAAAGTAAAAAAATCTCTTCATAAAAATGGAACGATTGCCTTCGTTGACCAACATGCGCCAAGCGATGCAGACAAAGCCATTGCCGAAAAAGAGATTTATGCCAAACGTCCGCTGGGAGAACAAGAATTCACAATTGTCAAAGTGTTTTATGATTTGGGAGATTTACAGAAGAATTTAGAAAGTTTAGGGTTTGAAGTAAGTGTGGAGAAATTCGGAGAGAATTTCTTTTTGATGGTTGGGAAAGATTAGATATAATCCTACTTGTTACTTAGTTCAAAGTTCAATTGCTATGTTATATAAGGTGTAAAACATGACCGACATAATCCAATTACCTGATGACAAAATCTTATGGTCGGAGTTTCATCATTACTTCACAGCATTCGTAGTAGGTGATATAAAAAAATCTCTTCAATTTGATATACAAGTTGGTACTATTATTTTAACAACTATTGGGCTGGAATGCCTAAGTGGCTATTATGCTGGTCAAGAAACTAATCGGCAACATTTCGTGAAATTTATGAAAGATTTTATGCCTGCTGATTATGGCTATTTAGGAGATGATATTTACGAATGTGTACGTAATGGTCTTGCGCACGATTATGTTATTAAGCAAAATAACAAAAACCAAAGAAGATTTATTTTTACTGGCAAGCAAGGCGAACAACACTTATTCCCTCATCCCAAAAACCAAAATGTTTTTTATCTAAACCGTGTAGCTTATGCTAATGATTTTCTCGAAGCCCAGAATATTTATTTTGAAAAAACTGAAAGTAATCAATATCTTTGGGATAAAGCAATGCAACGTCTTCATAATCAAAAAGGTTTCTTAACTGTTCGCCCTGAAAATGAATTTATTATTCCTGTAGATAATGTAATAAATAATGGAACAGTATTAAGCCAATCTGAGAAGAGTTTTCCAACAGGTACAAGCATTAAACCGTCAGATAATATATAGGGAAGGCTAATGACAATAGAAAAATTAGGATTAACTACAAAAGCACTTCAAATAGTAACTGAAAAACCTCGTTTGTGGGAATATAGACTCTTTGCTCAAGTGATTATTGATGAAATTGAAACAGTTAATAGATTATTCCAACGCGGTCATAATGCGCAAACTGTAATACCCGATAAGATATCTGCACTTCCTGATTTAATAGATTGGTTAAGCAAGAAAAACAAAGAAATTTTAGTCATATTAAATCAACTAACTGACCTAGTAAACTCTAATACCTATGAAATATCTAGTATGTCAGAAAATATAGGAGGAATTGTAGAATATTCGAGAAAAATTGTTGTTTTTTATTATCAAGCCATTGCATGGTCACAAATTGTGCAAAATACTCCAGTAGATTCACGATACGAAGAAATCCGCCGAGAGATTGATGCACTGTCAAAAGGTATTTCGACAAGTATTGAGCAGTTTGGTCATGAGCTTTTAAAGCAAATTAATGATGCAATAAATTCGCCATCAACTGGTAAACCCCGTACACTAACTATAACACTTGAAGTTGAAATATCTACAGATCGTATTCATAGCGCATTAGAACGCTTGACACAGGAAGGGGAATATACAATTGACGATATTGATTTGATGACTGGTCAAGAGTTTGAAAATTTCATTGCAGAACTATTTTCTAGGCTTGGTTATGAAACAGAAGTTACTAAGGCATCAGGAGATCAAGGTATCGATGTTATTGCCTTAAAAAATGGGGTCAAAATTGGTATTCAAACAAAATGTTATTCAGGCACTATAGGTAATCGAGCAATTCAAGAAGCAGTCGCTGGAAAAAATTATTATCGATTAGATAAAGCAATGGTAATTACCAATAATCATTTTACCGAATCTGCACAACAACTTGCACGTGCTAATTCAATTGTTTTATGGGATAGAAATACACTAAAAGAAAAAATTAACAATATTTTCAATTCAAACCCAGACTAGCATAATCTTATATAAACTTGTTCAATATCCCCTCCTCCCTTTTCACCCAACCAAACTGCTCAACATCCTTCCACGCCTGACTTCCCAACCTCATCCGCAACGATTCATCCGCAAGCAACTTCTCAATCTCCACTTTCCACTTTCTACTTTCCAATTCCCAATTCACTATTCCCAATTCACTATTCCCCACTTCCACAAACACACAATTCCCCTCATTCAACACTTCCCGAATCGACGGCAAATCCGCACAAACAATCGCGCGTCCCGCCGCCATATATTCAAACATCTTCATCGGGTTAATCACTTCCGCAATATCCTGCCCACTGCTCGCCGAAATCGAACTCGAATACGGCATCAACAAAACATCTGCCGCTGCCTGATACAAATGAATCACATCATGCTTCACAAAACCAGTCATGGTCACATTCAAAACATTGGCTTCATGCAATTTATTTTTCCAAAACGTCACCAACTCAGGCGTGCCACCCACCCACAAAAAATTGACCTTCGGCATTTGCTTCGCCAACTCAAACAACAAATCTGCACCGCGACCTGCATAAATATGACCCGTGAACCCGACAGTTAATCCTTGTTTCAAATTTAATTGATGTCTTGCTTCAGATGGACTCGGCAATTTGACATATTTCTCCAACTCGACACCATTCGGTGCAATCAACACCGCTTCTGGATTTAATTTCAGCTTGGTCGAATTCTCCAAAGCATTTTTCAACGCCTGAGTCGTGACCGTCATCAATTTTTTTCCATCTGCTTTCCAAAACTGACTAAACCACCATACGCCTAATTTTCCTGAAACATCCGCGTGCATTTCCAACACAACAGGATAACCAGACTTAATCCCAATCAATGCCGATTGTGGAAGCCATGTATAAATTAAATCAGCATTGAATCGTCTCGCCGCATTTTGTGCATGGAAAATAAAATCTAAACGCTTCAATGATTTTATAGATGGAAGAAATTCAATTTCAGGCGCAAGATGTAATCCGTAATGAGTGAGAAGTGAATCATGAGTTATAGATTCTGCTTCTTTCGGCGCAAACATCCTCACATCATGATTCAATTGCATCAACGCCTGAGCGACCTTCATCGCTTGAATTGAGTTGGCAGTCAATGATGGAATCCGAGAGTTTGTAATTAAAGCAATTCTCATTTCTAATTCTCTAATTCTCTAATCTTCTTCATTCCACGCCAAACCATAATCCCCACACTCGCAATGTAATAAAACGAAAGCAATGCCCCCGCCGCAACGACTCCATACCTTGCAACCAACACAAACGACAAAGCCAGTTTTATCAACCCGACAATCAACGTCACATAAATTGGAAATTGTGGCAAACCTAAAGCCAGCAATAACGGACGATTCCAGAACAAAATGTAATTGAATACAAGCCCAATGGTTAATGCAACCAATGCAGGATACGCGTTGAGATATTCGTCACCAGAATAAATTGAAATGATCGAACGACCAAAGAGAATTAAACAGATTCCTAGAAAAATATTATATGCAAATGAAAACGCAGTGACCTTCTTGAGAAAACTTTTTAATTTATTCCAAGATTTTTCAACTGCAAGGCGATTAATTTCAGGGAATGTGGTTGCAATCAATGGGTCAGCAGGAATGGCAAGAAAATGTGTAATCGTGTAAGCAACTTTATAATATCCAACGGCAGTTGTATCAAGGAAAAGTCCAACCCAAATCAATTCACTTTCACGAAAAACTTTGATAATCGTTGCACTGATGTTTGAACTAAATGCAAAATTGAAAATTTCTTTTTTATTTTTCAAACTAGAAATCGGAGTAGCAAACCAACTTTTCTCTAGTCTTTTGTTTAATTGAATTTGTGCTGTGATGAATAATCCCAAACCTAGAATTGATTTTCCAATTAGATATGCAATCAAAATCGTTGTAATTGAACTTTGAAAGAAAAATGCAATTGCGATAATGATTGTAGTCAGAATTGCTTGAATTAAATTAATCGTGCCTTGTAATTTGATTTTGTCAGTAATTTGCAAAATGCCAGTGGATGTTTCAGTATTAAAGTTTGCAAGCAAACCAACCGCATAAATAGTGAACATCCATGCAACGTCACTTGTTTTGGCTAAATAATTTTCTGCAAAACTTGCTGTCAGGATAACAATCAAAAAAGCCACAAGCGAAACGAATGCTTCGGTATAGCTAGCAAGTTTGATTAAGGCTGAAGCGTTTTGTTTTTCATCTTTATTTAAATATTCACCACCATATCGCACAACCAATTCACTCATCCGAAATGAAAAAATACTATTGACCGTGGAAGCAAACGCCATGACAACGCCGATGAGACCAAAGCCAGCAGGACCAAGCAAACGCGTCGCCATAATGCCTTGAATAACACTTAATCCCAAGGCAATGGTGTTGTTGCTTAATAACGAACCACTTGAACGAATAATTTTTGTAAACAGCGGGTCAGATGTAAATTTATTGAGGAAAGACATTAGTTAGTATTGTACACAAGAATTAAAAAGACCTCCGAGTTCTTTAAGGGCTCGGAGGTTTGTATGCTTAGGGCATCAAAATATCTTTTGCCCAACTTCGTTCGGCTTTATACCACTCAATTAAATTACTAATCCCTTGACGTAAATTCACTTGCGGATTCCAGCCTAGAAATTCACGGGCTTTGGTCACATCTGCTTGATTCATAAACATATCTGCAAGGTTAGGTGGTCCGTATTGCACATCCGCTTTTTTACCTGTTAAGTCTTCAATCAATGTCACCAAATCATTAATCGAAATAACTTCATGCCCACCAAGGTTAATGACTTCATAGCCAACTGGTTTTAATGCGGCAATTGTGCCACGTGCAATGTCATCTACATAAGTAAAGCCACGCGATTGCTTCCCATCACCATTGATACGAATCGGTTCACCTTCCATAATCCATTTCACAAAACGAAAAATGGCAAGGTCAGGTCTGCCCGCAGGTCCATATACAGTGAAATACCGTACGATGGTCACATCAATATCGAACAAGTGATGATATGAATGTGTCAAAGCCTCTGCCCCTTTTTTGCTAGCTGCATACGGTTGCATCGGCTCACTGCTTGAAGCAGTTTCAGGGGTAGGGTATTGTGGATTCTCTCCATAAATACTGGAAGTAGAAGCCATAATAAATTTCTTACAGTCAAATTGACGGCTGACTTCAAGCATATTTAACGTGCCAGTTACGTTGGAAGCAACAAATTCCCAAGGATTTTCTACACTATATCTCACGCCTGCACGTGCTGCTAAATGAATAATTCCATCTAGTTTTTCGTTTTTGAATAAATCAATCACTGATTTATCTGCAAGATCATGTTTATGAAAAGTGAAGCCTTGACGTGTTTTTAGTTTTGCTAAACGATATTCTTTCATGCGTGGATCGTAGGCATCGTTCATATTATCCACACTTACAACGGTATGCCCTTGGTCTAAAAGCATATTTGAAGTATGGAACCCAATAAAACCTGCCGCGCCTGTCACTAAATAATTTGCCATGACTTATAACCTTACAACCTTTTCATTTCCTTTTGCCAATTTTCCTGTGGCATTACGTGAATCAAATACAAATTTCGCAGAGTCAACAATGGCTTTCATATCATAGGATTTATGATTTGTAACGATGACAACGGCATCAGCATCTTTCACTTCTTTCATCAAATCTTTTACAGAGTCCATTGCCCAACCGTCATATTCATGATGAATATGTGGAATATACGGATCATGATATTGAACGTTTGCACCTTTCTTTCTAAGCAGACCTATCACATCTAAAGCAGGCGACTCGCGCATATCATCAATATCAGGTTTATAAGCGGCACCTAAAACTAAAACTTTCGAGCCATTCAATGCCTTCGCTCTATCATTCAAACCTTCCATTACACGGCTGACTACATAACGAGGCATGTTGGTATTAATTTCAGAAGCAAGTTCAATAAAACGTGCATTGTAATTAAAAGATTTCATCTTCCATGAAAGATACAAAGGGTCAATTGGAATACAGTGCCCTCCTAAACCAGGTCCGG
>ERZ761610.1837-NODE-1837-length-10953-cov-15.115618_pt1 | contig 10953 bp, 12 predicted proteins | sample MGYA00512164_ERZ761610 | MGnify/ENA primary metagenome ERZ761610 (study PRJEB28899, sample SAMN02850038) | bioreactor sludge metagenome | biome: EBPR Sludge; feature: EBPR Bioreactor; material: flocular biomat | place: Australia: Thorneside Wastwater Treatment... | reverse complement strand
CGCATTCTTTTCAGCAAGCTGTTTCACCACGTCAAATTCCTCACGGGTGATAAGGTTCATTGAGGGCAATATATTTCTCACCTGCTCTTTGAGTTTTGCAGTAAACTCCTGTGATGATTCAAACATTATAGCTGCTGCATTGCTGCCTAATTTTGATATATCACCAATTAGATTTTTTATTTCTGACATTGCCTGTATCTTTTTAAGGTTGATAGTTAACGTTTGACAGTTATAAGCTAGAATTTATTAAATTCCAGTAAGTTTATGCCAGAAAAAGCAACATCACAGCAATTGCAGAATATTATAGATAGTTTAGGCAACACAGTTTCTATAAACGGCTTTAAACACCCAGAAATAGATCCTGTATTTTTCAGCATCGCAGGTCTTGAACTTCGCTGGTATTCACTGGCATATCTGTTTGGAATTATTTTTGGGTATATTCTCTGCAATTACCTGAACAACAACCATTCTACAAAAAAAATAAATGAAAAGGCAATAGAAAATCTGCCACTATGGGTAATACTTTCAATAATTTTGGGCGGGCGCATTGGTTATGTATTATTTTATAATTTTGAATATTACCTCAACAACCCTGCGGAGATATTACAGGTATGGCAAGGGGGTATGGCGTTTCATGGCGGGGTTATTGGTGTTATTATTGGTATATTCGTCTTTTCCAAGATGTACCGTGAAAAATTTTTACAGGTAACAGACCTCATTGCGGTAGTATGCCCAATCGGGCTATTTTTAGGAAGATGCGCCAATTTTATAAACATGGAGCTGGTAGGCAGGAAATGCGAATATTATCAATGGTGCGTAATTTACCCCAATGAAAATTTTGCCAGATACCCAAGCCAGATATTTGAAGCAGCGACAGAAGGCGTATTATTATTATTGATAATGCTTGTGCTGGCAATAAAGTTTAAGATACTCAACCGAACTGGATATGCCTCAGCAATTTTTCTGATGTTATATGCTGTATTCAGGTTTGCCTGTGAATTCTTCAGAGAACCAGATGTACAGCTAGGCTTCATAATTGAAGAAATAACCATGGGGCAAGTACTTTCAGTATTTATGTTCACTATAGGGCTGGCGGTTTATTTTGTCAGCGCCAAACTTCTTAAACAGAATAAAATTTAGAGTAATAAGGATAATAAAATATGAATATTTTTGAAATAATAAATTCACAAATAAAGGAAATATGCAGAATGCAGTTTTCACTGGACAATAACCCCGCACTTGAAAATGTTGTCTGTGAGCCACCAAAAGATGACTCTCATGGTGATATTGCTTCAAATGCAGCAATGGTTCTGGCGAAAGCAGTTGGTAAAAAACCCATGGAAATAGCAGAGATAATTAAAGGTGCGTTGATGAAATCGTCATTGCGAGGAGGTAAAGCTGACGAAGCAGCTACTTTCACCAAAATTGAAATTGCTGGTGCTGGCTTTATAAACATTTCACTGGATAGAAGTTTTTATATCAAGGTTCTGGACTTTGCTTTTTATAACTCTGGTAATTTCGGAAAAAGCAACCTTGGCAAAGGGCAGAAGATTAATATTGAATATGTTTCGGCCAACCCTACTGGTCCTATGCACATCGGCCATGCACGTAATAGCTGCATTGGCGATGCCCTTGCCAACCTGCTTCAATTTGCAGATTATGATGTTACCAAGGAATATTACATAAATGACGCTGGCACACAAATTGAGGTTCTGGCGAAGTCTGCCTTCCTGCGTTATAAAGAGGCATTAGGCATTGATATAGGCACCATACCAGAGGGGCTTTACCCAGGTGAATATCTGGCGGATATTGGCAAGGCATTTGCAAAGATACATGGTGATAAATTTAAAAATGATGAGCAATACCCACAAGAGATAAAAGACTTCACCATAAGCTCAAACATGGAGATGATAAAGGAAGACCTCGCACTTCTGGGGGTTCACCATGATGTTTTCACTTCCGAAAAATCCCTACATGAAAAAGGGTTGATTCAAAACTGTATTAACTTCCTTCAGGAAAAAGGGTTACTTTATCGCGGTATACTGGAAGCACCAAAAGGTAAAGCACCAGAAGACTGGGAAGAGCGTGAGCAGTTATTGTTCAAGTCAAAAGAATTCGGTGACGACACCGACAGACCCCTGCAAAAATCAGATGGAAGCTATACTTATTTCACTGGCGATATTGCCTACCACTACGACAAATATATTCGTGGCTTTAACAAAATGGCAATAGTTCTGGGGGCGGATCATGGTGGCTATGTAAAACGCCTTAAAGCTGTTGTAAAAGCGCTTTCAAATAATAACGCCTCTATTGAGGTTCTGGTTTCACAATTGGTAAAACTGGTTGAAGACGGCGTAGAAGTTAAAATGTCAAAACGCTCTGGAAAATTCATCACGCTGCGGGAGGTAATAGATACTGTTGGTAAAGATGTGCTGCGCTTTATAATGTTAACCAGAAAAGCTGACCAAACAATTGACTTTGACCTAAAAAAAGCACTGGAAAGCAGCAAAGATAACCCAGTGTTCTATGTGCAATATGCCCACGCCAGAATATGCAACGCTATAAAGGCTGCAAAAGAAAAGGAAAATATAACCCTGCCAGAAAATCCTGATTTCAATATGCTAAACCACAGGCAGGAGTTAAAACTTATCAGAAAAATATGTGAATTTCCAAGGATAGTTGAATCTTCCGCGAGACATTTTGAACCACACAGAATAACTTTCTACCTTTATGATCTTGCATCGGAATTCCATTCACTTTGGAATTTAGGCAGGGAGGAAGGAGTAAGATTTATTGATAGCCAAAATATAGAATTATCACAAAGCAGGCTTTCATTATTAAGCATTACAAAAAATGTAATCGCACTTGGGCTAAAAATTCTAGGGGTTGAACCTGTAGAAAAAATGTAGTAATCAACAAAGAATAAGAGAATATAAAAATTAAGTCTGGATAAATAATTTCAACCATTCTTAAACTCTAATATTCTTAAACTTCAATATTCTAACAGATGAAACGACAAGAAAGCCTACAGTCACAAAGCCTTATACTGCCAGTTTTTGCAGCGGTATCGGTTGTTATATTCATTGCGCTTTGCTGGTATGCCTATAATAATTTTATCGCTGGCACGAAAAGTGGAAGTGCGGTCTACATTAAAGCTGATAACTCACCTTTTAAAGTTAAGCCTTCCGAACCAGGCGGAATGAAAATAGCTCACAAAGATAAGCAGATATTTAATACCATAACTGGTGAAAATGAAGACCTTAAAACAGGCATTAAAGTAATCAATGAGGAAAGCCCCATCTCCAAGGAGAAAATTATTTCACAGGCAACTTCAAACAATTCAAAAAGCATCATTGACGAAACTGGCAAAGAAGCGGAGATATTACTGAAAAACGCAAAAACAAAAGAGTTGCACCCTAAAGATGCCTCCGAAGGCGATATTATACTGGCACAGAAAAATGGTGATATTGAAAAATTAAAAGAAATGAAACCACTGGGAAAAGCTTCTGAGAAAAGCACTGCTAAAGAAAAACCAGTTGTAGAAACAAGCAAAAATGAAAGCGGTGAAAACAAAACAAAAATAGTTTTCAGCACCCCGAAATCAGCTGTTAAACCTGCGGCAAGCACTGGGGCATCTGGCGCATTCTATGTGCAGATAGGGGCTTATGCCTCCAACACAGAAGCGCAAAACGCATGGACAACACATGTAAAAAAACTTGGCACACTGGTTTCAGGTTCAACAAAAAGGATAACAACCGCAGTAGTAAATGGAAAAACCTTCTACAGGCTTTCTTTTGGCGCATTCAAAAGCAGGGCGGAAGCAACTGCAAAATGCGCTCAGCTTAAAGCAAAAAATGTAAGCTGCCTCGTTCAGAATTAATTATACTCGTTATGAAAAAAATATTATTAATAATTGCATTATGGTTATTTGCAGCGCCAGTTTTCGCAGCTGATGAGTTTAGTGTTACCAGCAAAACATTTCAGCATGGCAAAACTCTACCTAAAAAAATGGAATATAATGGGTTTGGCTGCAATGGCGGTAATATTTCTCCGCAAATAGGCTGGAAAAATGCCCCTGAAGGTACGAAATCATTCGCTATCACCATACATGACCCCGATGCGCCAACTACTTCAGGCTGGTGGCACTGGCTGGTTTATAATATACCTGCTGGCGAGGATTCAATTGAAGAAGGCGCAAGCCAAACAGGCAAGAATAATTTGCCGCAAGGTGCGCTGGAAGCCTTTACTGACTATGGCACTACAGGCTTTGGCGGCGCCTGCCCACCTGCGGGGCATATTGAGCATAGATATAACCTGACAGTTTATGCCCTGAGGGTTGAAAAACTGGAGCTTGACCCCAAAACCACAACTGGCGCAAAACTTACCTACATGCTTAATGCAAACTCCCTTGCCAAGACTGAAATTCAGGGGCTTTACAAAAGATAAGTCTAGCTCTACACCCCTGCCCCACAGCACAAATAATACCCTAACCCGCTTGCCGCCCATAGTTTTCTGGCACTCTGGCAGCATAAATTTGCCTTTTTATTAAGTTTTTCGTTGTCCGTTCTAAGTTTTTCGCTATGAAGGCTGTATATACTAGTAACTAAATCAAAACTGGAAATGGACAAAAAGCCAATTTTAAACGAAGACATCACCAAACTACTTGAGAAGTCACGCATACTCTCTGAGGCATTGCCGTATATGAAGAAATTCAACGGCGAAACCTTTGTTATCAAATTTGGTGGCGCTGCAATGGGTGATGAAGAGCTGGCAAAGAACTTCGCACGGGACGTGGTGTTGCTTAAACAGGTTGGCATCAACCCGATAGTTGTTCATGGCGGTGGCCCGCAGATAGGTCAAATGCTTGAAAGGCTTAAAATAAAGTCAGAATTTGTTGATGGCTTACGAGTAACTGACAAGGAAACCGTTGAGATAGTTGAGATGGTGCTTTGTGGCAGAATAAATAAATGGATAGTGCAGAACATAATTGAAGCTGGTGGAACTGCTATCGGTCTAAGCGGTAAAGACGCAGGGCTTATTAAGGCAAAGCGTATCAGAAAAACTAAAAAAGACCCTGACTCTAACATTGAAAAAATATTAGACCTTGGCTTTGTAGGCGAACCTACTTACATAAACCCTGATATTTTTGTAGCTCTTGAGGAAACTGACATCATACCTGTTATTGCACCAATTGGCGTAGGTGAAGACGGCGAAACCTATAATATCAACGCTGACACTGCCGCTGGTGCAATAGCTGCCTCCTTGGTTGCACAAAAACTTATAATGCTTACAGATGTTGCAGGCGTTCTTGATAAGGACAAAAAACTGATAAGCAAAATTAACCAGCCTAAAGTTAAAAAAATGATAGCAGATGGCACTATCAGCGGCGGAATGATACCTAAGGCTGAAACCTGTATGAAAGCGCTCAATAGCAATGTTGAGGCAGCGCATATATTAAATGGCAAAATTCCGCATGTATTGTTACTGGAGATATTCACGGAGCATGGCAGCGGAACAATGATGGTGTAGATATAGGCTGCTGGAGATTGGGCGCTATAAATTTTTAAGCTTTTACACCATATATATCAATTGGTTAATAAAATAGTTAAAATTTAATATAATTCTTAATCATTTATTAACCAAAAGGTAGTATTATAAGTTTACAATTCAGATTTAATTATGCCAACACCAGAGCAAAAACAAACATATGAAAGCATCATGAAATATTTTGATGTTGCTGAAAATGTTGTTAATGTTGTTGAGGAACTGGGGGAAGATGCTGCACCCTTCGTTCCATTTGTTGATGGCTTATTATTAAAGATAGAAGAAAATGCTGAGATAATTGCCGAAAACTTTATTAAGTACACAAAAAGCGGCAATGTGCTTTCTGGCGTTGAAAAACTAAAGATAGAAAAAGCACAGAAAAATATAAATGATGCAATTGCAGAATTTATGAAGTTAGAAAAACTATAACCTAAGGGGGATAAAATGCCAGATTTTGGAAATTTGACTGGAGAAAATTATAAAGCAGCAAGTGAAATTGCAAGGGCTGCGAAAGGATTTAGAGGAGTTCAAGAAGCGCTTCGTGGACAATTATACGATGCTGCACATGAACGTGGCGAAGTTGCTGGCAGAAGTGTTGTTTAACTTGCCATTTTCTTTATTATATCCAGAACTTTTTTGCGAGTATCAATATCTTTTATCTTATAATATTCACGCAGCAACGCTATAGATTCCTTTGATGTCATGATATCTGGCTTTAACGAATTTTTTTGTTCACTTTCTGCGAGCCTAAGTTTTTTAGTTTTCTTTCCTTCTTCAATACCTTTAAAAAACTCCTCTACCTCTACACCTAAAATTTTTGCAAAGTCAAAAAGCCTGTCTGCACTTATGCGGTTAATGCCCTTCTCATATTTCTGCACCTGCTGAAAACTAACACCAGTTTTTTCTGCAAGCTCAGTTTGGCTAACGCCTAGAGCCATTCGCAAAGTGCGAAGCTTTCCGCCTATTATTTCACTTCTTATCGCCAAATTTTACCTACGTTCTTATTTTAAATTTTGTTTTAATAAAGTCACACCGTAACAAAATAGAACAGTTTTTTAATATATTTTTTTTACAAATACAACAAGGATTATGATACGATAATCATTTTTTTAGTACATATTCAGTACAGAATATTTAACTACATAGTAAACTGCTCACCAAGATATACTTGCTTCACTATTTTTGAATTCACTATTTTTTCTGGCTCCCCTTCTTCCAGAACTTGTCCGTCATGTATTATATATGCCCTGTCAACAATTCCAAGGGTTTCACGAACATTGTGGTCAGTTATCAGAACGCCTATTCCCCTGTCTTTTAATTTTGCAATAAGGTTACGAACCTCTGCCACTGCTATGGGGTCAATACCTGCAAGTGGTTCATCCAGCAACATAAACATTGGGTTTGAAGCTAAGGCACGGGCAATTTCAACCCTACGGCGCTCACCACCTGAAAGAGAAACAGCAGAAACATGGCGCAGATGCGTAACAGAGAATTCCGATAAAAGCTCCTCAAGCCTGTTCTGGCGGTTTATTGCTAAAGGCTCCGTTATTTCCAGTATCGACATTATGTTCTGCTCCACCGTAAGCCCACGGAATATTGAAGTCTCCTGCGGTAGATAGCCCAAGCCCATTCTCGCTCGGCGATACATCGGAAGATAGGTGATGTCTGAATTATAAAGTGATATTGTTCCGTAATCAGGCTTTATCAAACCCATTACCATGTAGAAGGTGGTGGTTTTGCCTGCGCCGTTTGGCCCTAGCAGCCCAATTGCTTCACCAGGTTTAAGTGAAAAACTAATATCTTTCACTGCCGCCTTATTACCATAGGTTTTGCCGAGGTTTCTAACCTCAAGCCCTATATTATCAGTGTTTACTCTTTTTTTTATGGGTCTTTTGGTCATTTTTAGCTGATTAAATTTTTTGTGCTTCTGTATGAACAGATTATCCTGATTATTCTGACAGGACAAGTATTAGGATTATAAACTATCATAAAGTTATACACAGAATAGAATTTAAATGGTTTTTTTGTCAAATACGACCTTTTATGCCCTATCTCAGGAAAATTAGACAACAACTCAAATGCAAATACCAACTTTTTATCTACTTTAAAAGCCGCTTCGGGGTTGGAATTTGCAATATAACTAAAAATCTCTTTCCTGTCAGCCTGAGCCAGCTTAGTTAAAAAATATTTCTCAGACATCAGACATATTGCTTTTTTAATTCCTGAATTTCTTTATTGGCATCAATATCAGAAATTAATTCGTTATTATCAGATTGCTCTGCACCCAGATCAATTTTCTCTCTAATTTCTTCGATTAGATTTCTTTGAATCTCTTCCCTGTATTGCAGCGCTTCCAACGCCTCCCTGACAATTATTGATTTATCATCATAAATTCCAGAATTTATCATATTATTTATAATCCTTTCGGCTTCGCCTGTAATTTCCACTAACATATTAGAATTCTTTGATTAAACCTTGACAGCTATTATATACTATTACAAATAACAATTCAAAAAAAGTTTTATACAATGCCGAAAATCACTCTACCAGACGGAAGTATCAGAAGTTTTGATGCACCAGTTACAGCGCTGCAAGTTGCTGAAAATATATCTTTGGGCTTGGCTAAAGCCGCCGTTGCTGCAAAGATAAATGGAGTTCAGAAAGATATTTACACTTTAATTACAGATGACGCAAAGCTGGAAATACTAACCCTGAAAAATGAAGAAGGGCTTGATGTAATGCGCCACACGCTGACCGCACAGGTGCTGGCAAAAGCACTGAAGGAATTATATAAAGGCACTTTGCTTGCCATTGGCCCTACTGTTGAAAACGGCTTTTATTATGATGTTTTGAGTGAGCATAAAATTTCGGTTGATGACTTCCCGAAAATTGAAGCGAAAATGCAGGATATATTAGCAACAAAAGCTACAGTAAAAAGACATATGCTTGATAAACAGGCTGCTATTGAGCTGTTTAAGAATAAAGGTGAGAAATATAAAGTTGATATTATTGAGAACGCAAAGGAAGACGACACAACTGAAAAAGGCAAAATTTCCGTTTACTGGCAAAATGAAGATAAGTTCGTTGACCTTTGCCGTGGCCCGCATTTGCAAAGCTTAGAGCAGATACCTGCGAACGCATTCAAGCTTACAAAAGTTTCTGGCGCTTATTGGCGTGGTGATGCCAATAATGAGCAGTTGCAGCGTATTTACGGCGTTGCCTTTGCTGACAAGAAAAAGCTTGATGCCTACCTGTTAATGATTGAAGAAGCGGAGAAACGTGACCACAGAAAAATAGGCAAAGAACTTGGGCTATTCCACTTGCAGGAAGAGGCTGTTGGGCAGGTTTTCTGGCACCAGAAAGGCTGGACATTATATAAAACACTGGAAAATTATATCCGCGATAAAATAACCGCACAAAACTATATTGAAGTTAAAACCCCAATATTAGTAGACAGGAAATTATGGGAGCAATCTGGCCACTGGAGTAAATTCGGGCAGAACATGTTCGTAGTTCCAGCTGCTGAAGAAAATGACTCAACACTTGCAGTAAAGCCAATGAACTGCCCTTGCCATGTTCAAATATTCAAACAAAGTACAGTAAGCTACCGCGAACTACCAATAAGAATGGCGGAATTTGGCGCCTGCCATAGAAACGAACCTTCAGGTTCACTTCATGGAATAATGCGGGTGCGTGGCTTCGTTCAGGATGATGCACATATTTTCTGCCGTGAAGACCAGATAGAAAGTGAAGTTATTTTATTCTGTGACCTTCTGAAAGAAGTATATAAAGAACTTGGCTTCACTGAAATTAAAGTTAAATTTTCTGACAGGCCAGAAGTAAGGGCGGGTGAAGACGCAACATGGGACAAGGCAGAGGAAGCGCTGAAAAAAGCCTGTATTGCCGCTAATCTTGAATATACACTTAACCCTGGCGAAGGCGCATTTTATGGCCCTAAGCTGGAGTTTACGTTGACCGATGCAATCGGGCGTGATTGGCAATGCGGCACATTACAGGTTGACTTCGTATTACCTGAACGCTTAGACGCAACCTATATCGGCAGTGATGACAAGAAACACAGGCCTGTTATGCTGCACCGTGCCATACTTGGCTCAATGGAGCGTTTCATTGGCATATTGATAGAGCAGCATGCAGGGAAGTTCCCACTATGGCTGGCACCTGAACAGGTGGTTGTATGTAATATATCAGATGAACAGGCTGATTACGCAAAGCATATAAACCAGCTATTAATTGCAGCGGGAATACGCAGCAAAACTGACCTTCGCAATGAAAAGATCTCCTATAAAATTCGTGAGCATATGGTTGCTAAATTGCCAGTTATTTTAACCGTTGGTAATCGTGAAAAAGAAAATAATCAGGTAAATATCCGCCGCCTTGGCAGCGAAAAGCAGGAAACACTTGATTTTAAATTAGCGTTGGAAGGTTTGGTAAAGGAGATAACAGAAAAATTCTAGCCCAATTTAATTTCATTTGGTTTTGCTGACTCTGTACAAACATGACTTTGCAAGTCTCCACAAGCCCTAAATCTATCTTTTTTTCTTTCTTGAGCAGTTGGCTCAATTTTATTATTTTTAAATAGCTTATCTATTAAGCTAAAAGCAGCATTTTTTAACTTTGGAAGGTGATAAGAAACCCATTTTTCATTCCTCCCCCCTGAATCATCTAAAAACATTATCTGAATTGAAAGATCACTCCTAGAATTAGTTTTTTCAAGAGTTTTATATCTGTCTTTACCTTCAGATTTGCACCTCAAAACGGCTTCCAACATTTCATTACGAACATAATTTAATATTGAATCATATTTAAAATTTGTTAAGTCATTTTTTATTAGATATTCCTCATTTTTAAATCTGGAATTTTGACTAGTAACTTCAAATACTGTAGTTAGCATATTCAACTGCTTGCACTCATTATCAAGAGTAGAATAAATAGCCACTCTTTCATCGCCATTATAAAAAATCCTCTCTTTAGAATAAGATTCTGCAACCTTTCCTGTATCATCTAATTTATAAAATGTAATTTTAATATAGTCGTAGTTATTTTTTACATTATTTCTTTTTTTTAAACTTTCAGATGTAGAATATAGATTAAAACCTTTATCAGCTGCATCTACTACAAAACCTTTTACAATCTCTTCTTGTGTTTTATCTCTTCTTCTTTCTGGAATTGGAAAACCTATAACTGGCGCCCACTTAATAATTTCTTGTTCCACCAGAAATTGCATCTCGTCTTTGTGATAAGGTATGGAAATTTTTAATTTCCCTCCTCTAACACCCTTAGTAAAGCAAACTTCTATATTACGATCTCTATGCCTATTGGGGTTATTTTCATATTTATTTCTATCATAAAAAGAAAATCTCCCCCCCCCGTTTTCCTTTCCTTCAATCA
>ERZ761610.1836-NODE-1836-length-10961-cov-27.235192_pt1 | contig 10961 bp, 7 predicted proteins | sample MGYA00512164_ERZ761610 | MGnify/ENA primary metagenome ERZ761610 (study PRJEB28899, sample SAMN02850038) | bioreactor sludge metagenome | biome: EBPR Sludge; feature: EBPR Bioreactor; material: flocular biomat | place: Australia: Thorneside Wastwater Treatment... | reverse complement strand
ATAGCGGCGATGGAGGCACGGCATAGCGGCGATGGAGGCACGGCATAGCGGCGATCCATCCACAGGCCGAAAAACGCCGCAAAGCCGCGCCGTTGCTGGGGTTCCGTTTTTTTTTCAACAGGCCCTAATCCTTTCTTAATCATTATTTAATCAGGACGGCCACCCCAAATAAGGCCGCTATCGCGGCGAGGAAGCTTCGTCCCGCTTCGCTTGGACTTCGCCAGGTGGAGCGCCCGCAAGCGGTCGGAATCGAGTTCGCTTCGCTCATGGGAAGGCAGAAACCGGGAACTTTGTCAACATTGTGGTACTCTGTTAGAGTAGTTAAGCCAGCCTACACGGTAGCTACGCTCCCGTGGCTGGCGAGGGGCTTCGCCCCTTCGATCCCCACTCAGGAGGCTCCGCCTCCCGAGACCCTCCGGGCAGTAGGAAAAGGAATGTGGTGATGGCAGAGAAACGGACGCAGTGGGTGCACGTCAAGGCAACGCCCGACGAGCACAAGCGGTGGCAGGCACTGGCAGCAGCGCAGGGCCTGACCCTTGCCGACCTCATCCGGCAGAGTCTCGCCGCTTCGACCGTTGGCCGCACGCCTCGCCGTCGCCGGATGAAGGCACCGGAGGCAGACCCGGCATTGCTCGCCGCACTGGCACGGGCTGGGAACAACCTCAACCAGATCGGGCGATGGGCGAACACCTACAAGTCAAACGCTGACGCTGTGCAGGTACTGGCCGCACTGGTGGGCATCGAACAGATTCTTTCTTCCTACCGCCCGGGGGTGTCGGGGGCGGAGCCCCTGACCGAAGGGGGTGAGTGATGCACATCAAGTGGCTGAAGCACGGCAAAGGTGACGCACGAAAAGCTTCCGCTTATGTGCTCGCCGAGCGTGACCACCAGGGCATAGAACGGGCTGATGTGGCCGTGCTCAGGGGCGATCCCGAGCAGGTGGCCACCGTAGCCAATTCGCTGGACTTCGCCCGGCGCTACTCGTCGGGCGTGATCGCCTGGGCCAAAGAGGACGCGCCGACGCCTGAGCAGATCCAGCAGACGCTGGACGAGTTCGAGCGCGTGACCTTCGCCGGGCTTGGGGCTGATCGTGCGGCATGGGCCGCCGTTCAGCACACCGAGGCGGACGGCAGCATTCATGTGCACGTACTGGTGGCGCGTGTCGATCTGGCAACCGGCAAGGCGTTCAATCCCGCGCCGCCTGGCTGGCAGAAAGCCTATGACCCGCTACGCGATGCACTCAACTACGAACACGGATGGGCGAGGCCGGACGATCCCGCACGTGCACGGCTGGTGCATCCAGGGCATGAAGCCCTTGCCGATGCCGCAGCCATCCGGGCAGGTCTGACCGCGACCGGAGCGAAAGAGCAGATTACCGCATGGCTGACCGAGCGCATCGAGGCCGGTTTAGTGGCCGACCGTGCCGGGATCGTCGCCAGTCTTGCCGAGTTGGGCGAGATCACCCGAGAGGGCAAGGACTATGTGAGCGTGAAGCCGGAAGGCTTCGAGAAGGCCATCAGATTGAAAGGGGCGATTTATGAGCAGTCATTCCAACGTGCAGAGCTTGTCCGCGAAGCTGGCCGAGAAGCAGGCGACCGACAGGCAGCAGATCGAAGCGATGACCAGGAGCGAGCTGGACGCGCTCGCGCAGAGCTTGAAGAAGCAATCGAACGCCGCGCTGAGTACAACGCTGGACGCTATCGAATCCGACCTGAACAAGCGGCTGGACGGCATCAAGAAGCAGATCGAGGCGCAGACCAAGCCGCTGAGCGCATCCCTGGCGAGCGTGAAGGCCGAGGCCGAGACATTGCAGTCCCTGACCTTCAGGGCGTGGCTGAAGCCGCTGGCGCTGTCCCTGAGCCTCTTGCTGGGCATCTTCGCCGGGAGCTGGGCGCTGATGCAGTGGCTGTCGTACAGCATCACGAGCCAGCTCGAGACGCGGGCCACCTTGGCGCAGCAGATCGAGCAGCAACAGCAGGCGCTGGCGAAGATCGAGGCCCGGACATGGGGCGTGGAGCTGCACCAGGCACAGGACGGGGGGCGCTTCCTGATCCTGCCGCCGGGCGTGGAGCCTTCGACTGGCTGGAAATTTGGGCAGGGCAGGCAAGAGCGGCAGGCCGTGAGGCTTGGGAAAAACTGAGGGGGGCATATGACCGAACTAGAGAAGCAATTGGCGGATGGATTGCAGAGACTGTCCGCGCAGTACGAGCAGGACATGAAGCGGCTGGAGGCGCAGAACTCAGCCTTGCGGCAGCAGGTGTCGACATTGGCCGGGCAAGTGTCGAGCTTGGCAAAGCAGGTGCAGACCTTGAGCGGCACGCTGGCCGAGCTTGCGGAGTCCTGAAGATGCAGCGGGCCGACGAACTTGAGCGATTCAAGAGCCAGATCAACCTGGCCGAGTATGCCGAGGCGCAGGGCTACGAGATCGACCGGCGCGAGAGCAGCCGGGCGTCTACTGTCATGCGCTCAGGCGGTGACAAGATCATCGTTGCCACGGATACCGATGGGCACGGTATCTATTTCAGCGTCCGCGACGACGCCGACCACGGCAGCATCATCGACTTCGTGCAGAAGCGGCAGGGCTTGAACTTGGGGCAGGTGCGCAAGGAGCTGCGTCCGTGGATTGGCGACCGTCCCGAGCAGCGCCAGCGCGTGCAGCGCAAGCCGGAAGCCGAGCGACCACGCAAGCCGGAGCCATCGAGCGCCGACCGCCAGCAGGTGCTGGCCGTCTGGATGAAGATGCAGCCCGCCCAGGGGCGGCACCCCTACCTTGAGCGTGAACGGAAGCTGAAGCCCGAAACGCTGGCCGATCCTCGCTTCGTCGGTATGGTGCGGATCGACGGGCGCGGCAATGCCGCATTCCCGCACTACGACCGGCAGGGGCTGGCCGGTTTCGAGCTGAAAAACCAAGAGTTCACCGGCTTCAGCCGGAACGGGCAGAAAGCCGTTTGGCACTCTGCCAACCTCGCCACCGCGTCCCGTGTGGTGCTGGTGGAATCTGCCATCGACGCCATGAGCCACGCGCAGCTATCCGGCGACCGTGAAGCCGCCTATCTCAGCACCGGGGGCAGCATGAGCGACCACCAGCGCGAGCTGGTGCGCTCCGCACTGACGAAGGCGACCGAGCGGGGGGCGGAGATCGTCATTGCCACCGACGCCGACGAGCCAGGCCGGAAGCTGGCCGCCGAGGTGCAGGCATTGGCGCCGAGGGGGGCGAAGCTGTACCGACAGGAACCCGACCAGGGCAAGGACTGGAACGACCAACTGCGCGACCAGGTGCGCCAGGCCGAGCGCAGCCGAGGCTGTGGAATGAGCCGCTAAACCGGCTAAACCCCGATCCCGCCGAGTGCGGGATTTTTTTTGCATGTATCGCTTGCATCATGTAATTGTATGTAGTAAGATACAATCTACAACATACAACAGGAGTTCAGGAAATGGCCATCACCACCCAAGACATCCACGCCGCCGCCGACAAGCTCCAGGCCGAGGGCCAGCAGCCAACGCTGGCCGCCGTTCGTGCCGCCCTTGGCGGTGGCAGTTTCACAACCATCAGCGAAGCCATGAAGGGCTGGAAAGCCGCGCAGCAGCAAGCCGCGCCGATCCGTGAAGCCGCTCCGCAGGCTGTCGCTGACCGCATGTCCGAAGTTGCCGCCGAGGTCTGGACCATCGCCCAGGGCATGGCGAACGACCGGCTGGCCAGCGAGCGCGAGGCGCTGGAGGCCACCCGGCAGGAGATGGAGCAGGCGCAGAAGGAGGCCGCCGAGCTGGCCGACCAACTCGCCGCCGACCTGGACGCAGCACGGGCGCAGATCGAGAAGGACGGCGAAGCCCTCAAGCTGGCCGAGGTTCAGGCCGGGCAGCAGGCCCTTGAAAACGAGGCGATGGCCGAGAGGCTGGCCGCAGTCAATGAAGCTGCGCACACCGCCCAGGCAGCACTGGCAGAGGCTCAGAAACGGGCTGATGAGCTTGCCGCCATGCTCGACCAGGAACGCGCTACCCGTGGCGATGCCGAGAAGGCATGGGCGGCCGCCGAGCAGCAGGCCGCTGTTCTGGCCGCGAAACTGGACGCCGCCGAGCGCCGGGCTGGCGAAGCTGACGAAAGGGCCGCCAAGGCCGCCACGGAGGCCGCCAGCGCACGACAAGCCGAGCAGCAAGCACGGATTGCCGAGCAGGCCGCGCAAGCACGCCTAGAGGCCGCAGCGCGTGAGATCGACGGAGCGAATAAGGCAATGGCAGAAGCCAGGGCGGAAGCGAAGGAAGCCGGGGAACGTGCCGCCGAGCTGCGCGGTAAGCTGGATGCACTGAAAGGGGATAAGCAATGACCCAGCCATTGAGCCAGATTCTGGCAAAGATCGAGGCCACACGGCAGAAAGCGAAGGACCGGCAGCCGGTGGAGCTGCCCGCCGTTCCGGCTGCACCGCCGAAGGTCGTGCAGTTGCCTCTGTGGCCTGAGCCTGTGCGGGGAGTGCCGAACTCGATCCTTCGTTCTGCCCTGTTTGGCGCGATCAAGCGCGGGCGACGGATGTTCATGCAGGGCGAGCCGGTGGCCTCCTACGAGGGCGTGACCATCCTGCAAACCGGGCCGCGCCTTGATCAGGCCGATTTGGACGTGTGGGAACAGTGCATGCACCTTGCCCGCACTGGTGGACTCGGGACGCGCATCCAGTTCGCCGCGCACGGCTTCCTAAAGACCATCGGGCGCGATACCGGCAAGAGTCAGCACGAATGGCTCAGAAACGCATTCCGCCGCCTTGCCTCGTCCGTGGTCGAGGTCAAGGACGGTAAGCGGGCCTACTTCGGGCCGATGCTGCACCACGGCACCCGCGACGACGAAACCGGGCATTACTGCATCGAGATCAATCCGGCCATCGTTTCGTTGTACGGCTCGGACGGCTGGAGTGCAGTTGAGTTCGAGCAGCGCAAAGCGCTCAAGCGCCAGCCGCTGGCGCAGTGGCTGCACGGTTTCTACACCACTCATGCCGCGCCCTACCCGATCAAAGTCGAAACCATCCGCCGCCTGAGCGGAAGCGAGACAGAACAGCTATTTCACTTCCGCGAGAAGCTGCGGAAGGCACTTGGCGCGGTAGCTGAGGCGACCGGCTGGACATGGGAGATCGACGACGCCGACCTGGTGCTGATCGACAAGAAGCCGACCGGCAGCCAGGCGCGGCACCTGATCCGCAAGAAGCTGGGCACGGCATAGCAGCGATGGAGGCACGGCATAGCGGCGATGGAGGCACGGCATAGCGGCGATGGAGGCACGGCATAGCGGCGATGGAGGCACGGCATAGCGGCGATCCATCCACAGGCCGAAAAACGCCGCAAAGCCGCGCCGTTGCTGGGGTTCCGTTTTTTTTTCAACAGGCCCTAATCCTTTCTTAATCATTATTTAATCAGGACGGCCACCCCAAATAAGGCCGCTATCGCGGCGAGGAAGCTTCGTCCCGCTTCGCTTGGACTTCGCCAGGTGGAGCGCCCGCAAGCGGTCGGAATCGAGTTCGCTTCGCTCATGGGAAGGCAGAAACCGGGAACTTTGTCAACATTGTGGTACTCTGTTAGAGTAGTTAAGCCAGCCTACACGGTAGCTACGCTCCCGTGGCTGGCGAGGGGCTTCGCCCCTTCGATCCCCACTCAGGAGGCTCCGCCTCCCGAGACCCTCCGGGCAGTAGGAAAAGGAATGTGGTGATGGCAGAGAAACGGACGCAGTGGGTGCACGTCAAGGCAACGCCCGACGAGCACAAGCGGTGGCAGGCACTGGCAGCAGCGCAGGGCCTGACCCTTGCCGACCTCATCCGGCAGAGTCTCGCCGCTTCGACCGTTGGCCGCACGCCTCGCCGTCGCCGGATGAAGGCACCGGAGGCAGACCCGGCATTGCTCGCCGCACTGGCACGGGCTGGGAACAACCTCAACCAGATCGGGCGATGGGCGAACACCTACAAGTCAAACGCTGACGCTGTGCAGGTACTGGCCGCACTGGTGGGCATCGAACAGATTCTTTCTTCCTACCGCCCGGGGGTGTCGGGGGCGGAGCCCCTGACCGAAGGGGGTGAGTGATGCACATCAAGTGGCTGAAGCACGGCAAAGGTGACGCACGAAAAGCTTCCGCTTATGTGCTCGCCGAGCGTGACCACCAGGGCATAGAACGGGCTGATGTGGCCGTGCTCAGGGGCGATCCCGAGCAGGTGGCCACCGTAGCCAATTCGCTGGACTTCGCCCGGCGCTACTCGTCGGGCGTGATCGCCTGGGCCAAAGAGGACGCGCCGACGCCTGAGCAGATCCAGCAGACGCTGGACGAGTTCGAGCGCGTGACCTTCGCCGGGCTTGGGGCTGATCGTGCGGCATGGGCCGCCGTTCAGCACACCGAGGCGGACGGCAGCATTCATGTGCACGTACTGGTGGCGCGTGTCGATCTGGCAACCGGCAAGGCGTTCAATCCCGCGCCGCCTGGCTGGCAGAAAGCCTATGACCCGCTACGCGATGCACTCAACTACGAACACGGATGGGCGAGGCCGGACGATCCCGCACGTGCACGGCTGGTGCATCCAGGGCATGAAGCCCTTGCCGATGCCGCAGCCATCCGGGCAGGTCTGACCGCGACCGGAGCGAAAGAGCAGATTACCGCATGGCTGACCGAGCGCATCGAGGCCGGTTTAGTGGCCGACCGTGCCGGGATCGTCGCCAGTCTTGCCGAGTTGGGCGAGATCACCCGAGAGGGCAAGGACTATGTGAGCGTGAAGCCGGAAGGCTTCGAGAAGGCCATCAGATTGAAAGGGGCGATTTATGAGCAGTCATTCCAACGTGCAGAGCTTGTCCGCGAAGCTGGCCGAGAAGCAGGCGACCGACAGGCAGCAGATCGAAGCGATGACCAGGAGCGAGCTGGACGCGCTCGCGCAGAGCTTGAAGAAGCAATCGAACGCCGCGCTGAGTACAACGCTGGACGCTATCGAATCCGACCTGAACAAGCGGCTGGACGGCATCAAGAAGCAGATCGAGGCGCAGACCAAGCCGCTGAGCGCATCCCTGGCGAGCGTGAAGGCCGAGGCCGAGACATTGCAGTCCCTGACCTTCAGGGCGTGGCTGAAGCCGCTGGCGCTGTCCCTGAGCCTCTTGCTGGGCATCTTCGCCGGGAGCTGGGCGCTGATGCAGTGGCTGTCGTACAGCATCACGAGCCAGCTCGAGACGCGGGCCACCTTGGCGCAGCAGATCGAGCAGCAACAGCAGGCGCTGGCGAAGATCGAGGCCCGGACATGGGGCGTGGAGCTGCACCAGGCACAGGACGGGGGGCGCTTCCTGATCCTGCCGCCGGGCGTGGAGCCTTCGACTGGCTGGAAATTTGGGCAGGGCAGGCAAGAGCGGCAGGCCGTGAGGCTTGGGAAAAACTGAGGGGGGCATATGACCGAACTAGAGAAGCAATTGGCGGATGGATTGCAGAGACTGTCCGCGCAGTACGAGCAGGACATGAAGCGGCTGGAGGCGCAGAACTCAGCCTTGCGGCAGCAGGTGTCGACATTGGCCGGGCAAGTGTCGAGCTTGGCAAAGCAGGTGCAGACCTTGAGCGGCACGCTGGCCGAGCTTGCGGAGTCCTGAAGATGCAGCGGGCCGACGAACTTGAGCGATTCAAGAGCCAGATCAACCTGGCCGAGTATGCCGAGGCGCAGGGCTACGAGATCGACCGGCGCGAGAGCAGCCGGGCGTCTACTGTCATGCGCTCAGGCGGTGACAAGATCATCGTTGCCACGGATACCGATGGGCACGGTATCTATTTCAGCGTCCGCGACGACGCCGACCACGGCAGCATCATCGACTTCGTGCAGAAGCGGCAGGGCTTGAACTTGGGGCAGGTGCGCAAGGAGCTGCGTCCGTGGATTGGCGACCGTCCCGAGCAGCGCCAGCGCGTGCAGCGCAAGCCGGAAGCCGAGCGACCACGCAAGCCGGAGCCATCGAGCGCCGACCGCCAGCAGGTGCTGGCCGTCTGGATGAAGATGCAGCCCGCCCAGGGGCGGCACCCCTACCTTGAGCGTGAACGGAAGCTGAAGCCCGAAACGCTGGCCGATCCTCGCTTCGTCGGTATGGTGCGGATCGACGGGCGCGGCAATGCCGCATTCCCGCACTACGACCGGCAGGGGCTGGCCGGTTTCGAGCTGAAAAACCAAGAGTTCACCGGCTTCAGCCGGAACGGGCAGAAAGCCGTTTGGCACTCTGCCAACCTCGCCACCGCGTCCCGTGTGGTGCTGGTGGAATCTGCCATCGACGCCATGAGCCACGCGCAGCTATCCGGCGACCGTGAAGCCGCCTATCTCAGCACCGGGGGCAGCATGAGCGACCACCAGCGCGAGCTGGTGCGCTCCGCACTGACGAAGGCGACCGAGCGGGGGGCGGAGATCGTCATTGCCACCGACGCCGACGAGCCAGGCCGGAAGCTGGCCGCCGAGGTGCAGGCATTGGCGCCGAGGGGGGCGAAGCTGTACCGACAGGAACCCGACCAGGGCAAGGACTGGAACGACCAACTGCGCGACCAGGTGCGCCAGGCCGAGCGCAGCCGAGGCTGTGGAATGAGCCGCTAAACCGGCTAAACCCCGATCCCGCCGAGTGCGGGATTTTTTTTGCATGTATCGCTTGCATCATGTAATTGTATGTAGTAAGATACAATCTACAACATACAACAGGAGTTCAGGAAATGGCCATCACCACCCAAGACATCCACGCCGCCGCCGACAAGCTCCAGGCCGAGGGCCAGCAGCCAACGCTGGCCGCCGTTCGTGCCGCCCTTGGCGGTGGCAGTTTCACAACCATCAGCGAAGCCATGAAGGGCTGGAAAGCCGCGCAGCAGCAAGCCGCGCCGATCCGTGAAGCCGCTCCGCAGGCTGTCGCTGACCGCATGTCCGAAGTTGCCGCCGAGGTCTGGACCATCGCCCAGGGCATGGCGAACGACCGGCTGGCCAGCGAGCGCGAGGCGCTGGAGGCCACCCGGCAGGAGATGGAGCAGGCGCAGAAGGAGGCCGCCGAGCTGGCCGACCAACTCGCCGCCGACCTGGACGCAGCACGGGCGCAGATCGAGAAGGACGGCGAAGCCCTCAAGCTGGCCGAGGTTCAGGCCGGGCAGCAGGCCCTTGAAAACGAGGCGATGGCCGAGAGGCTGGCCGCAGTCAATGAAGCTGCGCACACCGCCCAGGCAGCACTGGCAGAGGCTCAGAAACGGGCTGATGAGCTTGCCGCCATGCTCGACCAGGAACGCGCTACCCGTGGCGATGCCGAGAAGGCATGGGCGGCCGCCGAGCAGCAGGCCGCTGTTCTGGCCGCGAAACTGGACGCCGCCGAGCGCCGGGCTGGCGAAGCTGACGAAAGGGCCGCCAAGGCCGCCACGGAGGCCGCCAGCGCACGACAAGCCGAGCAGCAAGCACGGATTGCCGAGCAGGCCGCGCAAGCACGCCTAGAGGCCGCAGCGCGTGAGATCGACGGAGCGAATAAGGCAATGGCAGAAGCCAGGGCGGAAGCGAAGGAAGCCGGGGAACGTGCCGCCGAGCTGCGCGGTAAGCTGGATGCACTGAAAGGGGATAAGCAATGACCCAGCCATTGAGCCAGATTCTGGCAAAGATCGAGGCCACACGGCAGAAAGCGAAGGACCGGCAGCCGGTGGAGCTGCCCGCCGTTCCGGCTGCACCGCCGAAGGTCGTGCAGTTGCCTCTGTGGCCTGAGCCTGTGCGGGGAGTGCCGAACTCGATCCTTCGTTCTGCCCTGTTTGGCGCGATCAAGCGCGGGCGACGGATGTTCATGCAGGGCGAGCCGGTGGCCTCCTACGAGGGCGTGACCATCCTGCAAACCGGGCCGCGCCTTGATCAGGCCGATTTGGACGTGTGGGAACAGTGCATGCACCTTGCCCGCACTGGTGGACTCGGGACGCGCATCCAGTTCGCCGCGCACGGCTTCCTAAAGACCATCGGGCGCGATACCGGCAAGAGTCAGCACGAATGGCTCAGAAACGCATTCCGCCGCCTTGCCTCGTCCGTGGTCGAGGTCAAGGACGGTAAGCGGGCCTACTTCGGGCCGATGCTGCACCACGGCACCCGCGACGACGAAACCGGGCATTACTGCATCGAGATCAATCCGGCCATCGTTTCGTTGTACGGCTCGGACGGCTGGAGTGCAGTTGAGTTCGAGCAGCGCAAAGCGCTCAAGCGCCAGCCGCTGGCGCAGTGGCTGCACGGTTTCTACACCACTCATGCCGCGCCCTACCCGATCAAAGTCGAAACCATCCGCCGCCTGAGCGGAAGCGAGACAGAACAGCTATTTCACTTCCGCGAGAAGCTGCGGAAGGCACTTGGCGCGGTAGCTGAGGCGACCGGCTGGACATGGGAGATCGACGACGCCGACCTGGTGCTGATCGACAAGAAGCCGACCGGCAGCCAGGCGCGGCACCTGATCCGCAAGAAGCTGGGCACGGCATAGCAGCGATGGAGGCACGGCATAGCGGCGATGGAGGCACGGCATAGCGGCGATGGAGGCACGGCATAGCGGCGATGGAGGCACGGCATAGCGGCGATCCATCCACAGGCCGAAAAACGCCGCAAAGCCGCGCCGTTGCTGGGGTTCCGTTTTTTTTTCAACAGGCCCTAATCCTTTCTTAATCATTATTTAATCAGGACGGCCACCCCAAATAAGGCCGCTATCGCGGCGAGGAAGCTTCGTCCCGCTTCGCTTGGACTTCGCCAGGTGGAGCGCCCGCAAGCGGTCGGAATCGAGTTCGCTTCGCTCATGGGAAGGCAGAAACCGGGAACTTTGTCAACATTGTGGTACTCTGTTAGAGTAGTTAAGCCAGCCTACACGGTAGCTACGCTCCCGTGGCTGGCGAGGGGCTTCGCCCCTTCGATCCCCACTCAGGAGGCTCCGCCTCCCGAGACCCTCCGGGCAGTAGGAAAAGGAATGTGGTGATGGCAGAGAAACGGACGCAGTGGGTGCACGTC
>ERZ761610.1831-NODE-1831-length-10992-cov-42.601628_pt1 | contig 10992 bp, 8 predicted proteins | sample MGYA00512164_ERZ761610 | MGnify/ENA primary metagenome ERZ761610 (study PRJEB28899, sample SAMN02850038) | bioreactor sludge metagenome | biome: EBPR Sludge; feature: EBPR Bioreactor; material: flocular biomat | place: Australia: Thorneside Wastwater Treatment... | reverse complement strand
TGTCCGAAATTATTCCCACTTGGACTCAGGAAGTAATAAAACCGGGTATTTTTACGAAAATAATAGAACGCGTAAAACGAAATTAACCCGCTAACAGCACCACTGGCACCTACCATCGGAATCAACGTGGTCGGATTAAAGTATAAGTAAAACAATCCACCAGCGATACCACTAAAAATATATAGCATTACAAAACCAACTGCTCCTAATAACGATTCAAGTGAATATCCAATTAAAAACAAGAACAGCATATTGCTGAACAAATGCCATAAATTCATATGAGAAAACTGATACGTAAACCAACTGAAAGTTTGTTTGTTACCATGGGATAAGCCCAGCATAAACAAGGTTTGCTGTTTTACTCGTTCTTGATATTCCGCAACCATTTTTTTCCAGTTGCCCCAACGAACTTCGTCGTTGTCCCATGACCGATTTTCAATTGAGCCAATAAAGTTTTTATCGCGTAACGCCGTCGAACTTAAGATGGCCCGGTGATCGGTATTATTTGAATCGTATTGCAAAAGCAATTTCTTGTTCTCACCGACATCCATATTACTATTTAGGTACTTAAAATAGTATTGTGCGGTTAATTCGGCGTAGGCAGGACTAAATAATTTTGATTTTACTTTCTCTTCATCTGACTGCGTGAAAAACATAAAGAACAGAAGCACATTAGCCAAAATAAGGATATTTACAAAATTGATATCGAATCTATTAAGAAATAATCTTGGCCAAGGAAAAATCATGGCCTAACACTCATTCGCTTTAAGAACCGAGCCTTACGTGCATCCCATCCCACCGTTAAATCCTTCTCAGCGGCCGGACTACGCGAGCTTTGTTCGTTCAAAAAAACATACGAAGTTAAATAGTATAGTTCTAAATTCTTGTTCCAATCTAAATGAGTGTAGAGAAAATCAAGCAAAGCGAATATCCGTGCGTGATCATTTTTAGGCAAAGCGGTATTCAATGACACTAAAAGATTAAGAATGTCTTCGTCGTCCGGTTTAATTTTATCAAAATCGATCGCTACCGTGTCTTGACATAAGATCTTATCAGCCCGTGTGGCACAATATTTCGCTTTATAAGACTCTTTTAAGTCTTCATTCGGTGTGATTATGAATTGAGTCAGGTAATTGATTTCAGCGTTGCTGTTACCAGAATCAAATGCTTTTTCCACCAAATCCTTTGCGCAACTTAGGTTTTCTGTTTCGCGAGACTTAGAAAGATAGTGCTTTAAATAGTGAGCCAATGATTCTGTACATTTAGTTTTTACTTTGCTCGCCAAACTCTGCGTTTGTGATGACGTTACCGTTTTATAAAAAATAGCTCCGATAGCTAAGAAAAATAAAATGATCGAAGTGTTCGTCCAGCGCAAAATGATTTTTCTAAATTCAGGATGAATCTCATCGTGCTTTGTCTGCCTTAGACTCACTAAATGAGTTTGTGACAATCGATCATAAAACATGGAACGATCAGACCTTAAAACCACTTCAACGAAAGGAATACACCCTAACAACAGGGCTTGAAATTTGAAAACAGAACGGAACAAGATCGCTAAAAATCCGGGACGTTGCCCGGCCTGATCAACGACTCGCATGTACAAAAATCGATGTCCCGGGGTCGCGCCATTAAAGAAAATAAACAATACTTCATACAAAACGAACAGTGCAAATGTGATAAATACGCACTGAAGCACTAGACTGAATACATTTTCAGATGTCTTAGTAAACATCGTCCATCGCAGATCGTTTGTGATGCCACCGCAGAACAAAGAAATGACCGGCCCCAAAATGAGGAAATCAATTACGTTTGCAAAAAATCTATCCAGATACGGCGCGGGTCGATTCTTGGATTGGGCTGATGAATCTTCAGTAAGATCGTGAATAACCATGTCGCTTTGTCGACAAAGGATTCACTTTTTAAGAGACTAGATTTTCAATAATATTGAACCTCTTTAGGAAAAGAGGTTCAGGTATTTTTAATTTATAGGACTTTAAGCTGGGTCAATTTACCAGCAGCATCTTTGTCTAGCTGCAAACGATCGATCACAACGCCTTTTTGGTCAAGAAGTTCATAGACCTCAGATGCATCTGAACGATTTGTTAGTTTGAAATGAACGGCCTTGTCGTTGAATAGGGAAATATACTTTTTAACAAATATCTCGCCGTCAGCAATATCTACACGAGCGTCGGAATCATCTTCTGACTGAACCGCCAAAACACGTTGAGCATCCGATTTCACACGGTACTTGCCTTCTAATGAAGAAAAGATCATTTCATCTTTTAGTGAAGGCTCTTGAGATTTAAAACCAACGAGATTTTCTTTGTTAGCGATTTCTTTAGCAAGCATATGTTCTTTAATTATAGCTTGTTTATTGTCTAACTGAATAGACGCAACATTTCTGGAACCCGCACCAAATTTATTGAAATCCGCGATCCACTGGTTCGCCGCTACTGTAAAGACAAATAAGCCAAGAACCGAAAGCCCCAGAACCGCTTTCTTTTCCTGTGTACGAAGCATAGATTTCTGACGGATCATTCGTTTTGCTGGAAACTCTAGAACATTGTCTTTCTTATCTTGCTTGCTCATTTAACCCTCTCCTATAATCTTAGCTTACTTTCTCGTCTTATTTTAAAAAAAATAAAACTAAGACTTTCGCCGCGTTTACTTTATACGTAGCGAAAGAGGTGCCACGTAGGGTTAACTACGTTCGTTTAGAACTTCAGAAACTATCGTACTATTAGTCAACTGACCTGTATCACATGACATATCATAATGAGACAGTATGTTGAGACACCTGAACACTTCAAAATGGTTATTTTTAGCAATCCTCTGGATGATATATTGGCTCGCCGTTGCAGGAGCTACAGTCTATATTCTACCTGTTTACCTGGATGCTGATCAGTTTCATAACTCGTGGATTACCACTCTCTATTTTGCGCTTTTTGCGACTGTATCTGGTCTATTTTTTAAAATTAAAGAATCACTGCCTCATTTACACCGGACCGCTTGGCAAATCAGAATGATAGTATATCTAGCGGCCTCATTTATCATTCTAACTTTTACGTTTGATTTGTTTTTCACGCTTAATCACAAAGCTCAGGCGGCGATTTTTGATTCGCAGCTATACTATCCTTTATTTTCGATTCAGACGACGATACCTAAAACTTTCGATATTATTTTTCAACAAATTACGATTTTTGGATTTATCAAATATCTAGTTAAGGAAAATTACGACAAATACAGAATTCGCCAAATTGTATGGCTTGCATTCGCCTGCGTTCACTTGCCTTTAATGATTAAGCCAGGGATATACTGGATCACGCTTGTTCTACCCAGTTTGTTTGCGGGATGGTTGTTTGCAAATTTTATTTTAAACTTTAGATACGGTTTAATTTATTCCTACGCCCTGCATTTCTTTTTTTATATTGGCACTGGTATTTTTCTGCGCGTCTACCACTCGCTCTAAAGTAACTTAATTAAGAACGATTTCAGATTTGTTTTTTCATGGGGCAACTCAAAATCCATCGACGGCAACAGAAGATTAATTTGTAAATTCGAAATGGCTAAGTCTTTTTGAACTTTAACGATCATGCGACGTAGATCATCAACAAAGAAGCCGTCAAATTGAGTCGAAAGCAATAAAACTCCTCGCGGAGCTAATAAGGATAGGCAATCAAAAACTAGTTTCTCTAACCCTTTTTCCACACGAAAGATCCCTTTTTCGCGACGAAAAAATGTGGGCGCATCACACACAACAATATCAAATTTAGTTTGTTTAACTACACTTGCCTCCACAAATGTCAGGCTATCTCGAAAACGAAACTTAAAAGATTCAGGATTTAACCCATTCTTCTGAAAGTTTCGCTTGGCCCACGCTAAATTATTTTTACTAGCGTCGATCAAAACCACATCTGCCGCCTGCCCCAATGCCGCCGACAAGCCATAGCTGCCCGTATTTGAAAACAGACTTAGAACCTTTTTGTCCTTGGCGTTGTCTTTAATCCACTTTCGTTGCAATCGTTGATTTAAATACAAACCTAAAGATGAAGCATTATCTGCTTTTAATTCATATTCAACACCAAGTTCATTCGCCGACCATTGGTCTATCGGTGAATGGCCAATAAACAATTTCAAATCTCTTCCGTACACCCAAATCGACTTCTTCAAACTGGCTGATACCTGAGTCCATGTCGCTAAATTCTTAGGCGTCCACTCTTCTTTATACCAATTTAAAATCAGGATCGATCCAAACTGATCTAATGAAAATCCTGGCTCTTTAGCACCATTAACATGATTAACTAATCGATAACATTGCCGAGTTAGATCTTTGCCCGAAAAAAGTCGCTCGCGACGGTCCACCTCAAAAAATGTCCTTGATAAAATAGGATCCGCCAAAATGGCGAGTGATTCAAAATACACAGGCGGTTTGGATTCAATCGAAATTTCATTTGGGAATTGGATCCTGTGATTATGAAGGGTAAGAAACGAGTATTTAACACCACCATATTTTTCATCGCCTAACAACGACAAGCCCGCGTACTGGGCATGAATGCGGATCTGGTGATTACGACCCGTGTAGGGATTTGCCTGCCACAGTTGATATCCATGTTCAGCTTTCAGAAGTGTTAGCTCTGTCTTCGCCTCTAGTTCTTTGGCCTTATGGATGATGGGTTGATCCACCATTATTTTTTTCTCTTTAGACTGGCTTTTCGTAATAAACCAATACGTTTTCTTTACCTGACGATTTAGAAAATAATCCGCATACTTTTTGGCAGACGCTACTGACTTACCAAAAATCATTACCCCTGTTGTGGTCTGATCCAGCCGATGAATAATATGCAGAAGTGCTCCACGATTCTTTTCGTATATTTCAATCAGGCCGTCTTCAATAGCGGCCCCGTGATCCGATTTTGCATCATTGGTATGAGCATTGAATCCATATGGCTTGTCGATGGCAATGATTTCATCATCCTCAAAAAGAACGGACAAAAGTTCATCATTCAACCGCAGAAAATTCATTTAGTGGCGAACTCGTTTTTGCTCGATGTATTCTTCGTAGGTAACGTGGTTATCATATACGACACCATTTTCACCAATTTCAATAATTCTATTTGCAACTGTTTGGATAAATTCGTGGTCGTGGGACGTAAAGATCACATTCCCTTTAAATCGTTTCACACCTTCATTTACAGCCGATATACTTTCCAAATCTAAATGCGCTGTCGGACCATCCAGCAGTAATACGTTTGCTCCAGAAAGCATCATTTTCGAGAACATGCAACGAACACGTTCGCCCCCTGACAATACAGTTGGCTTTTTCATCGCATCGCTACCACTGAAAAGCATTTTACCCAAGAAGCCACGCAAGAACGATTCATCCTTATCATGAGAATACTGACGAAGCCAATCCACCAACGTATTTTCATCACCCGAGAAATATTTAGAATTATCCGTTGGGAAATAATTCACTGATGTCGTGATACCCCATGCGTATTTACCCGAATCTGCTGATAGCTCGCCTGCTAAAATATCAAGTAGAACCGTCTTTGCTAAATCATTGCGACCTAAAAGAGCGATTTTATCTCCTTTACGTACGCTGAAACTGACATTCTTTAAGACAGGCTCTCCGTTCACTGTTTTAGAAATATCTTCGACAGTAAGGACATCATTTCCAATTTCACGTTTGATATCGAAGCCAACAAATGGCTGGCGACGGGAAGACGCCGGCATATCTGTAAATGTTAACTTTTCTAGCTGTTTCTGACGAGATGATGCCTGACGGGATTTCGAAGCATTTGCGCTGAACCGAGCGATGAAGCTCTTTAACTCTTCGGCCTTGTCGGCACTCTTTTTATTTTGATCGGCTAGCAAACGTTGATTTAATTCGCTCGCCTGGCGCCAGAAATCGTAGTTACCAGTAAATGTTGTAATTTTAGAATAGTCGATATCTGCCATATGTGTGCAGACTTTATTTAAGAAATAGCGATCATGAGAAATTACGATCACAGTATTTTCAAAGTTCAACAAGAACTCTTCTAACCATTTAATCGCATAGATATCCAAGTGATTCGTTGGTTCATCCAGTAACAAAATATCCGGTTTGCCAAATAAGGCCTGAGCTAAAAGAACTTTTACTTTCTCTCCTCCGGTCATTTCACTCATTAATTTTTGATGATTCTCTTCCGCGATACCCAGATCAGCTAGCATTTTACCTGCATCCGATTCGGCTTCCCATCCATTTAACTCAGCGAACTGAGTCTCTAGATCAGATGCGCGCAGCCCATCCTCTTCTGAAAAATCCGGTTTCGCATACAACGCGTCTTTTTCTTGCATAATTTTATAGAGCTTATCGTTACCCATTAACACGGTCGTAATTACCGAGTACTGATCGTAAGCATAATGATCCTGTTTTAACGCCGACAAGCGCATGTTCCCTGGAATGATCACTTCACCTGTGTTGGGTTCGATTTCTTTCGATAGAATTTTAAAAAATGTCGACTTGCCGGCACCATTGGCGCCGATTAGTCCATAACAATTACCCGGTGTAAATTTAACGTTAACCTCGTCAAAAAGTTTTCTTCCACCAAAGCTCAAACTGACATTACTAGTGCTAATCATACGAGGTCGACTCCCAAAATTTGAATGCCGTGATTTTACTGGGAAATCGATAAAATTTCAACCTAAGGATAGTGAAATCCAGATATGCCTGTAATTCTGACATCCAACACTTATTCAGTAGTAGGAGCTATGGGCTCTGGCTTGTAGTAACGATCCCAAAGCGAATTAGTTAGGCGATTTAAGGGGTCCCACTTCTGTTTTAAAGCAAAGAACTCTTTCGCTTTAGGGTAGGCCTGGTGAAACTGCTCGCTTGTCGCGTGAATCTGGTAAGGTAAATAGTAGCTTCCCCCTACCTCTAAAGCGGCCGAAATTAGATCTTGAGTGATTTTCGCAATGGCTTTGCGGGTCTTTTTGTCGGTCTTTTGCCTGTAATAAATAACTAAAGAAAAAACCTCTTTCGGTGCCCAGGCTAGTAACGATCCCGTATCCGGCAAAGCATGGCGAATTGACACATTCACAACATTAAATATCGAAGTCTTTAAAAGTGGGCGAACAGAGTCCACGAACTCGACTAATTTTCCAACTGGTACAAAATATTCCTGCAGAACATAGGTGGTCTCTGATCGGCTCTTGGGTTCAAGTTCTGCAACATCATAGCTGGCTTCATGATTACGCCAAACTACAACCGTTTTTTTGTAACTTATAGGATCAATTACCGACTGTCGCAATTTTTTTCCCGTTTTACTCGAGGAAATCATTTTTATGGCAAACGGCTGGAAAGAGTACGAATCATTGGCCGGAATCAACCGAGCCTGATCGGTCAGCGCTTTCTTACTTTTTACCCAAGTCACGGCCATCACATCTTTAAAATCTGGCGGATATAAATCTCCGTTATGAAAAACCGCATTAGAATTGTTTCGGATAGATTTGAAAAAATAATCGGAATATTTTTTCAAAGATATGGACCTTGCCGTTCGTTCGACCTTGCCGTTATCTACTAGCTGTAACGTTGCCTCGACGATGACTCCCAATCCCCCATAACCGCCGATCGCACCATAAAAAAGCTCGGAATTTTGACTGGGAGAGGCCTCTTCAATGTGGCCATCAGCCATTACTAATTTTATGGAATCCACAGATCGAATGATAGGTCCCTGGCCGACGTATCGGCCGTGAACATTCACACTCAGAGAACCGCCGACTGTAAAGTTAGAATAGGTTTGCATAATTTTAATCGAAAGCTCATGAGGATCAATGATCTCTTGCAATTGGCGCCAACGAATCCCAGCTTCCACAGTCACTTGTTTCTTTTTCACGTCAAGCCGAACGACTTTATTCATTCTTCGCATATCGATATGCAAAGTGCCCTCTAAAGCCGTTTGCCCTCCCATGCTGTAACGTCCACCACCTATACTGATTTTTCCTTTATTGTTCTTTATAAACTCTTGAATTTGCTCAACCGATGTCGGCTGAAACACTGATGTCACTTCAATTGGATTCAGTTGCGTGATATCATTGACGACTACTTTTGCATGCACAAACGAAGCTAACAAAAAAATGACAAATGCTATGGATCTAAACATCAAAACTATTATTAGATTTACAGCCTATACCGTCAAGTTTTGTATTGTCGCTAATGAATTGTCTTGCTGGCAATACTCTGGACCACTTGAAGAACTTCAGAATCATATCCCGACTCAAAATCAACCCGTCGAGGATAAAGAGTCACATCAGCCGTTACCCCGCGCCCTTCAACTTGATACCCATAGATCGATTCATAGTAGGCTTCAGGGATAGAGAGTTTAACGACTTGACCCCAGATATTAGAAACATCGTACCAAATACCGACAAGGAGCTCCCCAGAGGACGTCGCGCCTTGGATAGGCGTTTGTAGTTTATCCCGAAAAGCCAAAGCCACCCATTCCGCCGTCGATTTGGAGTGAGCATCAAGTAGTAGTGCCGTCGGCTTGGGTAAACATTTTTTTTGTGGGTAGGTTCTTAAAGTAACAGAATCAAATGTATTTAAAACATCAATTTGATATTCATCGTCCATGTTATTTTCAAAGTACCCCGTCTGTCCGAGATCCTTGTTTTTTTTCATGTAACCAACGACCGTCGGTTCGCATACAAAGTGGCTTAGAAAACGCAATCCTGCGACAAAATTCCCTCCATTGTTACCTCTAAAATCAATCACGATCTTATCTGTAGGTTTAATCTTAGAAAACATCTCACTTAATTTTTCTTGGGAAAAATACTGACTCTTAAACGACTCAACAGTGATGAGCTTTACGCCCTGAACCTCTGTAACACTGATATCCCGATTGCTTAGTAATTTTTTTGGCTCCAGTTCAACAACCAAAATTTTCTTACGACGTTCTATTTTTAGCTTACCTTTCCAACGATTTAATTCGTAAGGACTTAAACTTTCGTGTTTTTCAAGAACGACGCGATCACCACGTTGCAAGCCCTTTTTAAGCGCTTCACTATTGGCCATTATTCGAGTCACAATCAATTCGCCATCGATGAACTGCGAATCAATTCCATTTTCAAAGTCAGTGTCTGTCCAAATAGCTTCGCTTTCCTCTTGGCTAAATAGCTCTAGATGCGAAACTTTCAATTGAGAAAGAACATCGTTTCCAATCGCAAGTAATTTTTTAATATCAGACGTTTTTTCCATCGCTTTTCTAGAGTGAATGCGACAATCGCGCAGCCATTCGTTCATATCTTTTCCGACGGGAACAATGCGCTCATATACAAAATGACATGTTTTATAAATATGATTATCTAAGGTTCGGTACTTTTCCACGAGGGGAAAAAAAACCAACAGGATGAGTCCTATAGAAACTATAACTTTAAGTATAATTTGGGTGGGCATAAATTAAACAGGGGCTTTGAAAGCCCCTGCAATAAAGTCTAGGCAGCTTGTGCCACTTTTTTCTTGCGTGCTTGAGAAGGGTCGATTTGATATTGCTTAACTTTTCTATATAAAGTCGCGCGACCAATGCCTAAAGCTTTTGCGGCTTCAGTTAGGTTACCTTTATACTGGCTGATTGCATTTTCAATCGCTTTTGCTTCGATATCATCCATTTTTTGAACTTTAGAGTCCATTGAAGGAGTGGGGAATGGAAGAACGTTGCTTGACGTGTTGTAGCTAGGAGTTAGGCTGCCCATACCTGCGCTTAGCGTAGGAAGGTTAGCACCTAGTTGTTGACGAAAGCTTGGGTTTTCCAAACTAGACCGCCATTGTTCTGGAGTGTACACCTGGAACTCAACATCATGAGTTTCCCAATATTTTTTTGCTGTTTCTACTGTCTCAGTATTATCGCTTACTAAAATCAAGTATGTCTTAGACATAATCCTCCCCTTCATGCATCTCAATGATACAAAATTTATCGACCCTTACTCTATCGGTGAATCATTTAGGGAATTTAGGGGTATTTTTAACTTTTTTTTTACGGATAAATGTCTGAATTTGCAAACGAATCAATTTCAATACCAGGTACTGTAGATTTCTTCGACAGTTTATAAAACATTTTTTATATATATATCTACCTTTTTTTAACAGGAATCCGACAGGTAGGTTAAGTAGTCTATTATAGATGGGAGATTTATGAAGTCGTTTCAGCTTTCAAGTTGGTTTCGCGGGATTAAGGCGCGATTATTATTTACCGCCATGTTACCTTTGATTGGTTTCAGCGTTACATTTATAGTTACAATGACTAGCGTAAATAAACTAGGTGGGATGCTGGATGTGGCACACGGAACAATTATTCCAAACCAACAGTTTCTGGCAGAAATGAAAATGTCACGCATGTCCTTCAACTTGACTATGCATGAAGCTTTAGGCTCAACAGAAGTGGATTTGAAAACGGTATCAGAAGCTGAATCCTATATTAAGTCATTTAAAGTCGCTTACTCAGATTATCAGAAAGCTCCTAATATCGAAGGTGAACATGAAATTCACAATGCATCAAAAGGTGATATTAAATTATTAATCGAAATAATGGAAAGCATCGCTAGCAACGCCAAATCTGGTGATCCAGAAAAAGTTAAAAAAGCAGAAGCCGATTTAAACGGCGATCTAAAAACCGTAGGTACAAAAGTTTTAAAAGACTTCAATGAAGCTGTCTATACCCTATACGAAGTTAAAGCCATGGATGAAAGCTCTGCGGCCAAGCAAACACTGAGCTCAATTTTTAAATACCTCGTTCTAACGATCACTATTTCTGCACTCCTTCTTTGCACTACGATCATTTGGATCGCTTCACGTATGTCTTCGTCAATCTTAAATATTTCAGAACACCTAACCCGTTCTAATATGGAAGTAGCTTCATCAATCACTCAATTGAAAACAGCAGGTAACTCATTGTCGACATCATCTACTGAATCGGCCGCTTCGTTAGAAGAAACCGTGGCGTCACTAGAAGAAATCAC
>ERZ761610.1826-NODE-1826-length-11007-cov-10.549032_pt1 | contig 11007 bp, 10 predicted proteins | sample MGYA00512164_ERZ761610 | MGnify/ENA primary metagenome ERZ761610 (study PRJEB28899, sample SAMN02850038) | bioreactor sludge metagenome | biome: EBPR Sludge; feature: EBPR Bioreactor; material: flocular biomat | place: Australia: Thorneside Wastwater Treatment... | reverse complement strand
CTAGATACCGAAGGCGATATCGCGTTTCTCAGCATCCTCCAACAATTGCCTGTAGCGTGGTTCAAATATGTGTAATGGCACCATTTCACCAGGAAGTGGAAATATTGCCAACGGAAAAATCGGTATTCTTATCAAATCAATCACATCACTTTAACACAAAATTAACCCAAAAGTTACAGTTTCAATACCTAATTAAGTAATGGGTGCCACAATTGTAGGCTTTACTCAAAAGATGAAAACCACCCAAAAAATCAAGATTAATAATAAATGAAAATCCGGTCACCTCTCCTCCCAATTTTTGAATCAGCTGGCCAGCCGCATTGGCTGTTCCCCCTGTGGCCAGCAAATCATCATGTATAACAATTCTCCATCCCTTTTGAACAGCATCTTCATGCATTTCCATAGCAGCGGTACCATACTCCAGCGAATATTCCTGCCTGATTTTCTTGTAGGGAAGCTTTCCTTCCTTACGAACAGGAATGAAGGGTACACCCAGCTCTTTGGCCAATAAAAATCCAAACAGAAACCCCCGCGATTCAATCGCAGCAATAGCATCTATTCTCTCCTTTCTATAAGGGGCAGCGAGCTCCTGGAGCACCCTATCTACCATCTTCGGATTCTCCAACAAAGGTGTAATGTCTTTGAAAATTATGCCTGGCTTTGGGAAGTCATGAACATCACGGATAAAAGATTGGATGCTATCTGGCTGCATGTAGCAATTATAATTAAATTCAGGCGGAATAAACGATACAGCAAATGAAAAGTGTAACACGAATGATTGAAGATGAACTATATGTATCCAGTAACGAAAAAGGTCAGGAGGTGCTAATAGACATGCGGAATCCAGAGCTCAAAAAAAATCAGTCACCCGTTGAGCTACTACTGTCTGCAATAGGTGCGTGTGGTGCCGTGGATATTACACTTATGCTTAAAAAAAGAAGAAAAACCATTATTGAATTCATTACTGAAACTGAAGGCACCCGTAAAGAAGACCATCCCAGGGCGTTTACAAAAATGCACTGTCACTACAAAGTCACATCACCAGATGTTAACGAAGAAGAACTTTATAAAGTGGCTAAGCTTTCCTTAGAAAAGTATTGCTCTGTAGGAGCTACTATTAAGCCTGAAATTACCCTGTCGGTTGAAATTATTCGGCCCTGAGTACAAATTTACCGTTGAGGATTACCTGATCAATCAATTGAGTGCCAAAGCTATAAGGCAAGTAAGCCAATGAGGACATCGGCTTGGTGATGCTAATGTTAGCTACTTTTCCTTTTGTAATGCTCCCATGCGTATTCAATATTTCCATGGCCGCTGCTGTATTGACGGTAGTTGCATTGAAAGCCTCTTCCGGGGTAAGTCGCATTTTTATACAAGCCAATGCAATCATCAACGACATGTTGCCAGACGGTGCGCTACCAGGATTGAAATCTGAAGCAATTGCCAAAGGAAGATTCGCATTAATAATATCCCTTGCCGGAGGAAATGGCAAGTTTAGGAAAAAAGCAGCTCCAGGCAGTGCGGTGGGAATAGTCTGACTGTTCTGAAGAATTTCAATTTCCTCCCTTCCAATATTTTCAAGGTGATCAACACTAATCGCGTTTACTTTCACCCCTACCTGTACACCCCCTGATCGATGCAGTTGATTGGCATGAATTCGAGGTCTCATACCAAATTTTTTACCTTCTTCGGCTATCATCTCAGTTTCATCAGGATTAAAAAATCCCTCTTCACAAAATACATCTATGTAATCAGCCAGCTTCTCCTCTGCTACAGCAGGTATCATTTCCTGCATGATCAACTGAATGTAATCTGACTTTGTATGGGATTTAGGTACAGCATGCGCTCCCAGAAAAGTAGTTTTTACTTTTAGAGGAGTCTGCTCACCCAATCGTCTTGCCACTCTCAACATCTTCAATTCATCATTAACCGTCAATCCGTAGCCACTCTTTATCTCTACTGCTCCGGTGCCAGTTTTAATAATTTCTATGGCTCTTTTCAATGATCGTTCAAAAAGCTCATCTTCAGAGATGCCTTGAAGTTTTTGTGCCGAATTCAAAATCCCACCACCCCTGGCTGCAATTTCAGCATAACTGGCACCTTTAATTTTCATTACAAACTCCTCCTCTCTGCTGGCAGCAAATACCAAATGAGTATGTGAATCGACAAAAGAGGGCAGAACAAATCGGTTACTGGCATCAACCACCTCGTTGGAAGTGGTAGAAGATAATGATTGCATACTCCCGTAGTCAACAATTACTCCATTCTGTATAGCCAGAAAAGCGTTTTCTAAAATCGGTAGTTCTGCCATTGCCCCTCCAGACAGCACATTGGGCGTACTATCCCGCACCTGGACGAGACCTTTAATATTGGTAATGAGAATATCCCAAGCCATCAGTGTTGTTTACTGGCCAAAGGATTCAACTTTGTAGTCGAGATTAGTTCCAAAAACAGGAAAGCTGATTTTAAACATGGCAAAAAAAGAATGTCCCTTAAAACTCGGTCTGTACCCCAGCTCACCTCCATATGACCAACTTAGGGTGCGATTGAATTTCCCATCAATACCCAGGCGAAAGCCAAGGGCACTTGTTTTAATTGCATCAACTGAATACTCTTTACCTAAGTATTGAACTGGATCAACATTCAAAGCTGGGGAATACAGAATATCAAAGAAGACTGTAAGCATTCCATCATCTACTGCCTCCTCGTAATTATTAAAACTAACAGCCACGTTTCGAAACCATGAAATAGAACTTCCTACATATAGTCCGGCTGTGGAGAGGTTGCTGAATATCCTTACATCTTGTGTTCTTCCCAGTGCGTCCACATAGGTGGCTGGAATTCCCACTCCCTCGGTATCTATTATGTCATTGTAGGTAAGGTCTTGCTTTTCCATCACTCTGTTGATGTCTGCGCTGGTATTCCAAATGATACCTCCAAGTCTCGCACCATAAATCTTTCTTACCTTGGCGGGTACCTCTGCAGTGAGGGGTACGCGGCCAGCCCATTTATTTCCTTTGTAGCTACTTTTATAAAGCACCATTTTTGTTTTAGAAGTTTCCTCTTCATCCTTGAAATGATAGGTTCCTCCAAATTCAATATAACTGAAGCTACTGGGTTTCGTTGAGGTGGTCGCATTCTTACTGGCCAGATCTTGATTAAGATCGAAAAAACTGGAACTATACGGCTTTCTGAAATGCACCTTGAAGTCAGCCTTGTCCTCGTAATAGTAAGCAGCTTCAATTCCAAATCCTGCATTTACATTGGTAGCAAAAGCCTCACCATAAAGGGGTTGAAATCCAACAAAAAGCTTGTTGACACTATAAGGCTCATCATAGAGCTCTTCGTAGGTAACTGCGCCCTTGTCTCTTCGTTCACCCTGTGCATAAGAAGCTAAGGTGCTGCCTACCAGAAGTATTCCAATAACTAATTTTAGTCTCATGACTTTCAAGTCAAAGCATAAAGGTAACAAAAACATGCATTTCCATTCACCAACCCAATGACCATCATTCCCGGTTGAGTAAATGAAAATTAATAAAAAGTAGTATTACAGGGTCTTTGGTGTAAGATATTCACCTAATCGGTCTTTTTATTCAAAATTAAAGGTTTTTCCGCAAAAACCACCTCTCCTCCTTTGAAGTGAATAAACGGTACAAACTGATTGGACTGACCTGAACTGAAGTCATACCCTTTAAATAAATGCCCAGGCATCATGGCCTGCTCTCTCAACCCATCCTGAAAATAGACACCATACTTGCTTAAACAATGACCAATGAACCACATAAATTCGTACCCGGTTTTCGAATTCTCTGTTGGCATTACACCATGCCTCTTAATGAACTTACTTCTAAAAGCCTTGTAGTTGGAATTGGAGCTACTTGTAAATGTGGGTGCAGCCATGGTTATGTGTAAACGCTCGTAAGTAGAAAAATTAGCCGCTGCGTTATTCAACCATGTTTCATTACCTACAATAATTACAGAATCACCACGGGTGTCCACACCGCTAATCACTTTGGTGTAAATTAATGGATCATCAGAAGCCACAAATACACTGCCTATACTATCTAGTTTCAACTCAAACTGAACAGGATTTTTAAATTCATCATACTCCACGGGAGTAGCCAGCCTATTGAAAATTGTTACACTGTTTTCTTTAGCCACTTTTTCCGACCATACAATCTTTAAGTCCAGTTCCTTTGCCCTGTTTAAAAAACTCTTGGCTGTTACAGTATCCTTGGGAGATTCCCCATAAAACACCATGCAATTTTTATTTGGAACATTGGCAGCAATCCATTCGGCCGACCTTGTTCCGATAGTTTCACTGCTGGGTTGCAGCAACATTGCAAAAGGATTTCCACCAATAAATTCTGTATTGTTAGATACAGGGCTTATCATGTTGATTTTATTGTTGATCGAAAAATCACTCACCAACTTATTTTGATTTTGAAATAGTGGCCCTACGATAAGATCAGAATCCTTTAACTCCTGCAACTCCAACAAGGCACTTGTCGCTAAAATGCTTCGTTCGGTATCGTAAGTACGCAGGTCTATATTGATCCCTAGTTTATTTAGGCTATCAGCTGCCATCCTTATACCCAGGTACAGATCTAGTATACTCTGATTTACTTTAGTAGAAGTAGAAGGTTCCAGTGTTTTGGCTAAAAACGGAAAAAGCAAAGAAACCACATACCTATCCTTGAAAACATTAACTGGTTTTAATGATGAAGCGAACTCATCACGGTCAAAATTAAATCTGGTAATCAGGGAGTCCATGAGCTGCGCATCCTGTTCCAAAAAAGGCAGTTTTGAAATCGCCTTGGCCAAAGATTTAGCTACTACCGTATCAGTGGGGTGCTCTTCCCACATCATGCGTAACGTCTCCACGTCTTCAATGCCAGCGAGATAGTACATTTTCATTTGCACGACATCCGGCTGTGAAGAGAGCGATGGGTAATCCCTCAACATTTGCATCGCCTGAAAATACTGCCGCTGATCAAAATAGATTTTTGCCAACCAATAATTGACTTCCTTCATTTGACCCCATGCCGGATAGAGCTCCTTGATTTGCAACAGCATGTCCTTGGCTACCGATGGGAAATTCTGATGGTATGCCGACAAAGCATAAAAGAAGGAAGCGTGCTCAACATAGGGATTGTCCTTATCATAAACAATCAAAGGCTTAAAAGCTTCCATTGCCAGGCTGTAACTTTCTTCACTAAAAAATTCTCTGGCCGCCTTGTATTGTCTTTTGTAATCCTGAGCAAGGATCGTGGGCGCATACAACAGCCCAAGCAGTATAAATATCAGTACAAGTTTTGCGTTTCTGTTCATTCTCTGAATCAGCAATATTTATTCCCACTCGATAGTTGCTGGTGGTTTAGAGCTAATGTCATAAACTACCCTATTTACTCCTTTTACTTTATTTATTATCGAAGATGATATATCACTTAAAAACTCATAAGGCAAGTGCGACCAGTCTGCAGTCATCCCGTCTACACTAACTACCGCCCGCAAAGCCACCACACTTTCGTAGGTTCTTTCGTCTCCCATCACTCCTACAGATTGCACCGGTAACAGCATAGCGCCTGCTTGCCATACCTGATCGTACAAATTCTTATCACGTAGGCCTTTGATAAAGATATGATCTACCTCCTGCAATATCCGTACCTTTTCAGCAGTAATATCACCCAATATACGAATACCAAAGCCAGGACCTGGAAAAGGATGCCTTCCGAGAATGTTTGGATCCAGCCCCATGGTTTTACCCACCAGCCTTACTTCATCTTTAAATAAAGTATTGAGGGGTTCAACCACTTTCAGGTTCATTTTTGCCGGCAACCCTCCTACGTTGTGGTGTGATTTGATCGTGACGGATGGGCCATTTACAGAAACAGATTCAATGACATCGGGGTAGATGGTACCTTGACCCAACCACGCCACATCTTTAATGCGATGAGCCTCTTCGTCAAATACTTCTATGAATGTTTTCCCAATTGCTTTTCGTTTCGCCTCAGGGTCAGTAAGTCCTTTTAGTGCTTTATAAAACTTATCTTTCGCATCTACACCCTTAATGTTCAGCCCCATTCCCTGATAAGAATCAAGGACTTGTTGAAATTCATCCTTGCGCAGAAGTCCATTGTCTACAAATATGCAGTAAAGATTTTTACCTATGGCATGATGAATCAGTGAGGCAGCCACAGTAGAGTCCACGCCACCAGAAAGCGCCATTACTACCTTATCATTGCCCAATTTATTTTTTAGATCTGCTACCGTAGCTTCAACAAATTGATCTGGAGTCCAATCCTGCGAACAACCGCAAATATGTACCACAAAATTGCGAAGCAGATTTTTACCCTCCGTACTATGCGTTACTTCAGGATGGAATTGGATAGCAAAGTGTTTCTTAGTTTTATGCACAAATGCGGCCACCTTGACGGATTCAGTACTGGCAACAATCTGATACTCTTCTGGAAGTGAGGTGATCGTATCTGAGTGAGACATCCAAACCTGAGAATCCTGTGAGACTTCTTTGAGAAGTTCATTATGGTGGTCAACTGTTGTAAGCCTGGATCTACCATACTCCCGCATCTGGGATGGTTTTACTTCTCCGCCACTTTTTTGTGCCATCAGTTGAGCCCCATAGCACACACCCAAAACGGGGATATCTCCAAAAACAGACAAATCAATATCCGGAGACCCTTGATCTCTGACGGAGCACGGGCTACCCGAAAGAATCACTCCTTTAATGTGGTCATCAATGGGCGGAATTCGGTTGAATGGGTGGATTTCACAGTAGACATTTAGTTCTCGCACCCTGCGTGCTATCAATTGGGTATACTGAGAACCAAAATCAAGAATTAGTATCTGTTCTGGCATGGTGCAAAAATAACCCGATCCTGCCAGAGAACAAGCGAAGAAAGTGGATTAACTAAACTTAAAAAGTTTACCAATTCAAGATGATTACCCCTACTTGGACACCCATATTTTGGAATGCCTTTAGGTCCAATTCTTGGCTTTTAGCGGAAGAATAATCGTAATGGACCGCTGCTTGCAGCGCCCACCCTGCATCTTCCTTCAAACGGTATATCACTCCCGCCTGAGGCCTTACCAATACCCCCCAACTGTCATACTTATTACTATATACATTGAAATATTGGCTATAATTAATGTACGAGGCACCAACGCCAAGACCTGCATACGGCATTAGTTTCTGTTCTATCTTGAAGAAGTAATCAAAGCTCAAGGTTAGCCCATAACTGTAAGCATAATTATACAAATCTGTGGTGATAGCGCTGGTTCCGCTGGTGTAGGTCTTCCTGGGTTCATAACTATCGTATGTGGTATTTGTAAAATCAATGCCACCAAATATTCTTTCATTAATCATTTCCCGATAACCAAATTTAAATCCTCTCGCACTTACCTGATTGACAAAATCCGTATTGCTCAAGGGCTTGTTTATGTCAAGGGCGAGGGAATAGGTTTTATCAAAGTATTGGGCCTGAACTTGACCAGCCCAACCTACAATTGCAAAAGTTAAAAAAAGAACAGATTTCATTTCTTCAAATTTGGAGATTGAACAAACGCCTGCTCCACAGCTTCAACTGATTTTTTATATGGGTCTACAGATGAAACTATGTCTCCAATGTAGCTGGTCCATATTACCTGAAATTGGTTTTGACTATTCTTCTTTTTAAGATCTACCAATTGAAGAATCAACGCGCCTGAGTTGTTTAGATATGTATTGACGATCGGATAATAATAACCGTAATAAGGAGAGTAATATCCAGTTCCATACCGGGGATAGGAAATGGTTTGAAAAATGCTGAAATCATACACAACAAATGCGTTGACTCCTAAATCAGGATTTTGGTTTTTGGCCACATAGGTATAACCCCTGCTGTCCATATTTGCCTTTATTTTTGCAGTGATATCACGGGCATAACTGCCCAGAATAAGGGTGTCCTTAACACTGTTGGATATTAGTCCAAGGGTGTCCAGTGTAAGGGTGTACGTGGAGTAGCTGCCGAAGTTGGCCGTTTCATCATAATCGGTTTGCACAACCAGATCCCTATTGAGGTCTTCCGCATCGGGTACAGGCTGGCACCCTATCAAAAAACCTACTGTAATGATAAAGAGAATAGACCGTAACATATTGTTACTAACGATTAGTCAATTGTAAAAGTATATCCTGTTATGAAACAAAAAAAAGCCAATAGTAGTTTGGCTTATTTAATCAATGTATAACATTTCTCTTTCAGGTAATCCCCGGCATCGTCTTCACCGGCATAAAACGCTTTGGCCAATAAACGGCACCCTTCTTCTTCGCGATCGAGTTCAAGCAAAGCAATGCCCTTATAAAATTGAGCATTCAGGTTTTCAGGATCCAACCGTAATGCCATATTCAAATATTTCAATGCCAGTTCGTTGTTATTTTCCTGAAGGCTAAAAGACCCGCCATATAAATAAGCAGGGAGATAGGTTGGCTCCAATTCAATGGCCTTGTTTAAAGCCTGAAAAGCGCTGTCCACTTCTTTAAGGTTATAATAGGCAAAGCCAAGATACATTTCAACTTCGGGATCATCCTGAATTGCTTTAACATATTGCAAATCTTCTTTTACCTTCAAATATTCTCCCTTTTCAAGGTAAAGTCCAGATCGCCATTTATTGAGACCAGGGTCACCCGGTTGTAAAGCTAATGCTGCATCAAGAGAAGTCAGTTGGTTTTCTGTGTCGTCTGATTCTCTGTAAATAAACGCTTTTAGAATATGAGCCTGAAACAAGTCAGGGTACTCTACCATAAATGTTGCTACGTCACGAAGAGCGGCATCAAACATACCCACGCTATAATAGCAAACAGCCCTTTTATAAACAGGTGGATAGGCAGACTTGTCCTTCAACTTTGAAGACTTAATCGCCTTGGTATACAATTTAATTGCTCTTTCAAACTCCTGCCGATTCATCAGTGTATCGGCCTCAGTCTCCCACTTTTTCCATTTTGGATCCTGCGCGAAGGTGCTTCCCCCAATAAAGACCAAAGTGAATAGTAAGAGTTGAAATCTAAGCATTGGCACCTACCCTGTTTCTTTCTCGTTTGCGGTCGTTTTCATTAAGGAAAACTTTTCTCAATCGGATCGACTTTGGAGTAACCTCTACATACTCATCTGATTGGATGTACTCCAGGGCCTCTTCAAGGGTGAACTTAATGGCTGGAGCAATTTTCATCTTCTCATCAGAACCTGATGCCCGTACGTTACTCAATTTTTTTGTCTTCGTTACGTTTACCACTAAATCTCCTCCTCGGCTGTGTTCGCCTATTACCTGACCTTCGTATACTGGATCACTTGGATCGATAAAGAATTTTCCTCTATCCTGTAGATTGTGCAAGCTGTAAGGAATCGCTTCGCCTTGTTCCATACTGATCAATGATCCATTGATCCTACCTGGAATTGGCCCTTTGTAGGGCTGGTACTCTTTGAATCGGTGTGTAACTACTGCTTCTCCGGCTGTAACGTTCAGCAAATAACTTCTCAAGCCAATAATACCACGAGAAGGCATGATGAATTTCAAAATCATGCGATCTGCCTTGGGCTCCATATTGATCATTTCGCCTTTGCGTACAGAAACGACTTCAATTGCTTTCCCTGACACCTCTTCAGGTAAGTCAATGGTCAGTTCTTCCATTGGCTCGCATTTCACTCCATCAATTTCTCTGAAAATTACCTGAGGCTGGCCAATCTGCAATTCATAGCCCTCTCTGCGCATGGTCTCAATCAATACCGACAGGTGCAGTACACCTCTACCAAAGACAATAAAGCTATCCGCAGAGTTGGTTTCACCCAAACGCATAGCGAGGTTCTTCTCTAATTCCTTGTGCAATCTATCCTTGATGTGACGGGAAGTCACTAGTTTTCCCTCTTTGCCATAGAAAGGAGAATTGTTGATTGTAAAAAGCATACTCATAGTAGGCTCATCAATAGCGATACTCTTCAATGCCTCTGGTTTTTCTACATCTGCAACGGTATCGCCAATTTCAAAACCTTCCAGTCCAACGATGGCTGCGATTTCACCCGCCCTTACCACATCTACTTTCTTCTTGTCAAAACCTTCGAATATATAAAGCTCCTTTATCCTCGTTTTGGTTATTGCCTCCCTATCTCTTTTCACAAGTACAACTTGTTGTCCTGGCTTCAATTCACCGCGGTGAACTCGTCCGATGGCAACTCGTCCGATGTAAGATGAATATTCCAGAGAGGTAATCAACATTTGTGATTTACCCTCCTCTACGTGAGGAGCTGGAATGTGTTCAATGATACCCTCCAGCAACGCATTGATATCGGTGGTAGGTTGCTTCCAATCGGTGCTCATCCATCCTTGCTTAGCTGATCCGTAAAAAGTTGGAAAGTTCAGCTGCTCCTCTGTAGCATCCAATGAAAACATCAAGTCAAATACAGACTCATGCACTTCATCTGGTGTACAGTTTTTCTTATCGACCTTATTGACTACCACAATAGGCTTTAACCCAAGCTCCAAAGCCTTTTGTAACACAAAACGTGTTTGAGGCATAGGCCCTTCAAAAGCATCTACCAACAATAAGCAGCCATCGGCCATATTGAGCACCCGCTCTACTTCACCTCCAAAGTCGCTGTGGCCAGGGGTGTCAATTACGTTGATTTTATAGTCTTTGTAACGAACCGAAACGTTTTTCGCCAAAATGGTGATCCCACGCTCACGTTCCAGATCATTGCTATCCATGATCAATTCCCCAGGATTTTCATGATCCTTGAAAAGATGACCCGCATGTAGCAATTTGTCCACCAATGTGGTCTTGCCGTGGTCTACGTGGGCAATAATGGCAATATTTCTAATTTTGTTTACGTCCATAACAGGCTAAAATTCTCCTTTTGATAAATAAGGCCGCAAAGATAGAGTTAATTTGATGATTAGTTAAACCCGAACAGGAACTGGCACTACTTTTTTAACCTCTAAATCTCAAAAAGGTTCCCATAG
>ERZ761610.1823-NODE-1823-length-11013-cov-16.861927_pt1 | contig 11013 bp, 8 predicted proteins | sample MGYA00512164_ERZ761610 | MGnify/ENA primary metagenome ERZ761610 (study PRJEB28899, sample SAMN02850038) | bioreactor sludge metagenome | biome: EBPR Sludge; feature: EBPR Bioreactor; material: flocular biomat | place: Australia: Thorneside Wastwater Treatment... | reverse complement strand
TTTTCAACTATTGCAGTTGCGGGGTCAGTTTCTGATATGGCAGATAAAGACGCGCAGGATAAACTGCCAGATTGGCTTAAGCGAATAGAAGTTGAAGGTAACTTTGCCGCAGATGGCAAACCTGCTTACAGCGTTATGACTGTACAACCAATATCAGATGAAGAAAATTCCGTTATATTCAACCAGTCTCGTGTTGCATATTCAACAGATGGCAGAACAACTGCAAACATTGGTTTAGGTTACAGGCAACTAACTAATAACCAGAAAATAATGCTTGGTGTTAACGCATTTTATGATCACCAATTTCCTTATGGTCACCAGCGTTCAAGCTATGGTGCAGAGGTTAAATCATCTGCGTTTGAATTAAATGGCAATTATTATGTTGCAAATTCAGGCTGGAGAGATGCAGATACCATTTTTGAGGAAAGAGCATTAGACGGGCATGATGTTGAGATTGGTGCGCAACTGCCATATTTACCTTGGGCTTGGGGTTTTGTGCAGAATTTCTATTATGATGGAAAGGCAGGAGATGATCTTGAAGGTATGAAATATAGCCTTCGTTTAAGACCTTTTAAAAATATTGAATTTGAGGGTGGGCATACATCAACTGACGAAACATCTGATAATAACTTTGTAATGGCAAGGTATAGAATTGGTTTTAATGAACCTAAATATGTCAGCAATGTTAGAAAATCAGGCTGGGTTTCTTCAAGGGCTTTTGAAACTGGTGAATCAATGGCAGATAGAAAACTTGAAAAAGTTCGCCGCTCAAATGAAATTACGGTTGAACGCAGAGTTAAGTCTTCAGCTGGCGGCACTGGTGCAAGAGCCAGTGTTATATTAGCTAGAGGTTCTTAAAAAATCTATAACTCTCTTCTTGTTTCAAGGGCTGTGAGAAGTGTTCCTTCATCAAGGTAGTCAAGTTCACCACCAAGCGGTATGCCGAAGGCAAGACGAGAGATTTTAACATTATACTGGCGTAACTTGCCTGAAACAAAATGTGCGGTTGTTTGCCCTTCAATTGTTGCATTAGTTGCAAGGATAACTTCCTTAACTTTGCCTGCCTGAATTTTTGCTAATAGTGTTTTTAGGTTTAGGTCATCAGGTGAAATGCCATCAATTGCAGAAAGTGCACCACCTAATATATGGTAAACGCCATTGTAAATATTGCCGCGTTCTATTGCCCAAAGGTCTTCAACATTTTCTACTACGCAAACTTGTTCGTGATTGCGTTTTTCATTACTGCAAATATTGCATATTTCTGAAATGTCATAATTTCCGCATTCACTACATTTTTTAATATTTTGAGCGGTGTCAGTAATTGCTTTTGCCAGCGGAAACATAAGATTTTCTTTATTTTTGAGCAAGTGTAGGGCTATACGTTTTGCTGAACGCTTACCAACCGAAGGTAGCTTAGAAATATAATTTATAAGGAGTTCAAGGTCGTTCTTCTGCATGAATAGAATCTGGAGTTAGGAGAGGGATTTTAGTAATAAAAACCAAACTCTCAACCCTAAACTCTCAAAAAAATCATTATAAATTTTTTAACTCATCGAACAGGTCAGAAACTTTTCTTAGTACGTTAGTTGAAGCAGAGTAAGCCTGCTGTGAAACTATAAGGTTGGTTAATTGTTGACCTATCTCTGAAGTTGAGCTTTCAACTGCGCCAGGAACTATAGTTCCAACTGATGGGTCACCAACTTGCCCGAACCTTGGTTCACCAGAGCTGTTATTTGCAGAGTAAGCATTTCCAGAGCCAGCAGATAGGGCGTTAGGGTTGGAGAAATATGTTAAAGGCAATTTATAAACTTTTGAAGTTAAGCTGTTATCAAAAATTGCCGTTACAAAACCTTGCGAGTCAATTTGAAGAGACTGCAATCTTCCCGTTGGGAAACCGTTCTGTGATACATCTGATGAGTAAGCACCAGCAAATTGAGATAAGCCGTCAGCAAGACCTAAACCAATATCTCCAGGCGTTCCAAGACTTATACTCAAAGATTTTTCCGATGAGCCGCCAGCAGGATTGATCGTAAATTCATCTGCAATAGGTCCACTTATTGATTTTAATGTTCCATCACCGTTAAATGAAACTGTGCCATAAGTAATAAGCCCATCATTTTTAGCTTGACTTACTGCGTCAGTTATTGCATCTGGGTTAATTGAGAATAATTCAACCGCCCATATCTGGTCACTATCAGTGTCTTTTATTTTTGCGAACGACAATCTGAGATCAACGCTTTTTCCAAGAGAGTCATAAATAGTTATTGTTCTTGAAAAATCAGGTGCTATTGCGCCTGATGCCATGTTACTGCCACCATCACCTGTAGCATCATATATTTCATCTATGGCAGTAGAAGGAAGGCCAAACTCAGTAAGCATTTGACCAGAGTCAGCAACGGCAGCTGTTTCGTCTATTTCAAACGCTGCGGCACCGTCAGTAAATGTCATGGTCTCTGTGAGGTCAGTATTTGAGATGGTTAATGTTGGTGTGCCAGTAGGGTTGGTGATGGTAGCTGAAAGCCCAGTAGAACCATCAACAAGGTCTTCAAGCTCCTCAAGGGACGCAAATCTGTTAGTGCCAGAAGTAACGTTTGAAAAGCCAAATTCCGCCGTTAAGCCACTGGCAGCAACGTCAGCAAAGGTCAAGCCATCATTGGCATCATCAGCAACAACATAAAGTACGCCATCTTCTAACCTTGCCCTTAAGCCAGTCGTGCCATCAATCAGGTCGGCTAATTCTTCTAATGTGCTGAACTGACTTGATGTAGGGGTGGAATCAAAAGTGAATGTAACAGCACTACCCATTGAGCTGGATTGGATGGTAAATGCATCTCCATCAGAGAAGGTTGTGAAGGCAACTGAAGCAGAGGTTGAACCACCAATGCCGCCGCTAATATCATCACTTTCTGCATAGCCACCAAGTGTATAGGTAAAAGATCCACCACCGCTTAACGCAACAGTAAGCGAGTCTGTGCCAGACCCAGGAGGAACAATAAGAGAGGTTGATGTATTAGACGAGTTAGCTGCGCCAGTAAACGTAACATCACCATAACCGCCAACTGTAGCTATAGCATCAGAAAATTGAATGGTTCCAGTGGGGTCAACGTTATAAATTTTCAATGTTGCATTTCCAGTAGGGTTATTAAGGGTTGCTGCAATATCATCATTATTTAAACCATTTATAACATCAGCTAGATTGCCTAATGTAGCAAATCTTACACCATCTGGGTCAGCTGCAACATCTGCTAAACCAAAAGATGTAAGTAAAGTTCCAGATACATTGGCAAAATCAATACCATCATTGGCATTTGCAGCACTTATATACATTATGCCATTATCAATCCTTGATCTCAAGCCGTCAGTAGAGTTTATTATAAGAGACAATTCCCTAAGGTTCTTGAACTCATTAAGGTTTGTATTTGAAGTTGAGTTGTATGTAAAAGTTACTGGCTCTGGCATTGAATCTGTTTGGATAGAAAAGGAATTGCCATTAGTAAAGCTTGTAAAGCTTCCAGTTGCAGAAGTTGCTCCGCCTATTCCATCTGCTATGTCATTAGAAAGCGCAATACCACCATAAATAAACTCATAAGGGGTTGCAGTTCCATCATTAGTTACTGTTACTGTAAATGTATCACCGTTTGCAAATCCTTTTGGTACAATTATTGTTGATGAGCTGTTCGTAGTATTTGCAGTACTTGCGAAGTCTATGGTTGATCCAGCACCTTCCAAAATTGTTTCTTCTGCTCTTAGGTTGATTTTTGCTGTAATTACACTGGTTGGTGAAGCTATACCAGTTACGTCAGTTGAACTGATATTTCTCAAGCTTTTTATATCTTGCGATGAAGTTGTATATTGTGAGTTGCCTGATTCACCAGGAATTCTGCCCTGAGAGTCAAGTGGCCAGCCCATAAGCCTGTAGCCAGCTTCATTAACAAGATTACCATCTTTGTCTGACCTGAAAGAACCTGAGCGGGTGAATAAAGTATTTCCTGCTACATCACTTACTGTAAAAAAGCCATTTCCTTGAACGGCAAGGTCAGTTCCAACTGCGGTTGAACTTATTGCGCCCTGTCTGTCAATATCGTTCCTGACGCCTTGTAATACACCGCCACCAACAGAACCAGCAATAAGTGTGGAAAATGATGTGGAGCTTGACTTGAAACCTGCAGTTCCAAGGTTGGCGATGTTATTTGAAATAATATTCACCGCAGCAGATTGTGCAGTAAGTGCTGTTAAGCTTGCTGAAAGTGCTCCAAATAATGACATAAGATCCTCCTGAAAAATATTTAATTAAATTATTCTATATTCTGAACTGAAGCTATATTACTCAATTCAACCGTAGTTTTATCTATCCCCTTGCCAATTCTAATTACTGGCTCTGATGACGAAGCAAAATCTATGCCAGAAACTATACCTTTTATTAAAGTAGATTGTTCCTGATAAACACCTTCACTGTCCAGAGCGTTCACCCTTATTCTATATTGGCCAGCCGCCGCCTGAGCTCCAGTTGTTGTTACGCCACCCCATGCAATTCCGTGTTTTCCTTCATCAAGACTGCCATCAGCTTGGAATATAACTTTTCCAGCTGCATCTAATATCTCAATATTGGTTTTGTTTGAACCTTCACCTAAGATATAACTTAATTCACTCGGGTTAGTTCCATCATATAAAAAGTCAGAACCTTTATATTCAACTTCCTTATTTATGAATGAGGCAAGGTTTGAAGCGTTGCCGTTATTCTGCATGGCAATAAGTGTCTCTAAATTCTTATTTGTTTCAATTAACTGCTGAGAGTTAGTAAGCTGAGAAAGTTGTTGGGTCATATCAGCAACTTCCATTGGCTGTGTTGGATCTTGGTTTTTTAGCTGTGTTAAGAAAAGCTGGAGGTAGGTTTCAGAATTGCTGCTGAAAAGCCCTGCTGACTTCTCTGCAAGTGAAGATGTGTTATTTAAAAAACTGCTTCCTATAGTGTTTGCCATAAAAACCCCCTTTATACTAAAATATTAACTAAGCTATTACTGTAATTGTTATTGTAGGCACTTACCACCCTGCCTGTATTATTTACCTCTTCCTGATTGATCAGGTCAGCTAGGTTGAATGCAACAGGCTTTTCAAAGAAAGCCCATTGTTGTTGCTGCTGCTGTTGATTTTGTTCTTTTAGGTTGAAACTCATAGAGCCTGCGTCTGATTTAATTCCATTGTCACCAAGTATCTTTTCAAATCCTGCTACATCTTTCTTCAGCATATCTAAAGTGTCCTGCCTTTCTGCAACTATCATCATGCTGGCTTTGCCGTGGGCATCAAACCCTATTTTTATCTGAAGTTTCCCAAGATTTTCAGGCTCTAGGCTAACTTCAAAACTATCTTTACCTTTTGAAATATGGGCAATTTTATATTGCAGGCCGTCATTTGCAGGTAGACTAGCAGGCTTTAAAGGCTGAACTTTGTATGCGTTTTCCGAAAGCTCCTTTTTATAACCTGAAAGAGAAACGTCGCTATTTGAAATTATGCTTTCTGAGTTTTTCTTTATATCCAATCCTTTATCAACGATATTCTCAGCAAATATACCTTTCTCAGTTACTTTGCTGAAGTCTTTAACCATATCGCGGGAAGCGGTTTCAGTAATTGCCTTCAAATTATCCTGCCCAAGTATTCTGGGGTCTTTCTTCTCATTATAAAGTGGCTGCACTAACTGTTTTTCAGTTTGAACTGGAAGGTATTTTGCAGCATCACCAACAGGGGTTAGGGGTTTGTTTGATGATGCTTGCAAAATACCTTCTGCAGAATTTTCAACTGGAGTATTAGAGTTAGCAGGGTTAGAAATTGAACTTGTATTTATAACTGCAATTGGTGTTTCTGCATTCAGTACAACTGGCTTATCAGAAAGTATTCTATCTATTTCGCTTAATGTTGAGGGGTCAACTATGTTTGTTTTTTCTATGCCAGCACTGGTAGTGGTTATACTACCAGTTAAGGTATTCCCAATTGATATATTATCACCAGAATTAGTAAAATTATTTATCTGGTTTTGTAATGTACCCATTACAGGCTGTACTACATTTCCTAAAACCGAAATATCAGGTGAAGTTTCAATTGATGTATCAAGGGTTGAGTTTAGCGCATCAGAAAAATTCTGACTGATAAGTGCAGGCTGACCAGTGCCTTCTATACTGGAAGTTATGCTTCCAATTAAAGACGAAGCAGCATTGATAGCTGCGTTGCCAAGTAAACCAGTTAATATGTTTGCGCCTAAAATCATTTTACCTATTTATTCACCAAATGTTTAAGCTAACAACGTGCCAAAAAATAAATACACTTATTTTTCAAGCAGTTATCACCTTTTAATTATTTTTGTTATTGGTTAGCACTATGTATTTTTTGCAGTATCTAATTTTAAATTACACTCTTGATTATATTTTATTATTGGTTATATAAAGATTACGACAACAGGTGGGTTTACCCACCTTTTTTATTGCCAGCTTGCCAGCAGGAAATAGGATTTAGGATTTAGGAAATAGTAAAGATTAAAAACTAATTCCTAATTCCTAACAACTAATTCCTAGGATGTTAGAGGAAAAAATACATAACCTTATTGAACCAGTTATCAACCAGCTTGGTTTGAACCTAGTTCTGGTGAAGATAAAGGGTAATATAAAAGGCAAAATACTTCAAGTTCTGCTAGAAAGGGCTGATGGCGGCAGCGTAAATGTTGAAAATTGCCAGCATGTTACACGTTCTATAAGTTCACTACTTGATGTAGAGAATGTATTCTCTGACAGGTACTATCTGGAAGTTTCATCTGCTGGGCTGGAAAGACCATTGGTAAAGAAGGCTGACTTTGAAAAATACACTGGTTTTTTGATTGCATTGAAGCTCAGGCTGCAACACCCAGATTTTGCAAGCAAGCGTTTCAAAGGGCGTTTGAAGAGCTTTAATGATGAAGGCTTCACCATTTATGATGAAGAAAGGAAACAGGACATTTTTACGGAGTTCTACAATCTTGATGATGCCAAGCTTGTGGTAACTGATGAAATGTTCAAATCAAAAGGAGCTAGGAATTAGGTTTTAGGTGTCAGAAAATTTACTGAAACCTGACACCTGAAACCTAACTAAACCATAACTTTACTAACAACTAAACACTAAACTATATGGCACAAGCATTTTCAATTACAGGCGGAACTGAGATAATTCAGGTAGCAGACGCAGTAGCGCGTGAGAAAAATCTTAACCGTGAATCGGTTATGACTGCGTTAGAGAGCGCAGTTGCATCAGTTGCTCGTAAAAAATATGGACATGAGCTTAACATAAGGGCGGCAATAAACCAGAAAGACGGCTCTATCAAAATTTTCCGTGACCTTAAAGTTGTTGAAAAGGCTGAGGATCACAATCAGGAAATAGATAAAAAATTTGCCGTAAAAAAGAACCCTGCTGTTGAAATTGGTGAAACTATTTCTGAGGAATTGCCACCGATTGATTTCGGTCGTGTTGCTGGCTTGACATTCAAACAGGTATTGATGTCTAAGATACGTGAAGCAGAAAGAGAAAGGGAATATGAAGACTTCAAAGACAGAACTGGCGAAATAGCCAGCGGTGTGGTTGAGCGTGTTGAAAATAATAACGACATTTTAATTAACTTTGGCAGAACAGAAACCGTATTGAAGCGTGACCAGATAATCCCTCGTGAAAGTTACAGGAAGGGTGACCGTATCCGTGCCTATATAATTGATGTTCGCCGTGAACGCAAAGGCCCACAGATATTCTTATCCAGAACCTGCAATGACTTTTTAGCAGCACTTTTTGCACAGGAAGTTCCTGAGATATATGACGGTGTAGTTAAAATTAAGGCAGTTGCACGTGACGCTGGCTCTCGTGCTAAAATTGCCGTTTATTCTGATGATTCTTCAATTGATGCGGTTGGTTCATGTATTGGGCCACGCGGCTCAAGGGTAACAGCAGTTTACAATGAGCTGCAAGGCGAAAAGATAGACATAATTGAATGGTCAAATGACCTTGCAACCCTTGCAGTTAATGCTATCGGCTCTAAAACCCGTGATTCAATGGTTGAAGTACAGAAAATAGTTATAGATGAAGACAGCCATAAAATAATAGCAGTAGTTCCTGATGACCAGCTTTCCCTCGCAATCGGCAGAAGGGGGCAGAATGTTAAGCTTGCCTCTCAGCTTATTGGCTGGAATATTGATATTATATCTGAAACTCAGGATGCAACCAGAAGTGTTGATGATTTCAACAGGCTTTCTACCATGTTTGCTGAAAACCTTAATGTTGATGAGGTTATTGGTCAGTTGCTTGCTTCTGAAGGTTTCACCAATATGGAAGAAGTTGCATATGTTGAAAAATCTGAACTTCTGAAAATTGAAGGTTTTGAAGATTCATTAGTGGAAGAGTTACAAAAACGTGCTGAAGAATGGCTGGGTAATAACAAGGAAGCCATAGAAGCAAAAAAAGCCAAAGCACAAGCTGCTTTCGTGAAAAAGGATAGAACAGGTGAAAGCAAAGAGATAACAGCATTACCTAATATCACTGGTGAAATTGCTGGGCTGTTGATAAAACAAGGGGTAAGAACCCTTGAAGACGTGGCAGACCTCGCATCTGATGAGCTTATTGAGATAGTGGGTGATGATGAGTTCACCAAAGAAGCGGCAAATGAAACCATTATGACAGCACGCGAGAGAGCAGGCTGGATATAGTTTATACAGGGTGGTGGAGATGGGAGGGCGGAGTTTGGTACTTTATTTTACTAAACAAAAAAGCCTCTAATTTCCTATCTTTAAGCTCCTAACTCTTAGTCCCGCATAAAAAGGTTGGAAGGTTTTTTATCTCCCCACCTTCATACTCAAGCTTTCCAACTACTTATTTGTAAAGTTCTTCTACTGCTGAAAGGCTAGGGTTAAAAGATGCTTTAGGTGATACACCCATACCTTTTTTACCAACTCCTAAAAATTCTACGCCCGCTTCTGCCTTTGGGGTCGCAGCATCCTTTGCATCACCAAGTGCGTCTACCACCGCTCCTGCATGATGTGCAGATATTCCAGCTTCAGCAAGGCGAGCTTTTATTTGGGCTTCTGTTAGCCCAGTAGGCATTCTTTGTAATAATTCGTTTAATTTAATTGTTACATCTACAGTCATTTTATCCTCCTTTGCCCTTCCCCCTACCCCTTCCATAACTATAGAGCTTCTTGGAGAAGCTTGTTTTTTTAATTCAGAAAACGACTCATTAGTTCCAAAAAATGCTCTAAATAACTACGGCAAGTATGTCGGGTGATTTCAATTCAGAAATTTGTATTGAACCTATAATCGGAGAAATATCCTTCTCAATCCAGCCTTTCAGTTTTTTTGCGTGTTCCTCTGTCCATTTTTTGGAGTTTTTGCTATGCCACTCCAAAGCAACGGATTTAAAACTATCAGCCTCTTTTGCCAGTTCAATTCTTTTATCGGCCTTTTTTTGCTGGTTAAGGTTTATACCCTCTTTTATCATTTTTTTAAGCCTGAACCTTTCTTCCCTAGCTTCTGCCAGTGAGGTTTGGGGGTATATGCCTATAGAAAATATATTCTCCTTACCATTAAAGCGATATTTTAGCCTCCAATATTTTGAGCCGTTCGGGTGAACCAGAAGGAATAAGCCATCTCCATCAAATACTTTATACTCTTTATCCTTTGGTTTTAGAGCTTTGATTTTTATTTCTGTGAGCTTCATAAAGTGGGGGTATAAATTTTATACCCCCAAAAATATACCCCCATTTGTACCCCCATTTTAGTAGGAAGTCAATGATATGGAGTGAACGACAAAGGAAGGCAATTTATTCAAGGTGGTTGATTTTGTTGACTTTGATAACTTTGATGAACTTGTAAGAACTATAAGATGGTGCCGTGGCCTCACTCACATCTGGGGTCTAAGTAACTGATAAATATAAATAGTAGCTGATGTGAAGAATGTCGATACCCCCACCGATACCCCCATTTTACTTTTTATGAAACCAGAGGGCAAAAAATCTTAAAAAAAAACAATATCTCAGTTTATGAAAAGGGTATCCCGTATTGCTACGGGAGGAACCAACGAATTTCTTCTTATTATAACAACCATTTCCACACAGATATTCTACAAGAGAAATTCATAGTTGAACATAAAAACTATTTTATATAATGTCAATAAATAAACTTATGGTTGTAAATATGAAAAAAGTTTTAGGGTTAGATATTGGTATTGCTTCAATAGGTTGGGCAATAAATGAAATAGATGAAGACAAGTTGCAAACTATAAATCCTGAAACTGGCGAAATATTGCAGGGGAAAGTTTTGGGATTAGGAGTAAGAACTTTCACTCAGGCAGAAAACCCAAAAGATGGAAAATCACTTGCTTTACCTAGAAGAGAAAAACGCTCATCAAGAAGAAGGTTAAGAAGAAGGCGTTATAGGTTAGATAAAATCAGACAGCTTTTTATAAGTGCAAATATTTTAACAAAAGATGAAATAGACAATATTTTGAAACCTCAACCGCTAACAAAAAATGCTTGGCAATTAAGAGCAGAAGCACTTGATAGAAAGTTAGATAAACAAGAATTATTTAGGGTATTATATCATATCGCAAAACTTAGAGGTTATAAGCCACAAAAAGGGGAGCTAGCAGAAGATAAAGCAAAGGAAGAAGGTAGGGTTAAGGATGCAATCAGGGAAAATACAAAAAAACTTGAGCAAGAAAACTTGCTAACATTTCCGCAGTTGCTAGTTAAAAATCATAAAATTGATGAACCGTTTAGAAATAAAGCAGATAGCTATATCAATTCAATACCTAGAAACTTAACAGAAAGAGAAGCCAGTCTGGTTTTAGAAAAGCAAATTTTATTAGGTGCTGATTATATAACTCAGGAGTTCATAAATAAATATAACGAAATAGCCTTTAGCCAGAAATCTGCAATGGACAGAAAGCAGATGGAAAAAATGATTGGTAAATGCACCTTTGAACCATCAGAAATGAAAGCAGATCGGAAGAGCACA
>ERZ761610.1820-NODE-1820-length-11021-cov-11.488145_pt1 | contig 11021 bp, 8 predicted proteins | sample MGYA00512164_ERZ761610 | MGnify/ENA primary metagenome ERZ761610 (study PRJEB28899, sample SAMN02850038) | bioreactor sludge metagenome | biome: EBPR Sludge; feature: EBPR Bioreactor; material: flocular biomat | place: Australia: Thorneside Wastwater Treatment... | reverse complement strand
AATTCTGATGTCTTTATTGGCATTATCATTTGCCGGATTTACCGGCGCCGCAAGCGCAACGACCATCTATTTTAATGACACCGAGTGCCCTACTTGCTCTAACGGATCGAATGTTGTCGGCAATGAATGGAATTCTTTTGGCATATCGGTAAGCAATGCTTATTGGTACATCGACGGTCGCGATACCTTCGATACCATGGGTTTATCGGTATCTCCTACTCCAGGGATCATCACCTTGTCATCCGTCTCTAACGGCGCAACTATCGATTACTGGGTAATCGGCGGACATCGCAGTGTTTATGAAGCGTTTGACTCCGCTCACGTTTCGCTGGGAAGCCTCGCTGTTGATGCAAGCTCCGGCGATGTATTAGGTACACACTCTTTCTTGGGTGCCGTTGCGTCAATTGAATGGACAGGCGATACCGGATACTCGCAAATCTCTACGCTGACCATTTCTGCAGTTCCGGAACCTGAAACCTATGCCATGTTACTGGCCGGTTTGGGATTGCTGGGTTTCGCTGCTCGCCGCAGACAACAAAACGTTTAATCGGAATCAACTTCAAAAAAAAAGCACCCATTTCCGGGTGCTTTTTTTATTATCTCTACAGCTTATCGCTACCGGATTTCATTCAGTTCCTGCATTGCAATACGCCGTCACCTGAATCTCAATCTTCATGCGCGGGTCCGATAATCCGGCTGTCAGCATCATCGCCGACGGTCTAACATCGCCCAGATATTTTCGCATTACCGGCCAGCATTTTTCGAAATCCCCGGTTTCGGGAAATACGTAAGTAACCCGCACCACATCTTTCATGCTCGATCCGGCTTGCTGCAACGCCATTTCAATATTTTTGAAGCATTGTTCCGCTTGCTCCAATAAATCATCGGAAATGGTCATTTTGCTGTAATCGAAGCCGGTCGTGCCGGATACCAATACCCAATTATCCACGACCACCGCGCGCGAATAACCGATTTCCTTTTCGAAGGTCGAACCTGAACTGATGAGTTTTCGTGCCATACTGTATTTTCCTTATTCGGGTTAAAAATTATTGGTCAAGATACTACTATAATGCGAAGCACAGAAGTGATAAAAAGCATGTTTTCCCAGCCATACGGCCAAACCCGGCAATCGCAATGACCTTTACTTTTTATTGGCATGACTATGAAACGTTCGGCGCTGATCCCAGGCGCGACCGGCCGTCGCAATTTGCCGGCGTGCGCACCGATGAAGCGCTGAACGAGATCGGCGAGCCGCTGGTAATTTATTGCAAACCGCCGCGCGATTATCTGCCACACCCGGAAGCGTGCCTGCTCACCGGTATCACCCCGCAGCTCGCCGATGCGCAGGGATTGCCGGAACCTGAATTTATCGCACGCATTCATGCCGCGCTTTCCCAGCCCGGCACCTGCGGCGTTGGTTACAATTCGCTGCGCTTCGACGATGAAGTCACGCGCTTCACGCTCTACCGCAATTTCTTCGATCCGTATGCGCGCGAGTGGCAGCAAGGCAATTCACGCTGGGACATCATCGATCTGGTGCGCATGACATATGCATTGCGTCCCGCCGGGATCACCTGGCCGCAACATGAAGACGGGCAACCGAGTTTCAAACTGGAGGATCTGGTCGCCGCCAATGGCATTATCCACGAATCCGCGCATGATGCCCTGTCCGATGTGCGCGCCACCATCGCCTTGGCGCGGCTGCTGCGCACGCAACAACCGCGTCTATACGATTGGTTGCTGCAACTTCGCGACAAGCGCAAAGCGGCGGCGCAACTTGATCTCACCACACGTAATCCGGTGTTGCACACCACGCGCATGTATCCAGCCAAAGTTGGCTGTACATCGCTGGTCATGCCGCTCATCACCGAACCGGGCAACAGCAACAGCGTGCTGGTCTACGATCTGCGCCACGATCCGGAAATGTTTTTATCGCTGGATGCAGACGAACTGAGCCAATTGCTGTTTACCCGCAGCGATGAATTGCCGGAAGGCATGCAGCGGCTGCCGGTCAAATCGGTGAAAATCAACAAATGCCCGGCACTGGCGCCGCTAAAAACACTCGATTCCGAAGCCGCCGAGCGCATCGCCTTGGATAAGGACCGGTGCTACCGCCACTGGCAAACACTGTGCAATCACCCCGGTTTCTTTCAACGCGTTGCCGCAGCCTATACCAGCCAATCTTTCGAACCGTGCGGCGATGTCGATACGGCGTTGTACGACGGTTTTTTTGACAATGCCGATGCCTATCTGCTTACGCAGATACGCCGCGCCACGCCGCAGCAACTGGCCAGCATGCGTTTCGATTTTCACGACCGGCGATTGCCTGAACTGTTATTTCGCTACCGCGCGCGTAACTGGCCGGAAACTTTGACGCCGGAAGAAAGTGAACGATGGGAACGCTTCCGCTTGCAGCAGTTGATGCAAGCAAACAATGATGGAAATCTGATGACGAATGCATACATCACGCAAATTACGCAATTGCGTGACCGCTATAAAACCGATGAGAATGCAATAACAATCCTCAATGAATTGGAAACTTGGAGCAAAAACCTGCTAAACGCATGAGTTTCTTCTATTGACAGGTATTCCGTTATCAGCAAAACCGTTAATCCAGATAGCCATAACAAAACGCATGCCATCCATGATCATGATAAAATTCTGTTTTTTAGATCCAAACTGGCTTTTGCCCGGCCGTACCCGCTTTCCATCATGAAAAACAATTACCTTGAAAGAATTTTGACCGCGCAGGTTTACGATGTCGCGATCGAAAGCCCATTGGAGCTCGTCGCCAATTTGTCCGGGCGCATCCACAATCAAGTATTGTTGAAACGGGAAGACTTGCAGCAGGTGTTTTCATTCAAGTTGCGCGGTGCGTATAACAAGATGATCAAGTTACCGCCTGCGGTGCGCAATCGCGGCATCATCGCCGCGTCGGCGGGTAACCACGCGCAAGGCGTGGCGTTGGCCGCGAAAAAATTGGATTGCTCCGCCACCATTGTGATGCCGGTAACTACCCCGCAAATCAAGGTGCAGGCGGTCATGGGACATGGCGCTACGGTTGCGTTGCACGGCGATTCGTATAACGATGCCTACGAGCATGCGATTCAACTGGCCAAGGAAGAACAAGTGACGTTCGTGCATCCGTACGATGATCCGGACGTCATCGCCGGGCAAGGAACCATCGGCATGGAAATTTTGCGGCAGCATACCGGCCTGATTCATGCGATCTTCGTGCCGATCGGCGGCGGCGGATTGATTGCCGGAATTGCGGCGTATGTGAAACGGCTGTATCCGAAAATCAAAATCATCGGGGTCGAGCCGGTCGATGCCGATGCCATGTACCGCTCGCTGCAAAGCGGCCGCCGCGTCAAATTGGCGCAAGTCGGTTTGTTCGCCGACGGCGTGGCAGTGCGGCATGTCGGCAAGGAAACGTTCCGCTTGTGCCGCGAATTGGTCGACGAGGTAATGCTGGTCGATACCGACGCGATTTGCGCGGCGATCAAGGATGTGTTCGAAGACACCCGCACCATCCTAGAACCGTCCGGCGCGCTGTCGATCGCCGGTATTAAAGCCTACGTCGCGCGTGAAAAAATTCAACATAAAACTCTGGTGGGAATCGCTTCCGGCGCCAACATGAATTTCGACCGGCTGCGCCATATATCCGAACGCGCCGAAATCGGCGAGCAACGCGAAGCAGTGATCTCCGTGACCATTCCGGAGCAACCCGGCAGTTTCAAGAAATTCTGCAATCTGCTCGGCGCCAAAAGCATCACCGAATTCAATTACCGCTATTCCGATCCGAAAGTGGCGCATGTCTTTGTCGGCGTATCGGTGCGCAATCAGGAAGAAACACAGCAATTAATCAAGGAACTCAAGCACAGCGGCTTGGCCACCGAGGACATGAGCAACAACGAAATGGCCAAATTGCATGTGCGCCACTTGGTCGGCGGGCGGACGCACGCGGTCAAGAATGAAATTGTTTACCGTTTCGAATTTCCCGACCGCCCCGGCGCGTTGATGAATTTCCTCAACAACATGAGCCACAACTGGAACATCAGCCTATTCCACTACCGCAACCACGGTGCCGACTATGGACGGGTACTGATCGGCATCCAGGTTCCGCCGGAAGAAAAAAACGATTTCAAGGCTTTTCTCAATCAACTCGGCTACCGCTACTGGGATGAAACCAAGAATCCCGCGTACAAATTGTTTCTTGGATAACACCAAATAATCTAAAAATCTGTTTCAAAGGTAACCTGTCGAGTCACAGGCCTGTTCGCTCTCCATCATTTATAGATAGGAAGAGTATTTAGTGTTACAACAGGACTCCCCCTGGCGTTATGATTTTTTACTTTCTGCGGGAGCAACAGATCTTCTAGCTAAGCGAAACGCTGCATGATCATACCATCCAGCATGAACAGCCAAGCGCACCCCAAAAGCCGCGCTGGTCATCGGTACCCACAGCATCCTGATACGCACGCCCATGTGCATGGCCGTGCACAGCACAACTGTTTCCGCAACCGCAAACCGTTTGCGCAAAAGGGTGTAGCTTTGTTGCGCCTGCCGCAGGTTTGAAATAGCCACCGAAACGATTCACTGGTGACCAATCCGGCATGGCGGGTGGCAAGAATGGAGAAAGCGTACTGAATTCATCATCGCCATAAACAATCCGTCCGCCAACCATTGTGAGTACAGAGACAAGCTGCCGGATTTCGCTTTCCGGAATGCCGAAATAATCCGCGGACAGCACGGCGAGGTCGGCATATTGACCAACCTTAATTTGACCTTTGATACCTTGTTCGTTGGAGAACCAGGTATTTGCCTGTGTATAAAGCCGCAATGCGGTTTCACGGTCGACAAGATTGGCCGCCGGATACAACGAAAGATCACCTAGAGTCTTGCCGGTAATAAGCCAATACAGCGCATTCCAAGGATCGTAACTGGCAACGCGGGTAGCATCAGTGCCTGCGCCAACGTTCACACCCAATTCCAGCATACGTTTATAAGGCGGCGTGCGTTCTGCGGCTTTACGCCCGTATCGCTGCACAAAAAACTCCCCCTGGTAGGCCATGCGGTGCTGGATAGCGATACCGCCACCCAGTTTGGCGATGCGCTCGAGATTGACGTCAGTCACAGTTTCCGCGTGATCAAAGAACCAGTGAATGCCATCGAATGGAATGTCACGGTTCACTTTTTCAAAAACATCCAGTGCACGCGAGATGGTTTCATTGTATGTAGCATGCAAGCGGAACGGCCAGCGTTTGCTGACGAGAATGCGCACCACGGCTTCCAGATCATTTTCCATGTTTGGCGCCATATCCGGGCGTGGCATACGGAAATCCTCAAAATCCGCTGCGGAAAACACCAGCATTTCACCCGCGCCGTTGTGGCGGTAATAACCATCGCCGTCGCCAGGCTTCAGCATGTCGGTCCATTTGGTGAAATCCGCAATTTCTTCTCCGGGTTTCTGTGTAAATAAATTGTATGCAACTCGTAACGTCAGCTCGCCAGCTTGGTGCAGATCTTCGATGATTTTGTAATCGTCGGGATAATTCTGATAGCCGCCACCGGCGTCAATCACGCTGGTTACTCCCAGGCGATTCATTTCCCGCATAAAGTGGCGGGTTGAGTTGATCTGATAGTCGTACGGCAGCTTCGGACCTCGGGCGAGAGCGGAATACAGGATCAATGCATTGGGTTCCGCCAATAGTAGACCCGTCGGTTCTCCGTTTGCATCTTTGGCAATCAATCCGCCGGGCGGGTTGGGCGTATCCCGGTTGTAGCCACAAGCGCGCAATGCCGCGCGATTAAGCAGAGCGCGGTCGTAGAGATGCAAAATAAAAACCGGGGTATCCGGCGCTACGGCGTTGATTTCATCCAGCGTCGGCAAGCGTTTCTCGGCAAACTGCATTTCTGTAAAACCGCCTATAACCCGTACCCACTGCGGTGCGGGCGTGCGCGCCACCTGCTCCTGCAGACGGCGCATGGCATCGGCCAACGAAGGGATGCCGTCCCAGCGCAATTCCAGGTTGTAATTGAGTCCGCCGCGGATAAGATGTAGATGCGAATCGATCAAACCGGGAATCACACGGCGGCGGTTGAGGTCGATCACTTTTGTCTGGTCATTGGCAAAGCGCATCACTTCGTTGTCCATTCCTACCGCGATGAAATAGCCATCTGAAATAGCAGCGGCCGTGGCTTGTGGATTCTGCCGATCAAGCGTGGTGAATTGGCCGTTGCGCAATATCAGTTGCGCTTTAAGATTATCCATTGAAGACCCTTCTGAAGGTTCAGCCGCAAACGTGCCAGTTTTCGAAAGCAAAAAAGATGCGCCCGCTGCCTGCAAAATACGGCGCCGGTGCAAATTTATCTCACGTTCACTCATGAAGACCGGTCTCCCGTTGTAAACTTGCTTACTTACTTCTTAGTGATGGTGAAGTAACTCGTCATTAGGTTCCGATAGTTAGGCAAGTAACTAGAGAATAAGGCACCTAAGCCTTCAACATCGTTGCGCCAATCTCGATGCAATTCGCAAGCCACGCCAAACCAGTTCATCAATTGTACGCCGGCCGATTGCATACGCGCCCAGGCTGCATCGCGTGTTACCTCATTGAAAGTACCGGAGGCATCAGTAACTACGAATACTTCATAACCTTCCTCGATCGCGGATAGCGCCGGAAAAGCGACACAGACTTCGGTAACCACGCCGGCGATGATTAGCTGTTTGCGGCCGGTCTTTTTGACTGCGTTAACAAAATCCTCATTATCCCAAGCATTGATATTACCGGGGCGCGCAACATAAGGCGCGGTTGGGTGCATTTCCTTAATTTCCGGCACCAGCGGACCATTGGGGCCATCTTCGAAGCTTGTAGTGAGGATGGTTGGCAACTTGAAATACTTGCCACAAGCGGTTAGTGCTAACACATTATTTTTAAATTCATTCGGTGAAAAATCCTGCACCAACGAGATCAGCCCCGCTTGATGATCGACCAGTAATAAAGCGGCATCATCTTTGGAAAGCCGGTTGTATTTGAAAGTCTTGTTCATTGCTGCGCTCCTTTAGGTTATTGATGATGAAGTGATTGTTTAGTACAGCGCATAGAACCGGTCACTGATGATCTTGCCATCTTTCCAGTGTTGTACCGCTACCTGGTCAAATTTTTTGTGTCCGGAATCTTTATGCCGGTATTCATAATGCCATTCGGTCATGGTCACGTTTTCGCCCACGGCGGTCGATATAATTTCCGATTTGAGCCATGCCTCAACGCCTTTGAATAGCTCGGATTCCCGGTCTTTGGCTTGTTTTAAACCTTTTGCTACGACATCATTTTTTTCGATAACAATGCAATCGGGGTGGTAGTACTTATCCATCGATTGCAATATTTCACCTTTTAGAATCATCTGATTGAAGTCGTTGAGTTGTTCTTCCAAAGTCATTTTGAGCACCTATATAAAATCGTGATGGATTCCCTGTCATTGATGAAGCGCGATGTTCCTTGAGCACGGCTGGCATCGTGTTATCGCCATCAAACACAAACTCCAGAAATTGATTAGTCTGCATGATAGAGTAATGCCACCAGAATTAATTACAAGTACGCACAAAAAGGATACTGCCAAAAACAAGGGGATTCAGAAATGCCAACTAAAGCAGTGTGTTGTCCCGTTGAAGTGACATTGAAGGTCATTGGAGGGCGATGGAAGGTTCTGATTATTCATAACTTGTTGGGAGGTGCTATGCGATTCAATGAACTCCAAAGAAACTTGACTGGAATTACCCACCGCACTTTAAGCCGACAGTTACGCGAAATGGAAATGCATCAATTAATTGTCAGAAATGATTTCAACGAAACTCCTCCGCGTGTTGAATACTCGCTATCTCCATTAGGGCATTCGCTTAAATCCATCTTGTTTGTGATGGATGAATGGGGAAGGAAATATCGTGCCGGAGCCCAATAATTTGCCACAACAATTTGCAGACTTTCTCTAGCTACGGGCTATGCCGTTAATGAGGCGGCGCTCGCCATCCGCAACACAATCCTTCGCATCCACACTTTAGCAATCACTCAGGCAATCTGACTTGATGGAGGACGATGAACGCATAGCCGCTTCCATTTCTAAAAGACCTTGCTTTACGGTCTTTATTCCGCCTTTGATTAAATCTGATAACAGTTAAGCTATCGTCGATGCCGCTAAACCGGTCATCGAATGTCATTGATTAGCATGCTGAATTGAGCAATTCAGGCGGCACACTGGAGGAAACGATGGAAAACAATTTTTCTAAATTCGGGTTAACAACCGGATTGGTTGCGATCGGCAAAAAATTGCCCGCGATTACGCTGCCCGCGAAAAAGAACATTCCAAAACAGCTTTCGTCGCTCAATCATTATTGGATGGCAGGCGGTGCCGTGGTCATCCTCACCGTATCGCTGATCATCACGCTCATCGCCGGTTTGCAGCAAGCCAGACATTCCGGCGCCCAACCCGAGCTCGTTTCGCAACTAAAAGTTCAGCATTTACAACTGGTCAAAACCGCGCAGCAGGTGCTGACAGGCAACGACTCCGCTTTTTCGCAACTGCAAGACCAGCAGCAGCAATTCAATCAGGTTGTCAACTTGCTGATCGCAGGCGGCGTATCCCGGAACGGCAATGTGATTGCCGCTGCGGACGATCCATTATCGCCGGGTTTGGATGCGTTTCTGAAAAGCTGGCAACAGGATGATCAAAGAATACAAGCGATCCTGAACCGGAAAGAATCGCTGCTGAAGCTCCATCACAGCACCAAAGCAATACAAATCACCAACAGTCAGTTACGCCGGCGCACGGAAGAAATCATCAGCCGCTTGTTGCAAATCGGCAATATGCCGCAAGAAATCCGGGCGATCGAAGCCATCCGGATGCATGCGCGTGACGTCGCCAGGAATGTGAAAGCGATGTTGCCGGCCGAATTAGCGGTAACGGAACTGTTGACGCAATTGAACCGGGATCAAGCGCAGATTTCAGCGCTCATGCAAGTGTTAAGCCTGGGTGCTAACGGCTTAGGCGCTGCTTCCAGCAAAGATGAAGCGATCCAGGATCTGTTGTCGCATTTGTATGCATCGCTGCGTAAATTTGACGATCATTTGCGTATCATCCAGCAAGAAATCCCGGCAGCGGTATCGATTCAGTCTGCAATCGGCGAAATTTCCAGCCATAGCGATAGCATGCTGGACACGACAACCGCGCTGGAAAACGATATACGCGCGCAAGTGACGCGCTCGGCGTCACTGTTCAACTGGCTGATGCTGCTCTTGGCCGCATGCATCGGTCTGGCATTGATATTTTTTATCCGCGCCATGCGCCGCAATGCGCAGCACCAAGATCTCTCGAGCAGAAATGAAGTGGCGAAAACACAAAAAGCCATGGTAAAACTGCTCGACGATATGAAAAAAATCGCAGACGGCGATCTGACCGTCCGTACCGATATCACTAACCCGACAACCGGCGCTATCGCGGATGCCATCAATTGCACGATTGAAGAACTGCACACGCTGGTGGAACAAGTCAACCAGGCCAGCAGGCTGGTGGTGAAATCATCCGGCCAGGCGCAGCAGGTTTCTTCAGGGCTATTGGCGGCAGCACAGCAACAAACGGCTAAAATCGAGCAAACCACCATCGCGGTTTTAGGCATGACCGACTCAATCGGCGAGATCTCGGACATGGCGACGGAATCCGCAAAAGTCGCCAAACAGTCTTTAGCAGCCGCGGAAAAGGGAACTTTGGCCGTGCGCGAATCGATCGCCGGCATGAATGAAATCCGCAGTTATATTCAGGATACCTCCAAACGTATCAAACGCTTAGGCGAAAGTTCGCAGGAGATTGGCGAAATCGTTGCACTAATCACCGATATCACCGATCAGACCAATGTACTGGCATTGAACGCCGCGTTGCAGGCAACCGCTGCGGGTGAAGCCGGGCAAGGATTCACCGTCATCGCGCAAGAAGTCCAGCGCCTGGCCGAACGATCCGCGGAAGCCAGCAAGCAAATCAGCGAACTGATCGCCACGATTCAGGGCGATACTCAAGATGCCATTACCGCGATGGAGAGAAGTACGCTGGGCGTGGCCAAAGGCACAAAACGTTCCGACGCCGCCGGCCGTGCTCTGGAAGAAATCGAGAAGGTCTCAACGCAACTCGCGCAACTCGTGACCAGCATTTTTGAGGTCACCAGCACGCAAACGCGGGCTGCGCACAAGGTAGTTGCCAACATGGAAGAAATTCTTCATATTACCCGGCAAAACACCGAAGGAACCTTGAAAACCACCGGATCCATCAAGCAAATAACCGGCTTCGCATCCGAGCTGAAAGCGTCGGTCTCCAACTTTAAGGTGTGATGCTATTGTGATCTCAACAAGAATTGACGGTACTGAATAATGAGTGCTCAACCGAAACTGAATATTGCTTCAATCATCGGCATCAAGGATGGGATCTATCAAGTCTTCGCTTTGATGGATCAGAATCTGGACGTGTATAGCAAGCATCCCGAGAACGATAAATTCATCAAGGATTGCCGCAATTATATTCATCAGTTGGACGGGTTGCTGGAAATGCTGAATTTAACAAGCACCACCGTCGTCACCGAGAAAATGGAGCAACTGGTCGATGCGCTTATTTTCAAGAAAATCGAACCCAGTCCGGCAATTTTCGATGCGTTGAAACAAGCCACCAAGGCATTGTTATTCTATCTGAACGAGCTGATCGACGGCGCCGAAGAAAATGCTTTGCGGCTGTTCCCGGTCTACCGTGAATTAATGCAGGTTTACGGTTATCAAAATGCGCCCGGAAGCGATTTATTTTTTCCAAGACTAACTGGAAATCCGGCTTTAAAGCCCGAAGCAGCGCAGTTAGACGCTACGGCCGCCAGGGTTCTGGCTAAAAAATTGGCGGCTGATTTTCAGGCAGGTTTGCTGAAATGGCTGCGCGGCCCCTCCAAAGATCGGAAGAGCACACGTCTGAACTCCAGTCACGCCAATATCTCGTAT
>ERZ761610.1819-NODE-1819-length-11022-cov-15.558676_pt1 | contig 11022 bp, 6 predicted proteins | sample MGYA00512164_ERZ761610 | MGnify/ENA primary metagenome ERZ761610 (study PRJEB28899, sample SAMN02850038) | bioreactor sludge metagenome | biome: EBPR Sludge; feature: EBPR Bioreactor; material: flocular biomat | place: Australia: Thorneside Wastwater Treatment... | reverse complement strand
GACCACCGAGATCTACACTCTTTCCCTACACGACGCTCTTCCGATCTCATCACGCAAACGTTTTTTTTCTAAACTTGCATTCACACGCGCCCGCAACAAAATCGGGTTGACAGGTTTCGTCAAATAATCTTCTGCGCCGAGTTCCACACATTTCACAACCGCGTCTAATTCATCCATTGCAGATGTCATAATGATTGGGATTTGTCGCAACTCAACATCTTTCAAACAGGCTTCCAACACTTCAAAGCCATTCATCTCAGGCATTTCAATATCAAGCAAAACCAAATCAAACGAACCCGTGCGAATTTTTTCCAAACCCTCTTTGCCATCATTCGCAGTTTCAACAATATGATTCTGTTGCTCCAATGTGCGCGAAAGAATCATACGATTAATTTTGTTATCGTCCACGATTAATAAACGCGCGGGTTCAGAGGATACAACCATGATTTATTTCAACTCTTCCAATTGATTCTTAACTTGATAAAACGCTTCTTCCATAACCTGTAACTTGTTTCCAATTTCCAAATTATTTTCTCGCCCCAAGCTTTCTAATTCGCGGGCTAGACTCGCTAATTCAGTTGCACCAAACGTCGCCGCATTAGATTTGACTGTATGCGCCGCACGTGTGAATGATTCAGCATCTTTTTTATCAAGAGCATTTTTCATTTGTTCAATTTGATTCGGTGCATCTTCAAGAAATGTATGAATTAATTCCTTAATAAAATCTGCATCCGTAGATTCTTTTAGGCTGTTGAAGGTGTTGATGTCAATGATGGTCATGATTCTCCAAATAAACAAATGTAGGGGCGAGGTTTCCTCGCCCTTCTTTGGGCGGGAAAACCCCGCCCCTACAAATTAATTCTTTTCGCTTTCCTTAATGCATCCACCAATTCCACCACACGAATTGGCTTGGGGATGTAATTATTCATGCCTGCTTCTAAGCACATTTCTCTATCACCTTGCATGGCGTTGGCTGTTAAGCCAATAATGTGTGGACGGTTTTCTTGCCATCGAGAAACAATCTGACGCGTGGCTTCTAATCCATCCATTTCAGGCATTTGCACATCCATCAAAATCACATCATACGTTTGTCTTTCAATAGATTGAATCGTTTCAATACCATTCGATGCAATATCTGCTCTGTAACCCATTTGCTCAAGCAATTTCAAAGTTAGTTTTTGATTGACGACATTGTCTTCGGCTAAGAGAATGCGGAGCGGATGCCGCGTACCCATTTGAGGGTCAGGTTTGAAGCGTTCTGTCGTAATCGTCTTTTCATCTTCATCAGGTGAAACAAACAGACTCACCAGCGTATCAAAAAGTTGAGATTGTTTAATCGGCTTGGAAAGATATGCCGAAAATAAATTCATGTTATCGCCAACTTCGCGCCTGCCCACTGAACTAAACAACACCAATGGGATTTTTACTTTAATTTCATGAATATGTTTTGCTAATTCAACGCCATCCATTTCAGGCATATGCATATCGAGAATGGCAACATCAAATGTTTCACCATGTTCAAGCCATTGTAAAGCGGTGCTTGGGTTTTCAGTATCTTTTGGAAGCATGCCCCACTTAATTGTTTGCATATTTAAGATGTAACGATTGGTGGCATTATCATCCACAATCAAAACGCGTTTATTTTGTAAAGCAGGTTGCACACCGAGATATTCACGTTTTTGAGTGGGGGGTAGGTCTGCAATTTGTGTGACGATACTAAATGAAAAAGTGGAACCTTTTCCAAGCCCATCACTTTTTGCCCACATGGTTCCGCCCATCATCTCAGAAAGTTTTTTGCTGATAGCAAGCCCCAAACCTGTACCGCCATATTTTCTAGTCGTGGATGAATCGGCTTGTGAAAACGATTGGAATAAACGATTCATGCCTTCTTTTGAAATGCCAATACCTGTATCTCGCACGGAAAAAGTTAAGCCAACATCTTTTCCATTTTGTTGGCTCGAAACTGTTAAAACCACTTCACCTTTTTCTGTAAACTTCACTGCATTGCTTAATAAATTCGTAATGACTTGTCTTAATCTTGTTGAATCGCCCATAATCGCAGAGGGAACGTCGCCGTCGAAAAGATAAGCAATATCAATACTTTTTTCTACCGCTTTAGTTGAGACCAAATCCAATGCGGATTCAACACATTCGCGTAAATCTAATGGACGATTTTCAATATCCATTCTGCCCGCTTCAATTTTTGAAAAATCTAAAATGTCATTGATAATTGCTAACAACGTATCACTGGATGTGCGAATGGTTTCAACATAATCTTTTTGCTCATCACTTAATTTTGTATCGAGCAATAATCCGCTCATACCAATCACGGCATTCATCGGCGTGCGGATTTCATGACTCATTGTGGCAAGGAAAGAACTCTTGGCTTCGTTTGCTTTTTCTGCGGCGGCACGTGCACTGCGTGCTTCTTCAAACAAACGCGCATTTTGTAAAGCCGTCGCCATGCTAGATGCAACTGATTCCAATAAACGCACAATTGAATCATCATACGCATGTTCACGTTCAAAATTTTGCACTGTAATTCCGCCGATGATATCTTTACCCACAACCATAGGCGACATAACGACTGATTTTGGAATTTGGTTTCGCACAGTCATACCAGAACCAAGTTTCTTCCACAAAATAGGCGACTCGCGATTAATCACCAATGACTTACTTTGTAACGATGCTTTAATCGTAAATTCATTAATTGGAAATGGTGGGAATTGCACGCGTTCATTATTTTTCGTCACATAATGTCCCGTGACAGTTTTTGTTTCGGGGTCAAATAAACCAATGCCAATATTATCTTCCATGACCAATTCGCGCAGTTTGTCACCTACTTTTTCAATAATACTTTGCACATCTAATTGTTGAGTTAATACTTGACCAATTTCATTTAAGATTTCTAATTCAGAAGCGCGACGTTTTGTTTCTTGTAATAACCTTTGTGTTTCATCAAACAGTCGTGCGTTTTCAATCGCAACACTGATTGAATTTGCAATTGTCTTTAAGAGATTGATATCCGCTTCGGAGAATGCATCTTCATGTTCTAGATTTTGTAACGATATAACGCCTCGGACTTCGTTGCTAACTGTCAGCGGAACCCACACACCTGATTTAACCTCAACAGGTTCGGGGTCTTCGCCGAGCAAACGTGAATTCAATTGATTTGATATTTCTTCAAAATTACGGTTGACTACAATCGTTTCCTTGGTGCGGATAACTTTGCCACTAAAGCCGCCACTGCTTTCATCTAATATCAATGGTGATTGATACAGCCGTTCACCCTTTTCAATAATATATGGATAATGTGTTAAGTTTGTATTTTTGTCGTAAATGACCAATACAACGGTTTGGGCATCAAATATTTCTTGAATTTTATTGCCAGCATTTTCATAAATGGTTTGAATATCAAGCCGTGTATCTAAGCCAGTCAACATGCTGTTGATAATAGAAAGTTCAGTGGCTCGTTGACTTGTTTCTTTCAATAGATTTTGCGATTCATCAAACAATTTTGCATTTTGAATGGCAATACCCATACTGGCGGATAATGTTGAAAGTAATTGAACATCATTTTCTGTAAATGCAAATTCACGCTCATAATTTTGAATGGATATTGACCCTAATACTTGGTTTGTACCCAGAATAGGAATTGCAATTAATGATTTTGGAAATTCATCGCCTGCTAATAAAGTTGAGCCATATTCATGTGCTTTTTCATTTAATTTTTCATTGATAAACAAGGTAGCACGATTGCGAATCACATAGCCAGAAAAACCTGAAAGCGGTTGTTTTTCTGGATAAATTCTCTCGCCTTTCCAAAACATGTAAGGGAATGATGCTTCTTCAGTAGCTGGTTCGTAATATGAAATAATCACGGCTTGCGAATTAAAAATACTACGAACTTTTTCACCCACCAAATCATAAATAGATTGCACATCGAGTTTAGAAGATAAACCTTGTTGAATACTATTGATAATTTCCAGTTCACTGGCACGTTGTTGCACTTCATTGACGAAACTTGCATTTTGAATTGCAATGGCGGCGTGGAGAGATAATTTTTCCAAAAAGGCTAAATCAGATGCGGAAAATGGTTCGCCACCTTCACGCCAAACTGCCATCATGCCTGTCACTTTAATGCCTGATAACAATGGCGTGACGATTAATCTTTCATTGCCAACTGTTGCTGTACCAGGGATTTGAATCGTGCGTTTATCATTATTTGTATCGTTGATAAATTCGGCTTTGCCTTCTTTAGCCAACGAACCGATGATGCCTTCGCCAATCGTAATCGTATCCGCTAAAATTTCATCTTGAATGTTTCCTTTGGCAACGATGGCTCTTAAGGTTTTTCCATCAGGCTGAGGCAAATAGATGGCGCTGGAAGAACCAGTTAACAGGTCACGAGCATGAGCCGCGATTTTTTCCATCACCGAAGTGAAATTTAACGTTTCAGAAATATCTCGCCCTACTTGATTAATCACCGCCGATTCCAAAGCATGGCGTGAAGTTTCATCAAACAAACGCGCATTATCTAACGCCACACTTAAATTATTTGCAATCGTCGTGAGCAAACGCACATTGGTATCACTAAACGCATGTTCATGTTCTAAATCTTGCAAACTTAAAATTCCAGTGACGTTATCAGCCACAAGCATTGGCACAAACAAAAGTGACTTGGGTGCTTCACCCGCAAAGGCGGGAGTTTCGCCAAGTTCGATGGCAACTTTCATGTAATCTTGATTAATCACCAAAGGTTGTTGCGTTTCAATCACTTTTTTACGAAAGGCATCTAATGGCAATGGTTGTGGAAAATACATACGCTCGCCACGTTCATTGATATAACGATGTGTGATTTCTTGTGTATCGGGGTTGTATAACGAAATTAAAGTGACTTGGGCATTGAAAACTTGTTGCACTTTATTACCGATCAAATCAATCATAGATTGAAAATCTAATTTGGAAACTAAAATTTGTTGCAAACTATTGATAACGCCAAGTTCTGCATTGCGTTCAGCAGTTTCTTGTAATAACCTTTGTGTTTCATTAAACAAACGCGAATTTTCAATCACCACTGAGGCTTGGTCTGCAAACAATTGCAATACGCGTAACTCTGAATCTGTAAATGTACGTGGGTCTGTAAAATGAATGTTCATCACGCCTACTAAGCGTTTGCGGAATTTCAATGGCAAACCAATTAACGCACCTTTCCAAGTGGTGGGTGCATTTTTGTATAACTCATGCGTTTGCATATCTTCCACAATAATCATCTTGCCTGTTTGAGCAACGGTATCGGTCATTCCCCCAGGTCGCGGATTTGCCACTGGCGTGCTTGTAATTTTTCCATTGGCAATGGCAGTGCCGAATATCAATTGATTATTTTCATAAATAAACAAATTGATATTTTCAATGCTAGGCATTAAATTAGATGTGCTTTTTAGAATCGAATCTAATACAGTCGTATATTCAAGGTTAGATGACAAATCAATGCTGGCTTTGCGAATCGCTTCTAACTCGGCATTGCGTTGTTCGGTTTCAGCGAGCAAGCGTCGGGTTTCGTTAATGAGGCGAGCATTTTCCAACGCGGCACTTAACGAACCTGCAAACGTCTCTAACAAACGCACATCTGTATCGCTGAAAAAATTTTCATGTTCGGTATTTTGTAACGAAATCAAACCCAGTGTTTCATCCCCTGCCATTAACGGCACGTACAAAGCAGACTTTGGAATTAAATTTCCAGCAATCACTTGCGCGCCATACTTACGCATTTTTTCATCGGCATGGTCATTAATCAAAATGCTCTGTTTATGTTGAATCAAATATTTTGCTAAACCACTCATGGGGCGTGGAGCAAGTTGTTCGCGCCCATTCCGCCCCACGTAATAATTAAAAAATTGAGTTTCGTTTTTATGGTCGAACGTAGAAATCAATGTGATTTGCGCCGCAAAAATATCACGAATTTTTTCACCCACCAATTCATAAATCGCATTCAATTCCCATTTTGATGCCAACCCCTCTTGCACACCTTTGAGAATGGCAATTTCGGCTTCGCGTTGTTTTAATTCTTTTTCAATCGGCGAAAGTGGAACCGATTTTTTCGGAGCAGATTTTCGAGCAACAGATTTTTTTGTGCCCGCTTTCGTTATTTTTTTCTTCGTCGTTTTTTTCTCGGATGATTTCGCCATGAGGTTCTCAGTTTACATAGCGCGGCGAAAATCGTCAATAGCCACCCTTTGTTATGTCATCTTTTTGATATTTTCAACTGCCGTTTGGATGACTAAATCACAACCAGGCCAGACAGCATCCACGCCCGCTTCTTTCGCGCCTCGAACTGCCTCAGCGACTTGACCTTTATCTCCCTTCCAAATCGTCTCCACAGGGTCAAGATTCCCAAACAGCAATGTATCTTTCAATTCAGCACGCGCTTTGACCAAATCCACAGTCTGGTCAATCGAAATTGCATCCGCCCCCGTTTGACCGAGCAAATGCAATCCATTCGTCACATTCCCACACACTGACAATACAATTGGCTTGGATAATTTTTCAATCAATAATTTTTCAGCAGGCAAAACGAACTGCTCATACTTTGCAGGTCCAATAAACCCAGGTGACCCGCCCATGTCGTGAATCGTAATAAAGTCTGCACCTGCTTTTTTATATTCATTCCCAATATTTGCAAGAAAAGATGAAAGAGAAAACAAAGCATCCAGCACAGCTTTAGGTTCTTTCTTCATTTCAATAAATAAATTCTTCGGGTTGCAAATATATAACAACAAAGTATACGCCCCTGGAATCATCCCCGAAATAACGATATCTTTTCCAATATCATCTTTCACTAATCCAATTGCTTCACAAATCAAACTTAATCTCCCCTTCTCAAAAATCTCAGTGCCCTCTGTGAACTCTGTGGCTAAGTTTTTAACAGAATCAAACAATGCCCTCTTCACTTGCGGAAACATCAACTCTCCACCCTCGAAATAATTTAATTCAGCACCTAACATCTCAGCAGGGGAGCACAAATCCAATGGCAAAGTTGCGGATGGCATTCCTGTTAACTTAAACGTACTCGTCGCCGCTTTTGCCATCTTCTTCGCATCTTTATGAATTTCATGTAAAGATAAACCTTCTCGTTTTAATCCATCTTCCGTAATATGAATCAACCCGCTAAACGCAGGTTGTTCATCAATTTTTTTGCCAGAGAGTAAATCAAGAATTTTTTGTCGCATTATGAGCTACATTTTTAATAAAAAACTATTTGAGACGTCGAAGAATTCTAGTGCATAGCACGCTTTTTTATCTACGTTTTGATAATTGCCTTATTTTCTTTTTCGAGATGCCTAGTATATGTTTTCTTTCATAATCGCGAATATACTTTACAGTCTTTTCTATTGTTGAAAGAATCGCCTTGATTTCACGATTCCTCTGTTCATTTACAGCTTTCCATTTGTAATGAACAAATGAATTCCTTGCTTCCATTAACTTTACAATAAGGTTTACATGAGCCTGACTAAAAGATTTCCCGCCAAACGCACGAGGCAACCATGAGGATTTTGATCTGTAAGATGTATCTCTAATGATTTCTTCAATTTCTTTTTCCGAAAAGTCTTTTCTTCCTGCTAGTAAAGAAATTAATCCATTTAATGAGTGTTCTAGCCATAGTGCATAAAAAAGGCAAGAAAGTTCATTTTTTTCCATTTTACGATAGTAACGTGCTTGCTTCAAAATATCTTCAGTATGGTCTATAACAAATACTGGCTCTATCTTTTCTAGATAGTCCACAAACTCACGCATAAATTGTTCGCGTGTTTTCCCTTTGGGGCTTAAAGACCCGTTTCTAACTAAACCTGTTGCTACATCAGAAATAATTAATTGCGCTTCTTGTTCGGTGATTCCAAATTCAGGGATAATTTTTGATTTCATTTTAGGAATCTCATTTATGAAAAAGGGAATTTACAGAAGTACATTCCACTATGATTACTGTTCTCTGTTCTCTACTCTCTTACTACTTCACTGCCTTCACAATCGCCGCGATATGTTCTGGAGTATTCCCACAACAACCACCGACAACTTTTGCTCCAAGTTCAACGTACTTCTTCGCAAAATTCGCCATATCTTCTGGACCCATATCATACACGCCTTGTTCGGTTTCAATATCCATGTGTGGAACTCCAGCATTCGGCTTCACCCATAATGGATAATTCGGCACAGTTGCCGCATATTCTTTTACAACTTCTTCCATCTTTTCAAGTGTGCTTCCACAATTTGCACCTACAAGCGTTGCACCCATTTCAGAATATTTCTTCATCACATCTTTGGGCTTGACTCCCATCATCGTGCGTGTGCCTCGGTCATAACTAAAGGAAACCACAATCGGCAAATCCGTTGCAGACCTTGCACCTTCAAATGCAGCAGTCGTTTCTTCCACTGCAAACATCGTTTCGATTAATAATAAGTCCACGCCGCCATCTGCAAGTGCTTTGGCTTGCTCTGCAAATGCCGCTTTCACATCTTCATATTCCAATGGACCATACGGTTTAAGAATCGCACCTACTGGACCCATTGAGCCAGCTACAAGTCCATTATTTAATGAAGCGGCTTTGCGAGCAATTTCAGCGGCACGAATATTTACTTCAGGAGTCCGATCCTGATATTTAGAATCTTTCATGCGCATTCTGGTTCCACCGAAAGTACAAGTCAAAATAATGTCAGACCCTGCTTGGGCGAAGGAAGAAGCGAGTTTCAAAAGTGTATCCGGATCATCAATAATCAAATCTTCTGGTGGCTTGCCAGGTTTGAGTCCCATCTTTTGCAAGTTTGAACCTGTTGCACCATCCGCAACTAAAATTTCACCACTTTGTAATCTTTCAAGAAATTTATTCATGTGTCCTCTCGGTGGTCGAGACGCAAGCAGTCGAGACCACCAATTTAATAAAAATTTTTCTTAACGTGTGGTCTCGATACGTTCTTTGCAACGAACGCTCAGAACTACTCGACCACCGATGTATATTATTTCGGCATAAAATTTTTCGCCATCGGATCCGCAACACGATTCGGAATCAAATGTGCAATGTGTGGGAAAGGTTCGCTCATATGCGGGAAACTCGTTGCCAACATAAATTGATTTTGAAACTCAGGGTCAGTGGGCAATTCAAATCGTTCGACACTACGAGTGACTGCATCAATTTCATTTCGCTTTTCAATATTCAACAACGCAATCCGTGCACCATCACCTGCGGCATTTCCAACCGCATAAACATTATCTAAATTGCAATCAGGAATCAAACCAATCAACATTGCTTTTTCTTTATCAATAAAACTTCCAAACCCGCCCGCCAAAATCACTTTATCAGGGTCTTGCAAACCAAAACGTTTTAACAAAGTTCTTGATGCAGTAAATAACGCGGCTTTCGCCAATTGAATTTGACGAACATCTTGTTGAGTCATGGGGATGTCTCGCCCTATAGATGTTTCATCCGCCCAAGCAATGACATACTCCCAACCGCTTTCTCCCTTTCGAATGCGCTTCGACTCTAAAGTCGTCTTGAACTTGCCGCGTGAATCAACAATCCCAGTTCGGAACAATTCCGCTACCGCGTCGATGATGGCAGAACCGCAAATCCCTTTTGCCTTGCCTTGATTCCAATCATCTTCACCGACAATCTTATATTTTGGTTCAAGCGTTGTTTCATCAATATGGACTCGTTCAATCGCGCCAGGTGCGGCACGCATTCCATATTCAACATGAGCACCTTCAAGTGCAGGACCTGTTGGTGTAGAAGTGCAAACCAAACGTTTGCGATTTCCTAAAATCAATTCTGCATTTGTACCAACATCAATCAATAACCAATTTTCATCTTGCTTATGTGGTTCTTCTGCCAGAATCATTGCACTTGTATCAGCACCAACAAAGGAAGCAATAGTGGGGAGGATATGTATATTTCCTGATGAATTAATATGTATTCCAAGTTCGCGTGCTTTTACATCTACTGATTTATGAATCGTTGGCACAAACGGAGCCAATCCTAAATCTTTTGGATGTAAATTCAACAAAACATGATGCATGGTGGAATTACCAACCAAGACCATTTCTAAAATCTCATGCATTTTTATTTTGGCTGTATGTGCGGCTTGTTTCAATAATTTGTTTAGCGTTGAAATAATGGCTTTGTGTAATTTCTCTAATCCATCAGGATGTTCAATCGTATATTGAATACGGGACATCACATCTTCGCCATACACAATCTGCGGATTCATTTCAGACTCAGATGCGAGCACATCGCCAGTTCGTAAATTGCATAAATACAAAGCAACAGTCGTGGAACCAATATCTACAGCCGCGCCATAACTATCTTCTACATAACCTGCTTGCACTTCAATGACTTCTTTATTTTGCCAAACAGAGACAGTCACATTCCATTTTGAGTCGCGTAAAGTTTTTGATAAACCACGCAAGCATTGATAATCAATTTCCATTTCATACCAACGCGGGACTTTTGCATCTACACCATGAACAAGTTGCATGGAGGTTTCGATTCCTTTGGCGAGTCGTTCCCAGTCTGCAATTGGACGTTCCAAATTTGGCGGAGACATCGTCACCAAATATTTGTGAACCGAAGGCTTGATTTCAATAGCACGGTTGCTGGCACTCTTGCGGACAATTTGTTTATTGCCGCGGCTTTCTTCGGGCACATTGATTAATACATCTCCATGAATCTTGCACTGACAAGACAAACGCACATGCCCAACTTCCCAACCTTTATCTTTTAATAACTTGGGTCTGCGAGCAAAGTAAGCGGATTCTTCTGGCGAAACAGGGGAGACGTTTTCTCGCTTTGAGTCAATGTTATATTTTTCAAAGCGACCTTCTTCGATTAAAACCATACACTTGCCACAAGTGGCATTCTCAGCACAAATCGATTCAATTTCTACACCCAGTTCTCGCGCTGCCGAACGAATAGACATGCCTTCATCTACTTGTCCACGCGAACCAGAAGGTTGCAGGATGATGTTATGTTTTTT
>ERZ761610.1813-NODE-1813-length-11063-cov-163.953488_pt1 | contig 11063 bp, 9 predicted proteins | sample MGYA00512164_ERZ761610 | MGnify/ENA primary metagenome ERZ761610 (study PRJEB28899, sample SAMN02850038) | bioreactor sludge metagenome | biome: EBPR Sludge; feature: EBPR Bioreactor; material: flocular biomat | place: Australia: Thorneside Wastwater Treatment... | reverse complement strand
CTGATGCTGACGATTGCCGAGCAATGGGAACAACAGGCGATGGAGAGAGGGATCGCAAAGGGGATCCAAAGGGGAATTGAAAAGGGAATCGAGCAAGGCGAAGCACGATTGCTGAAGCAGTTGTTGACCTGGCGCTTCGGAGCCTTACCGCCCTGGGTCGAGAGCCAGCTCGCAGGCGCTGAACCGGAGCGCCTGGAGGCGTGGGCGAAGCGCGTGCTCGACGCACAGACCCTTGACGCCGTGTTCGTCGAAGGGATACGGTGACAGTATACTCAATTGCAAGCTTGAACCGATCACACGCCGCCGCACCCACCCCAGCGCCACCTTCGCAACAACAACCCGCGGGGTAATTGATCACCCCCCGGCTGGCACGACGGGCTGGGGTGGCTTGAAGCAACCTCAGTGCAGCGCTTGGCTGGCACGCCCCACTTTAACCTGTAGAAGCCCGATTCATCGGGCGACTTGGACTGAGCGTGACGTGGAAATCCTCCCGGCCACGTCGACCGCGAGCAACAATCCGCCGCCTGTCGGCCAGAAGCACTCAGAGATACATATACTGTCCCCGGATTACGACTCTAGTCTATTCTGCTAGTACCACGTATAGATATGGACTTGAAATGGCGAAAAATCGTCAACAAAGCTACTACCAGTTAGCGCTAACGTCCGCCCCTCCCCGTCCACCGAAATCGTTCCTTCCTTCACGCTCTGTGGCACTGTGAATTGGACATTAGCAAGAACCTCTCCCTCGTTGTCGGAAGCCTCCCATCGTGCGACATTGACCGCCACAAGCGCCTTCATGCCTGTAGTCGGATGAACGCCATACCGATGAACCACTTTATCAGAACCTACACTAATTCGGATAGAGGGATCATTCATGCCGCCCTGAACTAAGGCAGGCCCAAGATGTTCCATTTGGGAGAAGACTTCCCCTACCATCTCTCGATAACCACTAGTGGTACGATTGTATTTATAGAACAGAAATCCCTCGGAGTTAGCGACTACACCCGTAAAAAAATGATAACGCATCTCCTCCCGTGTTAACTGACGAGCGCTCTTCGGATCGTTTGGCAGATGGAAAGCCAACCCAACAGCATAGAATCTCCTTCCAGCTTTCTTTGCCACCTCGGAAGCTTCTCTCCACCGAAGCCATGACCTACGGACATACTTGTGAAAAACGTCAACCTGCGGATCCGTCCAACCCGGGTAATAATCAACCATAACATTATCATCACGATCTAGGTATTCGGCCTTTACCTCATTCGCAAAAACCATCCAAAAAACCGCGTCAGAATTACCAGCCTTGACCGCCTCTCTTTGCAGCCTGATGTAATCAACCTTCCTATTCGTGTCGGTTCCAAAACCGGCACTAAGCGAATACTCTGGCTCGTCTGCGATGTAGTAGCCAGCCAAGGCAGGATGTCCCTTCGTGGCGCGCGCAATGTCTGTCAACCTCGAAGAAGGAATGTTCCATTCAGGCCTCGTGTAACAATCCACAATCACCAGCAAGCCATTTCTCTGCGCCTCATCGAGGTATTTTCGTGCCTTAGCCGCCTCAAACCATTTTGAATTGTACGGCATAACAATCTTTGCCTTCGATCTCCCAATAGCTGACAGCCTATGAATGCCAGCTTCGTTATCAAACCATCCAACGAGATAATCGCTCTGAGCGTACGCAACCGCCCCGCCATTTTGCACACAAAATCCCGCCCACAGGCAGGCTGTCAATAATAGTCCAGAGAACGATACTCGTCGGAACATGATAAGCTCTAGGCTAGAAAGCGAGAAATTGACTCAGCTTGCTCAGATTCTTCAACACCAGAGTACCCAGCCCGCCAACGTCATTTCGCCGCAGAGCTGCGTAATCCTCGCGACTCTTCCGCAGGATCTGAGCCACCGAACGATTACTTTCGCCCCCGATTCGCATCTTTACTAGCACCTTCGGAATATATGCCAGTCTAATTTGGCCTCGGCTTAGATACCGGAGCACCGCATCATAATCGGCGCCGATGCTAAAATTGGTATCGAATCCACCCCACTCCTCGATAACGGACCGCCTTAGGTACAGTGTCGGATGCGGTGGCATCCACCCCCAGGCCAGTCGCGCCGGAGTGTACCGACCCGAACGCCAACGTCGGACGATTCGCTTGGGGTCGTCCTTGGACACGTAGTCCAAATCCCCGTAGACGCCTTCCACATCTGCGTCCTCAAAGGCTGCCGCCACACGCTCAAGGACTCGTTCGTCCGCATAGAAGTCATCGGAGTGCATGAACCCCACTACATCCCCTGTGCTGCGAGTCAAGCCTTTATTAAGTGCATCGTAGATTCCGCTATCACGCTCGCTCACGATCAATGCCAAATGGTGCCTGTAGCGCTCCACGATCCCCATTGTCCCATCGGTGGACGCCCCGTCAATAACTATGTGCTCAACATTCTTCCACGTCTGTCCCACCACACTTTCAAGAGACTGACCAACGGTCTCGGAACGATTAAAGACGGCAGTTATAACCGAAATTCTTAACATTCTTTTCACTAGCGTTAGGCATGTGGAACAATTAGTGCTTACAAGCCCGCACGCAAACTCGAACAAAGGCATCGTGCACTAACGTGGTTATGGCAAGCAGACCCATCGCGGCCCTCCGAAAACCACCCTATTATCTCAACAATTATCTAAGCAAACTTGCTAGCCGCGAAGCCATATTATCCCATGAAAACATGTTCCACTCACAGTGCGTTGATTCGAAATGGTGCTCCAGTTCCTTGGCGGAGTACCTCCTTGTGATTGCACCGAAATAATCTAGCGCTTCGCGTATACTGCCAACCTGTTTAAAAAACGGATAGTTGTCCGCAACCGAATGCAGATCCTCCGAAACGTCGCTTAAGCTGGCAATGACATCTCGACTATAAATCATCTGCATCAGCTTCAACTTGAAGCCTACCACAAACCGGTCGTTAATCAAGCCAAAAGCCGGGTTGATCTCTGAACCGAAATCACAAATGACTAGGCCGTGATCGTGAATAGCTGCGCGTTCAGATGCTGACAACCGACTTAGCCGCTTTGGCAGCCAATCCTCGGACCCCGATATGTGCACTAAGTCCAACCGACGTTCCAGCAACGGAGCCATGAAAGGTGGCGGCGGCAGAATTTGCGACTTAGATGAAATTCCAGGAAAATCCTCAACCGCGCGCCGATAGTCTCGTGCGGACAAGAAGACAACGTTCCCTGCTCCGCGAAAATGCTCGGAGAAGTGGCCCCGGGCGCCGGTGCGATAATAGCACTCCAGCAATCGCCGCCCGGGAAAGCTGAACGCCGGGAAATAATTATGCACTATTAACACGCTAGCGGAGATACCTTTGACAGCACTGAAGAGTGCCTCGTGCGAACAAATAATCTGGCGCCCATTGTGGTGGGCGCTGGCGATCCGCGCCCGTACTGCGGGGGGTACCGGCGTAGCCCACATCGGCAGACCGACATGCCGTTGACGTTCAACCTCGACGGCTTCAACATTAAGCCCGTGGCGCCGGAGGGCCGCAAGCGTCTTGCGGTCGTAGATATCGCCGCCGTCTTCCTTACTACCAGCCGTCCTCCCGAAGCAGATGAACAACACAGAGCGAGAGTCGACCGCAGGTTGATCATCTTGTCCCACATCCCTATAAGCCATGATTCACTCCAAATCGCTGCAATACGGCATATCCAAGCCCCCCTTAGTCTCGTCCAACGTGCGGCCCATCACCTTCAAAGCACACCCAAAATCCGTCCCGCGCCTGACGTTGAAACCATCAGGGCCGGCCATTGATGGTCATAGACGTTGCGGTAAGGGTCCGGTTCGTGCATAAGGCTGCTTAGGCGTGATCCGTAAAGGATATGGGTGGAAACGAAGCGCAGTGGTCAGGACAAACAGCAGATACCAATACAGGTAAAGGACGAGGTAACCAAAAGCAAAATTCACAGTAAGAACAAAGACCCCTATAACGGTTGCCCGCTTAATCCCCGAACATCTAAATACCCACCACGTAAAAAAAAGATAAGCGGACAGTCCGACCAACCCGGTTGAAAGAAATACCGCTACCAGCATGTTATCGATTTGTCCACGCGCGAAGGTTGACCAGGGACCGAGGTATCCATAGGTTTTAATCAGCCAATCCTCATAGTTCGCGTATCCTGTTCCGAACAGAAAGCCAGATACGCCGAACTCGGACCAGTATTTCGGAAGCGCCGTAAGGGCGTTAATCCGGCTACCCTCGCTGCCTTCGAGGCCGCCCTCTCCTAACGCTATGAGCGTCTTGTCAATCCTAGTAGAATACACCTCAATTGCCTGCACCACCGCATCATAGAAATATGCTACTGATAACACGACAAGTGTGATCGACAGTAACGCGTAAAGAATTGCTCGCCGCCGAAGCAGATTTCTGACTGCTGACGGTAGATCCTGGAGGCTTTTTACGATTAAGTATGTAAATATAATCACAAGGCCGGACATCGAACCTATGGCCAGAAGCGCGACAAGGATTATTGTTTTATGCCACATGAACCCATTCTTCGAGTCTTTAGAAATGTCTAGGACTGCAAAGGCAAAACAAAGATAAATTGCCAAATGCGATGGCTCAAGAAACCCCGCCTTGGGTCGGAGAAAATTGATAAATACGCCTTGACCGCCATACGGGAAAATCACTCTCAAAGCGTCGGAGATCATCCCAATTCCCAGGACTTGCGCCCCTAACTCGACGCAGATGATAGTTAGCGTCAGATAAAGACCGAGCAAAAATCCTCTCAGCAACTTATGCCAGGCTAACGGCTCAAACACTGGTACAGTCAGCGGCGCTATTGCCACTCCAAGTGCACAAATCGATAGTGCATAACTAGTGTAATCAAACCTTGGCATGGCCGTCACGATAAAGGCCAGAAGCATACCACCCGCCACCAGATGCGAGCGGCCGATCCCGCGAGTCACAAGTCCTAATAGCGAGTAAGCGGTGCCGAAGAAAATTGCTGGTGAAAGAGGAAAGTTACCGGTCAGAAGAATACCCATCGCAGGAAAAGGTAGTGCAGCAGCAGTCAGGTAGAGCAGACTGTGGCTCAAAGTCATAATTCCCACCTCTTATTCGACAAGGAATCTTGCCACCGAGTCTATGGCTACCAACGGCCAATGACTTGTTGTTCAAAGGCACCGCATATTAAGGCGAAGAGAGTTAACCTCGTTCGCCATCAAGCTGGTGGCTTTCCGTTTGTTCCCAAACCCAGCGGAAAAGGGAAAGGTATTCACTATCAATTCGCTCCGGCGAATAGTCCCTGCGCACTGTGGATTCTGCAGCTTGGCCAAGACTCGTTGCGCGCTCCTTGTCCTGGATGATAGAGTCGAGGGCGGCCGCAAGGTCTGCCGGGCTGCCCGGCTTTACAAGAATTCCGTTGTGACCATTACTGATGATGTCGGACACCCCCGGAATATCGGACGCGACACAGGCGCATCCGCATCCCATGGCCTCTAGCAAGGAATTTGGCATGCCTTCGCTCAGAGAGGGGAGCACGAATATGTCCAGTGACCACAGAATGGCTCTTACGTCACGCGCGAACTCTATGTGAATCAATGTCTGATTGGAGGCAGCGGCCTCGGCCGCGCAAAGACGAAGGTACTCTCCATCGGCCTCTCCATGCCCACTCGCAGGTCCGCACAGGACAACGACGGTATTGGCTAGGCCTAAGTGCGCAACCGCCCTGACCAGATCAAGTTGCCCCTTACGGACACACTGAGTACCTACTATGCCGATTACAACGTCGGCTGACGCAAACCCGAGTGCACTGCGCGCGGCGCGCCTCTCCACTTCATTAGGGGACCTAAAGGTGTGGTCCACCGGATTGGGGATATACTGCCGTACCGCCGAGGATAAGCCGAGGTCGCCAAGTTTCACAAAGTCAGACCGATTTAAGACAATTGCACATGCACTCTTCTGGATCATTCGCCGGCGAAGAAAATAGACGAACCGGTTGCCTCGCACCAGTTCCCCGCCAGAGACACGCACAACATACGGCACTCGAGGAGCAAGCAGGAAAGACAAAATTACGTTCGCGAAAAAGAAAACAGGGAAGACCACAATCGCTTGCTTACGCTCGGCATGTATCTGGCGCCAAGCCTTAAGCGCGTAAATAAAATCTGCAAGAACTCGTGCGATCACTCCCCCACTATTCGGTGCCACAGGACGGAATATTAACTTAAAGTCGAACGCGCGCTCGTTTCTCCGGATGATTCCCAAGATCTGGAACAGCCAACCCGCATAATCTGAAGGCAGCACGGGGCAGGGAATAAAAACAACCGGTCTTGAGCGCATTCTCGCATTAATCTCTATAGTTTACAGTGGGTGGTCGGGATGCTTTTGGCTGCTCATGGCCTAGCTGTGCCCCATTTTCCGAAGATCGCACTTAAGGACATCCGCTGGAATCGAGCCTATTCGTCATCTAAGATTGAGAACAAGTTTCTAGTGTCCTTTACAACTCGCATCTCAATTGCTTGGCACAAAATTTTCTTAACGACTTTACGCCACGGGGCCAATACGATTAATCTGGTACCAATTGTTATCAATGTAACGCGTTCTCGAATTGCCATTTCAGAATAAAACGACGCTTCCGAGTGCATATCGACGCTCAAGTACTTTAGTGCAGTCACGGCCGCCATTCGAGCAGCTTCTCTTGTTCGCTTTCGGAACAACCCCGCCTCTGCCCCATAAATGTCAACTATATCAAAACCAAACTCTCGTCTTTCTCTGACACACTCTATGGCAATGTATGACATTTTTCTTTGGCTTAACCCTTTTTTGTGGCTCGATGAAACCCCACCGTCTGAGAAACTCCTCCGGTCATACAAGACTTCTGGGCAAAATCCGAAACTGCCATGAAGTGACATCCTCAGCCAAAGATCACGGTCTTGTGCGTATTTGAAGAATGGCCTATACCCGCCTACCTTGTCGTAGACAACGCGGCGAAACATCACTTCTCCATGAGTGAAGGGGTTGTTTTTTATAATGTCGTCGTGAACTGCTACCGGACTTTTTGGTCGCCTTATTTCTTCGAAGCCACTATATCGACCACCAACGACGACATGCCGGATCGAACAACCCACCCCGATTAAGTCTTGGTTAGACTCAAGAAATTCTAGTTGTCTTCTAAGTCGCTCCGGATGAGACACGTCGCCCGCCCCTTGGATAGCTATAATCGGCGCACTTGAGCTTTCAATAGCGCGGCATATTGCTCGAGTAAACCCAGTATTCTGCTGATGGATCACTCGTAAGCGGGGGTCGTTGTAGCTGTCGAGCACGTCCCGAACACGGGGGTCGTCACTGCCATCGTTAACCACAACCACTTCGAAGCTGTGGAGATCCTGCGTCAGCAAGCTGTCGATTGTGTCACGGATATAGTCAGCGCGGTTGTAGCATGCACAGACAACCGAAACACGCGGTACAACCTGCGGAAGGGGTTCCGAGTGAGAGACAGAGGTCATGTACTTGGATGAAGGCGCCAAATCGGTCGTGTCGTGAGTGAGGACCCTGCCGGCAGGATGTCGCCGTGCGCGCTCACGTAACGCGCTTCGACTTCCATTGCATAGCCGGTGGCAGTAAGGACTGCAGAGTTGATTTCTTTAATCAGCGACAGAACGTCGCCGGCGGTGGCCCCGCCTGCGTTGACGATGAAATTGGCATGCTGCGCGGAAACCAGAGCTCCGCCAAGGCGACGGCCCTTAAAACCAAGCCGCTGGATCACTGCGCCAGGAGGCCCGTATTCGCCGTACATAGCGGGGTTGCTGACGAACACCGAGCCGCAGTTGGGCTGCTTTTGGGGGAACTTGCGCCGGCGGCTACCGAGAATTTCAAGCATTTCGCGCCGGACCAACGCACGGTCGGGTGTGGGCCGCAAGCGGAGAACTGCGCCCGCTATGACGTCGCCACACGTCTGAAAGACCGACTGCCGATAGGCAAAGGCACACTCTTCCCGAGTGCGGTGACGGACGTTGCCCTGTGCGTCGACGCTAGTGACCGAAACAATCGCGTCGCCGATTCCTTTCCGCTGACTCCCCCCATTCATGCAGATCAGGCCACCCAGCGTACCGGGAATCCCACAGGTGTGCTCCAGGCCGGTCAGGCCTGCCTGCATTGCGCGGCGCGCAAGACCCGGAACCCAGCACCCTGGACCCGCCGTTATCTCGCACCCCGCAACACTCAGTGAGGCGAAATCGCCGCCGATCTGCAGGCAAATCACCCTTAGCCCTTCATCTGCGAAGAGAAGATTGCTGGTAGCGCCAATCACGACATGCGCAAGGCCCTCTGAATGTAGCCAGACGCGTAGCCGCGCTAGCTCCTCAATGTTTCGCGGGCGAACAATTACATCCGCGAGTCCGCCAATGCGCCAGCGGCTAATACGGGAAAGGGGCACTCCGCAGACCACGTGCCCGGAGCAGATCTGCTCGAGGTGGCGAATCGCTGACGCCGCCACTGGCAGGCCTAACGTGCGTCCGTTAGCCAAAGTGGACCCTGGCCCCAAGGCTCCGCAGCTTTTCAGCGAAGTTCTCGTAGCCCCGTGCGATCTGCCAGGCGTCTGTGATGACCGTCTCACCCTCGGCCGCCAACCCGCACAAAGCAAGCGCAGCGCCGGCGCGCAGGTCGAGTGCGCGTACTTCAGCCCCATGGAGCCCGCCACCGTGACCGTATATTTTCAGCATGTCCCCCACCACTTCATGCCTAAGGCCCATGCGTGCCATCTCCGCTGCGTAACCATAGCGGCCGGGGAAGCGCAGATCGATAATCCGTGATTCGCCGCGCGCCTTTGCGGCCCAAGCCGCCAAGATAGGCTGAACGTCAGAATTGATCCCCGGATGCGGCCCGGTGCTGATTTCGATCGGGTAGCAGGTGCCTCCTCGAACAATCACTGAGTCGTCACCCTGATAGAGCCTTGCCCCAGCCGCCCGCAGATGCGCCAGCACAACCTCAAGATCAGCATAGGGAAAACGTTGGATCTCGATGTCGCCGCCGGTGATCACGGCCGCAGCTAGCCAGGTGATGGCCTCCATGTTGTCAGCAATCACCTGGTGCTCTGCCCCGTTCAATCCCTCAACGCCAGTAATCTCGATGTGCTCTTGCCCGAAGACCCGGATCTTCGCGCCCATACGGCGCAGCAGCGCAATCAGGTCCAGTATCTCGGGGCGGATATGCGGATTCCAGATGCGGGTAACCCCCTTGGCCAAGCTTCCCGCAAGGAGAGCATTCTCGGTGGCGCCAGTGGAGCGCAACGGAAGATGGATATCGGCCCCCATCAGCCCCCCGGGGGCCGCAGCACACAGATACCCTCCTTCCTCCCATACCCGCGCGCCGAGACGCTCCAACAGCATGACGTGCAGATCGTACTTGCGTTCGCCGAGCTTGCATCCGCCTGGAAGCGGCACACTCCCTTCGCCAAACCGTCCCGTCAGCGCGCCAAGGATCAGCAGCGTATTCCGGATCGAGCGACCCTCCCAAGTGAGACAGGTGTGCATCGGCCCGGCTTCGGTGATGAGAATCTCGTCAGCCGACTGCAGGACGACCGTCTTGCCCAGCGCCACCAGCATATCCACGTGTATCTGGGCATCCAGGAGGCTCGCGGGGTAATTGGTAAGCCGAACCGCCCCTGCCGTAAGCAAACTTGCCGCCAGCAGGCGCAACGCGGAGTTCTTCGCACCGCTCAGGGAGACGGTGCCACTCAGGACCGAACGTGAGACGCTGAATCTATTGATGCCGCTCATTCCCAACCTCTAAATTTTTAACTTCGTTAGCGGAGGCAATAACCCGGATAACTCTTGCAGGTGCCCCGACAACAGTCGCGTTATCTGGAACGTCATTCAGGACCACCGAATTCGCACCAACGACGCAGTTCCTGCCAATTTTCACTCTCCCGGCAATTACGGCCCCCGCGAAAATGACAGTCCCATCACCGATTTTTGGATAATCATTCTTCTGGGCATCACCAATTCTAGCGCCCCCGATGGTAACGTTTTGATAAATTGTAACACGCTCACCGACAGCGACACCCTCGCCAATGACTATTCCAGTCGGATGAGGGAATTTCACCGTACCAGGTAGACTAGCTTTGTGGGAAATAAACACGCTGAACTTTCTCTGAATTCTGTTTGCAACTAGCATCGCTATTTTATGATAGCCATTTCCGCTGAGATACCTAATCAGCTTGAGGTGAAGCACCAAGCGGGGCTGCGACCCTGAAAAGGCCAATAAGAAGATTTTCTTAAGGGTATGGCTCATCGTTCAAATGGGCCCCGGAGGAGCCATATCATGGTTTTGCCTCGCACTCTGGCACACATTGAGGAACCTGATTACAGCATAGCTTATAGCCAAGTAAAAAAGAGTCATTAACCCACTGTATGCAATTGTAAAAAGAATCGCCGAAAGATTTGTGATACTGAAGACCAAGTACAGCGAAATCAGCATTATTGCCCTTACACCGTTAATTGCCAGAAATAGCTTTTGTTGATTGAATACATTCAAAACCTGAATCATGGGTGCTGAAGTTATCTGAAACAGTAGAGAAACAGCTAGGATGGATGCAAATATCCCGGCTAGAAACCAGATCTCTCCAAAGATCAAACTGAACAAACTTGGACCAAAAACGATTATAGCTAGCGCTGACGGCACACCGATCGCGAACAGCCGCTTTTGGACCGACTTTGTTATTTCAAGAATTTTTCCTGGGGCCTTCCTTGATAATCTCGCGACCTCGGCATAATAGGCCTTTCCTATCGATTGCCCCAGGAGGTTGACCGGGAGCGCCAGGGCCATCATCGCCAATCCAAGCTGCCCTGTCGTTTCGGCGTCATACAGCGCTGCAGCAAACAGAAGTGGCGCCTGCATCGAAAACACCATCAGGAACTGCGACGGCAATCTATAAACCGGAAATCCCCAGTAGTACCTCCCCGTAAAGGCCATGCGACGCAGGGTGACCATCCCCGCCGTGCGCTGAAAATCCGATCTGAATCTCGCGACGAACGATCCGCTTCCACCGCTTTGGGCTACCACCTGACCGAGTAGCAGTCCCA
>ERZ761610.1804-NODE-1804-length-11090-cov-192.252016_pt1 | contig 11090 bp, 7 predicted proteins | sample MGYA00512164_ERZ761610 | MGnify/ENA primary metagenome ERZ761610 (study PRJEB28899, sample SAMN02850038) | bioreactor sludge metagenome | biome: EBPR Sludge; feature: EBPR Bioreactor; material: flocular biomat | place: Australia: Thorneside Wastwater Treatment... | reverse complement strand
CGCTTCGGTGCACAAGCCCGCATCGACCGCTGCGGTGGGCCGGGTGTTGCCGGCGCCCGTCGCTCTGGCGATACCGCGGGGGCTGGGCATGGATTCGGCGGCCGTCCGCAACCGCATGGTGCAGAAAATCGCTGCCGGTGGCATTGACGACGCTGCGGTACTGGCCGCGTTGCAGGCCGTGGAGCGGCACCGGTTTGTTGACTCCGCGCTGGTCAATCAGGCCTATGAAGACACCAGCCTGCCGATCGGGCTGGAGCAGACCATTTCCAAACCCAGTGTCGTCGCGCGGATGTTGTCGCTGCTGCGCGCCGGTCTGGTGACGGGGGATGGCCCCATGGGCGGCCGGCTGCTGGAGATTGGCACCGGCTGCGGCTATCAGGCTGCGGTGATGAGCCACCTGGCGACAGAGGTCTACAGCATCGAGCGCTTGCGTGGCCTGCACGAGCGCGCGCGCGAGAACCTGCGCCCTTTCCGGCTGGCCAATGTGCATCTGATTTTCGGTGACGGCATGGCGGGCTTTGCCCAGGGTGCCCCCTACGCCGGCATTGTGGCGGCGGCCGGCGGCGAGGCGGTGCCGCTACGCCGCGCGCTGTCGGGTGGCTGGCTCGCCGATGACTGCTGGAGGCTGTGCGTCGCAGCGGCGAGAAAGGCCGACCTCGCTGCCGTGTCGGGAATCATCTCGGCCAGCAACCGGTGCAGTTCGTCGCGCCCGCCGACGCGCGGCAGCGTCCGGCGCACCAGGATGCGGGCCATCGGTCCGATATACCTCGTCAACAGCTTCTCGGCGTCGTCGATGACCGCCGACGTCAGCGCGACGGCTCCCGCCGCGGCAGCGTTCGCGGTGATCGGATGCGATGCCTGGGCGGTCGCAGAGCCGACGTAAAGGTAGAGGTCGTGCACCCGGTCCTGCGGGTCGCGCCGCTCGCCGAGCGCCTTGAAGCTGGCGACTGCGCTGCGCCGAAGCTGGGCAATGAGATCGACGTAGGCGGCGCTGACCAGTACCTCGCCGGGCTCGGCGAGGCGCATGACGCGGAAGGCAGTGGCGACGCCGTCGCCAAGCAGGCGCGAGCGACCACCGGGGTCCGGCTGCACACGCACGGGTCCGAGGTTGATGCCGATGTGCAGGCCAAGTCCCCGCTCGCTCGCCGCAGCGCCGAGAAGGCTGGCGGTGCGCAGCGCATCCTCGGGGTCGCCGACGTAACAGACGGCGCAGCCCTCGCGGGTGTTGGCGGCGAGGCGGCTCTTCGCCGGCACGCCGGTAACGGCCTGACCGACCAGCGTTGCCAGGAGCTGGCGACGCTCCTTGTGCGCCGCCTCGGCCGTTCCATCGGCCGTCGCCGACGCGGCGACCACGTCGCTGAAAAGGACCGCGCCGATGAAGCTGCAGCCTTCGCTGAATGAACTGCCGGGCGCCGGCAACACCGCCAGTGCTGCCGGCGAGTCGCCCGCCTCGGCAGAGTCTCCTGCCGGCGGCAGACAGGCGCGGCGGAAATCCGCAACCCGCCGGGGACGCAGGTTCTCGTCAGGGGTCAGCGCCCAGTCGATGGCCCGCAGCATCGCCTTGCCGTACAGGTCGGTGCGGCCAATCGCTGCCGCAGCGGGCATCGGGTCCTCGCGCAGCCGCGCCAGGCTCTCGGTCGGCAAGTGGCCGGTGACCAGCCAGTACAGGACCCCGGCGAGCGAGTAGAGGTCGCTCCACGGTCCCTGCCTGCCATCCGGCTGATACTGCTCGGCAGGCGCGAAGCCTGGTGTCACGACAGCGGTCAGCAGCTGCTCCTGTCCCGGGGCGCCGAGGCGGCGCGCCGAGCCGAAGTCGAGCAGCACCGGCGAACCGTCGGCGCGCATGTAGATGTTGCGCGGCTTGATGTCGCGGTGCAGGAAACCGGCGTTGTGGATCGTTTCGAGCCCGTCGAGCAACGGCCGCACGATGCGCTGCAGCGTGGCGCCGTCGATCGGTTCCCTGCCGTGCAGCCAGCGGTCCAGTGGTTCGCCGCTCTCATATTCCATGACCATGTAGGCGGTAGCGTTGGCGGCGTAGTAGCGCAGCACGCGGACGATCCCCGGATGGTGGAAGCTGGCGAGTGCCCGACACTCGTGCAGGAAGCGGTCGAGACCCCAGGCGAACGCGCTGGCGCCCGCGGTCGAGTGCGGCCGCACGGAGAGGTCGGAACTGCGCCCGGCGGTGTCGCGCGGCAGGTATTCCTTGATCGCCACCGGGCAATCGAGATGGGTATCGTGCGCCAGGTAGGTGATGCCGAAGCCACCACTGCCAAGGACGCGGTCGATCCGGTACTCGTGCATTGAGTAGCCGGCCGGCAGCGCCAGCAGGTCGCTGTCGGTGCTCGCCGGATGGCGATCTGCCTGGCCGGCCGCTTCGTTTTCCGAGCCGCCCATTTGGCGCTCAGCCATCGATCATCTGCATCGCCTTCTCGAGACTGCGGCGCATGCGGTTGAACGAACTGGCGAGTGCAGCGACCTCGTCGCCACCCCGCTCGGCAAACTCCGGCTGCTCGAAGTCGCCGGTGCTGACCTTGTCGGCCATCGCCGCAAGACGCGTCACCGGCCGGATGATCAGCCACGAGAGGAGCAGGTTGAGGACAATGAAGACGACCGCGAAGACCGCTGCGAGAGAGACCATGAAGGTGTGGAAAGCCTGCGTGGCGTTCTCCAGCGGCACCGACATCGGCACGGAAACAACCTGCGCCCCGACCACCTCATCGAGCTTCCAGCCAAATCCGTTCGCCGGGCCGTAAATCCTGATCATCGACGGCGGTGCGGCGTCCGGCGTACTGTGGCACTGGAGGCACGCCGGCGACTCGATGCGGATCGGGTGCGCGACGTAGAGCAGGCGACCGGTGGGCGTGTCGCGCTCACCACTGATCTCCCTTTGCTCGGCCCGGTTCCGGAAGCTGTGGATGAGGTCCGCTTCCCAGTCGGCGGGCCGGTCGCGCAGGTTCGTCGGATTGAGCGTCGCCTCCTTGTAGGCGTAGTTCGCGTATTTCCTGCGCAGATGGTTGAGCGTCTCGGTGGCGGCAAACGCTGGTACCGTCTGCGGCAGGAATAGCTTGTCCATCTGGCCGGCGAGATGCGGCCGTACCTGGTCGACGGTGTACGCGCGGACGGCCAGCGCCGCTTCCATCAGCAGCCGCGCCTCGCCAAGCACCTGCTCGCGCGCGTGACGGTCGAGCAGAGTCCGCGAAACGTAGCCGGTGACGGCAAAGCCGGCAAGGAAGACGGCGAGCAACACGAGATTGAATTTCAGTCGCAGACCCATGGAGAAACCTCCCAGTCAGGAGTGAAACGGCGGTGGCGGCAGCATGCCCGCCGGACGACGGCACGTCCGCGCTTCCCTTGCCGTGCATCGCTGGCATGCTGCCGGCGGTGTTGCGAGTATCCTGACCTTGCTGCCGCGAGTCAATCGGCTGCCTCGTCCGGACAACTCAGGAGCACGCAATGACGGCGAGCCGCGAGACGCTGCAGGACGAGATGACGCTGCCGACCGAATGTGCCGCGCGAAGCGGCCGAAAGTCCGCCCCCGAGCAGGCGCGCCGTGCGTACAATTCGCGCTGCTGGCAAGCGGAACGGTCGCCAGCGAGCACCAGCGGCGGCGGCGGCAGCGGCAGACAGGGAGATGAGGATGACGACGCGAGTGAAGGCTGGATTCAACTGGCAGGACCCGCTGCTCCTCGAAACGCAACTCGACGAAGACGAGCGCCAGGTGCGCGATGCGGCGCAGGACTATTGCCAGGGCCGGCTGCTGCCGCGCGTCCTTGAAGCGTTCCGCCACGAGCGAACCGACGCGACGATCTACCGCGAGATGGGAGCAATTGGCCTGCTCGGTCCGACGATTCCGCCCGAGTACGGCGGCGCCGGCCTCGGGCACGTCAGTTACGGGCTGATCGCACGCGAGGTCGAACGGGTGGATTCGGGCTATCGCTCGATGATGAGCGTGCAATCGTCGCTGGTGATGCTGCCGATTCTCCGCTTTGGCACCGAGGAGCAGCGACGCCGTTACCTGCCGCGACTGGCAAGCGGCGAACTGATCGGCTGCTTCGGTCTGACCGAGCCCAACCACGGTTCCGATCCCGGCGCCATGGAGACGCGGGCGCGCGCCGTCGCCGGCGGCTTCCGGCTCTCCGGCAGCAAAATGTGGATCACCAACTCACCGATCGCCGACGTCTTCATCGTCTGGGCCAAGGACGATGCGGCGGCGATTCGCGGCTTCGTCCTCGACAAGGGAATGCACGGGCTTTCGGCACCGGCGATCCACGGCAAGTTCGGCCTGCGTACCTCGATCACCGGCGAGATCGTCATGGACGAGGTCTTCGTTCCGGAGGAGAACGCCTTTCCGGAGATCCGCGGATTGAAGGGGCCGTTCACCTGTCTCGATTCGGCGCGCTACGGGATTGCCTGGGGTGCCCTCGGCGCTGCCGAATCATGCTGGCAGACAGCGCGCCGGTATACGCTCGACCGGCGGCAGTTCGGACGGCCACTGGCGGCCAATCAACTGGTCCAGAAGAAGCTCGCCGACATGCAGACCGAGATCGCTCTCGGCCTGCAGGGGTGCCTGCGTCTCGGGCGGATGAAGGACGAGGGAACGGCAACACCCGAGATCACCTCGATCATGAAGCGCAACTCCTGTGGCAAGGCTCTCGACATCGCCCGCACGGCGCGCGACATGCTTGGCGGCAACGGGATCTCCGACGAGTTCGGAGTCGTCCGCCACATGCTCAACCTGGAGGTGGTCAACACCTACGAGGGAACGCACGACGTGCATGCGCTGATTCTCGGCCGGGCGCAGACCGGCATAGCCGCCTTCTGAGCGGCATGGCATGCCGGCAACGGCTGTTCGCGAAGCCATCCCACTGGCCGCTGTGACTTCGCGTCCGCTCGCCGCCCGGCCTGCGGCCGTCAGCCTTGCCTGCCAGGCGGCTGCCAAGCGGCTGCCGCGCAGCCCGCGGCGGCGACAGCGGCAGGAGCTACTTCTTCTCTGTGGGAGCAGGTTCGTCCGGTGTCGCTCCCGGTTTGGGAGCATCACCGAGGACGGTCTTCAGCGGGCAGATGGAGACGGCCGGGCATCTCTTGCAGCCGGCAACGATGGCGATCGGGCACACGGTCATGGCAGTTCTCGGTGGTTGGAAAGATGCAACAATACAGTCCTTGGCGACGAAAGTGCAGGTGCGTGCACCTAATCGGCTGCGCCGCGCCGGCACTGCGGCGCACATTAGCCGTTAGAATTGGTGCCCCTGCGGCGCTGCTCCAGAGGCCGCCCGTCATCGTCCCGCAACCCTGGCCGACCACCGAAAAATGAACGCGCGCATCCGCCTGGCCATCTCGGTCTCCATCCTCTTCCTGCTGATGACCGGGCCCTTCATGGTCACTGCCGCACTGATCTGGGCGGAGGCGCAGGAGGCCGAGCGCGAGACACTGATGCGGGTGGTCGCGCCGCACCTGTCGCTGGGGACGATGATGACCGCCTTTGGCTTCTTCGTCGGTCTGCTGGTCATCCGCTATCTGTTTCGCGAGTATGTCCAGGGCTTGCTGAAGATGGCCGAGAACCTGCGTCTGATGCTGTCGGCCAACCGCAACTTCAGGGTCACCCCGGAAGGGCCACCGGAAGTCCGGCAACTGGCGTTGGCGACGAACGAACTGGCGCAGCAGCGCGACGGCCTGCTGGACGATGTCGAGGCGCAGATCACCGCCGCCAAGTCGTCGGTCGAGGAGGAGAAGAACCGGCTGGCGGCGTTGATGTCGGAGCTTGCACAGGCGGTCGTGGTGTGCAACCGCGAGGGGCGCATCCTGCTGTACAACAGCCGGGCCCGGCTGCAGTTCCGGGCGCTGGCGCTGGGCAGTACGGCGGCTGCCGGAGGCGCACTGATCGGGCTTGGTCGCTCGATCTTCTCGATCCTCGAACGCAGTCAGATCGACCACGCCCTCGACGTCGTCCGCCAGCGACTGCGCAAGGGCGCAGCGACGGCCATCGCCACCTTCATCACCGCGGCGCGCGGCGGGCAGCTTCTGCGCGTCCAGCTGGTGCCGGTGCTGGCGACCGACGACGCGCCGCGGCAGCAGGAGATGAGCGGCTACGTGCTGACGGTCGAGAACATCACCCGCAGCCTGGAACAGGAGTCACGTCGTGATCAGGTCCTGCAGTCGCTGACCGACGGTACCCGCGGCAGTCTGGCCAACATCCGCGTCGCGGTGGGCAACCTCCTGGACTACCCGGACATCGAACCGGAGATCCGCGAACGCTTCATCGGCATCATCAGTGACGAAGTCGTCCGCATGAGCCAACGCCTCGACCGGACGATGAACGAGTTTGCCGATTCGCTGAAGACACGCTGGCCGCTCGAAGAGGTGCAGGGAATGGACCTCGTCACGGCCGCCCAGCGCCGCATCGAACACGACCTGCAACTGACGACCAGCAGCGAGGAGATCGACGAATCAATCTGGCTGCGCGCGGAGAGCTTCTCACTGGTCTTCTCGATCTGTTTCCTGGCGGCGCGACTGGTCGATCATCACCGGATCCGCGACCTGCGCTTCCGGCTGCAGCCTGGCGGCAAGCTGGCGTACCTCGACATCATCTGGAGCGGTCGCGCAATTTCCTCGGAGACTTTCAGTGTCTGGGAGAACGAGCCCATGCAGCTGGGGACGGAAAGTTCGCCCTTGTCGCTGCGCGACGTGATCGACCGCCACGGGGGCGAGGTCTGGTACGACCGGGAGAAGGCGAGCCAGCGTTCCTTCTTCCGTTTCGTCCTGCCAGTGGCTCTGCCCGACAGCCTGGAGACCCAGACACTCGGCGGCGAGCCGAGCGTCCGGCCGGAATACTACGACTTCGACCTCTTCCATTTTCGTGATCAGAGCATCGACCTCGACCGGCCGCTGAGTGATCTCGCCTATACCGTCTTCGACACCGAGACCACCGGCCTGGAACCCGCGGCCGGTGACGAGATCATCCAGATCGGCGCCGTCCGCATCGTCAATGGTCGCCTGCTGCGGCATGAGAACTTCGATCAGCTGGTCGACCCGCAACGCTTCCTGCGACCCGAGGGGGTTCGCATTCACGGCATCACCGACGACATGGTACGCGGACAGCCGCAGATCGACGTCGTTCTGCCTGCCTTCCACGATTTCTGCAGCGACACCGTCCTGGTTGCCCACAATGCGGCCTTCGACATGCGCTTCCTGCAGCTGAAAGAGGATTCGACGGGCGTCTCGTTCAGCCAGCCCGTCCTCGACACGTTGCTGCTTTCCGGGGTGCTGCACGCCAACCAGGACTCGCACCAGCTCGACCACATCGCCGAAAGGCTGGGCGTGGTGATCGAAGGCCGCCACAACGCCCTGGGAGACGCGTGCGCGACGGCCGAAGTCTTCCTCAGGATGCTGCCGCTGCTGGCACAGGCGGGAATCGTGACACTGCGCCAGGCGCTGGAGGCGTCTGAGAAAAGCTATTTCGCGCGCGTCAAGTACTGAAGGTCGGTCACAAGCGGCCGGATCGCGCGGCGGCCACGCAGCGGCGCCGGCAGATTCGCAGATTCATTCCACCGTCACCGACTTGGCCAGGTTGCGCGGCTTGTCGACGTCGGTGCCGCGCACCAGCGCGACATGGTAGGCCAGCAGTTGCAGCGGCACGACATGCAGCAGCGCCGACAGCGCGCCATAGTGCTCCGGCAGGTGCAGGACGTGAATCCCGTCGGACTCCTTCATCTCGCTGTCGGCATCGGCAAACACCCAGAGTTCGCCACCCCGCGCGCGCACTTCCTGCAGGTTCGACTTGAGCTTCTCCAGCAGGACGTCGTTGGGTGCCACGGCAATGACCGGCATGTCGCGATCGACGAGCGCCAGCGGGCCATGCTTCAGTTCACCGGCCGGATAGGCCTCGGCATGGATGTAGGAGATTTCCTTCAGCTTGAGCGCACCTTCCATGGCGATCGGATAATGCCGGCCGCGGCCGAGAAACAGCGCATGCTGCTTCATCGAAAAGCACTCGGCCCACTCGCGAATCTGCGGTTCCAGTTCAAGGATCATGCTGACAGCCACCGGCAGGTGACGCATGGCCAGCAGTTCTCTCGCCTCATGCTCGGCGTCGAGTCGGCCGCGCAGCTTGGCGACGACCAGCGTCAGCAGGTAGAGGGCAGCGAGCTGCGTGGTGAAGGCCTTCGTCGAGGCAACGCCGATCTCCGGGCCGGCGCGCGTGATGAAGCGCAGGCTGTTTTCGCGCACCAGTGATGACTCGGGGACGTTGCAGATGCACAGGGTGCGGTTCATGCCGAGCGCCTTGGCATGCTGCAGAGCGGCCAGCGTGTCGGCGGTTTCACCCGATTGTGAAATGGTGACGACGAGGGTGTGCGGGTCGGGCACCGAGTCGCGATAGCGGTACTCGCTCGCCACTTCCACCGAGCAGGCGACACCGGCGATCGATTCAAGCCAGTAGCGCGCCACGAGACCGGCGTGGTAACTGGTGCCGCAGGCGATGATCAGCACCTGCCGCACACCGCGCAGCAAGTCTTCGCTTTCGGCGCCGAAGATGCCTGGCTGGATGCTGCGCGCGGCGCCGAGCATTTCGAGGGTGTTTGCCAGCGCCACCGGCTGCTCGAAGATTTCCTTCTGCATGTAGTGCCGGTAGTTGCCCAGTTCGATCGCCTCTGCCGACAGGCTTGATTCGCTTTCCGGCCGTTCCACTGGTGTGCCGTCAACGCGGGCAATGCGGTAGCCGTCGCGCCTCAGTTCGGCACAGTCGCCGTTTTCGAGGTATACCATCCGGCGCGTGACCTGCACCAGCGCCGAGGCGTCGGACGCGGCGTAGAAGCCGTCGTCACTGAGACCGAGCAGGAGCGGTGCGCCTTCACGCGCAACGACCAGCCGGCTCGCGTCCGCTTCGCGCAGGACGGCGATCGCGTAGGCACCCTGCAATTGGGCGACCGCTCGCCGAACGGCAGCGAGAAGATCGCTGTCGGTCTTCAGCTCATGCGCAATCAGGTGCGCGACCACTTCGGTATCGGTGTCGGAAGTGAAGACGTAGGCGAGAGCCCTGAGGCGAGCACGCAGCGACTCGTGGTTCTCGATGATCCCGTTATGGACCACGGCCAGCCCGCCGGAGATGTGCGGATGGGCGTTCCGCTCGCAAGGCACGCCGTGCGTCGCCCAGCGCGTATGAGCGATGCCGGTCCTGCCTGCGGCTTGCGTCTCCTCGACCTGCGCCGTCAGTTCGGCAACCCGGCCAACCGCCCGCAGACGGTGCAGACCGCTGTCGTCGATCAGGGCGAGCCCGGCCGAGTCGTAGCCGCGGTATTCGAGCTTGCGCAGACCTTCAAGCAGGACGGGGACGATATTGCGGTCAGCGACCGCGGCAACGATGCCACACATGGTCAGTTCACTTCTTGATTTTCTGGGGCCGTTTCCAGCCCGCTATGGAGGTCTGCCGGGCGCGCGAGAGGGTCAGCGTGTCCGGCGGGGCATCGCGGGTCAGCGTCGTTCCGGCGCCGAGGGTTGCACCACGACCAACCGTCACTGGCGCCACCAACTGCGTGTCGGAACCGATGAAGGCGTCGTCCTCGATCACCGTCTGGAACTTGTTGGCACCGTCGTAGTTGCAGGTGATCGTCCCGGCGCCGATGTTCACGCGACTGCCGACGATGGCGTCGCCGACGTAGGCCAGATGATTGGCCTTCGACTGCGCGGCAAAGCGGCTGTTCTTCAGCTCGACGAAGTTGCCGACATGCACGCCGGCGGCAAGCTCCGTTCCCGGGCGCAGGCGGGCGAAAGGCCCGATCACGCCATCCGGCCCGACGACCGCGTCGTCGATGTGACTGAATGCGGCGAGGCGAGCACCGGAGCCGATGCGCGCATTCTTGAGGACGCACGAAGGGCCCACTTCGACCGCTTCGTCAAGCACCACCTTGCCCTCGAAAACGCAGTTGATGTCGATGAACACGTCGCGCCCGCAGACGAGTTCGCCGCGCACATCGATGCGCGCCGGATCAGCGAGGCGGACGCCCTGCTCGAGCAACTGGTCGGCGATTCGCCGTTGCGCGACGCGTTCGAGCTCCGCCAGCTGCACCTTGCTGTTCACCCCCAGCACCTCCGCTGGCGACTGCGGATGCGCGGTACGAACGGGCAGGCCAGCGGCAACAGCCATGCCGACGATATCGGTAAGATAGTACTCCTGCTGCGCATTGTCGTTCGACAGGAGGCCCAGCCACGCGGCGAGGCGCGCGGTGGGCAGTGCCATGATCCCGGTATTGATTTCGCGAATCGTGCGCTCCGCCGGCGAGGCATCCTTCTCCTCGACAATTCGCGCCACGTCACCCGCAGCGTTACGGACGATCCGACCGTAACCAGCCGCGTCGGCGAGTTCGACGGTCAGCACTGCCAGCGAGTCACGCGCCGCATGCAGCAGCCGTTGCAGCGTTTCCGGCCGGGTCAGCGGAACGTCGCCGTAGAGCACCAGCGTCGTTCCGGCGGTCGCCAGGTGCGGCAGCGCCTGCATCAGCGCGTGGCCGGTCCCCAGTTGCGGCTCCTGCAGGACCCAGACCAGATCAGGGGCCGCGATCGCGGCACGAACGGCCTCGCCACCATGCCCATAAACGATGCAGATCCTCTGTGGCGCAAGACTGCGTGCGGTGTCTATGACGTGCGATACGAGCGCCTTGCCGGCCAACGGATGCAGGACCTTCGGGAGGTTGGAATGCATGCGTTTCCCCTGCCCGGCGGCGAGTATGACGATGTTCATTTGCTGAGACCTGGTCAGACGCTACGGTGGGTCTTCGTTGCAGTTGCCGGTAGTGCTCCCGGCGGCAACGGGTTGCTGTTGCGGCGACCCCGGCGGTGTGCGAAACGGGTTTCGACAGCAGCGATCACGTTGTTGCAGCGCATTATTCCGGGTTCTTCCGCGAAGTTCTCACAACAATGTCACGCTCGGGCGCTGATCCCGCTGAACGGCTCGTGCGCGCCAGCCGGACACGCTGTCGTCGCCATGCGTGCAACATGGCAACAGTATACGCCGGAAGCTGCCAGCGCGGGCAGTGCCGCGCCCGGCCGCAGCGGCGGCGCGCCGACCCTCGCAGACGGTGCGCCGCAAACCCTCAGCG